>Ga0207701_10008100_pt1 | contig 10406 bp, 4 predicted proteins | sample KBSSwiSSwithPhiX_FD_184294 | JGI IMG/M metagenome (GOLD analysis project Ga0207701, IMG submission 184294) | Switchgrass rhizosphere bulk soil microbial communities from Kellogg Biological Station, Michigan, USA, with PhiX - S5 (SPAdes) (version 2) | ecosystem: Environmental > Terrestrial > Soil...
GGGGCGCGAGCCTCTTCATCATCCTGATGTTCCTCCACATGGGCCGCACGTTCCTGTTCGGGGCCTACAAGTACCCGCGTGAGCTCAACTGGATCATCGGCGTCCTGCTGCTCGCAACCGGCATGGCCGAGGGGTTCACCGGCTACCTGCTCCCGTGGGATCAGACGGCGTACTGGGCGACGGTCGTCGGCATCAACATCAATGCGACCGCACCGATAGCAGGGCCTTTCCTCGCCCAGTTCCTCCAGGGCGGGTCCCAGATCGGGCCGGACACGCTGTCGAAGTTCTACTCGCTCCACATGCTCGTGCTCCCTGGCGCGATCTTTGCCCTGATCGGCCTGCACCTGTATCTCGTCGTACGCCTCGGCGTGTCGTCGCCGCCGTGGTCGAAGACCGCCGCCGGCCGTGAGCGCCCAGAGGAGACGGGCGCACGTGAGGGCCTCATCCGCGATCCCGCGAGCGACGGGGAGACGGCCTGATGGGCGTCTCGCTGCAGGAGCGCAACCGCTTCGTCCAGGTTGAAACGAGTTGAGAATCTTTGACTGTCCCGGTTTTCTTCGTTACCGCTGCGGTCGCCCGGGTAGATGGCCGCGCCGGCTCCTCATCGCGGATGATCCGGCAGGACTCGATGTCGAAGCTGACCGGGTACCCCTGAGCCGACGTCCCGAGCCTCGCCTCCCACAAGACCTTGCCGGTCTTCACGTCGTGCGCGCGCACATGTCGATCGAGGTCGCCTACGAAGACCAGACCGCTGGCCGTCGACAACACCGCCGTCAAGTAGGGCGCTCGCTGCTCGTGTTTCCAGACCTCCTGCAGCGTTCGCACGTCATACGCGGCCAACTTGCCCACATTCTCGTTGGTGCCCGGCATGTGTTTGAACACCCGATCGCCGGCGTTGCCGCCTCCGCCTTCCCTCAGAGCGACCTCACGTGCCGTGAAGTCCATACAGGACTGGCTCAGCGGCGCGATCAACAGTCCGGCCGCCGCGTTGTAGCTCATCGCCTGCCAGTTCTTCCCTCCCTCAGTGCTCGGACAGACCGAGATCGCTTTGCCGATCTTCATCTCGAATATGTCGGCGCGATACCTTGGCGTGCCAGTCTTCGGATCGATTGAATCCCAGATGGTCTGGGCCACCATTTCCTTGAAGCCGAGGAATTGTCCCGTCCGCCGATCGAGCTTCCAGAGCACGCCGGCTTTCCCGGCGCTGAACGACACTTTCTGATCGCCGATGTCCACGAGGACACGCTCGAACACCTCGTCGAGGTCGAACGACTCGGCGGGGGCGTGCTGGAAGTACCACGCGAGCTTGCCCGTGTCGGGATTGAGCGCGACCGTTGAATTCGCGTAGAGCGTGTTGTCGAGGAGCGTGAGCTTGCGGCTGAGGAAGTTCCATGGCTTCGACTGCGCGACACCCCAGTAGGTGAGATTGAGGTCGGGATCGTACGAGCCGGCGATCCACGTCTCAGCCCCGGCTCGGAACGTCATCGGCAGATTGCCCCATGTTTCGCTGCCGGGCTCGCCCTGGCGCGGGATGGTGTAGAAGCGCCACACCTGTTTGCCCGTCTTCGTGTCGTAGGCGCTGATGTAGCAGCCGAGGCCGTCGAATCGCCCGCATCCGGTGAGACCCTGGAGCACCTTGTCGCCGATCACAATCGCGCCGCTGGTGTTGACACGGCTGCCGTCCGGCGCCGCTGGCGTGTCCCACAGGATCTCGCCGTTGCGGGCGCTGAGCGCCACCATGTGGGCGTTGCTCGCCGGCAAGAAGATCTTGTCGTCCGCGATCGCGATGCTGCGAATGCCACCGTAGCCCGGCGCCTGATCGGGGCCGACGCGCGTCTCCCAAATCAGGTCGCCCGTCTTTCCGTCGAGCGCCTGCACGAAGTTGCTGGGGCTCGCAAGATAAATGACGCCGTTGTGAACGATTGGCGTGGTCTGGTTTGCGCCCGAGTCGTTCATCGCCCACACCCACTGCAGCTGCAGGTTCTTCACGTTGGCGGGTGTGATTTGATTCAACGCGCTGTAGCTGTGGCCGTGGTAGTTGCCGCGAAAGATCAGCCAGTCTCCGCGCGGCGGATGCTTCAGCATGTCGGCGGTGACTGGCTGGTAGTTGTTCACTTCGCCGCGAACGGTCACGCCGCGATTCGATGCGGCGCCGCCACGACCCCGTCCGTCGGCGCTGCCGGCGCCGACGACCGGCGGCGTCGCGCCTCGACCGCCTCGCCCGCCTGCCGCCGGCGCGGGCGACTGCGCGGGCGGTTGTCCGGTCAGCAGCGCCCTGATCGGTGTCGACAGCGTGGCTGTCAAGGGTTGCTGGCCGACGGGCGCTCCGTTGATCTGAAGCAGGTACGCCGTCACGGCCAACGTGCCTGCTTCACCGAGCGAGCCCGGGTTGGTCGGCGGCATCGACTGCACCAAATAGGTGAACAAGTCGTTCGTCGCGCGCGGTCCCCATTTCGCAGTGAAGTCCGGCCCCGTGACGGCGGGCGCATCGCCGGACCCGCGAAAATCCGCAGAGTGGCATCCGGCACAGGTCTGCGTGTACGCCGCCTGTCCGGCCTGCGCCTGCACGGCTGTGTAGACGCCGGCCGCAGTCGGCTGAGGGCTTTGGTTTGCCGTGCCTCCTGCTGAACCGATCATCATGCCGACGAAAACGCCCGACGCGAGGAAGAATGACGTGCCTGCGCGCTTCATGTGCGGCTCCTCGTGGCAGACAAGCGACACAAACCCCGAGGGCCCTACCGCGACGACGATGTCGACCGGACGGCCCTGAACAACGACAAGTCGATCGCCTCTCCCATCGCCTTGTATCCGGCGTCGCTCGGATGCAGGTAGTCGCACGAGTCGTACTGCCCAAGAAGCTTTTTCGGATCGTTCGGATCGCGCGTCGCTTTATCGAAGTCGATGACGCCGTCGTACGCCTTGCTCGTCCGAATCCAGTCGTTCAGCGCTTGCCGCTTCGCCTCGCCGACTTCCGTGTAGTACGCCGCGCCCCAGAACGGCGTCAGCGTCGCGCCGAAAATTCTGAGCCCGCGCGCATGCGCCTGCTCGATCAGCTGCTTGTGCCCGGCGATCAGATCTTCGGCGGTCGGCGTCGGGTTCTCCCGCGCGTTGCCGATGTCGTTGATGCCTTCGAGCACGATGACGTCGGTGACGCCGGGCAGCGACAACACGTGACGCTCGAAGCGGGCCAGCGCGTTGATCCCGGCACCAACCGCGCGCACATCGAGACCCGAAGGCACTGCGGCCTCGTTCAACACGCGATTGCCGCCGATGCCGGCATTCAGCACGCCCATCTTCGTCCCTTGCGCCAGCAGACGTCGCGCGAGGTGATCCGGCCAGCGATTGTTGGTATCGGCCGTTGACGCTGCCCCATCGGTGATGGAATCGCCGAACGCGACGATGGCGCCGGTTGCATCGGGCGCGGCGACGTCGACCCGCGAGAGCACAAACCAGCTCCGCGTCGTGCCGACCTGCGGGAAGGTCGCCGTGCCGGCGTAGTTGCCCGTTTCTGAAATGTAGCTGGTCTGGAACGCGCCCCCATGCATGGTCAGCGTGGCCGATGTGTTGGTGGTACCCGGCAAGTACAGATCGATGGCGAGATCCGCCATCGGCGGCACAGCGAGGTTCACCGGATCGCTGTACATCACCGCGTTCGCCGGAATAGTGATGGTCGGTTTCCCGCTGAAGGTCAGCGGACGACCTGACGCGGTCTCAATCGCGGCCTGCTTGTCGCGAAGCGCGATGTACGCGGCACCGATGGTCAGCGGGGCGGTTCCGTAAGCGTTGCTGAGCACCACCCGAGCTTTCGATCCGCCGATGCTGGCGTGAACGATCTGACGCAGCGTCTGGTTTGTGAAATGGATGTATGGCGGCGGCGCGAACGTCTGACCCGGCGGCGGTGCGACTGGTGGAGTGGCCGGCGCCGGACAGCGCGTGTTGACCATGAACGGTCGCAGCGGCGGACCGGCCGGTGGAATCGGATTCTGCGGCCGGCCGACTTCGGCAGTCGCCCACGTGCCGACCCAGCGATCGGCCGCGCCGCTCTGCGCGAGCACGCCGGAAAGGAACCACGGGCTTGCGAACACGAACGCGACAACCAGCACCGCCAGGCGACGATTCCGAATAAGCCGTTGTGTCATCGTTCTCATGGCACCGCGATTCTACTCCGCCTGTCCGTTGGTGATGACGCCAACTCAGGGCTGCGCGTCTTGCGTTGACACCCTTGCTCCGCTCTTGTTGTCTTCCGGCGCCTTTTCCCACTGATACGGACGCTTGGTGGCGTACGTCTCGAACCACTCGATCTCTGTGTTCAGCTTGAACAGCTGATGCCGCAGCTCGGTCCAGCCGTGCGGTTCGCGCGGCGCCACGTACAGGTGCGTCGGCACGCCGTTGCTCTTCAGCGCGCGATACATCTCGATCGACTGGGGCATCGGCACGCGGGGATCTTTTTCGCCCACGAAGAAGATCGTCGGTGTCGTCACCTTGGCCACATCCTTGAGCGGCGAGTGGCTCCAATACACGTCGATCGGCGCGTCCTTTTGCCACGGCGTGCCGCCGAACCACGGCGTACGAAACGCACGGATATCGCTCTGCGCGTACATCGAGACCCAGTTCGCGGCGCCCGCACCCGACGCCGCCGCCTTGAAGCGATCGGTGAATGTAATGATTTTGTTCGTCATGTGCCCGCCGCCGCTCCAACCCATCTTCACCATCTTGTCGGGGTCCGCGATGCCGCGGCGAACGAGCTCGTCGACGCCTGTCATCACGTCGAGGTGCGCCTGCTCGAAATAGTGGCCGACCATGCCGCGCAGGAACGGGTCGCCGTATCCGGTGCTGCCGCGATAATTCGGCTGCAGGGTCACGTAGCCCAGGCCGGCCAGTACTTGAAACTCGTACGTCGTTGATCCGATGCCATACTTGTCGGCCGCCTGCGGACCGCCGTGTGTCATGACGGCCAGGGAATACTTTTGTCCGGGCCGATAGTCGATCGGGTAGGTGACGATGCCCTCCACGGTGACGCCGTCGGCGCCCTTCCATTGAATCGCTTCCTGTCGTCCGAGCTTGAAGTCGCGGGTCAGATAGTCGAACACGCGAGTGAGGCGCCTGGGGGCAACGTCGGCAGGACCGATGGTCCAGACGTCGCCGCCCGACGTCGAATCGCTAATCGTGAATATGAGACGGTCGCCCGATATCGAGACGGCGGATAGATTGTGCTTGCCGTCGGTCAGCTGACGCGGCTTGCCGCCGCTGGCCGGGACGACGAACAGTTCGGCGTGGACACCGAGATTGGCCAGGAAATAGATCGACTTGCCGTCCTTCGACCAGAACGCCCGATCCACGGCGTACGGCTCGCTCTCGCCGATCAGCACGCGGGAGGCGCCGCCGGAGGCGGGCACGATGAAAAGCCGGCCGTTGTAGTAGTTCTCGAACTTCGCGTTCGCGCCCGACACGAAGAGGACCTGCGAACCATCGGGCGACACCTCTGCGTTGTTTTCCTGAACCCGGTTCTTCGTCAGCTGCACCGCGCCGGATCCGTCGGCGTTCATCGCCCAGACTTCGCTGTCGTCGCCGGATCCGAGCAGCGGTGTCGGTGCACGATGGACGGCCAGCTTGCGTCCGTCCTCGGACAGCTCGTAGTTCGTGATGGAGTAGTCGCCGCTCGTAATCGCGGTCTCGCTTTTCGTGGCCACGGTGACTTTCCAGAGGTGCGTCTGTTTGTAGTTCTCGTCGTACGCGTAGACATCGTCTTTCACACGGTCGCGCGCCTTCTCATCAACGGTCTTCACGTCGGGCGCGATGAAGTACAAGGCGGAGCCGTCGGGTGCCCACGAGATGTCGGACACCTTGCTGCCGTGTGCCGTCAACCGGCGCGCTTCGCCGCCATCCGTTGAGAGTAGATAGATCTGCTCGAACTCGTCGTCGCCGCGCCTGGCAATGAAGGCGATGGTCTTGCCGTCGGGCGACCAGCGCGGGCCGGTTTCGTTGTCAGTTCCGTTTGTGATCTGCCGCGGTTGTCCGCCGCTGAGGCCGACGCGCCAGATATGAGAGATGCGTTTGCCGCTCTTCCAATCGGCGTCGCTTCTGACGAACACGGCCTCGCGGCCATCGGGCGAGAGCTCTGGCTCACTGAGCCGCGGGACGCTCAATAGGTCGACGATGCCCATCGGACGAGCCGACTGAGCGGACGCGGGCGCGAAGGCAATGTGGCCAACCACGATGACGCCGAGAAGCCAGCGAATCGAGGATCGCGTCATGGAAGTTCTCCTTACTTCGTCAATAGGTGCGGGTGGCGAGCACATTCTAAGGGCGCGGGAGGGGCCGCAACGTCTTCCACCGTTCGATGAACCGCACCGCGGCATCGACAAACGATTCCGTGGCGCGCCGGCCCTGCTCAGCCGTAGGTTCCTGCGGATCTCGCTCGCTCCACATGCCCGTGGCCGACATTTCACGCGTCGATGTGTGTTTGCCCGTTTCCTTCGGCTTCAATCCTTCGGCGAGGAAGATCAGGGTGGCCGCCTGATCGCCTCGAACGACGTCGGGAAGCATCCGTGTCAAGTCGGGCGGCAGCGTCAGCGTCGTCGGCTGCGCCTTGTCGATTTGAACGAGCGACGGGAAGAGTCACGATGTCGCTGCGCGTCAGCAGGTCGCGGACCTCGGGCCAGCTCATGTGTGGCAGATAGTTCTTCGTTTTCTCCTCGTGCCACAAAGGATTCGTCTGTGCGAACGCATTGGACGCCACGAGCGACACCAGCACGACCGCTGTTCGTCGGCGGAACATACATAACCTCCGAGAATCCAAGAATGCGTTTCGACGAGGCAACACCCGCGAAAAGCGCGTTGACATTCGTTCACAACGCGCCGGCCGGGATTATAAATGGCGCTGAATCGCGATTCGGTGGCCGTTTTTCCGGAGGCTGAACATGAATCGATGTGTCGTCGCAGCAGCCTTGGTCGTGTTCCTCGGATCGAGCGTCGCAGCAACGGCGCAGACCGGCGCCGGGAGCCTTCGCGGCTACATCACGGATGAACAAGGCGCCGCGATGCCCGGCGTCACCGTCACCGCTCGAAGCGAGGTGCTCATCCAACCCGTGACGGCCGTGTCCGACGCTGAGGGCTACTACAGGTTGATCAATCTGGCGCCGGGCACCTACGAGGTGTCGGCCGATCTCACCGGCTTTGCGGCGTTCAAGCGGCAGGGCATTCTGCTGCGCGGCGGCGCGAACTTTCAGGTCGACATCACGATGAAGCTCGCGTCGCTCTCCGAAACCGTCACGGTCTCGGGCGATTCGCCGATGATCGAAGTGAGCAACCCGAGCAACGTCCTCAACATCAGCGGCGAGTTCCAGCGGGAGATGCCGATCCAGGCGCGCCGCAACTGGAGCGACTTCCTCGAGATCACACCGGGCGTGCACTCGCGGCCGTTCGACGACGGCAGCGGCCGGATGGTCTACTTCGGCCACAGCACCGAGCATTTCGCACACGTCGTCCAGCTCGAAGGCGCGATCGCCTCGAACTACCAGGACGCCCAAATCACCTATGTCGCGATGGGCGCGGACATGATCGCGGACACGCAGGTGAAGACCGGCGGCGTCGACGCCTCTGCGCCGATGGGCGTCGGTCTCAACATCAACGTCATTACGAAGAGCGGCGGGAACGCATTCAAGGGATCGGGCGCCATGGCCTACCAGCCGGCGAGCTGGAACGGCAACAACGTCAACAACTGTTCGCCGAGCGCCTCGTGCACACCTGCGACGTCGGCCGCCGTCGGCACACCGACGACGGCAATCATCAGACAGTTCGACGGCGGTATCGGGGGACCGATTCAACGCAACAAAATCTGGTTCTTTGGTTCGATCCGGCGGGCCGATCTGGAAGCGGGCATCAGCCGGACGGCCGTGGAGGTTCAGCGCCTCAACAGTCTGGCGCCGGGCTCCGAGCTCTTCAACAACACCACCGAGAGCTGGCAACCGTACGGCAAATTGACGATGCAAGCCCGGAAACACCAGATCGCCGTATTCGTCCAGCAGGATCGGCTGAAGGCCACCGGCGACCGTGAATACAACTTCAGCCGGACGAACGTCTACTCGACCGGCGGCGGCCTGTACGGCGGCAAGGTGACGTCGGTGTGGGGCGACAAGGTCACGACCACGCTGCTGGCGTCGTACAACAACAAGGGCGGAGCGGCCGCGAGCACGTTCGAGGGATGGGTCGACGCCGGACCGACGATCACCATCCACCGGGAGGCCACCCTCACCGGCGGTCGCTTGATCGGAAGCGGGCGGCTGGTGTCCGGTGGAAACTTCGACGACGGCAACGGGCAGGCGACGTACTCGTATTTGCCGTCGTCGCAAATCACGCTGCGCGGCGACCTCACGTATTTCAAGGAGGGTCTGGCCGGATCGCACGAGTTCATGACCGGGTTCTTCGGTGCGCCCCGCAGCACGTATGACACAACGACGTTCTACCTCAATGGCGGCTTCATCATGGAAGAGCAGCGCCAGGTGAATGCGAACGACCCGTCGAGGGGCACGGTTCCGTTCCACCGGCGTTACGCCAATCCGCTCGAGTTGACGACACGCCTGGCGCGCGACAGAAACTACGCCGTCTACGCGCAGGACAACTGGAAGCCGACGCCGCGGCTGACGGCGAACGTCGGCGTCCGCCTGGACTGGGTGCGCCGCTACGACAAGGTCTTCAACGTCGTTCGCGAGAACGCGCACATCGTCCAGCCCCGTCTCGGCTTCTCCTATCTCGTGACGAAGAATGCGAAGAACGTTCTGCGCGGTAGTTACGTTCGCCTGGGCGAGCAGATGATGGGCCGCGACGCGGTCACGCTATTCGGCAACGCCGGTGGCACGGCGGCCGTGAGCATTGTGGACACGTACGACCTCGACGCGAACGGGACGTTCGAGACTTCCTTTACGACTCCGGCCCGGACGGGTGCCCTTGCGGCCGCGGAGTTCGATCCGGATCTGCACCAACCGTACCTCGACGAAGGGATTCTCGGCTACCGGATGCAGCTGCCGTACGAAATCGGCATCGACATCGCCGGCATCCATCGCGTCTACAAGGACATGTACGCCCGCATCGACATCAACGGCTTTTATCCGAGCGGACCGAATCAGCCGTTCGGAGGTTTCGGGAAGGTCGATCCGACGCGGGGCATCGTCTACCAGCAAACCAATAACTCCTGGAGCCGGCTGAATTACACCGGCATCGAGCTCACCGCGACCAAGAACCTGTCGCACGGCATCCAGTTCATGGCGGGAATCAACCGCCAATGGCAGCACATGAGCGGCGACTGGAACCCGACCGATCCGGCGCGGTTCATTCAGCCGAGCGCATTCCCCAACGACAAGCTGCTGTACATGCCGCGCGGGAACAACGAGGACAACAGCCTGCCGATCACGACAGGCACGACCGTTCACACCTACGGGCCGACGTGGCAGAAGTACCGGTTGAATTTCGGCGGGACGTGGCGCGCGCCGTACGATTTCGTGGTCGCTGCCAGCTACACGGTTGAGGCTGGGCCATGGACCGGGCCGGTCGTCACGCAGATCCCTGTCGGTGATCCTCGGCTCGCGGCGTTTGGCCCCGCGACGGTGACCTCGTCGACCGGCTTCACGGCGTCGAACCCGCTGTCGACGCGCATGCGGTTCGCGTTCGCCACCCGGGGCGAGGGCCAGGTGATGGCGCCGGCGCAGAAGACGCTCGGCTTCAAGATCGGCAAGCAGGTCAATCTGACGGGCACCAACAGTGTGGAGATCGCCGCGAACATCTTCAACATTCTCAACGCCGGCGACTATACGCAATACAACTACAACGGCGCGAACGAACAGTTCAACCCCAACTACCTGCAGATGCGTAATCAGCAGCCCGCGCGCGCCCTGCAGGTGACGGTGGTTTACCGCTTCTAAGCAGCCGTTTCGGCTTCTCACCGACGCCGCCGTGGCCACGAGTTGTCACGGCGGCCCATTGCCTAACGCCATTGACGCACTGGAACGGCTCGACGTCGAGACCGAGGCTCACGCCTGGAGGTAGGCGAGTTCGGCGGGACTGCGTGCCGACTGCGCAGGCTTTTTTGGTAGCGGTACGGGGAATCGAACCCCGATTTGATGGTTGAGAACCATCCGTCCTAACCGTTAGACGATACCGCCCCGATGACCGCGCGATGCAGGAACTCTAGATTTTATCAAACTTGTATCATGTGATCCATGTTGCGGGCTGTTGTCGCCATTCTGGTCGTGATCGGTCTCATTACAGGCGCGATCTACATGGCGGCCGGACGCGGGGCGCCGCCGCGAATCACCATCGCCAAGCCGGACAAGGTCGTCGGCCAGACCGGCGCCCTCGAGGTCACGGCCGAGGCGCCGAACGGGCGTTTTCTCGCGCTCACGGTCACTCTC
>Ga0207701_10008101_pt1 | contig 10406 bp, 10 predicted proteins | sample KBSSwiSSwithPhiX_FD_184294 | JGI IMG/M metagenome (GOLD analysis project Ga0207701, IMG submission 184294) | Switchgrass rhizosphere bulk soil microbial communities from Kellogg Biological Station, Michigan, USA, with PhiX - S5 (SPAdes) (version 2) | ecosystem: Environmental > Terrestrial >...
CTTCGTTGTCCAGTCCGTTCCTGCTTGGGTTCGACGAAATCGAGCGTGCGCTCGATCGCGTCGTCAAAGGCGCCGACGGTTATCCTCCCTACAACATCGAGCGGTGTGACCGTGCCAACGGCCAGCCCGAACGGTTACGCATCACGCTGGCGGTGGCGGGTTTTACCCGCGACCAACTTGATGTGACCACTGAGGAAAACCAGCTCGTGATCCGGGGCCGCCAGCAGGACGACAAGGCCCGGCAATACATCCATCGCGGCATCGCCGCGCGACACTTCCAGCGCACCTTCGTGCTGGCGGAGGGGATGCAGGTGCTGGGCGCGGATCTGAAGAACGGGCTGTTGTCGATCGACCTCGCCAGGCCAGAGCCTGAAAGGGTCGTTAAGACAATTGCTATCAATGAGCACGAATAATGGAACAAGTAGCGGACTCGACCGCTTAGACCCAGAAGGAGTCGAGACCATGAGTGACGTGAGTGTGACCTTCGAAGCCGAAAAGGTTTCCGTCGAGGCGCTGGCCCATCTTGGTGAAGGCCATATCGCCTATGTGAAACAGGTCCGTTCCGAGGACGTGCCGGGGCTGTTTCCGCAGGCGCCGAAAATCGCGCCGGGGCTGAAACTGTTCGCGCTGCATGCCGCCGACGGCACGCCGATCATGCTGACCGACAGCCGTGAGGCTGCGATCGCCAATGCATGGAGCAACGAGCTTCAGGCCGTCAGCGTCCACTGACACGGCTTGCCGTTGTCACTGACACAGCGCTTGCCGCTGTCGCTGAGGCACTGCCTCGCCGGTACCGCTGACACGGTGCCGCGCGAGAGCCAGAAGAGGGTTTCGGATACGCGGGCATAGCGCCCCGCGTATCGTCCTTCATAACAAGGCCAGATCCGGTCTCAGGCCGCGCGCACGGTCGAGAGGAATTTCTCCACCTCGCCTTTGAGATGGTTGCTCTGTCCCAGCAGGGACTGAGCCAGCCCATGCACATGCGTCGATGCGGCGCCGGTCTCGGTCGCGCCGCGATTGACGTCGGTGATGCTGGAAGCCACCTGAGTGGCTCCTTGCGCCGCTTGCTGGACGTTGCGCGAGATCTCCTGCGTCGCGGCGCCCTGCTCCTCGACAGCGGCGGCGATCGCCTCCGAGATTTCCGCGATGCGGCCGATCGTGCCGCCAATTTCCTGGATGGCCGAGACCGACTGATTGGTGGCCGACTGCATCTGACCGATCTGGTCGCTGATTTCCTCGGTCGCTTTCGCAGTCTGCGCGGCAAGCGCCTTGACCTCGGATGCGACGACCGCAAATCCCCGTCCCGCCTCGCCGGCGCGAGCCGCTTCGATCGTGGCGTTCAGCGCCAGCAGATTGGTCTGCTCGGCCACCGCGCTGATCATCCTGACCACTTCACCGATCCGGCTGGCGGACTGCGCCAGATCGGCAATCCGCGCGTTGGTCTGCTCGACCTGGCTGACGGCCTCACGTGAAATCTTGTGCGAATCCTGGACCTGGCGGCTGATCTCCGACACCGATGAAGTCATCTCTTCCGCCGCCGCAGCCGCGGACTGCGCGTTTGCCGAGGACTGCTCCGAGGCGGCGGCAACCGTAGCCGACAGCGTCTGGGTCACTTCGGCGGTCTTGGTCAGCCGTCCCGCCGATGATTCGAGTTCGGACGAGGCGCTCGATACGGTCTGGATGATTTTTCCAATCGCGGCATCGAAGCCGCCGGCCATCTGCTGCATCGCAGCCTTGCGATCCGCTTCCGCCTTTAGTTTGAGGCTTGCCTGTTCGGCCTCCATCGACAGAACGCGCTGCGCATTTTCCTTGAACACCTGGACCGCGCGGGCCATCGCGCCCACCTCGTCGTCGCGGCTGAGCGCCGGGACCGAGACGTTGAGGTCGCCGCCCGCGAGTCCCTTCATCACGTCAGTCATCGCAGCGATCGGGCGTATGACGCCGAATGCCACACCGAAGATGCCGGCGCCGATGATGAGAAACACCACCGCGGAAACACCCCACAGCACCATCGTAAACGTACTGACGCGTTCGGTCGCCGCGACTTCCGTCGCCGCGTTCTGCTCGTTGGTTTGCTTGACGATGTCGTCGATGATGGCGCGGTGCGCGGCATAACGCGCGGTGATCTCCGCATAGGATTTAGCCGCCGCGGCGCTGTCGGCCTTTGACAGAGCGGGCAGCAAGCCTTCCTGGATCGCGGTCCAGAAGTGACGCACCTCGCTATGGGATTTCTCCACGAGCTTGGTCTTCAGCGTCGGGTCGAGATCGGACTTGATCCAGAACTCGTGCCGCTCGTCATATTCCTTTTTGAGCTGCGCAATCCTGTCGCGATGGGCGGCAAGCTGCGCCGGATCGTGCAGAACGAGGGTGGCCTCCAGATAGGCCTCGATGACGTATTCCGGCGGCGGCAGAATATCGGCGATCAGGTCGTTGCCGAGCTTGATCTGGTTGTAGAGCGGACCGCCCACCTTGAGCTGCGCCAGCCCGTAAACACCGGTGGCAATCACGGCACCGAGGCCGGTTGCGGTGACCAATCCAAAAATCAATATCGCGCGTGAAATCGTCAGCCGCAGCTTCATGGCAAAGCTCTCCGGAACGCGGGCAAAATCCGCGCCGAACGAAATAAGTGCTATTTGGCTTAAGATTGCGTTTATCCGGATGGGCTACTGCGCGTGGAACCGCGTCGGAAGCGGTTACGCCGCGCTCGCCGGCGGCAGCGCCAGCACCGAATAGATCGCCTGGGCATCGCGCGAGGCGCGCAGTTTCTTGGCGACGTCCTGGTCGCGCAACAGCCGTGCGATCCGCGCCAGGGCCTTCAGGTGATCGGCGCCCGCGCCTTCCGGGGCCAGCAGCAGGAAGATCAGGTCGACCGGCTGGCCGTCCATGGCCTCGAAATCGATCGGGCGTTCGAGGCGTGCAAAGAACCCGAACAGCTTTTCAAGCTTCGGCAGCTTGCCGTGCGGGATGGCGACGCCGTAGCCGACGGCGGTGGTGCCCAGCTTTTCGCGCTGCAACAGCACCTCGAACACCGAGCGTTCGTTCTGTCCGGTTAGCGCCGCGGCGCGCGCCGCCAGTTCCTGCAGCGCCTGTTTCTTGCTGATGACCTTCAAAGCCGGGAGAATCGCCTCGGGTGCGACCAGATCGGTAATCGTCATGGGGCGTTCCGAGGTGAATTGAACCGTCAGGTTACGAATTAGGTTTCTAGAACCGGGGCGACAAGAAGGAGAGGTCGGGAGGCGAGCTTAGGCCCGGGTCCCAATTTGGGGGCTTCTACTCCAACGCATGGCCGGTGCCAACTCCCGAAGGGCCAGTTCCTGCACCCTGTCCGTTGAGGCGGCGGACCATAGGGAGGGCGGCTGTGGGCGTCAATGCTGTCGGACATATATGTCAGGGGGTAACCGCCGGCGGGTCGACCCAGCCGACATTGCCGTCCGTCCGGCGGTAAATGATGTTAACCCGGCCGCTGGACCCGTGCTGGAACACAATGCAGGCAGCCCCGGTCAGATCCAGTTCCATGACCGCCTCGCTCACCGAAAGCCGCTTCAGCGACGTAGTCGCTTCGGCGATGATCACGGGGCTGTAGGCGGTGACCTCCTCGTCGCCCTCCGCCGGCGCCTCGATCACATAGCTCGGCGCGTCGAGCACTGGAGCGTCCATCTCCGCCAGCGCCGCATTGGCGGCATAGGTCTTGCGGGCCGAGCGGTCCTTCAGCCGGCTCTTGTAGCGGCGCAGGCGCTTCTCGATCATCAGCAGTGCCTGGTCGGCGCTGGCGTACGCGTCGGTAGCGTTGGAATCGGCCTCCAGCGTGATCCCGGAATCCAGATGCAGCGCGCAGTCGGTGCGGAAACCGAAACCATCCTTGCTCAGCGTGATGTGACCGGAATAGTTGCCGTCGAAATATTTCCTCAGGACTTCATCGGTGCGCTCGCTGACTCGCGAACGAAGGGCGTCGCCGACATTGATGCTTTTCCCGGAGATTCGAAGGGTCATTGGATGCCTCGCTTTGCCTCGATCACTCTGGTTTTGCTGGGGATCTTTCGAAAGACCGTGGCCACTCTCCATCATTCTATGGCGGGGAACCGAGACTATCGCGATTTAGCTCTAACGCAATCAGGCCGGCGCCGTATCGCGGGACCGGTCGGCCGAGGTAGGGGGGGCGGAAAGTGCGTTACCGAGCATGCTCTGTTTGTCGCGACGGCGCTGGACCGAGGAAGGAATGCGCATCGCTTCGCGGTATTTCGCGACCGTGCGGCGGGCAATATCAATGCCGGATTCGCGCAATCGTTCCACGATCGTGTCATCGGAGAGAATCGCGGACGGGGCTTCCGCATCGATCAGCTGCTTGATGTGGTGACGGACCGCCTCCGCCGAGTGAGCCTCGCCGCCGTCAGCCGATGCGATCGAGGCGGTAAAGAAATATTTCAGTTCGAAGCTGCCGCGATTGGTCGCCATATATTTGTTGGCGGTAACCCGTGACACCGTCGATTCGTGCATCTGGATCGCGTCCGCCACCGCCTTGAGATTCAGCGGCCGCAGATGCGCGACACCATGGGTAAAGAAACCGTCCTGCTGGCGCACGATTTCGGTCGCGACCTTCAGAATCGTGCGGGCGCGCTGATCGAGCGCGCGAACAAGCCAAGTCGCATTCTGCAGGCAATCGGTGAAATAGGATTTGTCGCCGTCCTTGCGGATCGTCTTTGACAGCTCGGTGTAATAGACCTGATTGACCAGCACGCGCGGCAACGTGTCGCTGTTGAGTTCGACATGCCAGCCGCCGTCCGGGCCGGGCCGCACATAGACGTCAGGCACCATGGTCTGTGTGCGCGCCGAACCGAACTTCAGGCCGGGCTTGGGATCGAGACGGCGGATTTCACCGATCATGTCGGTAATATCTTCGTCGTCGACACCGCACAATTTGCGCAATGAGGCGATGTCGCGCTTGGCCAGCAGATCAAGATTTTCCACCAGCGCTTGCATGGCGGGGTCGTAGCGGTTGAGTTCGCGGAGCTGGATTGCGAGGCACTCGCTCAAATTCCGGGCGCAGACGCCGGGCGGATCGAACTTCTGCAGCACCGTCAGCACCGCATCGACATCCGCTTGCGAGGCGCCTAGCCGCTCTGCGGCCTGCCCCAGATCCGCCGGCAGATAGCCGGCATCGTCGACCAGATCGATCAGATACTGCCCGATCATGCGCTGCGCCGGCCCGCTGAAGGCCACCGCGAGCTGCTCGGCGAGGTGGCCGCCGAGCGTCACCTCGGCGGCGACGAAGGCTTCCAGATTGTAGTCGTCGTCGTTGGATGCGCCGCCGCCCCATTCGGTGTAGGCGGTCGGGGCCGCATCCTGCGCCACGCGGGCGGCCGCTTCGGCGGGTTCCTCGGAAAAGACGTTGTCGAGGGGGGTGTCCAGCGTCTGCTCGATCTCGGTACGGCTGCCGAGGTCGCGGTTCAGCCATTCCTCCTGGCCGGGCTCGAAGGCGTCGCCGGACGGGCCTGCGATATCGGAGGGTTCCCCGCCGCCATCCTCGCCATAGCTGCGGGAATCGGCGTATTCGGGGCGATCGGCGACCGGCTCGCCCGCGACCGGAGCCTCAGGACCGTCGCTGGCGCGATCCAGCAGCGGATTGCGCTCCAGTTCCTCCTCGACAAAGGCCGAGAGGTCGAGATTCGACAGTTGCAACAGCTTGATCGCCTGCATCAGCTGCGGCGTCATGACCAGCGACTGCGACTGGCGGAACTCTAATCTCTGTGTCAGTGCCATGGAGGCGAGAAACCGATCCAATGAAAGTTGGTCCGATTCTTGCTTATATTAGTCCACTGGCCTTGTACACGGCTTGACGAACGCCAAAATTCGAGTATGGCGCGACCCGCAAAAGTGGAACCCGGTTTGAGTCCAGTGCTCGCCATGGATTATTTAACGAACGCAAGACTTTAGCGCCAAGCCACCGACACTTTGGCGGATCGTGCGCTAAAGTCGGAATTCCTCGCCAAGGTAAAGACGGCGTACATCAGGATCGCTGACGATTTCTTCTGGACTGCCCTCGGTCAGGATTTGTCCGGCATAAACGATGTAGGCCCGATCAGTCAGGCCCAGCGTCTCTCGCACATTGTGGTCGGTGATCAGCACGCCGATGCCGCGATTGGTGAGGTGGCGGACCAGATCCTGAATGTCGCCGACCGCGATCGGATCGATGCCGGCGAAGGGTTCGTCAAGCAGCATGTAGTTCGGGCGGGTCGCCAGCGCGCGCGCGATTTCGACCCGGCGGCGCTCACCGCCGGACAGCGCGATCGACGGTGATTTGCGCAGCCGCGTGATGTTGAATTCATCGAGCAGTGAATTGAGTTCGGCCTCGCGCTTCCTGCGGTCGGGCTCGACGACCTCGAGCACGGCGCGAATGTTCTGCTCGACCGTGAGGCCGCGAAAGATCGAGGCTTCCTGCGGGAGATAGCCGATGCCGAGCCGCGCGCGCTGGTACATCGGCAGCTTGGTCACGTCGTGACCATCGAGTTCGATGGCGCCGCGATCGGCCTTGATCAGCCCCGTGATCATGTAGAACACCGTGGTCTTGCCGGCGCCGTTCGGGCCGAGCAAGCCGACCGCCTCGCCGCGGCGGACATAGATGCTGACGCCGCGCACGACCTGGCGGGTGCCGAAACTCTTTTCCACGCTATGCACAGCCAGATAGCCGGGCCGCTTGGTGAGGCGCGGAGCAGCGGCGCCGTTGGTCTTTGGATTGGGATTGGGGGCTTGCGCGCGGGTGCGCGGTCTTTGCTCGCGCGGCGGTTCGACATCAGGCTGCGGCGCCGGCAATTCAAGCCCGGGCAGCGATGCTGCGCGCGCCATCGGCGGCGCATCGCGCACGGGGTTCGTCAGCATGTCGCCGAAGGATTCGCCGAGCGCGGTAATGTCCTCGCGCGAACGCGCAAATCCTGCCGCACCGCGCTTTGCGGGGCGTCGACGGAACATGCCGAGTAAATCCACCATCCCGCTTCGCTTAACCTTTCACGATCCCGCGACGCGCCCGCCGGCGAATCGTTTCGCCAGCGAACCATGAATGAATGGATGCCCCCCGCCCAGCCAAACACCCCGCCACGCCCGCCTGTAAATACAGGCTCGCACCTCAAGCTTCAACCGCAGACGCCCTAAATATTGTTTAAGGCATTGATGTAGTTATTTTTTCCCGGGGATCAGCGAGGGGATGGCCGGTGCCGGTTTGGCTCCGCCCGATCCGGATCCGCAATCCTGTCCCTGGATGAACATGCCCTGCACCTTGCCGCTGTCGGATTCGACCCGCGACACGCCGGTGGTCATATCCACCTTCAGGCGATCGCCGCGCAGCACGTTCTTGCACTGGGTCAGCACGACCCCGCCCACCATCGTGATGAGGTTGGCCCGCGTGTCGAAGATCGCGGTCTCCCCCGTCACGACCTGCTCCTTCTGCGTCACCACGACGGAGCCCTTGGCTTCGAGCCGGCGGATCGAGGAACTGCCGCCGGGTCCCGGAGAGGCGGCTTGCATCGGCCCGGATTTCGATCCTTTGGCAGCGGCAGCCGGCGGCGTAGCCGGCTCCGGGCCGGAATCGTAAAACACCACCAGCGTTTTCGAGGTCATGGTGGTGTCGCCCTGCACGACCTTCACATTGCCGGCAAAGGTCGCTTCCTTTTTCTTGTCGCGCATTTCCAGCGACGCCGCCTCGATCTGAATCGGCTGATCGCGGTTTTGCGAAAAGCCCTGCATCGCATTCGGCACGCCCGACATGGCGCCTTGCGCACGCGCGTCGCCGGCGACAGTCAGCGCGAGCGCAAATACCGCCGCGGCAAAATTCCGCGAGAAGAACTGCATCATGAAGATCATTTCGTGTTGGCGGACTTGCCGGTGACGGACCGCGTCTTCGGCGGTGGCAGCGTCTCGGGCTCGGGCTCAGGTGCCGGAGGGCTTTCCATGATCAGGTTCATCACGACATTGCCTTCGAACCGCACCACCTCGCCGCTGTTGATGATCCTGAGCTTGTCGGCCGTAAGCGTTCCATTCAGCAATTTGACGTCGACATGCTCGTCCGACGTCACCGATCCCTTGTTGATGTCGACATAGGCCTGCGTAAGCTTGGCCTCGTAGCCAGTGGAGGATTGCAGGAAGATATCCTTGCGCAGATCCAGCAGCTGCTGCTTGCTGTCGAAATAGCCGGTGTGCGCATCCATCGTCACCGTGCTCTTGTCTTCCATCATGACCTTGGCCCGCAGCGTCTGGAGCTCCACGTGATCGGGATCAGTCAAATCCTGGATCGCGGCCTTGGCCCAGAGTTCATAAGGCCGCTGGTCGGTCGAGAAGCCGGCGAGGTGCGGCGACTCCATCGTGACCTTGGTGCCGGACACCACGAGGTTTCCGATATCGACCGGCAGGTTGGGCAGCCGTATCATCCGGAACGGATTGAAAATCGAGATCAGGACGATACTCGCCATCGCCAGGAGCACAGTCGCAGGCACCGCGACCCTCAGCACCCGCACCATCCGGCTGTGGCGGGCGGCCGCGGCAAAGCGGGCCTCCAGTCCGGTGCCAAGTGCTGGGTTCTGTATCGAGTTCAACGCGGCTCCGGGCGATGCGAGAAAGCGTCATTCTACCCGAGATCACGGGATTATGCAGCCCGGACACGCGCTATGAGTGTGACCGAAACGGGGCGGAAGCGGCTTATTGGCCGCTTCAAAAGGCCTCGTTCACGAATGCGCGAAGATGTCCTCGGCCTCCCAGCCGCCGAGATCGAGCTTTGCCCGGGTCGGCAGGAAGTCGAAACAGGCCTGCGCCAGCGCCGTGCGGCCTTCGCGCGCCAGCATCGCATCGAGGCGTTCGCGCAGGCCATGCAGATGCAGCACGTCGGAAGCGGCATAGGCGAGCTGCGCCTCGCTGAGGCTCGTCGAGCCCCAGTCGCTCGACTGCTGCTGCTTCGAAAGATCGATGTTGAGCACCTCGCGCACCAGATCTTTCAGGCCGTGCCGGTCGGTATAGGTGCGGGTCAACCGTGAGGCGATCTTGGTGCAATAGACCGGCTGCGGCATGACGCCGAAGGCGTTGTAGAGCGCGGCGAGATCGAACCGCGCGAAGTGAAAGATCTTGGTGATGTCAGGATTGGCCAGCAGCGCTTTCAGGTTCGGCGCGTCGGTATGGCCCTTGGGGATCTGGATGACATCGGCGCTGCCGTCGCCGTTCGACATCTGCACCACGCAGAGCCGATCGCGGTGCGGATTGAGCCCCATGGTCTCGGTATCGATCGCCACCGAATCCTTGTAGCGGGACAAATCGGGCAGATCGCCGCGATGCAGGCGAATGGTCATGGCTTTCGGAACCTCGTCGAATGGGTGCGATCTAAACTAACGCTGAAATCCTCAACAAACGATGGCGCAGGGGCCGGATAGCGTACTTTCTGCAGACTTTCCAGAACCGCCGGATTGGGGTCAATATGCATCGGTCATCGCCGTTGTGACGGCCAAGCAGCCATCTTGTTGGATGGAAGCACTATCCTTGAGGGTGCCCCAATGAAAGCCGAACGGCAACGACTGCCCCGCCTTGCTGTGCTTATCGACGCCGACAATACCTCACCACAAATCGCCGGTGGGCTGTTCGAGGAGATCGCGAAGTTTGGGGAGGCCAGCGTGCGCCGGATTTACGGGGATTTCTCCACCCCGCAACTCAAATCGTGGTCCAATATCCTGCAAAAGCACGCCATCGATCCGTATCAGCAGTTCGCCTACACCAAAGGCAAGAACGCATCGGATATTGCGCTGGTGATTGACGCCATGGACCTGCTGCATAGCGGACGGTTCGACGGTTTTTGTCTCGTATCGTCCGACAGCGATTTTACACGCCTTGCGTCGCGCCTGCGAGAACAGGGCGCTGACGTCTACGGTTTTGGCGCCCGGAAAACGCCGGAGAGCTTTATTCAGGCGTGCCCCCGGTTCATCTACACGGAGAACCTGATGAAAGGAGCGGAAACCTCCAGTGCGGATCCGGCCTCCAAATCGACCGGGTCGCAGCCTCCAAGCGCCGCGATTCCAATCCTGAAGAAGGCTATTTCGCAAATCGAGAGCGACGATGGCTGGGTAGCGCTAGGGGAGATCGGCCGGCAAATCTCAAACCTGTTTTCAGATTTCGACGTGCGCTCCTACGGACAAGGCAAACTGCGCGACCTTGTGCAAAAGACTGGAGCCTTCGACATTGAGAAGCTTGACGGCGGAAATATGCGAGTGAGGGCTAAACCCAGCGACGGCCGCCCAAGGGGCAAGGCCAGGTAGTCTGCCTTCAAGCTTCTTATTCTGTGCGGAGCCGATCGAGGCGCCACCTATGCCGTTTTCTCATCGGACAATTTCGGCGGCTGAAGCCCCGGGCTGTTGGCCCAGCGGTCGAGATTTTCGATGACG
>Ga0207701_10008102_pt1 | contig 10405 bp, 11 predicted proteins | sample KBSSwiSSwithPhiX_FD_184294 | JGI IMG/M metagenome (GOLD analysis project Ga0207701, IMG submission 184294) | Switchgrass rhizosphere bulk soil microbial communities from Kellogg Biological Station, Michigan, USA, with PhiX - S5 (SPAdes) (version 2) | ecosystem: Environmental > Terrestrial >...
ACGACCAGGGCCGCGACGTGGTCGCCCGCCTGATCTACGGCTTCCGCATCTCGGTGTTGTTCGGTCTGACGCTGACGATCGTCTCCTCGATCGTCGGCATCGCCGCGGGTGGCGTACAGGGTTATTTCGGCGGCTGGATCGATTTGCTGTTTCAGCGCTTCATCGAGGTCTGGAACGCGATCCCGTCGCTGTATCTGCTCCTGATCGTATCGGCGGTGCTGCCGCCGGGCTTCTTCGTGCTGCTCGGCATCTTGCTGTTGTTTTCATGGGTGTCGCTGGTGGGGTTGGTGCGCGCCGAGTTCCTGCGCGGCCGCAATTTCGAATACATCATGGCGGCACGCGCGCTCGGGGTTTCCAATCCCGTGATCATGTTCCGCCACCTGTTGCCGAACGCGATGGTGGCGACCATGACGTTCCTGCCCTTCATCGTGTCGTCGTCGGTGATGACGCTCACGGCGCTGGATTTCCTCGGCTTCGGGCTGCCGCCGGGCTCGGCGTCGCTCGGCGAATTGCTGTCACAAGCGAAAGCAAACGTGCAGGCGCCGTGGCTCGGCCTCGCCGGTTTCTTCTCGCTCGCGATCATGTTGTCGCTCTTGATCTTCATCGGCGAAGCCGCGCGCGATGCCTTCGATCCGGGCAAGACCTTCAGATAGGGCAGGTAGAGTTCATAATGGACGCCATCAACCAGCCCCTGCTCGATGTCCGCGACCTCTCGGTGGCGTTCGGCGATACGCTCGCGGTCGACCGGATCTCGTTTTCGATCAGGCGCGGCGAGTGCGTGGCGCTGGTCGGCGAGTCCGGCTCCGGAAAGTCCGTCAGCGCGTTGTCGATCCTGAAGCTGTTGCCCTATCCGGCGGCCTCGCATCCCTCCGGCAGCATCCGTTTCGGCGGCCGCGATCTGTTGCAGGCGGCCGAGAACGAAATGCGCGAAATCCGCGGCGGCGACATCTCGATCATCTTCCAGGAGCCGATGACCTCGCTCAATCCGCTGCATACGATCGAGGCGCAGATCGGCGAGATTCTGTTTCTCCACAATGGCGTCAGCGGCGCGATGGCGCGGGCGCGCACGCTCGAGCTGTTGACCCAGGTCGGTATCCCCGATCCGCACACCAGGCTGCAAAGCTATCCGCACCAGTTATCCGGCGGCCAGCGCCAGCGCGTCATGATCGCGATGGCGCTGGCCAACGAGCCGGATCTGTTGATCGCGGACGAGCCGACCACGGCACTCGACGTCACCGTGCAGGCGCAGATCCTGGCGCTGCTGGCCGAGATCCGCGCGCGGCTCGGCATGAGCCTGCTGTTCATCACCCATGATCTCGGCATCGTTCGCCGCATCGCCGACGTCGTCTGCGTCATGAAGGGCGGCAAGATCGTCGAGCAGGGACCGGTCGAGCAGGTATTCACCGCGCCGACGCATTCGTATACGCGTGACCTGCTGGCGGCCGAACCAAAACCCGACCCGGCGCCGCCGCGCCCCGATGCGCCGGTGGTGATGTCGGCGGACGATCTGAAGGTCTGGTTTCCGGTCAAGCGCGGCCTGTTGCGCCGGACCGTCGACCATATCAGGGCGGTCGATGGCGTCAGCCTCGCGGTGCGCAAGGGCGAGACGCTCGGCGTGGTCGGTGAATCCGGCTCCGGCAAGACCACGCTCGGGCTGGCGTTGTTGCGGCTGATTTCGTCGGAAGGGAGAATCGTGTTTCTCGGCAGCAATATCCAGGGCCTGCGCTTCAAGGCCATGCTGCCGTTCCGCCGCGACATGCAGATCGTGTTTCAGGATCCGTTCGGCGCGCTCAGCCCACGGATGTCGGTCGGCGACATCATCGCCGAGGGCCTTTCCGTGCACCAGCGCAAGCTGACTTACGAAGAGCGCGATACGCGCGTGGTCAAGGCGCTCGGGGATGTCGGCCTCGACCCCAAGACCCGGTTCCGTTACCCGCATGAATTCTCCGGCGGCCAGCGCCAGCGCATCTCGATCGCGCGGGCGGTGGTGCTGGAGCCGAATTTCGTCGTGCTGGACGAGCCGACCAGCGCGCTCGACATGCTGTTCCAGGCGCAGATGGTCGATCTGTTGCGCGAGCTGCAGCGCAAGCGCGACCTGACCTACATGTTCATCTCCCACGATCTGCGCGTGGTCGCTTCCCTGGCCAGCCACCTGATCGTGATGCGCCGCGGCAAGGTGGTGGAGGAAGGGCCGGCCGCCGAGCTGTTCAAGAACCCGAAGAGCGAATACACCCGCGCGCTGTTTGCGGCCGCGTTCCGGATCGAAGCCGTGCCGGGGGTGTAGAGCCACGGGCTCCGTCGCACCTCTCCCAATGGGAGACGTGGAGAGCGACCGCCAGGGCCGTGAGTCCATAAATCTGCCGGGTGGGCGGCTTGCGAGGCCCACTTTGCGCTGGAAGCGGACGATCGGACTCGCGTTCAGCGCGCCTGCCTGCATCGAACGGACTCCTGCGCTGCAGTAGTCAGCCGCGTCATTCAATCACATCGTCGGCGCGGCCGAGCAATGATGGCGGCACCGTGAGCCCGATGACCCTGGCGGTTTTGAGATTGATGACAAGTTCGAATTTCACGGGTTGCTCGATAGGCAAGTCCGCCGGCTTCTCCCCGTTCAAGACCCTTTGTACATAGCCCACCAGACGTTTGGCCTCGAAAGTCCGGCTCGGACCGTAGGACAGCAAAGCTCCGCTGTCTGTGAATTCCCGCCACGACGCAATCACCGGAAGACGACGCTCCCGGCCGTATTGCGCGATTTTGGCGGCAACAATGCCGGTAAGGCGCGAAGAAATGACGAGCAGGCCATCGGCGCGGCTTGCTTCCACCCCCTGCAGCGCGGCATCGAGATCGGCGATCTCGTTTATCGGGTGGGTCGTCAGCTCGAGGTCGAGCGATTCGGCTCCGCGCCGTGCAAAAGTCACCTCGTCGTCGAAATGCTGGGGATTGAATATCACCGCAACCTTCCTGACGTCGGGGGCCACTTGCTTGAGCAATTCTACCCGCTTCGCTGCCATTTCATCCGTAAGAAACGTGATCCCGGTGAAGTTCTTGCCTGGCCGAGCCAGAGACGAGGCAATTCCCGCCCGCATGGGACTTTCGCTGATGCCACCAACGATGGGCACGCCGCCTTTACTTGCCTCGAACAGCGGCATGACAACAGGACTGCCAATGCCAAGCAGCAGGCTGGGCTTTTGTGCGATAAGTTCGGCGGACAATTCCGCTAGTCGATCCGGTCTTCCGTTGGCATAGCGGAAAACGATTTCGATGTTGCGGCCATCAAAGAGTCCCGCTTGAGCAAGCGCGTCCTTCAGCGACTGATCGATCGGACCCAATTTGGCGTCGCCAAATACCAGCCATCCAATCCGGGGCAGCGATTTCTGCGCACGCACGGCAAGCGGCCACGTTGCCGCCGCGCCACCAGAAAGCAGGATGAATTCGCGCCGTCGCATTGAGCCCCCTTAAGAGGAATGCCTCAATCGATGTCTATAGCCTAACACTTTGCGAGGGCGCCGCGTAAGAAAGCGCGAACAATCGGCTGCCGACGCTGCGACCGAATGTCCGAAGCCCGCAGGGCGGGTTCTCTTTAACCCGCCATCCACGGTCAATGCGCGGACTCCCGGAAGGGACATGCTCGGCTGCGCCGCCAATCTCGCTATCCCTGCAAGAGAGACCGGATCTTGCGCTGCAGCTTTGGTAAAATCTCGGTCTCGAACCACGGGTTCTTTTTCAGCCAGATGTTGTTGCGCGGGCTGGGATGGGGCAACGGGAGCTGGGCCGGCCAATACTGCTTCCAGTTTTGCACGGTCTGCGTCAGCGACGCTTTCTGCGTGGCCTTGAGGTGCCAGTCGAGGGCATATTGCCCGATCACAAGGGTCAGTTCGATTGCCGGCAGCAGCTTCAGGAGCCGGACGCGCCATTCGGTGGCGCATTCCGGGCGCGGCGGCAGGTCGCCGGACTTGCCGGTGCCGGGATAACAAAAGCCCATCGGCAAAATGGCGATCTGGCTCGGGTCGTAGAAGGTTGCAGCATCAATGCCCATCCAGGCGCGAAGCCGCTCGCCACTCGGATCGTTGAAGGGTATGCCGCTTTCATGAACCCTGCGCCCCGGCGCCTGTCCGGCAATCAGTATTTTGGCATTGCCGCCAATCTGGAATACCGGCCGCGGTCCGAGCGGCAGATGCTTGTCGCACAGCCGGCAGGCTCTCGCCCTTGCTGCGATGTCGTCGAATTGCGCCTTGGTGGTTCTGGCCATCGTCTCTCTCCGGTGGGCAGGCGCGGTCGGGACCACGCGACATCATCGAAAACGAGATATTGCCTTGCAGGCAGACCTTGCGGTCTTGCCTGCAAGCGCGATGAAAGAAAAGCGGGTTCTAGGCGTGGGCTTTGGTCGCCAATTGCGCCGGCTCCGGTGCGTTCAGCAGCACCGTGACGAGCAGCACCGTTGCCCCGTTCGCCCAGTAATAGGCGGCGTCAAGCCCGGTGAATCCCAGTGCGAACGGAGCCGCAATGAAAACTACTCCGACCGCGCGGTCCACGGCGACATGGAGCCAATAGGGCACCACTTTGAACGCGCCGAGCTCATGGTCGGTCAGCACCGTGAGAATGAAGGCCGTGGCGCCGGTCCCGACCGCCAGCCACTTTGCAAGCGGATTACCTGCGCCGAGACCGAGGACGAATGGCAATACCATCAGACTGATGGCCACGGGATAGTCGAGATAGGCGTGGATCGTTCGAGTGACAAAACGCATTGTCGTTCTCCATGGGTTTGAAGATTGAGCGTGAATCCCTCTGGCGGAGGGGTCGGTGCCTGCGGAACGCGGCTGCTCTGTCGAGACAACCGCGCCCGCCGACCGGCGGTCAGGCCGCACTGCGCAGTGCAACCACCGGGAAGTCGATTTCGGTCTTGGCGACCTCGTTGACGTAATTGGTCAACGTGTTGAGCGCGACGTGAAGGACGATCTCCACGACCTGCGCATCGTCGTATCCGGCGGCCTTTACCGCCGCGATATCGGCGTCGCTGACGTGACCGCGCGCGTCGACGACCCTGGCAGCGAAGCGCACGGCGGCACTCGCCTTGAGATCGTTGGAGGCGCCGGAACGGTTGGCGGTGATCTCGGTATCGTCAAGCTTGGCGACGTTCTTGCCGATAAAGCTGTGCGCCGACAGGCAATATCCGCAGCCGTTGATTTCGGCGACCGCGATCGCGATCCGCTCGCGGGTTGCGGCGTCCAGACTGCCTTTCGACAGCGCGCCATTGAGACCGAGATAGCCTTCCAGAGCGGCCGGGCTATTGGCGACGACGCGGAACAGGTTCGGCACCGAGCCGATCTGCTTCTTGACCGCTTCCAGCAGCGGCCTGGCGGCGGCGGGGGCGGCTTCGATCGAGGCAGGGGTGTTGATGCGAGACATGGGAAGTCCTTCTGGTTGCGCTTCAATGTTGTTCGGCGCCCGGCGTTGTTCGGCGCCTTTCCGGTGTCCGCAATGTCGGTTATTTCAGTTTGTCCCGGTATCCGGTATTAATGGAAATAACTATTCCGGTGCGTGGGAGGGCAGCAATGGATCGGCTCGAAGCGATGTCGGCGTTTGTCGCCGTCGTGGAGACCGGCGGTTTCTCGGCGGCGGCGCGTCGGCTTGGAACGCCGCTGACGACGGTCAGCCGAAAAGTCGCCGAACTCGAAGATCACCTGCGCGCCCGTTTGCTGACGCGAACGACGCGAAAGGTGACGTTGACCGACACCGGTCGGATATTCTTCCAAACCTGCCGTCGGCTGCTCGACGAACTCGGCGAGTCCGAACGGCTCGCTTCGGGCGAGTACCAGGCACCGCGCGGCGGCCTCACCGTCAGTGCGCCGCTGGCGCTCGGACGGCTGCATCTTGCGCCTGTCATCTCGGAGTTCCTGGCAGCCTATCCGGAGATCGATGTCGATCTGCGGCTCTCCGACAAGGTCACCAACATCGTCGAGGGCGGCATCGATGTCGCCGTCCGTGTCGGACAACTGCCGGACAGCAGTCTGAAGGCGCTGAGGGTGGGAAGCATCCGACACGTCGTCTGCGCCAGCCCGTCATATCTGGCCCGGCGCGGAACGCCGTCGAAGCCCTCCGATCTCGGATCCCATCACTGCGTAACGTTCACCGGACTGGAAGGCGCCAAGGAGTGGACGTTCCGTTCCGGCCGCAAGGTCGAGAGGTTGACGGTGCGCTCACGACTGGCCGTCAATACCGCCGAGGCCGCCGCCGACGCGGCCGACGCGGGAATCGGCATCACGAGGCTGCTTTGCTATCAGGTCTCGGACGCCGTGCGCGATGGTCGGCTCAAGCTGGTGCTGTGCAAGTTTGAACCGGCGCCGCTGCCGGTTAGTCTGGTCTCGCCCGACGCCCGGCTGATGCCACAGAAGCTGAAGGCTTTCATGGACTTCGTCGGTCCGCGTCTGAAGGTGCGTTTGATCTTCAATCCTTGATTGGGGAATCCGACCCGACGCAGAACGAGATCAGGGCTCGGACGATGTCCGCTGTCTCAAGTCATCGCAGAATGATTTGTCGTGGCCGCGATTCCAGCCCGGCCTGTCGAGAACTTCCGTAGTACGGCCACGATGCACATCGGCGTTCGCGTCCTTGCCGATGGCTAGGCCTGGCGAGATTGCCGTGGTTGCTTCGGCGGCAAGCCGGCCGAGCGATACCTTGTCGGGGAGGTGGCGAATTTCGCCGCAAACGCGCGCGTGAACGCCGCCGGCGATCGGTATCCCGAACGTGTAGCGATTTCCCGCGTGCTCCAGTTCGATTCATCGAGCATGGCGAGCGCCTTCTGGAGCCGCCAATCCGCGACATAGGAAATGGCGCCGCACCCGACCAGATCGCGAAAACGATCGGAAAAACTGCTTCGCGACATGCCCAATTCCCGCGCAAGCGCCTCAACGGTCCACGCGCGTCCCGGTTCCGCGTGAATCAGCGACAGCGCACGACCAATCTGCCTGTCTTTCAGCGCCGACGTAATACGCACAAATTCCGGACTCCCGGAAATCCCGACGCTCAGCAATTCGATGAACAAAATCTCGGACAGGCGCGCCAGCGCGGCGGCGGTGCCCAGATCGTTGGCCAGCGTCTTTCGCTCGATCAAATGCAGCACTTCGCCGAGCAGAGGCACGCGCGCCCTCGTGGCAGCCGAGATAACGATAAATTCGGGCAGCGCCTGCAAAAGCGGATGATCGGCGCCATCCCGGAACGAGAAATGCCCGCATACCATCTGTGTCGATGCGTCGAGGTTCTCTTCTCCGAGCGCGAAAATTCCGGCGCCGGTATAGCCTGAGTCCTTGATTACCTGCTCGAGCGGTGCGGCCGGCCGGCCGGCGGAATCAGCCAGCACGTGGGCTCGGCCTTTGGGAATCAAAATAAGATCGCCGGCTTGCAGGTTGACCTGCTGGCCCGACGCGAAGCTGACGTTGCAGCGACCCTGCACGACGAGGTGAAAGCGCGCGGCCTCCATGAAGTCCGGAACCTGCACCGCCCATGGCGCGGAGAAGTCGGTGCGGAAATAAAGCGTGCCCGCGAGATGGATCGTATCCAGGATGTCGCTCAGCACGTCGCTCACAACGTTATCCCTTCGTCGACCTCGTCGTTCGGCCGCGGCAATCCCCGCAGCATCTAAGGCAGCCTGACCGATTTGCAAGGCCGCCGGGAAAAGCATCCGTTCCGATCGGTCGAAAGATATTCGCGTAGACGGGAGCCCGTAGCGGCAAACACCTCAAGATAGTTTGGCAGCCATGGATCGTTTGAGCGCTTCAAGCGCCGCCCGATCGTCACGTACCGCGAAAAATCCGACCGCCTTGTTGCCGTTCGTCCAGATCGCCTCACGATTCGTCCGAACTTTCAGCGATGAGCAAAATTGCACATGCGTTACGGCCTGGCGCCGTCTATCTGCTGTTCGTAGTGAATTCCATCGCGCGCCGCGCGGCGCTTCACCAAGCAGGAGATAGAACCATGAAGTTTCCGAGAACGGTCTTGTTCGCCGCCATTTCGATCGTCGCGACCGCAAGTGTCGCTCGCGCGCAGGCCGGTATGAACGATCTCGAAATCGCCCACGCCGCCTATACCGCCGACCTGATCGACATCGAATACGCCAAGATCGCACTTTCAAAAACCAAGAGCGCGGAAGTGAAGACGTTTGCCGAGTTGATGATTCGAGATCATACCGCCGTGAACGAAGGCGCCGGCAAGCTGCTCAAGAAGCTCAATGTCGAGGCCAAGGACAATGATTTCAGCAAGAGCCTGAGGGCGGGCGCCGACAAGAAGGAAGCCGAACTGAAGGCGTTGAACGGCGAGGCGTTCGACCGCGCGTATGCGGCCAACGAATTGGCCTACCACCAGACCGTGAACAAGGTCGTCGGAGAGATCTGGCTGCCCGCTGTCCAGAACGCCGAACTCAAGACCTTCCTGGATCAGGCGCTGACGACGTTCAAGGCTCATGAGGCTCACGCCGGCCACATGGTCACGACACTGAAGTAACGCGAAGCCCGCACCGCGAGAAGCAGCATGATCAATAAGAATGTTGTCGTTGCTGTTCTGCTTACGTCGATGGCGGCGTGCTCTTTGCCGCCATCGAATGCCCAGTCAGGTGCTGACGCGCCGCGAACCCACATCGTCGAGATCAGGAGCTTTGCATTCAGCCCCGCGCGCCTAACGATCAAGCTCGGCGATACGATTCAGTGGAAGAACGATGATCTGGCCCCGCACACCGCGACCGCGAACGGCGGTAGCTGGAGCACCGAAACCCTGAAAAACGAAGAGACCGGTCAATACGTTCCCAAAGCCGCCGGCAGCTTCGCCTATCACTGCAAATTCCATCCGGCGATGATCGCTTTCATCGTCGTCGAACCATGAACCCGAACGGAGTAATTCACCATGAAGACGAACATTTCATCAGGTAACGCGCTTGTCGGCGGCAAACCGGCCCCCGGCATCGCGCTCCATGGCTACGATGCCGTGGCCTATTTCGACGGTGGCGCACCGAAGTTGGGAGACGCCGAGATCGCGCTGGTGCATGACGACGCGACCTATCGCTTTTCCTCAAAAGCCAATCTCGACAAGTTCGTGGCAAAGCCAGCCGATTACGTGCCGCAGTTCGGTGGCTTTTGCGCCTTCGGTGCATCGGTGGGCGCCAAATTCGATGGTGATCCGCAGATATGGCGTATCGTCGACGGGCGGCTCTATCTGAACTTGAGCAAGGGTATTCAGCAGGAATGGGTCAAGGACATTCCAGGCAATGTCGTGAAAGCAAACGCGAATTGGCCGGCCCTGTCCGCGCAGGCAGCCTAGGAAGCCTTGCCGGACGGCGCTACGTCAGAGCGCACCCGCTTTCAGCCGCGGCTCGCCAAAGCCGCGGCTGACCGACACCAGCCAAATGTTTTTCCAAACGCGATTGGTGCATTGGTGTGGGCAACCGCATCGGATGACATGCACCGGGTGGCTTTATGTCAGCCGCTTGATGGCTGAAATATCCTGGCCCGCGGCCTTGATGCGGGCGATGGCGTCGGATGTGGATTCGACTACCGTTGCCATGTGATGGGCGTTGGCGTGGACGATGGTGTCGGCGTCGCGCGCGATCGCGACATGGCCTTTCCAGAAGATCAGGTCGCCGCGCTGCAATCGTCTGGATTCCGCCACGGTCAAGCCGCGGCCAAGACCATCCTGCTGCATGTCGCTGTCGCGCGGGCAGCCGGTGCCGGAGGCGTTGAGTGAAACCTGCACCAGGCCGGAGCAATCGATGCCGAAACTGCTCTTGCCGCCCCACAGATAGGGCGTGCCGATAAACCGCTCGGCGACCGCGACGAAATCCTGCTCCATGGCATCAATGTTGCCGAGGTGCCGGCGCGGCAGATACCAGCCTTCGCGCGTCACCGCGAACGCGCCGTCTTCGCGCGCGACCGCAACCCATGCGCCCATCGGCAGCGTGTCGACCGGCGGCAGTTTGATCGATGGACCCGGAAACGCGAACGTCCGCAACGCCGTGATCTTGTGGGTGGGGGCTGCGGCCGGCTTGCCGAGCGCGGCATCGGGGATCCAGCCGACATAGCCGTCGCCGTCCAGCTGACCCCAGGCAAAGCCTTCGCCGTTGCGGTCGTAGACCGTGACGCGTTCGCCTTTCAGTGCCTGCGTCACCAGCGGGGCGTCGGAGGAGGGCGCTTCGCGCAGCGGCGCGATGGCGCAGGTCACGCAAAATTCCTCGCCTTCGACGAAGCGGGCCGCCTTGACCTTGCCTTCGAGATATTTGGCGGCGAGGTCGCCGCGTGCCGGCGTCAGGCGCGGATCATCCATAGCGTTCGCTCAGCAATTTGTAGATCGCGCGCGCGGCCTGGCATTCGCCGCCTTCGGGGCGCCCCGGCTTGGCGGAAGGGGTCCATCCGTAGATATCGACATG
>Ga0207701_10008103_pt1 | contig 10404 bp, 9 predicted proteins | sample KBSSwiSSwithPhiX_FD_184294 | JGI IMG/M metagenome (GOLD analysis project Ga0207701, IMG submission 184294) | Switchgrass rhizosphere bulk soil microbial communities from Kellogg Biological Station, Michigan, USA, with PhiX - S5 (SPAdes) (version 2) | ecosystem: Environmental > Terrestrial > Soil...
AATGCCGAGGGCGTCCTGCGCGAGGACGCCACGACACACTTCGAGATGGGCGCGCGGATCGTCACAATAAGCCTCACGCATCGACCCGAGCGCGGTATCGCCCATGTCAATGCTCCGCTCAGGCCCACTCTGGATTCACCGCCCGCTCGACCTCGACTACGGCACTGAGCTTGCCGACTTCCTTGACCTGCTCCGGCGTTGTCGTGGCGAACAGATGCATCATGCGCGCGACGATGCCGGTCCATCCGGTCTGGTGACTCGCCCCAAGCCCGGCCCCGTTGTCGCCGTGGAAGTACTCATAGAACAGGATGAGATCTCGCCAGTGCGGATCGTTCTGGAATTTCTCGGTGCCGCCGTAGACGGGTCGCTGGCCGTTCTCATTTCGAAGAAAGATGCTGCCAAGGCGGTCCGCCAGGTCCTCGGCAACCTGATAGAGCGTCATCATCTTCCCCGAGCCGGTCGGACATTCAATTGTGAAGTCGTCGCCGTAGAAGGCGTAGTAATTGAGGAGAGCCCGGATGATCAGGCCGTTGACCGGCATCCAGATGGGCCCGCGCCAGTTGGAGTTGCCGCCGAACATGCCGCTGTCGGACTCGGCAGGTAGATATCCCACGCCATATTCCTGATCGCCGACTCGAAACGCGAAGGGGTGCCCGGCGTGATGCCGCGACAGCGCTCGAATTCCATACGCACTGAGAAACTCGTTCTCGTCGAGCATGCGCGAGAGCACTCGCCGGAGCTTGCTCTCGTCGAGCACAGATGCCAGCCGGCGATCCTGTACTCCCCGCGCGATCGGGTCGTGGATGGATCCTCTCAACTCCGGGCGCGCCGCCATGAAGGCTTTCACGCGGTCCGCAGTTTCAGGGTAGCGCGCGATGAGCTTGCCATCGAAGACGGTGGCCGCGCAGAGCGGCAGCAACCCGACCATGGAGCGGACCTTCAGACGTGTGGAGCTGCCGTCGGGCAGGCGCAGCACGTCGTAGAAGAACCCGTCCTCTTCGTCCCACATCCCGGTGCCATCTTCTCCGCCCTGGGTCATCGCCAGCGAGATCCAGAGGAAGTGCGAGATGAACTTGTCGCACATCTCTGCATATGCGGGTTTCTCCGCCGCCAGCTCCGTGGCGATCTCGAGCATGTTCTGGCAGAAGAGCGCCATCCACGCGGTACCGTCTGCCTGTTCCAGAAATCCGCCCGTAGGCAACGGTGAGCTTCGGTCGAACACGCCGATGTTGTCGAGTCCCAGGAACCCGCCTTCGAAGGTGTTGTTACCCGAGGGGTCTTTGCGGTTCACCCACCAGGTGAAGTTGAGCAGCAGCTTGTGAAACGATCGCTCCAGCCACTCGACGTCGCCCGCGCCCCGCTTGCTCTTCATCAGGCGGTGCGTGAAGATCGTCGCCCAGGCGTGGACCGGTGGGTTCACGTCGCCGAAGTTCCACTCGTAGGCCGGAATCTGCCCGCTCGGGTGCAGGTAGTCCTCGCGCAGCATCAGATCGAGCTGCCCCTTGCCGAAGTCCTCGTCCACCAGCGTCAGCGCCAGAGCGTGGAACGCCAGGTCCCACGCGGCGTACCACGGGTACTCCCACTTGTCCGGCATCGAGATGACGTCGGCATTGTGCATGTGGTGCCAGCTCTGGTTGCGCAGCCCGCGCCGCTTCGCCTTGAACGGATCGGAGCCGCGCTCCGAGAGCCACCTGTCGACGTCGTAGTGGAAGAACTGCTTGGTCCACATCATGCCGGCCAGCGCCTGCCGCATGACGCGCGTGCGATCCTCGTCGAGAGACCGGGGGATCACGGTCGCGTAGAACTCGTCGGCTTCCCGCCGGCGGGCGTTCATCACGGCCTCGAAGTCTTTCGAGAATGGGCCGGCCGGCGCTTTCTTCGTCGATCCCTTCGCGGGCGGCGCCACGTCGCTCAATCGCAACCGCACGACCTGCGATCCCCCCGCCGCGACGGTCAATGGATAGTGCGCCGCTGCCTTGGTACCGGTCTTGTTCGGATTCACCGCCTCACGACGGCCGTGGACGATGAAGTCGTTGATGCCGTCCTTGACGTACGGACGCTGGTTCGGACTGTTGAAGACGCGCTCGTTGTTCGTTTCGTTTTCGGTGAACAGCAGATCCGCCGCGCCATCAGCGTGGAAAAACAGCGGTCCGACCGATGGATGCGTGAGGGCGATCGTGTTCGGGCCGTTTCCGACCTGGGACAGCTCGGGACGGAGGCCATCGCCGCCCCACGACCAGATGTTGCGGAACCAGAGGGTCGGCAGCACATGAAGCGTGGCCGGCTCGGGGCCGCGGTTATGGACCGTAATCTCGATGAGAAGATCTTGAGGCGACGCTTTCGCATACTCGACGAACACGTCGAAATAGCGATTGTCGTTGAACACGCCGGTGTCGAGGAGCTCGTACTCCATCGCCTCACGGCCGCGGGCCCGGTTGGTCTCGACGAGATCCGCGTACGGGTACTCCGCTTGTGGATACTTGTACAGATACTTCATGTACGAGTGCGTCGGCGTGGAATCGAGGTAGAAGTAGTACTCCTTGACGTCTTCGCCGTGATTCCCCTGGCTGTTGGTGAGGCCGAAGAGCCGCTCCTTGATGATCGGATCGCGGCCATTCCACAGCGCCAGCGCAACGCACACCAACTGCTTGTCGTCGGAGACTCCGGCAATCCCGTCTTCTCCCCACCGGTAAGTGCGTGAGCGCGACTGGTCGTGGGTGAAGGAGTCCCACGCATTTCCGTCGTCGCTGGAGTCTTCGCGAACCGTTCCCCACTGGCGCTCGCTCAGATACGGTCCCCATTTCTTCCACGACGCCTTCCGCTGGCGGTGCTCTTCGAGTCGGACATGTTCAGCAGTAGTCATCAGTGACCTCTCGATCGCGGAATCACGCTGGCCAAGGCAATTCCGCGCGGTGCCTCAGCGGTAACCGAATCCGGCCCACGCGTCGGATAAATTCTGCTGCTCTGAGGGCTCATCGCCACCGGCATCACGACGAGCCGCGGCTATGGTCTACCGGCCATCCTGTGGAACAACCGGCGACGATCGCTCTCGAAGTGATAGAGCTTCGCGACTTCGATGCGCCTCGCCAGGGAGCTGCACACGAGGATGGCGGCGAGCATGCCCAGCATCGGACCGACCCAGTAGATCCACCATCCGTCCCAACGGCCCGAGATCAGCGCAGGACCGAAGGTGCGTGCCGGGTTGGTGCTCGTGCCGGAGATGTGTCCCTCCAGCGGCACCATCACGCCATACAGAATCGGCATCGTGAACGGCGTGTAGGGACGCAGGTGTCGGATCCCCAGGAATACACACAGGATGGCAACCAGGCCAAATGTCGTGACGGCCTCACCCATCACGACCGTTGCCGTCGAGTACCCCGCACCCGGGATCGTGGCGCCGAACGCGACGCTGCGCCCCATCGATCCCCACGCCAGAAGAGGAAGAGCCCCAAGCGAGGCGCCCAGCAACTGCGCGGCGATATAGCCTGCCGCCGCGCGTCCGTCCAGTTTGCGCATCATCCAGAAACCCATCGTGACCGCCGGGTTGATGTGCGCGCCACTTTCTCTTCCGACACGGGACAGGGTTACGGCGGTGCCAACACAGCCGAAGAGAAACGCCGCCATCGCCGTGCGCAGCAGTTCGTTCGGCACGATACGTCCCATGGGGCTGCCGTCTCCGAACATCACGACCACCACCGACAGGCCGCCACACACCAGCGCGGCCGTACCGATCGCCTCGGAGGAGAACAAGCGCCAGCGGACCCGCCAGTCTCTTCTTGCCGACTCTGCCTGCACCGCCGCCGTCTGCATCGCTTCGGCGTTACGGTGTATGGATGGCAAGCGCGCGATCGCTCGCGCGTTCGCCGGCGCGCGGGACGCCAGGCGCGCTGACGTCGAACACGTGGTAGCCCCAGGCGGGCACGTCGAGGAACAGACCGCGCGCGTCCAGATCGCTCTTCTCACGTTCGAAACGGCCGCCGCCCATCAGATCGTCAAATCGCACCGCGCTGGCGCCGAGATCCTGAATCGGCACCCGAACGTAGCACTGGCTCTGGTTCGCCGCGTAGTTGACGGCCACCAGCCAGCGATCCTCAGCGGCACCCTTCCAGAACCACGCCACGAAACAGTCGGCGGTCCAGTTGCCATCCCACGCCGGCGCGCATTCGAGCAGCCGCCATTCACCGTCGCGAAACGCCGGCTGCTGCAGCACCGCTTGCAGACCTTCGTAGAACTGCTGCAGCGCTTCGTCGGTGGTTTCAAGCGGCGCGCGGACAAGATGCGGCGAAATGCGCTTCCGGCGGCCTTCGAACTGGCCCTGGTGAAAGAAGCGCAGACCGGGCGACAGGAAGGTGATGATGGCCGCCGCTTCGTGCATCGGGCGCGCGAAAGTGGCGGCCGCCCGTGGCTCGTCATGATTCTCCAGGAAGCGCGCGAGCTTCCCCTGGTAGTCGAGCCCGGCGTGGAGATGCTCGCGCACCGGCCTGGCATGACCGTCGCGGAGCCGATCGTACAGCCGCTTGTCGTAGGCGTAGTCGAAACCTTGATGCTGCATCGTCGATTCGAGGTCCCAATAGACCTCGGCCATGAAGCAGAAGCCTGGCACCTTCTCGCGCACGCGTCGGATCGCGTCCGGCCAGAAGAGTGGCGCACGGCGGCCCCAGGTCCGTTCGAAGACCTCCGGCAGCACCAGCATGGCCATGTCGCACCGCAGGCCGTCACATTGCTCGGCGATCCTCAGAAGCTCTCCGACCATGGCCTCTTGTGTGGCCGGATTGCTGTAGTCAAGCTGGACGGTGTCCGGCCAGCCTGAGAAGTACGGATCACGACCGAGGGCCAGCACCTGGTCACCGCGTGGGCCGTGGACACGCGTGTAGTTGTGCGGTTCGCGCGCCAGATCGGATTCGGTCCCGGCCACGAAGTACTCGGGGTGATCGGTCACCCAGGGATGATCGGGTGCGGTATGGTTCGGCACGAAGTCGAGCATCAGCCGCAACCCGCGGCGTCGAAGCCGTTCGCGAAGTCGGGCCAGCGCTTGGTCCTCACCGAGGGCTTTACTCGCCGTGTACCCGGTGATCGCGAACCCCGAGCCCGCGATATCGTCGTCCCGCAGATCGGGCAGCGTCTCCTCGAATTCGTGACGCCACTCGGGGTTCGCCCGCGAGATCTGCTGCGCGACGGGCCCCGTCTGCCAGACGCTCAAGAGCCAGACCCAGTCGAACCCCATCCAGGCGACGCGGTCGAGTTCGGCATCGGGGATGTCATCGAGCGTGGCGTTCCGGCCCAGGCTGCGCGACAGGTCAGTCAGCCAGACCCGGGTGTTGATTTGGTGCAGGGAGGGGTAACGCGGAGTTGTCATGTCAGTGCGCTTTGCCTGTTTCGGTCGTCAGGCATCCGCGTCGGCTCGATCTCGGTCACGTCCTCAGCTCGAGGACCTCCTGGACCTGCTTCGGTGGCGTGGTGGCCAGCTCCCGCATAACTCAGACCAGAGGGAACTGCTTTCCCTGCGTCGTTTCCATCAGCGCTGCCACGGTATTCCGTGACTACGCCACCGGCGGCAGTGACGCGCGGCTGTGGCGCCGCGTGCCAGGCGCGTACAGGTGCGTGACCGAAGCGTCCAATGCGATGCTGAGCAGCTCGACGAACTTCGGCTGGAGAGTCTTGCCGTCGTAAGCGTGAGTTGGCTGCAACAAACTCCTGCCTGGGGGTTCGCTGGTCAAGGGCCGGGAAAGGCTTTGTTGGCCCCGCGTAAATGCACCATCCTTCAGCTACTTGCGGACGATCATCGATGAAAGGGTTGGTGGCGTCGATTCTTACCAGTTCGAACAATTGAGGAGCTGGCTTGGCGACCTTAGAATAGCCACCCGCCGAGTAAAGCCGGCGACCAAGCAGTCTTATGCGTGCTCCACGGGCTCAGTCGCCGTTGCTGACGAATCTATTGCGGAGTACACCGGCGCTGCGTAAGCTGCACCCTTGTTCAAAGGAGGTGCGGCATGCATCCGACCATTCCGGGGCTTACGCTGTTCACCGTCGCGTGCCTGGTCGCCACCGCGGCGAGTGCGCAGGTTGTGAGGCAGGAGGTTCCTGGCATCCGGAACTTCGCCAAGGTCGAATCGACTGTGGCGTGTGCGGGCGCCATTACGCCCGGCGCGATCCCGGAAATCAAGAAGATGGGTTACGCGTCGATCATCAACCTCCGTCTCGCGACCGAGCAGGGGGCTGACATTGACGCGAACATTGCCGCTGCGCAGGCGGCAGTCATTCCGTATTACCACATCCCATTCAGTACGGCCGCGCCGGATCCTGCCGCCGTCGACACGTTCCTGAAGACGATCACCGCGCCGGGCGTTGAGCCGGCGTTCATCCATTGAGCCGGCGGTGGAAGAGCCGCCGGGATGTGGCTCATGAAACGCACGATCGTCGATGGCTGGGACACCGACAAGGCGCTGGAAGAAGCGACGGCACTCGGCCTCACGAATGAAACGCTGAAGCAGTTCTTCGTCGCGCAGATTCAGCAGCGAAAGCGCTGACCGAGCACACGCGGACCCGAACAGCCGCGAGTTGGAACCCGCGTCGTATTCACCCTGCAGTGCCATTCGTCGTCGATCGGCTTCGGTAGATCGCTCGCCCGCGAAGACACGGCGTTCAGATCCGCTCTGGACCTCGGATACCTTCGATCGATTTTCGAAGTCGGCCTGAACCGATCAGATCTGAAGTTCGCTCATGGCTGCTGCGCTGACCATTTGCCCCAGCTGGGGAAGCCGCTGAATTGGGGCGTCGCCGTGAACGTGATAGGGGTGTCGCCGCTGCCGTCCGCATTCATCGTGTACACCTGCAAGTGGCCGTCAATCTGGCGATGGAACGCGATCCGGTCGCCCGTGGGAGACCAGGTCGGCTTCGTGTCCTGGCCCGGGAAGGTCGTCAACCGCTGCGGCTCGCTGCCGTCCGCATTCATGACGTAGATCTCGGCGTTACCGTCGCGGTTGCTCTCGAATGCGATGCGGTCCCCTTTCGGCGACCAGTCAGCATTTGTATCAGCGCGTGCGCTGTCGGTCAGCCGGACAGGATCGGATCCGTCTGCGTTCATGACGTAGATCTCCGGGTTGCCGTCACGGTTGCTCGTGAACACAATCTTGCCTTTCGGCGACCAATCGCAACGGAGGTCGTCACCGGGATGGTTGGTGAGGTTCGTGAGTCCGGTTCCGTGAACGTCCACGACGTAGATCTCCCTCGGGGTGGTCTGGCTGTTGAAACAGAGTTCGTTACCGTTGTGAGAGAAGCTCGGAAACTGTGCTCCGGCCTGGCCGAGGCTCGCGAGGAGGCGCCGCTCGGTGCCGTCGAGGTTCATCAAGAAGATCTCTGGTCTGCCGTTCTGCCCGCTATGGAACGCGATGATCTTCTTGCTGTGCGACCAGACAGGGGCCTTGTCGTTGACGGCATTGTCCGTGATGCGGGTGGGATGGGTGCCGTCCGGCAACATGACGTAGATCTCTTCGCTGATGGGGTTGTCGCTGTCCGCGCTGTCGCGGTCCGTGCTGAAGAGGATGAACCCATCGGTTGCAGCGTCCTGATTCGCATGCGCTGAGGCGAAGAAGATGACGGCGATGACCAGAAGGGTGGCATATAGCGATAAACTCCGCGCGCTTCGAATGACTCTCATTGTGTACCCCTGTAATGACGCGTTGTCGGCTCATCGACTCCGCGCACGCATTGACGCACGCTTGGAACCGCCACTCCTAGTGATTACCCGCTGGCTTGCGTCTGACTTGGCAAGTCGCTGCAAAAGTGGCGTTTAGAGACGCATGTGACTCGGTGATGCCGGCAGGCGCAGCGCCGAGGTGCGTGAAATCCAGCCGGCGTCGGGGGACTGAACGCGCTAGACTCCCACCACCTCTCGAAAAATGAACGGTCCCACGCCGGCGCATGTCCTCCGCTTCGGTATATTCGAGCTCGACACCAACTCCGGCGAACTGCGGCGTCATGGCCTGAAAATCCGGCTGCCCGATCAATCCTTCCAGATCCTCAAAGAACTGCTGAACCGTTCCGGTGATGTGGTCACCCGCGACGAGCTCCGGCGCGTGCTCTGGACATCGGAGACCTTTGTCGACTTCGAGGTCGGGTTGAACAGCGCCGTCCGCAAGCTGCGCGAATCGTTGGGCGACTCCGCCGAGAATCCGCGGTTCGTCGAAACGCTGCCGCGGCGCGGCTACCGATTCATCGCGTCGGTCTCTGTCCCCGCCATGCAGGTTGCGCCCGAGTTGGTGCCGCCGTCGCCCGCCGCCGGGCCGCCGCTCGCATTTGGTCCCGAGCGCGTGGTGGCGCCGCCGGCCGAGGCTGTGGTCGAGTGGCCGAGGAGTTTGCGCCTCAGCGGCTGGCGCGCGGCCGTGCTCATCGCTCTCTGTGCCGCGGTCCTCGCCGCCGGGGCAGCGGCGCTGTATCGACGTGGGGGATTTCCAACACAGCGGAATCCGGGTGGCGCCGAACCGATCCGTGCCCTCCTCGTGATCCCGTTCGAGAACCTCACGGGTGACGCCGCTCAGGACTATTTCGCAGACAGCGTCACCGACGCCCTGACGGTGCATCTGGCGCAGGTTCAGGGCATGGATGTGATCGCCCGAACGACAGCCATGCAGTACCGGAAAACCGGGAAGCGGCTTTCCGAGATCGGACGTGAGCTGCCCGTCAACGGCATCGTTTCGGGAACGGTGGTGCAGACTGGAACCGGCGTGCGCATCACCGCGCAGCTCGGTCGGGTGTCCACCGACCGCGTCGAATGGGGCAGAGCCTACGAAGGCGAATTGAGCCACATGCTGGACCTCCAGCAGAAGATCGCATCGGAGATCGCAGCCGCCGCCGGTCTGGCTCTACCGCCTTCGCACAGCCGACGTCCGGCACAAACGATTGCCGCGCCGGCGTACGACGCTTTTCTGAAAGGACTCACGACCCGCGGCCGGCAGCAACATGACGCGTTCGGCCGGGCGGTGGGATATTTCGAGCAGGCCATTGCCATTGAGCCGGATTTCGCGGAAGCGCACGCCGCACTGGCGCTGACCCAGATGCAGTTTCTGTTTGGCGGTCCGCTTTCTCCACACGAGGCGGTTCCGAAGGCAGAGGCGGCAGCGCGCAAGGCCCTGCAGCTCGACGACACGCAGGCACAGGCGCACCACGTGCTCGGGCAGATTCTCGCTTTGTATTACTGGCGCTGGGAGGACAGCGCAAAGGCCCTGCAGCGGGCCGCCGACGTGGGGAACGGCGGCGAGGAGTTTACGGCCGCGATGAGCCTCTCGCTGATGCGTCAACGGCGGTTCGATGACGCCATTGCCGCGGCTGAACGCGGGCGAACGCGCGACCCTCTATCCGTCAACGCACAGGTCGCCGTCGGAACTGCCTACCGCGCCGTGGGGCAGTACGACCGAGCGCTCGCCGAATTGCGCCGCGCGCTCACGATGAGCCCCGGCAACAACCGGGTGCATTTCCAGCTCGGGGCGACCTTCGCCGCAAGCGGCCGGATGGACGACGCCATCCGCGAGCTCGAAATCGCCGCGCGACCAGCGCACGGACACAATTCGAGGATCGAGGCGTACCTGGGATACACCTACGCCGCGGCAGGCCGGACGCTGGACGCCCGGGCCGTGTTGAAAGAGCTCGATGCGCACCGCCGCGACCAGTACGTATCGGCGTTCGGCATCGCGTTGATCCACGACGCGTTGGGCGAAGGTGAGCCAGCGGTCGCAGCCGTGGAGCGCGCACGCGACGACCATGCGGTCGAATTCGCCATGATCGGACAGTATCCGGCCTTCAAGACGATCGCGTCCGAGCCGCGATTCCTGGCTGTGATGCGGCAGGTGGGGCTCCCACGCTGAGCCCGGTGCGCGCGGCGGACTCGTTTTCTTGATGCCGCTGGCCCATGCCAGCCTGGCGTTCGCGCAGCCGGCTCAGGTGATGGTCGCCGGCCGCGTCACCGAGTTGGCGAGCCGCGGGGAGCACCTGGCGGCCGCGCTGGAGTGGACCACTTACTGAGGGACGTGGTGATTCGGCCGCCAGCCGAGCTATCGAAATACTGTGACGGTGCCGTCATCATCATCAAACGGCTGCCGACGCTGAACCGGATGCCCGGCGTGTCGCTGGTGACGCTTCCGGACGGCCGTGCCCTGACCTCGCTCGACGAGACGATGAGCGTTCATGAATTCGAGCTGAAACTTGACGACGCCATCGACGGGGCCACGGACTTGGAGCCCCGGGAGCGATCGGCGATGTCCTCGATCCGCGATATCCTAAAGTCCGCCCGCCAGAGCAAGGCGATCACCGTCCATCAACGCGACATCATCGTCCTTCAATCGACGCGGCACCGCCGGATCGCCGCACCGTAGGGCTCCGCCAGGTGCGTCGACCATGACCGTGCCATCA
>Ga0207701_10008104_pt1 | contig 10403 bp, 10 predicted proteins | sample KBSSwiSSwithPhiX_FD_184294 | JGI IMG/M metagenome (GOLD analysis project Ga0207701, IMG submission 184294) | Switchgrass rhizosphere bulk soil microbial communities from Kellogg Biological Station, Michigan, USA, with PhiX - S5 (SPAdes) (version 2) | ecosystem: Environmental > Terrestrial >...
CGGCAGTTTGCCGAGCAGCACCAGCGCTTCCTTCATGCGGTTATGCATGTCGATGAAGGGATCGGCGTAGAACACGCGCGCCATCGGATAAATCCGGTCGTTCAGGCGGCGGGCTTCCGCGAGATCGTTGAGCTTGACGGCGCGAAAGAGCTTCGCCTGAAGGTCGGCGATGACGCTGCCGCTGCCGGAAAGCAGGCCATTGCAGCCGAGCACCAGCGAGCTCAAGAGCCATGCGCTGTTGGTGGACAGCACATTGATGGGACGTGCGCGCCCCTGCAGCGCCCGGATCTGGCTCTCGTGCTGCGGCACCAGTGGCGTCCAGTCCTTGATGGCGCGGATGGTCGGCACTTCGTCGAACAGCCGCTCCAGCGTCGCTGCGGGATAACCCTGTCCCGTGGCCAGCGGATACTGAAAAACGATCAGCGGCAGATCGGTCGCATCGCTGATGGTCTTGAAATGCGCCAGCGCCATTCCGGCCGACTGGCCGAGCGCGAACGGCGCCGGCGGAAACACCAGCAGCGCCGAAGCCCCGCCGCGCTGTGCCTGGCGGGCGATCCGCGCCGCCTCGAGGCTGCCGTCCGCCCAGACGCCGTGAATGATCGGCAGCCTGTCGCCGACTTCCTCGCCGGTTATCTCCATGACACGACGCTGCTCCTCCCCAGTGCAGGAGGCGACCTCGGTGGAATGGGCGTTGATCGTGATCGCGGACAGTCCTGGTACCGCCCCGACGTCGCGCAAGTGGGCCCGGAAGCTCGCCTCGTCGATCGACAGATCATCGTGGAACGGCAGCAGCACCGCCGGAATGACGCCTTGAGGCACGAAATCGGAATGGCGGCTCATGCCCATCTCCTTCAGTTTTGCTGCCCGATATTGACACCCTTGGAAAACCCAGAGCATCCCGTGCCACGCCTGTGCACTGGCCAAGACTAGCATTTTGCGGCCGGGCGGCGAGCGGGAACTGGAGATATTCCGTCATCTCTCACATGCGTGTATCTTGCCGCGCCACCTATCGCTGCTGCCCGGCGCTCAAATGCTTTGGACGCCGCACCGCGCAAAAAGGGGCGTTTGACGTGCAATTCAAGGGAAGAAACAATGAAACGAACACTGATCAAACTGGTTGCCGGCGCCAGCCTTTTCGCAGGTCTCGCAGTGCCCGCGCTAGCGGCGCCGGAGGTGTCGCTGGCGCGCTTCGATTGCGGCACGCCACAGGCACCCGTGGCTGTCAATCAGCGCTTCTCCGATACCTATGCCTACGGCGATCTGAAAATTCAGTTCGTCTTCAGTTGCTATCTCATCAAGCATGGCGACGAGTACATGCTGTGGGATACGGGCCATGCCATGACCGCGCCCAATGTCGCGCCGAAGGTGAGCCTGGTCGATTATCTGGCGAAGATCGACGTCAAACCCGAGCAGATCAAATATGTCGGCATCAGCCACTATCACGGCGATCACACCGGTCAGATTGCGTCGTTTCCGAAGGCAACCCTGTTGATCGGCGCCCGGGAATGGGACGCGATCTCCGCCCCCAAGCCGGCTGAAGGCGTCAACGCCAAGCCGTTCGAGGGCTGGATCAAGGGCGAGAGCAAGGTCGAGCCGCAGCCCATCGACAAGGACGTGTTCGGCGACGGCACGGTGATCATGCTGCGCACGCCGGGACACACGGCGGGCCATTCCAGCCTGCTCGTCAAGCTGGCACAGATGGGCCCCGTCATCCTGAGCGGCGATGCGGTTCATTTCCGCGAGAACTACGATACGGACGGTGTGCCCATGTTCAACTTCGATCGCGCCCAGACGGTGGCTTCGATCGAGCGCATCAAGAAACTCGCGGCTGGTCAGAAGGCGACGGTCATCATCCAGCACGATGCGCGCGACATCGAAAAATTGCCGGTGTTTCCCGCGTTCGCCAAGTAGAACGCGGTCGAAAAGTCGCATCCCGGGAGTGATTGAGACAGCGCCGCCCTGGTTCCAGGGCGGCGCTTTCTTCACCGAGTCCAAAAGCGGGCATCGCGCATCTATGCGTTCGGCTCCTGGTTCGCCGGGGCGGCCTCACCCTTCAACGCGGCCAGTTCTGCCTCGAGTTCGGCGATGCGGGCGTCGCGCGAGGCCAGCGCTGCCGCGACGTCGGCCGCATCGAACTTTTGCGGGATGTGCTGCGGGCAATTGGTGTCCCACGCCGAAATCCGGAACAGGATCACCTGCTCGGGCCGTGCCTTGTAACCTTGCGGCATCAGCGCTTTCGTCAGCGCCGGATCATCGTCGACCACGCGCGCCTCACCCCAGATCTTGACGCGGCGGCGATGTGCGTAGTCCATCACGAAGATATGCGCCTGCGGGTTTTCCGAGAGGTTGCCTTGCGTGATATATTGCCGGTTGCCGCTGTAGTCGGCGAACGCGATGGTGTTCTTGTCGATGACTTTGACAAAACCCTTCGGTCCGCCGCGGTGCTGGATATAGGGATGGCCGGTGCCCGAGGCGGTGGCAAGAAAGAAGCTGTTGGTCTCCGCCAGGAAGTGCGCGAGGTTTTCATCGACCTCGGTGCGCCAGCCGCCATTCTGCTCGACGCGGGCATATGCGTCCCGCGATCCTTTGCGGGTCTGCACGGCCTTCACCGCAGGCGTGAAGGCCACATCGCTGGAGTAGGTTTGGCTGGAATCGGTGTGAGCGTCTGACATCGGCGCAACTCCTGCTGTCGGCGCCAACGCGCCTATTGCAACCCCCGACATACTCCCTTCCAGCGTTTACACAATTATCCCGGTTGACACTTCACTGTTGCAATATATGAAATAATGGCATGGACCGTATCGATGCCATGCAAGCCTTTGTCACCGTTGCCGATCTGCAGGGTTTTGCTCCTGCCGCGCGAAAACTCGGGCTGTCGCCGTCGGGCGTGACGCGGCTGATCGCGGCGCTGGAGGAGCGCCTGGGCGCCCGCCTGTTGCAGCGGACCACGCGGCAGGTGACGCTGACCGACGCCGGCGCGCGCTACCTGGAGCGCGCGCGGCGCATCCTTACAGACGTCGAGGAGGCCGAAAGCTCGACCGAGGGCGAACGCACGAGGCCGGGTGGGCGGCTGGCGGTGTCGGCCCCGAACGGCTTTGGGCGGCTCCATGTCAGCCCGGTCGTCTCGGCCTATTTGCAGCGCTATCCCGAGGTCTCGGTCGATCTCAGATTGTCGGATCGGATGATCAATCTGGTGGAGGAGGGCGTCGACCTCGCGGTGCGGATCGGTCACCTGCCGGACTCGACGCTGGTGGCGCGCCATGTCGGCGAGATGCGGCGGATCGCGGTGGCCTCGAAGGAGTACCTGAAGCGGCGTGGCGAGCCGAAGACGCCGGAAGCGATCGCCTCGCACGACATCATCCAGTTCGGCGCCATGACGGCGGCGCTGGACTGGCGCTTCGCATCGGAGGGCCGCGAGATTCGCGTCTCGGGGGCGCCGCGCTTGACCACCAACAGTGCCGACGCGGCGATCCAGTTTGCCGAAGCGGGCGGCGGCCTGACCCGGGTGCTGGCCTATCAGGCGGCCGAATCGCTGAAAGCCGGGCGGCTCAAAATCGTGCTCGCGGCCTTCGAGCAGCCGGCGCTGCCGATCCACATCGTCTATCCGACCTCGCGGCTGCTGTCGGCCAAGGTTCGCACCTTCGTCGATCTCGTCACCGAAATCACCGACTGGCATTTTGGCTAGTCATAGCGTTTTCGAGCGAAGTGGCTACCGGTTCGCGTGAAGAAAACGCGTCAAAAAAGAATCTTCTCGCGCGCGAGTTACGCGACCGGCTCCTTCTTCGGCACCACCCGAAACGTCGCGTTGGCACGCGCGATCACGACGTCGTCGGCCTTGACCAGGCTTTGCGCGAAACAGATCGTGCTGCCGGTCTTGATCACCTCGGTCTCGATCGCAAGCCATTGCCCGATTTGCGCGGTGCCGACGAAATCGACCGCAAGTCCGACCGTCACCAGCGAGAACACGCCGCCCATCCGGTGCGCGCAGCTGTAACCCATCGCGTTGTCGGAGAGGGCGGCGATCAGCCCGCCATGAATCAGGCCGCGGCTGTTGGTGTGCGGCCTCGCCAGCCGCAGCCCGATGATGACGGCGTTGTCGGTCCGCTTCGTATAAAGCGGCTCCCAGGGCTCGGTGAGCGGGCTTTTGCGGAAGTGAGGCTCAAAGCCTTCGGGGATTTCGCTGGCGAGCATGCAGAGGTCTCATGTGTTGACGGCAGGTTCGTCATTGAACGCGATCATCGTGCGCGATGCATCGCCTACAAAGTTTTAAACGGGATTTCGGCGGGTGTTTGAAACCGTTTTTTGTTCCACTTACGCCGGCAGCTCGTACCCGACCGCGCTTTCGACCTCGATCGCGCGCTGCACGGCCGGCCGCGCCATCATCCGGGCGTAATGCGCGGTGAGATTCGGAAACGTCCCGGGCTCGGGGTGAAGCGAATTGGCGAGCCGCCAATACAGCCGGAACAGATGGATGTCGGCGATCGAATAGCGGCCGATCGCCCAGCCGGTCCCTAAGCGCCGGTCGGCGATGCCATAGGCCTGTTTGGCATAGTCCAGCCCGCGCTGCCGCGCCGGGTGCAGCGTCGAGGCGATGAAGGACATCCATGACACCGCCTGCGCCTCGGCCTCGATATCGTCAGGCGGCAACAATCCGGCGTCGGGAAATCGTCTGGCGAGATAGAACAGGATCGCGGCGACTTCGGTCAGCGGACGGCCGTCGACGACGAGCGTCGGCACCTTGCCTTCCGGGTTGATGGCAAGAAATTCGGAACTGCGCATGTCGTTTTTCTTGAACGACATCGGCCTGGCCTCGAAGGGCACGCCGATCTCGTGCAACGCGATATGCGGGGCGAACGAGCTGGCGCCCGGCGCGAAATAGAGCGTGAGCATGTTACGAACCTCGCAGCACAGGCACTGTCTCCGTCGTCATTGCCTGCGACAAACGCAAAGCGTTTGCGCACGGGAGCGCTTGCGACGAAGCAATCCATTCTTTCTTTTCTGCCGCGAGATGGATTGCTTCGCTTCGCTCCAATGACGGCACTTTTCTAAAACGGCAATCCGACGTAGTTCTCCGACAGCGACGCCGACGCCGCCTTCGAACTGACCAGATAGTCCAGCTCGGCAAGCTGGATACGCGCGCCGAATTCGCCCTGGTCGGGGAATTTGTGCAGCATCGAGGTCATCCACCAGGAAAACCGCACCGCCTTCCAGACCCGTGCCAGCGCTTTTGTCGAGTAGAAGTCGATGCCGGCGGACGATTTCTCGTCGTAATATTCCCGCAATGCCTGCGACAGATAATGCACGTCGCTGGCCGCCAGGTTCAATCCCTTGGCGCCGGTCGGCGGCACCCTGTGCGAGGCGTCGCCCGCCAGGAACATCCGGCCGAACCGCATCGGCTCCGCGACGAAGCTGCCGAGCGGCGCGATGCTCTTTTCGATCGACGGGCCGGTGACGAGTTCATCGACCGCCTTCTGATCCAGCCGGCGCTTCAATTCGTCCCAGAAGCGGTCGTCCGGCCATTGGTCGATATGGTCGTCGAGCGGACATTGCACATAGTATCGGCTGCGGCGGGTCGAGCGCATGGTGCACAGCGCAAAGCCCCGCGCATGGTTGGAATAGATCAGCTCAGGGCTGACCGGCGGGGTCTCCGACAGGATGCCGAGCCAGCCGAACGGATAGATCCGCTCGAAGGTTTTGATCGCCGAAGGTTTGACGCTGACGCGGCTGACGCCATGGAAGCCGTCGCAGCCAGCGATGAAGTCGCAGGCGATCTCGCTGGTAACCCCGTCCTTGAGATAGCTGACGCGCGGTCGGTCGGTATCGAAATCATGCGGTTTGACGTCGCTGGCCTCATAGACCGTGGTAAGGCCCGCCGCCTTGCGCGCGTTCATCAGATCGAGCGTCACCTCGGTCTGGCCGTAGATCACCACCGTCTTGCCGGTGGCCGCATGCAGATCGATGCGGTGCCGCGCGCCGCCAAAGGCGAGCTCGACGCCATGATGGACCAGGCCCTCGCGATGGGCGCGCGCGCCGGCGCCGACCTCGTCCAGCAGCGCCACCGTGCCCTCCTCGAGCAGGCCGGCGCGAATGCGGCCGAGCACATATTCCGGCGTCTGGCGCTCGAGAATGACGTTATCGATACCGTAAGTGTGAAGTAGTTGCCCGAGCAACAATCCAGCCGGCCCCGCGCCTATGATTGCGACTTTTGTCCGCAATGGCTTGCTCCCATGGTCTAATGCAGCCTGGCTTGCCGCGCGCGGCAGCTATTGCAATGATAATTATATCATATAACAATTTTAGCCAAGCACCCGGCAACGGCCGTGAACAATGTCTTCCGCAGCGCCGCACCGCAACAAGCACGAGGCTGAACTTTCGGACTAGGTTTCAGGGCACCAGGGCAGGCGTCGCGGCGATGTCGGCTTGAAAAGCCGGATGAGTTATATAACATGTTAACTAACGAGACCGGGCAGGCAAAACCCGCCTTCATGCGCAAAGGGAGAATGTCGATGAGGAAAACGTTTTTGGCGCTGCTGCTCGCCGCCAGCGTGACGCCTGCGATGGCGCAGGACAAAACCGTCAATCTGAAAGTGTCGCTGTGGGTGCCGCCGGCGCATCCGCTGGTGCCGGCGACGCAGGCCTGGGCCGCCGACATCGAGAAGGCCTCGGGCGGCAGCATCAAGGTCGCGGTGTTTCCCTCCGAGCAGCTTGGCAAGGCGTTCGACCATTACGACATGGCGCGCGACGGCATCGCCGACATCACCTATGTCAACCCCGGCTATCAGCCCGGCCGCTTCCCGATCGCCGCCGCCGGACAGCTTCCCTTCGTGTTCTCCGACGGCAAGAAGGGTACGCTGGCGCTGAACGAATGGTACAAAAAATACGCCCCGACCGAGATGAAGGACACAAAACTCTGCTTCGCTTTCATCCACGATCCCGGCGCGCTGCACGGCAAGAAGAAGATCGTCGTGCCCACGGATCTCTCGGGCGTCAAGGTGCGCCCCGCCCAGAGCACCATCGGTGAAATGGTGAAGATGTTCGGCGGCACCAACGTTCAGGCCTCGGCGCCGGAAGCGCGTGACGCGATCGAGCGCGGCGTTGCCGACGAGATCACCTTCCCCTGGGGCTCGATCTTCCTGTTCGGCATCGACAAGGTCGTGAAGTATCACATGGACGTGCCGCTGTACTCGACCGTGTTCACCTACAACATGAATCCGGCCAAGTATAACTCGATGTCGGATGCGCAGAAGAAGATCATCGACGACCACTGCACGCCGGAATGGGCGTCGAAGGTCACCGATCCCTGGACCGAGTTCGAGGCCAACGGCCGCGTCAAGATGAAGGCGCTGGAAGGCCATGAGGTCTATGCGCTGACCCCGGACCAGCTTGGCGAATGGAAGAAGTCGGTCAAGCCGCTGCGCGACAGCTGGGCGGAAGCCGTCAAGAAGGCCGGTGGCGATGCGGCCGCGATCGACGCCGACCTGCAGGCGACATTGAAGAAGTTCGAGGCGGGGATTTAAGACCCCAGCGTCATTCCGGGATGCGCCACTTGGCGCAGGCCCGGAATCCATACTCCCGATCGTGGTTATGGATTCCGGGCTCGCGCTACGCGCGCCCCGGAATGACGGTCATCATTTCGGAAACGACAATTTGACGTCATGACCGCCAGTTCGGAAGTCACGCAACAAGGCGTCATCACTGGCCCGCCCGGCCCTGTGCGCAAGAATTTCATGGATCGTTTCATCGATTCCATCGAATGGGTCGCGGCGTTCTTTGTCGGCGTCGTCGCGCTCAACACCTTCACCGCGGTGTTCATGCGCAAGTTCTTCGCGGTGACGATCCCCGACTACTACAATTTCGGCCAGTTCCTGCTCGGCATCCTGATCTTCTGGGGCATCGCTGCGACCAGCTATCGCGGCACGCACATCACCGTCGACCTGGTCTGGGCCAATGCAACGCCGAAATACCAGCGCTGGATCGATATTTTCGCGACCCTGGTGCTGCTGTTCGTCGTGACCGTGCAGACCTACACGCTGATCGACAAGGTGATCGACACCCGCGCCGGCCACATCGTGACCATGGATCTCCAGGTGCCGATCTGGCCGTTTTTCCTGGTGTCGTGGCTCGGCGACGTCTCCGCGGTGCTCCTGATCGCGATCCGGACCTATAGGCTGATCTTCCATCCCGAAGACATCCATGACGCCAAAATCAAGACGGCGGAGTAGGCGGCCATGAGCAACGAGGCAGTCGCCCTGCTCGGTTTTGTCAGCCTGTTCGTGCTGATGCTGTTGCGCGTGCCGGTCGGCATGGCGATGGGCCTCGTCGGCATCACCGGCTTCGGCTACCTCACGGGACTGGCGCCGGCGCTGAAACTGGTCGGCCAGACCACCATGCGCACGGTGACGGATTATTCCTTCGGCGTGATCCCGATGTTCCTGCTGATGGGCGCGTTCGTCTCGGTCTCCGGCATCAGCCGCGAGCTGTTCCGTGCTGCCAATACCTTTGTCGGGCACTGGCGCGGCGGGCTCGGCATTGCGACCATCGGTGCCTGCGGCGCCTTTGCCGCGATCTCGGGCTCGTCGGTGGCGACCGCCGCGACGTTTTCGGCCGTCGCCTATCCGGAAATGCGCCGCTTCGGCTATCCGCAATCCTTCGCCACCGGCGTCATCGCGGTCGGCGGCACGCTCGGGGCCATGCTGCCGCCGTCCACCGTGCTCGCGGTCTACGGCATCATTACCCAGCAGGACATCGGCAAGCTGTTCATCGCCGGCATCGCGCCGGGATTGCTGGCGATCGCGATGCACATGATCACCATCGGCATCATCGGCGTGCTGCGGCCGGGATTCCTCCCCGCAGGTCCGCGCGCGTCGTGGCGTGAGCGGCTGCTGGCGCTGCGTGACGTCTGGTCGCCGGTATTGCTGTTCCTGTTCGTGATCGGCGGGCTCTATGGCGGCTTCTTCATTCCGACCGAGGCGGGCGCGGTCGGGGCGGTCGGCGCCTTCATCATCGGCGTGCTCCGCGGCAAGCTCAACAAGGACGGCATCCTGCAGTCGCTGCTGCAGGCGACGCGCACGGCCGCCGCCGTGTTCACCGTGCTGATCGGCGCGCTGTGCTTCGGCTATTTCCTTACCATCACCCAGACGCCACAAAACGTCACCGCGTTCCTCACCGGCCTCGGCATCGGCCCCTATGGCGTGCTGGCGCTGATCCTGCTGATGTATCTCGTGCTGGGGTGCCTGATGGATGCGATGGCGATGGTGATCCTCACCGTGCCGATCGTATTTCCGGTCGTCACCGCGCTCGGTTTCGATCCGATCTGGTTCGGCATCGTCATCGTCATGACCGTCGAACTCGGATTGATTCACCCGCCGGTCGGCATGAACGTGTTCGTGATCAAGAGCGTGATCAAGGACGTCAACATGTCCACGATCTTCGTCGGCGTGCTGCCGTTCGTGGTGACCGACCTGATCCGGCTGGCAATCCTGATTCTGTTCCCGCTGCTGGCGACCTGGCTGCCGCAGCGAATGATTGGATAGCGCATGACGCCTGTACTCGAGACCAGATATGTCTTCACCCTCACCGTCCATATCGGCGACGTAACGACGGCCGGCAACACCGGCCATGGGGTGCGGCGGATCATCCCGATCACCGGCGGCACGGTGAAGGGCGAGGGGATCGCCGGCAGGATCTGCCCGTTCGGCGCGGATTTCCAGATGATCCGGCCCAACGAGTTGATCGAGCTGGAAGCGAAATACGCCTTCGAGACCGACGACGGCGCCGTGATCTATATCGAGAACAAAGGGATCCGATTTGGCCCGGTCGACCTGCTTCAAAAGCTCAAGCGCGGCGAGCCGGTCGATCCAAAACTGATCTATTTCCGCACCGTGCCCAAGTTCGAGACCGGCAGCGAAAAATACCGCTGGCTGATGGAAAACCTCTTCATCGGCTCCGCCGCCCGTTACGCCGACCGCGTGGTGATCGACGTGCACCAGGTGTTGTAGAATTCCTGCTCCTGTTGAGGTGGCCGTTCCCCGGACGCTGCGCAGCACGAAGTGGTACGCTGCTGAGCCGGGGTCCATGCTTGTGACCGCCATGGGTCCCGGCTCTGCGGAGCAGCGCGAAGAGCGCTGCACCGCGTCCGGGACACGAGCCCGGGCCATCTGTCATTGCGAGGAGCAAAGCGTCGGTGCGACAAAGTAACCCGGTCGGGCAAATCATTTCCGGTTTTCAGAAATCGTGTCAAGTGAAAAATCGTCCCGAATCGAAAATATTTCTGTTTTACAGAACCCGGATCAGCGCTACATAACACCCATCCCGTCCCGGCAAGAGGGGCGTATCATGATCGCCGTGATCGTGGGGCGGGTCGCGGTGGACGCTGGCAGTGCCGATAGCGAACGGCATGAGAG
>Ga0207701_10008105_pt1 | contig 10402 bp, 10 predicted proteins | sample KBSSwiSSwithPhiX_FD_184294 | JGI IMG/M metagenome (GOLD analysis project Ga0207701, IMG submission 184294) | Switchgrass rhizosphere bulk soil microbial communities from Kellogg Biological Station, Michigan, USA, with PhiX - S5 (SPAdes) (version 2) | ecosystem: Environmental > Terrestrial >...
GCGGGTTGGCCGCGTCGACCCCCGGAAAGCCGAGCTGGCCACGGCTCGAGTTGTTGGTGAGGGTGCAGTAGACCCAGCGCGAGGCGGCATCGATCGCCAGCCACTCGGGCCGGTCCATCTTCGTCGCGCCGAGCGCGTCGCTCGCCTGGCGCGACCTGATCACCACCTCGCCCTGATCGGCGAAGCCGGCGAGCGGTCCGGTGCCGGCGACCATCGGCAGCCAGCGGCCGCGTCCGTCGGCGTCGAAGCGGGCGACGTAGAGCGTGCCGTGATCGAGCAGCGTTGCATTCGCCGCACCGCCACCGGGGCGGATCGAGTCGCGGCTGACGAACTTGTAGATGTACTCGAAGCGCGCGTCCTCGCCCGAGTAGACGACGGCGCGGCGATCGCGCGTCACCGCGACCCAGGCGCCTTCGTGCGCGGCGCGGCCGAGCGCGGTGCGCTTGACCGGCACGCTCTGGGGATCGAAGGGATCGATCTCGACCACCCAGCCGAAGCGGTTCGGCTCGTTCGGGTGCTGCACGGCATCGAAGCGCGGGTCGTGCTCGTGCCAGCGGTAGCCGACACCGCCCTTGCGCAGCCCCCATCGCCGCTCGTGCGGCGTCGGCTGCTCGGCGGCATTGAAGTAGTAGGCGAAGTTCTCTTCGCCGGAGAGGTAGGTGCCCCAGGGCGTCAGGCTGCTGGCGCAGTTGTTGATCGTGCCGAGGACCTGCCGGCCGGCGGGATCGGCGGCGGTCTTCATGAGCGCATGGCCGGCGGCCGGGCCGCCGACGGTGAAGGGCGTCGTGGCGGTGAAGCGCCGCGCGTATCGCGAAGGCCGTACCGGTTGCCAGCGGTCGCCCTGCCAGGCGATCTCGGTCACCGAAACGCCGTGCGCCGCCTGGCTCTTTCGCACTTTCTCGACGTTCCAGTTCGCCATGCCGCCGGGGTGAAGCAGCCCGTCGTCGGCGTACTCGTGGTTCATCACCAGCAGGCCGCGCCGGCTGCCGTCGAGCGCGAAGTAGTGGACGCCGTCGTGGTGCATGCCCATCTGCAGCGCCTGCTCAGCGGCGCTGTTGCCCGCGTCGTCGCGAAACGCCGGCATCGCGCCGGCGATGCCGATGGGCTCGCCCCAGGGCATGAAAGGCGTCGCGGCGTAGCCCTCGGGAACCGTGACGCGGTCGGCCGCCGACGCCGGCACCGAGGCGAAGCCGATGCGCGGTGCAGCCGAGCCGGCGCTCGATTCGCCGCCCGGCTGCGCGCAGCCGGCCAGTCCGGTCGCGGCGCCGAGCGGCGCCAGCCAGGGCGCGAAGGCCGCGCCGAGGCCGCCGCGCAGGACCACCCTCCGCGCCGGATCGGAGATGTCGTGGATGCTGGGATTGGCGGACCGGTTGCTGTCCTCCATCGCGGCGATGTCCTTGGCCATGGCCCCTCCTTGCCCGAGTCAGAGCTTCTCGGTCTCGCCCGCTGCGGGTTGCCAGCGCATCAGGCGCTTCTCGATCCGCCCGACCGCGGCGTCGAGCGCGAGCGCGAACACGGTAAGGACGAGGATCCCGGCCATCACGGTGTTGATGTCGAAGGCACCCTCGGCCTGCAGGATCAGATAGCCGACGCCGCGCGACGAGCCGAGGTACTCGCCGACCACCGCGCCGACGAACGCCAGGCCGACCGAGGTGTGCAGCGAGCTGAACACCCAGCTCGTCGCGCTCGGCAGGTAGACGTGGCGCAGCAGGTCGCGCTGCGAGGCGCCGAGCATGCGCGCGTTGGCGAGCACCACCGGGCTCACTTCCTTGACGCCCTGGTAGACGTTGAAGAAGACGATGAAGAAGACCAGGGTGACGCCGAGCGCGACCTTGCTCGCCACGCCCAGGCCGAACCAGACGGCGAAGATCGGCGCCAGGATCACCCGCGGCATGCTGTTGAGGGCCTTGATGTACGGATCGGCGATCGCCCCGGCCATCGGGCTGAGGGCCAGCCACAGGCCGAGGACGAGGCCGAGGACGGTGCCGATGGCGAATGCCAGCACCGTCTCCACCAGGGTGATCCAGAGGTGGCCGTAGATGTCGGCGTTGCCGACGAACCATTGCCAGATCCGGCCGAAGATCTTCAGCGGCTCGCCGAAGAAGAAGGCGGCCTGGCGGTCGTTGTCGAACATGAAGAGGGGCAGGAGGCCCGGCGTCGTCAGCAGGTGCCAGACGACGAAGACGCCGATCAGCAGACCGACCTGCCAGACGCGCAGGTATTTCATGCCGTCATGCCGCGAGCTGCTGCCGGTAGCCGGCGAGCACCTCCTCGCGCAGCACGTCCCAGATCGCCTGGTGCAGTTCGACGAAGCGCGGCGTCGCCCGCACCTCGGCCACGTCGCGCGGCCGCGGCAGGTCGATCGCGAACTCGCCGATCGGATGCGAGCCCGGCCCGGCCGAAAGGCAGACGACCCGGTCGCTCATGGCGATCGCCTCGTCGAGGTCGTGGGTGATGAAGAGCACCGCCTTCTTCTTCTCCGCCCAGAGCGCGAGCACCTCGTTTTCCATCAGCTGGCGGGTCTGGATGTCGAGCGCCGAGAACGGCTCGTCCATGAGGATGATGTCCGGGTCGAGCACCAGCGTCTGCGCCAGGCCGACGCGCTTGCGCATGCCACCCGAGAGCTGGTGCGGATAGCGGTCGCCGAAGCCGCCCAGGCCGACCCGCTTCAGCCACTCGAGCGCCTGCGCCTGGGCATCGGCGGTCCCGGCGCCGTGGAACTCGAGCCCGGCGGCGACGTTGCCGAGCGCCGTCCGCCAGGGCATCAGGCTGTCCGACTGGAACATGTAGCCGGCGCGCCGGTTGAGGCCGTCGAGCCGTGCGCCGAACACCTCGACCGTGCCGCTGCTCGGCGCGAGCAGGCCGGCGGCGACGTTGAGCAGCGTGCTCTTGCCGCAGCCGGTCGGTCCGACCACCGAGACGAACTCGCCGGCGCCGACGGTGAGGCTGACGTCGCGGACGGCGGTGTAGCGCTGGCTCGGAGCCTGCCGGCTGGCGAAGGTGCAGCTGATGCGGTCGAGCACGAGGGCCGCGGGCGGCGGAGTGTTCGCGGACGCGTGCAATTCCAAAAAGGGATCCCTCTGCCGGCAACGGAAGGGCGAGTTTAGGCCGGCCATCGGGCTCCCTTGTCCGGGTCTTGAGGTCGGTTCGGCCGCGCGCCCCCGGATTCGTCGACCAGGGAGCGGGTTTCGTCGGCCCAGGAGCGGATTCGTCGCGTTTGCCCGCAGCGCGGCGGCGGCGACATAGATTCGGGTCACAGTGACCGACGCCGCCCTCGTCCGAGACCCGCTGCAAACGCTGATGGCTCGGCCGCGACGGCAGGTCTACGATGACCGAAGTTCCCCCCAAGGCCGATGCCGGAGCCTGGCGCCGCATCAACGCTTCCCGGCAGGAGACGTTCGAATGCTGCAGCCGACGCGCCTTGCACTCGAATCGGAGCCGGAATCGGTGCCGGGCGGTGCACCGGCGCCCGGCTTCACGGCAGGGCGCGAATTTTCTCCCGGGCGGACCCTCGGTGGTGGCGTTCTCGTCGCCGTCCTCATGTCGACCCAGTTTCTCTTCCAGGAATTCGTCTGGAGGAACTGGCCCTGGGACGAAGTGCTGCTGGGATGGCTCGAGCTTGCGCGCGACCAGATCGTCGTCGCGGTGACCATCGCGCTGGCACTGATTGCGGCAGGACGCCTGCCGATCCGGTTGCTGCCTGCGCGCTCCCTGTTGCTGGCCGCGGCCATCCTCGTCGGGGCCAGCGTCGGCGAGCTGCTGCTCATCGTCGTCGATGCACCGGGGGCGCATGCCGAGGCCGCCCCGGTGCTCGGCAGGATCGTGCGCTGGAGCGTCGTGGCCGGCAGCCTCGCACTGATTTCGCACCTTTGGCGCAGCGCGGTCGAGCGGGAAAGCGCGGCGCAGGCTCTGGAACTGCACCGGGTCGAGATCGAAGGACAGGCGCTGGCCGGACGACTCAACGCCCTGCGCAGCCAGATCGAGCCGCATTTCCTGTTCAACACGCTGGCCACGGTGCGCCGCCTGCAACATGTAGAGGCGGCGCAGGGGGCGCAACTGCTCGGGTACTTCGTGGACTATCTCCGCGCCGCTCCGCCGTCACTGGCCGGCGAGGCCACCACCCTCGGCCAGGAGATCGATCTGGTGCGCTCCTATCTCGGCGTCCTCTCGGTTCGCATGGCCGGGATGCTGCACGTGCATTGGGACGTGGCGCCGGCCTTGCGCGATCAGCCCTTCCCGCCGCTGACCCTCGCCACCCTGGTCGAAAACGCGATCAAACACGGCATCGGACCTTCGCCCAGCGGCGGAACGATCGCGATCGCCGTCCAGCGGGTCGCGGACCGGCTGCACGCCGTGGTCGCCGATACCGGCGTCGGCTTCTCCGGCAGCAGCGGCACCGGCATCGGCCTGGCGAACATCCGAACTCGGCTACAGACACTCTATGGCGACGCGGCCGCGCTGACCCTGTCGGCCAATCAACCGACCGGCGTGCGCGCCTCAATTTCCCTGCCGCTCCGGCCGCCGACGCCATGAGCAGCCGCAGCCTTCTCGCGAGCGACGAGCTGGGTGAAGCGCCCGGGCTCAAGTGGATTCGCGCGGTCGGCGTGGGCATCTGCTGGGGCATCGCCGTGTCCGCCCTGGAGTCGTTGGGGCTTCCTCTCGGACATCTCAATCCCGGACAGCTTGCGGGGTTCGTGGCCGGTGTCGCGCCTCACTGGATCATCGCCGGCGTGGCGCTGGCGACCGGGACGATGTGGCTGGAGCAAAGGCGCTGGCCCACGTTGGCCATCGCCCTGAGCGCATGTCCGCTGATCGCGGTCGTCGGTCAGAGACTGATCCTGGCCGACCAGCAGGCGTTGAGCTTCGGACCCGCCCAGGCGACTTCGTTGCACGTCTTCTGGAGTGCACTCTTCTACTGTGGTCTCTTCACCTTCGCCTATCGGCTGAGCGTCCGCTCGGAACGCACCGAGAGGATGCTCCGGCTGGCGCAGATCGCCCGGCAACGCGCCGATACCCTCAGGACCGAGGCCGAGCTCGACTCGCTGCACGGCAAGATCGACCCGCAGTTCTTGCTCCGGGTGATGGTCGAGACGAAGCGCCGCTACGACGCCGACCCGGCCGGAGCGACGCGGCTGGTCGACGACCTAGTGCGCTTCCTGCGGTCGGCGATGCCGGGCGTGCGCAGCGGCGCATCGACCGTTGTCGCCGAACTGCAACTGGCCGACGACTACGCGCGCGTCTGGGCCGAGCTCGAGCCGGCGCGCACGACCTGGGTACTCCATGCCGGCGCGCTGCCCTCGGAGCAACCGTTTCCCGCCTTGCTGCTCCTGCAGGCGCTCGACCAGCTCGCGGCGCTGGACGGCGGGACGCCCGTTGCCGGAGTCGTCGATCGGGTCGGCTCGCGCACGGTGCTCAGGCTCGAGCGAAGCGTCGCCGACGCCACGATCGGCCTTGCCGACGAGTTGCTGTATCGATTCCGTGTCGGTTTGCGAAAGTTCTATGGCGAGTCCTGGACGCTCGATGTCGAGCGGACTGCGAACCGCATCGCCCTGGCGATCACCCTCCCCTCGGCCCTTGTCCGCGATCCTCTCCCAAATCGGGCCGGCACTTTTGCCCCTTTCACAACCGGAGACCACCATGCTTGAACGACCGATCGCCTGTCTCGACCTGAGCGACGCCCAGCGTCGCCAACTGCTTCTGGCCGCCGTCGCCGCCCTGGCGACCGTCGAAGGCGCGAGCGCCCAGGACGCCACCGCGGTGCAGCCACGCGCCTATCGGGTCGCGTTCGAGAACGAGCTGATGCGCGTGCTTGAGTTCAACAGCCGGCCGGGACTGGGCGTCTGCGGCAACGGCGTCCATTCACACCCCGCTCATCTGACGATCGCCCTTAGCCCGGCGAAGGTGCGGGTGAAGCTTCCCGAAGGCAAGAGCGTCGTCGCCGAACAGGTGCTGGGCGACATGTTCTGGAGCGAAGCGGAAACGCACGAGACGGAGAACGTCTCGGGCCGGAACATCCGGGCGCTGCTGGTCGAGCTCAAGTCGACTCGCGGCACCAAGGGTTAGGAGCCGCCGTGGCCCACCCGACCGCTGTCATCGCCGAAGACGAAGGCGTGCTGCGCGACGAGCTGCGCTCGCATCTCGCCGCGCTCTGGCCCGAGCTCCAGATCGTTGGCGAGGCCGGCAACGGCTTCCAGGCGCTGGAACTGCTCGGACGGCTGATGCCGGACATCGTCTTTCTCGACATCCAGATGCCCGGCCTCACCGGGCTCGAGGTCGCCCGTCAGGTAGCCCACCGCTGTCACGTGGTCTTCGTCACTGCCTACGACGCTCATGCCGTGGCCGCGTTCGAGCAGGGCGCGGTCGACTACGTGCTGAAGCCCTACGCGGTGGAGCGGCTGGCTCTGGCGACGCAGCGGCTGCGTCGGCGCATCGGCAGCGCGCCACCGCCTCTCGACGCCCTGTTGCGCGAGCTGGCGGCGATCGCGCCGGAACGCAAACACCTGCGCTGGATCAACGCTTCCAGGGGCAACGAGGTCATGCTGATCACGGTCGACGAGATCCTGTACTTCCAGGCCGACACCAAGTACACGCGAGTCGTCACCCGGGATCAAGAAGCGCTGATTCGGCGACCACTCAAGGAACTGCAAGACGAGCTCGACCCTGCCTGTTTCTGGCCCATCCACCGCTCCACAATCGTCAACGCCAATGCGATCGCCGGCGTGACACGCGACCTGCGGGGCCGCATCCTGGTCAAACTCAAGGCCCGGACCGAGAAGCTTGCGGTCAGCGAAGCGCATGAGCACCTGTTCAAGCAGATGTAGGGCGTAGCGCCTCCGCGCCGGAGCGCCCTCCAGAGGCTCAGCGGCGCTTGAAGGCGTTGGCTGTCACCCAGGCGCCGACGCTCTTGCCCAGCGCCGCGCCGGCGACCGTGGCGCTGCGGAAATGCATGCCGCCGGCGATGCGCGCCATCTGCACCTCGTCGACCAGCGCCGTCGTGGTCGTGAAGTGATGGCTGCTGCCGGTGACCGTGCTGGTCATGTCGAAGGTGACGTCGGCGGTGCCGTAGTAGCTGCGCAGCACCTCCGCCATCGCCGCGGAGACGCAGCTGTGCGCCGCCGGGTATTCCGGATGGTTGGGCGTGGGTACGACCGGGGTCCAGGCCGGGTCGACGACGGTCGCGGCGTTACCGTCGCCGTCGAGCGTGATGGCGCTGGCCGGGCGCCAGGACTCGTAGAAGTACTTCGACTCGAAGCAGGCGTTCCCCGCATCGGCCTGGGCGACCCAGATCATCGCCATCAGCCGGGCCTGCTCGGGCAGGCTCCGAGCGGTCATCGCGAAGTTGCGCATGTTACGCGGCCAGAAGTTGGGCGGCGGCTCGGTGTGGAAGCGGGCGGTCTCGGTCTGCTCGGCAGTGCGCGTCGTGCTCGTCGCCGAGCCCAAGGCCTTGGTCTCGTTGACGTCCGCGGCATAGGCGATGGACGTCAGCGCGGGCGGCGCCGGCGCGCGAAACTGCGCGTTGCTCGTCAGCACGAACGGCTTGATGAACGGGTTGGGCCGGCCCACCGGATTGGTGCCACGAAACTGCCCCTGCGCCGTTCCCGGCACGTAGGGCGCGAGCGCGACCATGCGGCCATCCGCGGCCCGCAGGGCGAGGATCCCGGCGGCGACCTCTGCGCCGACCGCCAGCCCGAGGGTCTTGGCGCTGCCGTCGGGCAAGCTCGCGAGTTGGGCGTCGTAGGCGGCTTGATAGGCGGCGCCGCGAATGGGGAACAGACCCGACAGCACGCCGTACGCTGCGGCCGCGACTGCCGCCTCCTGGGAAGCGCCAGCGGCAGGTGCGGTCGGCGTGATGGCGAAAGGCCGGTGCGTCCCGGCGATCGCCATGACCGCGTCGTAGACCGCGATCTGGACCGTCGCGAGGTCGACCGAGATGTTCGGCCGCTGCTCCTCGGGCGTGCCCGTTGCCGTCGCTGGCAGGTTGATCGTCGTCGCCGCGATCTCGTTCCATTGCGACACCGCGTTCGGCCCGGCGACCGTGATCGTGACCGGCGTGTCGTCGCCGCTGCCGCCGCAGCCCAGGAGCGCAGCCGCGCCGATGAGTGCCGCGCAGGTGAAAGACATCGTCCCAATCTGTTTCATGGCAACTGCTCCGCGCAACGTCTGCCGAGGAAACATCCCCCGCCTGTGCGTCGCGTGCGGCAGTTTGCGGACGGGTGGTGGGATGCGAAACAGCGAGCCGACGAATCCGGCTTCGACGGGTGTGAATCCCGCAGAGAGCCGATGAATCCCCGGACTCGCGGGGCGACATGTCCGGATTCCGGCGGTCGATCCGTATCAGTCGGCACCCTCACCGGAGTCGACGACGATGATCAGCACCCGCGCCCTCGTCCGCGTCGCCATCGGCCTGACTCTCGCGGCCTGTGCCATTGCGGTGTTCGCTGCAGACCACCCTATGGGAGTCGACGCGAACGCGGCCAGCTCGCGCGAGCCGCGCGCGCATTCCCCTCGATCGCTGGCCGAACCACCGGCCCGGGCTTTCGTCGCCGCGTGCCCGTCTTCGTCCCGCTCCCTGGGGCCTTCGTCGCAAACCGCTCGCGACGCGCCGGATGAATTTCTATTCTGTGCTCGCCGCCTCGGGTTTCGCGCCGCGACGCCACCGGTGGAGCCTAGATAGAGGAATCGCCATGCAATCCGTCCATCGCCTTTCAGCTTTCTCCATCGTCGCCCTCTGCCTCGCCTTGCCGGCGACGAGCCGCGCCCAGGCCGTCGATCAGACGGTCGCGGCCGTGACGCCCAGCGCTGCCGAATGCGCCCGGGTCGAGGCCCTGAGCAACACCCAGCGCCGCGTTGTCGACCAGGCGGCCGGGGGTGTGAAGTCGCTGATCTCGTTCGTCCATGGCACGCGCATGATCTACCAGCTCGACCTCATGGAGACGGTGCGCTGGCTCGAGGCGCGGCAGGCTTCGCAGCGGGCTTGCGCTATCGCCGCGGCTGGCGACGCGATCCCCGCGCAGGGCGAGTGACCCAGGGCGGGCGTCGAGGAGAACGCCTTCAGCCCTTCGGGTACTTGGCGTTGGCGCGCTTGACGAAGTCGTTGGTGTAGATCGCCGCCAGGTCGATCTTGGCCGCGGCGATCTCCGGATCGATGCTCGCCAGGGCGCGCCGCGCCGTCTCCGGCCCCGCCTCGGGGAACATCCCGTCGGGCGAGAGCGCGCCCTTGGCGGCGAGGAAGGCGTCGACGTAGACCGCGCGATCGCCGAGCAGGTAGTTCTCGGGCACCGCCTTGATGATGTCGCCGGCGCCGGCGCTCTGGACCCACTTGTCGGCGCGCACCAGCGCGTTGGCCAGAGCCTGCGCCGTCTGCGGATACTTTTCGAGGAAGGTCTGCTGGGTGTAGAGGCATCCGGCCGGCATCGGCCCGCCGAACACCCGGTCGGCCTCGGCGACGATGCGCGTGTCGGAGACGATCTTCAGGTCGCCGCTGCGCGTCAGCAGCGTGATCACCGGGTCGAGGTTGGAGATCGCGTCGATCTGGCCGGTGCGCATCGCCGCGACCGCGCCGCTGCCGGTGCCGACGCCGATGATCGAGACATCGCCCGGCTTCAGGCCGACCTTGCCGAGCACGAAGTTGGCCAGAATGTTGGTCGACGATCCCGGCGCGGTGACGCCGAGCTTCTTGCCCTTGAGCTCGGCCACCGACTTGAAGTTCGGCATCGTCTTCGGATTGACGCCGAGGACGATCTGCGGCGCCCGGCCCTGCAGCGCGAAGGCGCGCAGCCGCTGCCCCTTGACCTGCATGTTGATCGTGTGCTCGAACGCGCCGGAGACGATGTCGGCGCTGCCGCCGACCAGCGCCTGCAGGGCGCGCGAGCCGCCGGCGAAATCGGCGATGGTGATGTCGAGCCCTTCGGCCTTGAAATAGCCCTGGCCTTCGGCGATCGTCAGCGGCAGGTAGTAAAGAAGGTTCTTGCCGCCGACGGCGATCGTCAGCTTGGGCTTCTCGAGCGCCTGGGCCCGGGCGAAAGGGGCGACGCCGAGGCCGGCGGCCGGGGCGAGGGCGAGGGCCTGGATGAGGCGGCGGCGTTGCATGCGAAGTCTCCTGTGGTCCTGCGTCGGCGGGCGTGCGCCGAAGCGGCGGCAACTTTAGCAGCGCGGTTTTGCCCTCGACCCTATGCCATACCCGCCCCGTAGAATCGATCCGAATGAGAGTTCGCGTCGGACGCTGGGCCATCCAGTCGATGCTGGCGCTGGCCGCCGCGTCGGCGTCGGGCCAGCCGCGACCGTCCGCGCCGGGGCCTGCGCCGGCCGCCGCGCCCGCCCAGGACGCCGCGGCCACGCCGCCGCCGGCGCCGCCGGTGTCGCTCTCGGCGCGCAAGGTGTACGAGCAGGCCCGCTCGCAGCT
>Ga0207701_10008107_pt1 | contig 10400 bp, 8 predicted proteins | sample KBSSwiSSwithPhiX_FD_184294 | JGI IMG/M metagenome (GOLD analysis project Ga0207701, IMG submission 184294) | Switchgrass rhizosphere bulk soil microbial communities from Kellogg Biological Station, Michigan, USA, with PhiX - S5 (SPAdes) (version 2) | ecosystem: Environmental > Terrestrial > Soil...
GCCCGCCGATGCGCTGCTGGAACACCTGACCGGGGTGTTCGAAGCGGCCGCGTGCAGCGCGCCGGCCTTCGCGGGCGCGGCGCTGCTGCGGCGGGCGGCGCGCATGGCGCTGCGCGCCTACGTGGTGCCCGCGATCGAGACCGAGGTTCACAAGGCCCTGCGCGAGGTCGCCGACGAGGCGGCCATCGCCGTGTTCGCCGACAACGTGCGCAAGCTGCTGATGGCCGCGCCCTTCGGCGCCAAGGCGGTGCTGGGCGTCGATCCCGGCATCCGCACGGGTTGCAAGCTGGCGGTGATCGACGGCGCCGGCAAGTACGTGGGCAGCGGCGTGCTGCATCTGGAGACCATCGCCGGCAAGGCCAACGCGGCGCCGGTGCTGGCGGACCTGGTGCGCAAGGGCGGCATCGCCGCGGTCGCCGTCGGCAACGGCACCGCCGGGCGCGAGACCGAGACCTTCGTGCGCGAGGCCTTGAAGATCGCCGGACTGGCCGAGGTGCCGGTGGTCATGGTCAGCGAGGCGGGCGCCAGCGTCTACAGCGCCAGCGAGCTGGCGCGCGAGGAGTTCCCCGACCTGGACGTCACCGTGCGCGGCGCGATCTCGATCGCCCGCCGGCTGCAGGATCCGCTCGCCGAGCTGGTGAAGATCGATCCCAAGAGCATCGGCGTCGGCCAGTACCAGCACGACGTTTCGCCGCACGGGCTGAAGAAGAGCCTGGACGCCGTCATCGACTCCTGCGTCAACCAGGTCGGCGTCAACCTCAACACCGCGTCGTACCACCTGCTGAGCCACGTGTCGGGGATCGGGCCGGCGCTGGCCAAGGCGATCGTCGAGCGTCGCGCGCGCGACGGTCTGTTCCGATCGCGCGTCCAGTTGCTGGAGGTGCCGCGCTTCTCCAAGCGGGTGTTCGAGCAGGCGGCCGGCTTCCTGCGCATCTCCGAGGGGGCGCACCCGCTGGACGCCACCGGCGTGCACCCGGAGCGCTACCCGGTGCTGGAGAAGCTGGCCGAGCAGCTGGGCGTGGGGGTGGTCGGCCTGCTGGGCGCCGGGGTCAAGCTGGTGCGCGGCGCCCGGGAGCTCGAGGCCGAGGTCGGCGCCTTCACCCTGGCCGACATCATCGCCGAGCTGGAGAAGCCGGGGCGTGACCCGCGAGCGGGCTTCATCGCCTTCTCGTTCCGGCAGGACATCCACACGGTCGCCGACCTGCAGCCCGGGATGGTCTGTCCGGGCATCGTCACCAACGTCACCAACTTCGGCGCCTTCGTCGACGTCGGCGTGCACCAGGACGGGCTGGTCCACATCTCGCAGCTCGCCGATCGCTTCGTCAAGGACCCGCGCGAGGTGGTGAGCCCTGGCGACCGGGTCACCGTGCGCGTGCTGGAGGTCAAGCGCGAGAAGAATCAGATCGCCCTCACCATGAAGGCGGAGCGGGCGCAGGGTGCGGCGGCCAGCGAAGCGCCGCGGCCGGCGGCGGCGGCGGCGCCCGGCGCGCCTGGCGCGAGCGGGGGCGGCGGCGGCAAGGCGCGCTTCGAGAAGCCGGCGGGTGGCGGTGGCGGTGGTGGTGGTGGTGGGCGTGGCGGCGCGGGTCCGGCCAAGCCGGCGGCGCCGGCGCCCTTCAACAATCCGTTCGCCGCGCTGGACAAGCTCCGCCGCCGCTGAGGGCGCGCTGGCTTGCCGGGCCGGCGGGTCGTGGTCAGCTTCCCCGGTATGAGCAAATTCAACGATGATGAGCTGCCCGATCCGTCCAGCACGGATGAGCCTGGTGAAGGAAACCGCGAGGCCGATCGCCGCTACCGCGACGCCACCCGCAAGTTCGTGGACAGCGGCGCCGTCGAGCCCGCCGCCAAGGAAGCGCGCCGCGCCGTCGAGGACGAGCGCGAGCGCGAGGACCTGAAAAAGGCCGAAGAGGCGGGCAAATCCCACCGCGCCGACATAGTCGGCGATGGGGGCGCCGGCGCCCCCGCGAGGAAGAAGTAGCGCGCCGGCGACGGGGACCTCTCGGCCCCCCCCAGCGATCGTATGGGTCCGTAGACGTAGACGTAGACGTTGACGTTGACGTGGCGTTGACGGCGACGGCGACGTGGACCTTGACCACGCCTTTGACCTGGGCGTCGGCGTTGGCGAGGCGTCCACGCCCAGGTCAAGGGCGCCGTCAAAGTCCACGTCGCCGACGCCGTCAAAGTCTACGTCTACGTCGACGTCTACGCCGACGAATGAGGACACCCCTAGCTCAGCGCCGCGACTCCCGGCTCGGCTCCCCCCGCCGCCGCTCCCTCGGCCTCCAGGTGCTCGGCCACGCGTCGCAGCTCTACCAGGCTGTCGACCTCGCGGTCGAACAGCGGCACGCGGGTCATGGGCACGCCCGGGGCCTGGCGCGCCAGCCGATCGAGCTCGCGGCGTTCCGAGGCGCACAGCTTGGCGGCGTCGCGCGCCGCCGCGCTCAGCTTGTGCGCGGCGGACTGCACGACCTCGTCCGATAGATCCGCCAGCGCCGGCTGGGCGCGCAGCTTGCGCGCGATCGTCGCGCCGTCGTCGCTGCCGGGCGGCAGGTGCACCCGGTTGGCGACGAACGCGCCCAGCGGGATGCCGGCCTCCTGCAAGCGCGCGTGGAAGTACAGCGCCTCGTTGACCGCCGGGACCTCGGGCGCCAGCACCAGCAGGAACGCCACCTCGGGGCTGCGCAGCAGCGCCTCGATCTCCCGCGCGCGCGCCAGGAAACCGCCCAGCACCTCGCGGAAATCGACCAGGAAGGCGCCGATGTCGTCCAGGAACTGGCTGCCCACGAACTTGGCCAGGCGCCGGATCACCAGCGCGCTGCCCGAGCGCAGCCGCTGCAGCGAGAACGGGCCGGGCTTCTCGCCGGCCGGCCGCGCGAACCACTGGATCGCAGGGCTGGAGACCGCGGCCGCGATGCGGTTGGGGGCGGCCAGGAAATCGAGCGCGTTCTGCGTCGGCGGCGTGTCGAGCACGATGAGATCGTACTGCCGGCGGCGCGCCAGATCGTACAGCGCCAGCGTGGCCGCGTACTCCTGCGACCCCGACAGCGCCGTGGTGATCTGGCGATAGATCGGGTTCGAGAAGATCCGGTCGCGCATCTGCGGGTCCTCGACCTGCTCCTCGACCAGCGCCGAGAAGGCGCGCTGGGTGTCCAGGCGGACCGCCGCCAGGCGCCCGTCGGCGGGGATGCCCAGCGTGCGGCTGGCCTCGGCGGGGATCGGCTGCGGCTCGGCGCCCAGGTTGGCGATGCCCAGCGCGTCGGCCAGGCGGGGCGCTGGATCGATCGTGCACACCAGGGTGCGCCGTCCCTCGCGCGCGGCCATGGCGCCCAGCGCGGCGGCGGTGGTGGTCTTTCCCACGCCGCCCGGACCGACGCAGACCAGGATGTGCTTGTTGCGCGAGAAGGTGCCGAGCATGCGCGCTGGTTCTAGCGCGTTCGCTACCCGACGCGCACCAGGATCGCCGAGATGTTGTCAGGCCCACCCGCCTCGTTGGCGGCGTCGAGCAGCAGCTGACAGGCCGCCTCCAGGTCGCTGGTCGAGGCGACGATGCGGGCTATCTGGTCGTCGCTGACCACCCCCCACAGCCCGTCGCTGCACAGCAGGTACAGGTCGCCCGGCTCCAGCGCATCGGTGCTCACCGTCGGCTCGACGTCGTCCTTGCTGCCCAGGCACTTGGTGACCACGTTGCGGTGCGAGAAGGTGGCGATCTCGTCGGGGCTCAGGTCGGGCCGAGCCGCCAGCATCTCCTCCATGATCGAGTGGTCGCGGGTCAGCCGCTGGATGGCCCGGTCGCGGATGCGGTAGGCGCGGCTGTCGCCCGTGTGCGCGATCGCCAGCTGCGCGTCGCCGATGGCCACCGCGACGATGGTCGACGCCATGCGGGCCCGCGTCCGGTCTCCCGCGGCGGCGGCGCGCACCTTGTCGTTGGCGACCTTGACCCCGACCCGGAGCAGATTCGCTCCCAGCGACATCGCCCGGTCGACCGGGTAGGGCCAGTTCTGGCGGGGGTCGGCGTGGAAAGCGCGAAAGAACGTCGCCAGCGCGTCGACCGCGGTGGCCGCGGCGACGTCACCCGCGCTGTGCCCGCCCACCCCGTCGGCGACCACGAACAGCCGGTCATCGACGTAGTTTCCGATCGCGTCCTCGTTCGACGATCGCTTCTGTCCGGCGTGGGTGTAGCCGCAGGCGGAGAGCAGGGGTCGCGCGGGGGCCGAGGGCGCGGGCATCAGAGCCCCAACGTTCGCAAAAAGCCCTGCCATCGAGCAAGCCTTTTCCGCGTCGGGCGCAGGCGGGTCCCCCGCCGGAGCCCATCGCGGGGGGTTCGGGACCCTTTGAGGGTCCCGACCAGATCGTCGGGCGCAGGCGGGGGAGGAGCACCTACAGTACGAAATTGACCAGCAGGCGCTGGTCGCCTTGCAAAAGCGCTTGCGGGAACCGCCAGGTGCGGAGATGAGCGCTGTAACACGAGTCCAGCGCGCGGGTGGCGGCGGTATCGCCACCCAGGATCTGCACCGCGGCCACCGTGCCGTGTGAGTCGATCTCCAGGGCGGCACCGACCCGGCGCAGGGGACCGCGCCCCGGTTCCGTCAGACACGAGCGCAGATCCCCCGCCTTTTGCTGGGCGAAGGCCCGCAGCGCCTCGCGCCGGTTCTCATCGCTGGCCGGGCCCTCGGCGGGCAGGGCGTGCAGGTCCAGCGGTTTGGCGGGGCCCTTGCCGCGCGGCCGGCCGGCGTGGGTGGCGCCTGGCGCGCCAGCCGGCTCGCTGGCGCAGGGGGTGGCGGCCGGGCAGCGCAGCACCTCCGCCTCCACCGGCGGTCGCAGCGGCGGCGCCGCTGGATGCCGCCAGGAGTGCAGCCACCAGCCGGCCGCGCCGGCCACCAGCAGCAGGGCCGGGATGCGCAGTCCGCGCAGACCGGAGCCACGCCGCCGGGACCCGCGCGCCGCCGGGCCCCCGGCCAGCCAGGGTGGCAGCGGCGCCGGCGACGACGGCGATCTCGACGAGCTCACCGGCGGCATGCCTGCGCCAGCGCTACGGCAGGCCCGTCGCCGGCGGCGGGGTGGTGGTCGTGGTCATCGAGTCGGTGGTGGTGTCGGGCGCGGGCCCGGCCATCGAGGCGATCGAGTTGATCAGGCGATTCACCGACTTGCGCTGGGCGGGATCGGACAGCCCCAGCTCGCCCAGCATCGAGCACAGATCGCCGGTCTGGCCGGTGCCCGAGTGGGCTGCGTTCAGCGCCGCGGTCAGCGGGTCGAAGTACAGCGCCGGCGAGGGCTCCATCACGTCCAGAAGATTGGTGGGGAACCCGTTGATGCCGGTGCACCGCTTGCGGAAGGCGTCGGGGGTCTCGCCTTCCATGGTGTCGATGGCCACGTGCACCACCTGGCCCAGCGGGATGCCACCGGTGGCGAAGTGCAGCCAGGCGGCGGTGCCGTCGGGGTTGGTCTCGGTGAAGATGTCGGCGGGCGAGCGCCCGTCGACCGCGCAGCTGGCCGACGCCATGCCGCACTTGCGCGCCAGCGGCTGCAGGTAGATGACCATGAACAGGCTGCGCGGGCGATCGAAGAACGCCGCGCCGTCCAGCCCGCCCAGGTCGGGCGGCAGGCGCGCCTCGACCAGGTGGGTCCCGGTGCGGATCACCCCCTCGGCCTCGTTGGTGGTGCCGATGCCGTCGTACTTGCCAGTGGCCGCCAGCTCTTGCAGGGCGGTCACGATGTCCTTCCCGTTGGGCAGTGTCGGCACCGCGGGCAGGTCCGGCGGCAGCGTCGGGGTGATGGTGTCGAAGGCGGGCGCGGGAATGGGCGGAATGCCCAGGTTGCCGCCCACTCCGTCACTGACCGTGCTCGCGCCCCCGGCGCCGCCAAAGCCCGGGATGGGCGGGAGCGTGGGCGGCGTGGTCGGGGTCTGGGCGCCGAACAGCAGCTTCATGCCGTCGGCGCCGGGGTAGGTCGGGATCACCGCCCAGCGGGCGACATTGATGCCCCGGGTCGCCAGCCCCGCGATCAGCGCGTCGGCGATGGTGACGTAGTACTGCGACAGGTTGGCCGACGACTGGTGCAGGTTCATGACGAACAGGGCGTGGGCCTCCACCGGCTTGGGCTTGGGCGGTGCCTTGCCGGTATCGATCACGATCACCTTCGGCTTGTCCTTGGGCGGGGGCGGCACCACGATGGTGCACCCGGCCGCCAGCGACGTGCCGGCCATCGCGACCAGCGCCAGCAAGCCTGCCAGCTTGGTCTTCGGGGATGAGTTAAGCGACTTGTCGAGCGTCATACGGCCACCACCTTTCGACCATTACCAGTGCCACTGCCACCGCTGTTCTCCAGCTCACGACTATCCTCGCCCGGGCCGCGTCCCACCGCGCCACCGCCGGGCATGCTCAGCCCGCGCTCGCGCAGCGCGCGGCGCAGCGCGCGGTGCACCGTGCGGCGGGCCTCGGCCGCCGCCTCGGGAACCACCACGATTTCCAGCGATAGCTCCTCGCGCAGGGCGGCCGCGCTGGCGGTCGGCAGCGCCGCCAGAAAGCGCTCGGCCAGCCCGGGAGCGGTCGCGCGCAGGTAGGCGGCCAGGGTCTCTTGCGGCACCACCAGCGCCGCCGCGCCCAGCACCGGATCGGCGACGCGTGCCAGTCCCTCGTCGGTCACCAGCAGCGACTGCACCCGCCGGCGCTTCTCCGGGTCGCCCGGGCCGATGGCGTCCAGCAGCCGGGCGCGCTCGTCCGGCGCGGCCTCCTCGACCATCTCGACCAGCAGGTCGACGTCGGAGGCCTCGCCGCCGCCGATGTGCGACTGGTCGATCGCCCGCGCCCGCAACGTCGCCGCCACGTCCATCAGATAATCTTTCGTCAGGCTCTTACCGTCCGCCAGGGCCGAAACCAGCGCGGCGCGTTCTTCCAGGCCGCGCTGATCCAGGTACGCAGTGCGCAGGTGTGGGGGCGCGTAGCGCAATGCCGCGGCGCGCGCCGCCGGGCGCTCCCCCTCCAGGATGGCGCTGAAGCGCGACACCGGTAATCCGACCAGGAAGGCGAACTCCTGCTCGACGGGGTCGCCGCTGCCCATCATCCGGTGCTTGAGCACCCGCCGGTAGAGCTCCTCGACCAGCGTGCGAATCTCCTCCGCGCTGGGCGGCTGGGCGCCGTCCAGGCGCCCCGCCGCTTCGCGCAACGGCGCCGCGTAGATCGGATCGCTGCGCAGGTCGTCGACCACGCTGGGGCCGACCAGCTCGACCGTCCGGGCCACCTTGTCGACCTCGTGCTGGGCCAGCAGATCGGCCATCACCCGCCGCGCCAGCAGGCGGTCCTCGACCAGCGCGCGCCGGACCTCCGGCAGGCGGTCGGGCCCCGGCGCAGCCGCGGCGGCGGTGCGCCCCGCGGGCGACTTGTCACCGGCGACGCCGGCACCGGCGGCGGCCAGCGCCCGATCGCGCCGGCGCTCGGCGATGATGAAGATCATCAGGGCCAGGCAAGCGACCGCCAGCGCGGCGGTGGCGACCAGCAGAGCCACGGCCCAGTTGGGCCAGCCCGCCGGCTCCGGCGGCCGCGCGGGCGGGGGCGGCGGCGTGGGGGCCGGCGTGGGCGTAGGCGGCGCGGCCTGGGGCGCGGGCGGCTGCGGGTAGTAGGGCGCGGGCTCGCGCGGCGGCACCGGCTGCGGGCGCGGCGTCGGGTAGGCCAGCACGTGCTCCTTGATGTCGACCGGGACCGCCAGCGATTCCAGGCGGCCCTTGACCAGCGCCTTGAGATCCTTGCGGAAGGGCGCCGGCAGCTTGCTGTCCATCTGCAGATTCACTTCGATGCGCTCGGCCACGAAGTCGGCCCCGGGGCCCAGGTCCTCGAAGCCCGGGTTCGACCCGGTCGCCAGCGCCGTGGGTCGGTTGACCCGCACGTCGACGTAGGTCAGGTCGGCCTGGCCCGGCGCCATCTGCTCCAGCAGCGGGACGATGCGTCGCTCGACGTCCTCGCGCACCCGGGTCTCCAGCATGCCCGGGTCGTTGCCGAAGGGCGGGCGGCGGTCGGCGCGCGCGGGCGAGGCCGCCGCCAGGACCGCGGCCGCCATCAGGGCGGCGGCGATCGTGGTCACGATCCTCCGGCCCAGGCGCTGGCCGGTACGTTGGGTCAACCTGCGGGGCGTCGTCACGATCGTTGGCGGCGTCATTGCGCTCCTCCCGAGTAGACCCGGATGACCACGCGGCGGTTCTCCGCGCGTGCCTTGGCGAGGCGCGGGTCATCCGCGCTGGCCTTTTCGCCGCTGCCGGCGGACTTCAAGTCGGACTTCGACTCGGATCTGGCCTCGGTCTTCGCCTCGGACTTGGGCAAAGAGTGCGCCGGTCGGGTGTCGGCGAACCCCTGCGCCGACAGGCGGCGCGCGTCGAAACCGGACGCCAGGAACGACTTCAGCACCACCGTCGCGCGTGCCGAGGACAGCTCCCAGTTGCTGTCGTACTGCCGGGTGTGGATCGGTACGTCGTCGGTGTGCCCCTCGATGGCGATCTGGTGCCGTTCGTCCAGCGCCTTGCCCGCCAGCTTGATGAACTTGTCCATCAGGGTGCGGCCGGTCGGCGTGATCTCGGCCTGCCCGCTCTCGAACAGCACGCCGTCGCCGCGGAAGGTCGCGCGCAGGCCGTCCTCGTCCAGCACGGTGGCTACCGATCCCTGCAGCTTCTGCTCGCGCAGCATCTGGTCGACGCTCTGCTTGAGCACCTCGAGCGAGGGCGGGGGCGTGGTCTTGGAAAGGGTGGAGGTCAACAGCTCGAACTTGTGCTGGCTGATGGTCGACATGGCCAGCGTCAGCACCAGGAAGGCCAGCAGCAGGCTGATCACGTCGACGTACGGGATCAGCCACGACATGTCGTCGTCGTCCTTGTAGCTCAGCGGATCGACCGGCTCCTGGATCCGGCCGCGCACCGCGGCGCCGTTGCGTCCGCTCATGCCGCCTTCTCCGAGTCACCGTTCATCGGGCCACCCCCTTCGCCGCCCAGCAGCCGCAGGTCGTGCAGCGAGCGGCCCTCGGCGATGCCGGCCAGTCCGCGCTCCAGCAGGCGCGCGCCCACCGAGAAGTCGCGGCCGTAGCCGTCGATGCGCTTGGCCAGCGGCCCCCACACTCCGTAGGCCAGGATCAGTCCATAGAACGTCGCCAGCTGCGCCACCGCCATGCCGGGCCCGATCTGTTCGAAGTTGCGCAGGTTCATCAGCATGTTGACCAGGCCGATGATGGTGCCCATCAGGCCCACGGCCGGCGTGGTGCGGAACAGCGAACGAAAGACGTCCTCGGCGGAGCGGACGCGGGCCAGGCGCGCGTACACCAGCGTCGACAGGGTCTCGCGCACCTCGCCGCCGCCGCCCGGCTGCAGCAGCAGCGGCCCCACTTCGCGCAGCAGCGGATCGCGGGCGCCGGCCAGCACGCGCTCGGCCTCGACGGGCCGGCCTTGCTTGATCTCGCGGCCGAAGCGATAGAGATCGATCACCATCTGGGCCTGCGCCGAGCGCGCGTGGTGGCGCAGCGCCTCGCCCAGGGTCCGGACCGCGTCCCAGATCGTGCGCAGGTCGTGACCGACCAGCAGGATCGAGGGGGGCGCGCCCAGCAGCAGCACGAACGCCGCCGGGTGGAAGAACCCGGTGAAGGCAGTCGGCATGTTGTTGCGGGTGACGTAGAGACTGGCCGCCAACCCGATGAGCCCGGCAATGATGTGCATGTGTATGTGCCTTCCTTAGAGTCCCCGCGCGAGCCGGTTATTGCTCGGCATTGTGTTCTTTCCCGGCTCTACCCAACCTATTTGCCCAACTATTTGCCCAGTCGTTGCAACGCTTCGGCCACCTGCAGATTGTACGGATTCAGGGCCATCACCGCCTCCCAGGCTTCACGGGCCAGCTGGCGGCGTCCCACCTTCTCGTACAGCGACCCTTTCATCGACATGATGCGTTCGTCATTGGGGTACTGCTTCTCCAGCGCCACCAGCTCCACCAGCGCGATCTCGTAGTTGCGCGTGCGGTACAGGTCCTTGACCTTGGCCAGGGTCAGCAGGTAGCTGGCCTTGGGCGTGTTGCCGGTCGTGGAGGTGGGGGTCCCCTTGGGCGCGCGCGGTCGCGGCGCCCTGGGGCCGGCCTCACCGTCGCCATCGCTGGCCGGGCCGGCCGGGTCGCCGGGCGGCGGCTCCTCGGCGCGCAGGCGCGCGTCGACCTCGCGCTGGCCGACGATCTCCTTGTCGGCCGCGGTCAGCACCGGCTGGTCGACCGCGATGCCGCCGGCGGGGGTGTTCTCGCCCCCGCGCAGCGGGATGCGCACCTCGTAGGCGGTCGCGATCTCCGGGATGGTGAAGGTCCAGTCCTTGTCGCCGTCGGTGACCCTGACGGTGTAGCGGCCGCGACCGCTGTTGCCGTCGCCGGGCGTGCGCAGAAGGTCGCTGGGAACGT
>Ga0207701_10008109_pt1 | contig 10400 bp, 8 predicted proteins | sample KBSSwiSSwithPhiX_FD_184294 | JGI IMG/M metagenome (GOLD analysis project Ga0207701, IMG submission 184294) | Switchgrass rhizosphere bulk soil microbial communities from Kellogg Biological Station, Michigan, USA, with PhiX - S5 (SPAdes) (version 2) | ecosystem: Environmental > Terrestrial > Soil...
CCAACCCTGCTGATGGATTCAGTGTGATGATAAAGGCAACCTTTGATCTTGCTCAATTATGCGTTAAGCATAAAATAAAAAAAATCGTTTATAGTTCAAGCGCTTCCGTATATGGACTGGCGGAACATTTTCCGACACCGGAAACAGATAACCCATACGATAACCAGACATTTTACGGTGCAGCAAAATTGTGGGGAGAGCAATTATTCCGCAGTTACAAGTTTATGTATGGATTGGACTATGTAGCACTTCGTTATTTTAATGCATATGGTCCAAGGATGGATACCGACGGAAAATATACGGAGGTGATGATAAAATGGCTGGACTGCATAAGAGACAGCAAACGTCCTATTATCAATGGCGACGGATCAACGTCAATGGATTTTGTTTACGTGGAAGATATAGCCAGGGCAAATATTGCTGCAATGCAGGCTGACGTAAGCGACGAAAATTTCAATATTGGAGATTCAGTGGAAACAAGTCTGAAGGAATTGTTGGAAATTCTTTTGAAGGTCAATAATTCAACGCTGGAACCTGAATTCAGGGCATCTGATCTGGTAAATCCGGTTAGCCGCAGGCTTGCAGATATTTCCAAGGCAAAATCATTGTTAGGATTTGAACCTGTTGTGGATCTTGAACATGGATTGAAAGAACTTAGTGAATGGTATTTTTCCAAAATCAGTTTGAATCATACGGCATGATACCTATTGCTAAACCTTATCTCACTAAAGACGAAGCTCAGGCAGCCTATGATACTATCCTCACAGGGTGGATAACGCAGGGACCAAGAGTCGCAGAATTCGAACAGAAATTTGCAGCGTATACAGGTGCATCCCATGCAATAGCAGTTTCTAACTGTACTACTGCGCTTCACCTCGCGATGATCGTTGCGGGAGTAACCGCTGGTGATGAAGTGATATGCCCATCTATGAGCTATATAGCTACCGCAAACGCCATTAAATATGTTGGCGCAATTCCCGTTTTTGCAGAAGTGAATCCTGCGAACTATAATCTGGATGTTGATGATACGGAAAGGAAGATTAGTTCGCGAACTAAGGCCATTTTACTTGTTCACCAGATAGGCATGCCCGCTGATATCGATAAGTTTACAAAGCTCGCAGAAAAATATTCACTTATACTGATTGAAGATGCGGCCTGCGCCGCAGGTTCTGTATATTTTGGAAAAAAAATTGGCAGCCATTCACATCTTGTTTGTTTTTCCTTTCATCCGAGAAAAGTAATATCAACAGGCGATGGCGGAATGATTACAACAACGAATTCCGAATTTGCTGAAAGGATGAAAAGGTTGAGACAACATGGTATGTCTGTGAATGACAGGGTGAGACATGAATCATCAAAAATTTTATTTGAAGATCATCTTGAAGTTGGATATAACTACAGGATGACGGATATACAGGCGGCTGTGGGTATACAACAACTTGGAAAACTGGACTGGATCATTGGTGAAAGACGAAAGATAGCAATGCGATACCATGAAGCGTTGAGTGATATTTCCTGTATCAGGCTGCCAGTGGAACAAGAAGGTTATTTCAGCAATTACCAGTCATATAGTATTTATCTTGAAAAAAACTGTCCGGTTAAACGCAATGAACTCATGCAAATCCTGTTGGATGAAGGCATTTCTTCACGACGGGGTATTATGACTTCACATCGTGAAACTGCCTATTTAAAAGAATATAGTCAATGTAAACTCCCGGTATCAGAAGATGCAGCGGATAACAGCATCATTATACCATTATATGTGCCGATGGAAGAGAAAGATGTGGAACATGTAATTGGTATGCTGAGAAAAATATTAGGTTAGAATTAGATTATTTTTACGCTCTTGAAAAAAAGATTAAATGATTAAAGTTGGAATCATTGGCATTGGAAAAATGGGAATTTCGCACCTGGCTATTTTGGGTGCACATCCTGATGTAGAAATTGCCGGCGTTTGCGATACATCAAAAATGATGCTCGACGCCATTGAAAAATATTCGCCCTTTCCATGTTTTACTGATCATCGGAAAATGCTGGATACAGCAAAACCGGATGCAGTTATCGTTGCCGTTCCTACGAGATATCACGCAGATATTGTTGCTGAACTCCTGGAACGAAACATACATGTTTTCGTGGAAAAACCTTTTTGCCTTAATGCCGAACAGGCGCCTTCGCTGATTGCACTTGCTAAGGAAAGAAAACTGGTGAACCAGGTTGGATATCACAATAAATTTATTGGCACTTTCCGTGAAGTAAAACGGATCGTCAATTCCGGTGCACTTGGTGATATCTATCATTTTCATGGGCAGTCTTATGGTCCGGTTGTGATCCGTGCCAAACAGGAATCATGGCGGACCAACCCGGAAGAGGGTGGAGGTTGCCTGATGGATTATGCATCTCATGTGATTGACCTGATCAACGATATTTTAGCACCGGTAGATAAAGTAACATCGAGTACGCTCAAAAGTATTTTTTCAAAGCAGGTGGATGATGCAGTTTTTGCTATGATGCAATTGAAGAATAACGTTTCAGGGATGTTGTCAGTGAACTGGAGTGATGATACTTTTAGAAAAATGACCACGTCTCTTACCATCAACGGTACAAAAGGTAAGATCATTTCTGACGCCAATGAATTCAAAGTCTTTTTCAAAGATAAAGAAGCACCTGCGGGTTACCGTTCGGGCTGGAATATCAAATATGTGACGGATCTCACCGAACCAGTTGAGTATTATTTAAGGGGAGAAGAATATTCTGCCCAAATGGATTATTTTATAAAATCAGTATTAGGTACCAAACCCAACCTGATCAATACGTTTGAAACTGCGGCACAGACCGATCGTGCCATATCATTGATCCGTAAAGCACAATCTTAAAGCATGGAAAGAATATTATTTGGAGATAACCAGTTTTTTGCTGTAAATCATATTTCTGACGAAAAAGCTATGGCGCAGTCCATAAAATTTAAGGACGATTCAGCGATCATAAACACTCTTGATACAGCCCGAAATGCAGGTATACAAACCTTTATGTGCACCACCCATGACAGGATTGGAAATATCTGTGATATTATCCGGGAGCAACCGGAAAAATATACGGGGTATAAAATGTATCCCTGTATGCCCTATGCGCACAAATATGCGAATGCAGTAACCGAACTGGGGGTAACGGGAACGCTAAAGAAGTTTGTGCCTGGAAATTTTATAGGGTCAATGTTCAAAGGCGGTGTGGCCTTTCTTTCGAAGGACTATCTGTCCATAATGGAATTGCTTATTGACAGTGAAATGAAGATGTTCAAAGGCATAGATACCCCTGTTATTTTTTTGCAAAATGTAATTACAGACATGTTGCTTGGCATGAAAATGAAGGAAGTATTGGTGTCGTTTCATCATTATATAGCAAAAAAATATAATGCGGAAGCTGGTTATATTACGATGAATATGCCTGCATTACTGGATTTACTTGAATCGGGAGGGGTAAAAAACCCTATAATTTGCTCTTCCATCAATAAAGTTGGATTCCGTATGTCGGGTGGGAAAGAGCTGTATGAAAATACACTGAAAACCAGGCAGTTCAGGGCTATAGCAATGCAGGTACTCGCGGGGGGTGCAGTACCCGCTAAAGAAGCGATCTCGTATATTTGCGATCTGCCTAATATTGAGTCCATTTTATTCGGGGCTTCGTCAAGGGCTAATATTCAGGAAACTGTGTCGCTGATACACGAATTCGACACAAAAAAATTAACAACTAAATACTGATCTGGCTTGCATATGTGTAAATATTACTATACTTTTACACAGTAATTCTACGCTCTCGCACTGTTCTATGTTATAACCGAATTCTTGCTCCATTTCCTATTCATGCCGTTCGCTCGTATTATCCAATACTTAGGAATAGTCAATCAACATTTGTCTATTACCCTAAAGCACGAAAGCAATGAACAGGTTATCTTATTTATTTTATCGTACCCTCTTGTGGCTATGGGATTGGTTTACCCTTAACCTGGTATTCTTTTTCATCAGCTCCAGTATTACCCGCGCAGACGCACTTAATCAAAAAGAATATATTCATTTCTATTATGTTTTCAATCTTGCATGGTTGGCTTCAGTATATGCAACAGCATTATACCTGACTAAAAACTGGCTGAGTTTTGAAAACTTCTTTAAGCGCACACTTCAGAGTTTTCTGCTTACGGTACTTGGTTTATTCATTTTCGTAGTTGCTTATAAATTCGACTATTCACGCTTATTCATTTTCTCCTGTGTGATTTCATTTGCGGTGGCGCTGATAGCTAACCGATTGATTTTTCATTTCCTGGTAAAACAGGCTAAACTGAAACTCAGGAAAAAAGTGGTGATCATTGGCAATAATGAAGTGACCAGGAAACTGATCAAATATTTTCGTGATGAATCTGAATTGTTTGAAGTTGTAGGATGTTTTTCAGATGAACAACTCACTCCTCAAATAGCATTGGAAAAAGTCCGTGTATCAGCTGAGACGCAGGAAAACGGCAAACCGGTTAAAAAATATTTTCGTGCAAATACTTCAGCGGTATTAACAGGTAACGGCTCGAACCAGGCATATGACAACCATATAGTATTGGGTGATGAATTTGACAATGATTATGGTTTCGGTAATCTCTGGAGAAGGGAAAAAACTGAAACGGCCATTCCTATTGTTGGTAAGTTGCGTGATTGCCTGCCTTTCGTACAGCAAAACGGAGTCACTGAAGTTTATTCCACGCTGTCTCCCGAACTAAACCCTTATCTCTACGAATTGGCCCATAAAGCAGAAGAGCAATTGGTACACTTCAAATTTGTACTGGATTACAAATTGTTTGTGAACCGTACATTCCATATCGACTTCGTTGATACGATGCCGGTATTATCACTGCGCAGTGAACCACTGGAAGACAACGGAAACCGAATTCAGAAACGTGCACTTGATATAATGGTGAGCTTACTCGTTACTGTTTGTATTCTTTCCTGGTTAACACCTTTGCTTGCCATTTTGATCAAATTAGAATCAAAAGGACCTGTATTTTTCAAACAGTTGAGATCAGGAAAAAATAATGAGCCGTTTTGGTGTATTAAATTCCGTAGCCTTCGGGAAAATGCGCAAAGTGATTCCATCCAGGTAACTAAAAATGATTTAAGGGTTACCAGACTCGGAAAGTTCATGAGAAAAACGAATATTGATGAACTTCCCCAGTTCCTGAATGTGCTGATTGGTAATATGTCAGTAGTAGGGCCAAGGCCACATATGCTTAAGCATACCGAAGAGTTCAACGCGATGTATGATAAATATATGATCCGCCATTTCGTTAAGCCTGGTGTTACCGGACTTGCGCAGGTGAAAGGATACCGTGGTGAAATCAAAGACCTGGATTTGCTTCGCAAGCGCATTGAACATGATATATATTACCTGGAGAACTGGTCTCTGATGCAGGATGTCAAGATCATATTTTCAACCGTCCTGGTTTCTTTCAAAGGGGATAAAAACGCTTATTAATTTTATTAGTACTGATGATCAATTGACAGGCAGGATTCAGCGTAGTCTATTCTCCCTTCTGATTTCAGGGAAATGAGCTTGTCCCTGATCCTGAAGTAATTTGTTGTGGCTTTAATTTCCATCGCGAAAAAATGCTCACTGACTTCTTCTGAATCGCAACCTAACTCCAGAAATATTTCCTGGATTTCTTCAATTGGAATGGTTTCATCTGTAACTACCACCCATACAGTGGAATTTCCAGACGGGATCAGTGTTTCCCTATAGATCAACATTTCTTCGTCGCTGTCATATTCCGCATGTACAATATCATCAGTGGCCAGGTTGGGTGTATAGAAAGGGATATCCTGTATCCTGAATTTTCCCATTTCCAGGTCAATGGTTTCGGCCCCGATGATCTCCTCCACGTCCTGATCCATCAGTTCGCTATGAACTCTGAATAAGATTTTTGTCGTCTTGTTTAGTTCCGGATCGGTGTTCATAAATAACTTATTAAAGCTGGAAAATAATCCGGCAATTTACTTTCTTCCTGGTGATCAGAGTTTGAAAAATATTTTTTTCTTATAGAGCCAAAAGCACAACAACCATTCCAATGTAAAAATAAACAGTGAAGTAAGAATATTTGAAAGGTGGAGGGGCAGATGTAAAAATGTAAACAGTCCATTACTAAAACTTCCCACATATCCATTAAACCAGCGGTGTCCTACAATTTCAAAGAACAGGTAAATAAATATGGAGTTCATTCCAATGATGGTGAAAAAAGATAAATGGTTTCTATGTTGTTTAACATCCACCCACCAATAAATTATTGCCAACAGCAACAGGCACCACCCAAGTGAAGCTAATACAAATGAACTGGTTGAAATTCTTTTAATGATGGGCGTAATATTCGCCATGTCAAGTAAATATCCTGATAACAATGCTATCACCCCCCAGGCAACTAATATTCTAAATTGTCCTTTATGCTGAAGTAAATATTTGCCTGCTATTGCTCCTGCAATTGTATGTACCGTTGTGGGGATGCAGTTAATGGCCACCCATCCATCTTTATTGATGAGATTCATCAATAACAGGTCTGCATAGTTGCCGAAATTATGTTGGTCGGTAAAAAGCTGGTTAAACCCCGTGATATTGGTATACCGGTATAACAATTCAGTAATAATCAATAAGCCCAGACAGGTTAATATCTGCCATGTATAAGACCATCGGAAAACCAGGAAGGCGATCAGTGTTGTAAAAGAAAGTTGGGTTAATACATTCCACAATTGAAAAGAAAGAGATCCGTCTTTTTGAACGGCATAATTTACGACACCCCAGAAAAAAAGCCACCAGGATCTTTTTAAAGTTTTTTTGAAAGAGTCGGTCCAACTCAGGCCTTCTTGTTTTTGCCTGTTAAGTGAATAGGCCAGGGCAGTACCGGCAATAAACATAAATGCCGGTTGTACAAGATCCCAGAAACGGAGACCATTCCAGGGATGATGAAAAAATTGTTGTATTATGGAATGATAAACTGCGCCACCTTTAATTTCTTCCAGGTGTTCATACAATCCGGCACTTTCCAGTGCCAGTAAAACCATAATAGAACCGCGCATTACATCCAGGGAAAGTAGGCGCGAAGAAATGGCGTTATTTTTCAATGTAATCGTTACTTCGGGATCGCTGCTATGCTACGGCTTTTTTTACCAGTTCAGCAGCTTCACTGAGTAGAATAGCGCTCTGTACTTTGAGTCCGCTTTCATCTATCAGTTTCTTTGCTTCAACGGCATTTGTACCCTGCAGTCTCACAATAATGGGAATATGAATATTTCCCATATTCTGGTACGCATCTATAACACCCTGGGCTACACGATCGCAACGAACAATGCCTCCGAATATATTGATCAGGATGGCTTTTACATTGGGATCTTTTAATATGATCTTGAATCCCGCTTCCACAGTTTGTGCATTTGCAGTACCACCTACATCAAGGAAGTTTGCCGGTTCACCACCACTTAATTTGATCATATCCATTGTAGCCATGGCAAGGCCTGCACCGTTGACCATGCAGCCTACATTACCATCGAGTTTTACGAAATTCAGGTTATATTTTCCAGCTTCAACTTCAGTAGGATCTTCTTCCGAAACATCTCTCAGAGAAGCTACTTCAGCATGACGCATCAAAGCATTATCATCAATATTCATTTTGCAATCCACAGCCACGATCTTATTATCAGCTGCTTTAAACAATGGATTAATTTCCAGCATGGAACAATCGAGCCCAACATATGCATTGTAAAGCTGGGTAACGAACCTCACCATATTTTTAAAAGCTTCACCTTCCAGACCCAGGTTAAACGCAATTTTCCTTGCCTGGAATCCCTGTAATCCACCTCCGGGATAAACCCATTCGCGAAATATTTTTTCCGGTGTATCATGGGCAACTTCTTCGATGTTCATACCGCCTTCTGTACTATACATGATCACGTTCTGGCCTTTCGCCCTGTCGAGCAATATGGAGAGATAAAATTCTTTTCTTTCTGTCGGGCCATCATAATACATATCCTGGGCAACCAGGATCTTGTTGACTACTTTGCCGGCCGGACCGGTCTGCAGGGTAACCAAGGTTCCTCCAAGTATTTTCTTGGCAATATCTATTGCGTCATCGGCATTTTTGGCCACTTTTACACCATTGATCCCGGTTTCTTTGATCGTGCCTTTTCCCCTTCCACCAGCATGGATCTGGGCTTTGATAACAGCAAAATTGCTTCCATACTGAGTTTTGATTTGCCTGTAGGCTTCTTCGGCTTCATGAACGCTGCTGCAGGCAAAACCTTCCTGCACCATTACATTATATTTTTTCAGCAGTTCCTTAGCCTGATATTCATGAAGGTTCATATGTTCAGCATTTTTGCGAAGATAGCGAAATAGTTGTTTGTTGTTTGTTGTTGGTTGTTGGTAGTGAGTTGTTCATTTACTACCAAACAACAACCAAAAACCAACAACCAAAAACCAACAACCATCATTATATTTGCCCACCTAATTTTATGACATGCCAGTAATTGCCCAGATCAAAGAAACAGTGGAATTTATCCGCAAACTTGTTCCTCAAAAACCATTGGTAGGAGTGATCCTCGGAAGTGGCCTGGGAAACTTTAGCAACGAAATTGAAGTGGATGTTGAAATAGCTTACCAGGATATTCCTCACTTTCCTTTATCAACAGTTAAAGGACACCAGGGAAAATTGATATTTGGGCGCATGTCGGGTAAGCCTATTGTTGCTATGGCAGGTCGTTTTCATTTTTATGAAGGCTATGATGTGAGTGCAATTATTTTTCCGATCAGGGTCATGAAATTTCTGGGTATTGAATTATTAATGATCTCCAATGCAGCAGGAGGAGTGAATCCTTCATTTGAAGTAGGAGACCTGATGATCATCCGCGACCATATAAGTTTTGCAACGCCCAATCCACTGGTAGGTAAAAATGAAGATGAGCTTGGACCAAGATTTCCTGATATGAGTGAGCCATATCGCAAATCCTTTATTAAATTAGCCAGGCAGGTAGCCAGGGAAGAAAATATTGAGGTACATGAAGGTGTTTATTTTGCTGTTACCGGTCCAACTTTTGAAACCCGCGCAGAATACCAGATGATCCAACATATGGGTGGAGATGCTGTAGGTATGAGCACGGTGCAGGAATGTATAATTGCCAATCATATGGGACTTCCGGTGTTTGCCATGAGCGTCATTACGGATATGGGCATCAGGGAAGAAGACAATGTTATCACTCATGAAGAAGTGCTGGAAGCTGCAAAGGCCGCAGAACCAAAACTGACTGCCATTTTTAAAGGAATCATTGCAAAAGCCTGATTTATCAATATTTTACCATTCCGGGTTAAGGGTTTGAGTAATTTCGCAATCTCGATATGGTATTAAAACTGTCTCCTTTTTGTTTTTTTCTCATTGCAGGTATCATGGCCATGGGCACCCTGCAGGCGCAAAATCCTTTAAAGGGCAGGATGCCGATTGGGGGCACCACCAGACCTATGTCGGCCAGCAGCAATGATTCCATTCAATTTGAAAAAAGGAATTTTTCCGATGATTCTGTAGCCATCCGGTTCCGTTATCTTGACTCAGCCCGGTATCGACCTATTAATAATTCGATCAGTGACTATTTTGATAAGGTGGCATTGGATGCTGATGATATTCACCTCGGTAATAATGGCACGTCTGCAAGGTCTCTGTTATATACACCCCGTCTTCAACCAGGATGGGACCCCGGATTCCATGCATATGATATTTATAGCTTTAACCTGGAAGACACCCGTTTTATGTCGACCAACAAACCCTATACACAGCTTACATATTTGTTGGGTAGCAAGGCTGAACAAAATATCAATGTCATACATTCCCAGAACATCACACCTGACTGGAACTTTGTTTTTCAATACAGGTTATTAAATGCTCCGGGTTTTTTCAATTCTCAAAATACCAATCACAAGAATTTCAGGTTTAATACCAGCTATACATCCCGGGACAGAAGATATAATGGCTTTCTGATTCTCATGAGCAACAATATGCAGTCATCGGAAAATGGTGGGATACAAAGCGATACTTTCCTTGTCAATAAGAATCCGGCTTACAATGATTATTTTAATATCCCTACCAATCTTGCACAGGTGCCTTTCGTAACGAGGGATCTTTTTAATGTGACACTGTTAACCGGAAATAAATATAAGCAGGCAAGTTTTTTATTCAGGAATCAATATGATTTTGGAAAAAAAGATTCGGTGACAACGGATACTACAGTTACAAGATTTTTTCTTCCAAAACTCAGGCTTGAATACACGGTTCAGTTTGGTACGCACAACTATCTGTACCAGGATGTTCAGGGTGAGATAGACAGTTCATTTTATAT
>Ga0207701_10008110_pt1 | contig 10399 bp, 7 predicted proteins | sample KBSSwiSSwithPhiX_FD_184294 | JGI IMG/M metagenome (GOLD analysis project Ga0207701, IMG submission 184294) | Switchgrass rhizosphere bulk soil microbial communities from Kellogg Biological Station, Michigan, USA, with PhiX - S5 (SPAdes) (version 2) | ecosystem: Environmental > Terrestrial > Soil...
GATGCCGACGCGCGAGCAGATCAACCTGCCGGTGCAGGAACAGTTGATCGTCGAGTTGTACTCGAAGTAGGCCGCGGCCCTGAAGGGCCGCGCTACGCAGGGCGGGCCTTCAGGCCCGCCGCCAAACCGTCGACCCGCAGCCTTACACAGACCTGCGGCGGGAGGTCGGCGGTCACTTGCAGGTCTGGAGGCCCATCTGCGGGCCCGTTGGCGAAAGGGACTACGAAATGCTGTGGAAAGGTTTTCAGCGGCCGAAGCGGCTGGAATTCGAACGCGAAACACTCACCGACCGGTTCGGCCGGTTTTACGCGCAGCCGTTCGAGCGCGGGTTCGGGACGACCATCGGCAACGCGCTGCGGCGCGTGCTGCTGTCGTCGATTGAAGGCGCGGCGATTACCGCGGTCAAGATCGACGGCGTGCTGCACGAGTTCTCGCCCATTCCGGGCGTGGTCGAGGATGCGACCGACATCATCCTCAACCTCAAGCAGATTCCGCTGAAGCTGCACACCGATCAGGTCAAGACGCTCATTATCAAGGTCGACAAGGCCGGCGAGGTGCGCGGACGCGACATCCAGGCGGACGGCGACGTCGAGATTCTCGAGCCGGATGCGCACATCGCCACCGTCTCCGAGCACGGCAAGCTGCACATGGAGATGCGGATGAAGCGGGGGCGCGGCTACGTCTCCGCCGACAAGAACTTCGACGAGGACCTCGGCATCGGCTGGATCCCGATCGACTCGGTCCACTCGCCGGTCAAGAAGGTGAACTATCTCGTCGAGGCGGCGCGCCTCGGACAGACGACCGACTACGACAAGCTGACGGTCGACGTCTGGACCAACGGTTCGATCAACCCGCGCGACGCGGTGTCGCTTGCCTCGAAGCTGGTGCGCGATCACCTGAACATCTTCATCAACCTCGAAGAGGGCGCGGAAGCGCAGGCCGAGACCGCGGCCGACCTGCCGCGCACCGGCGCGAGCAACGAGAACCTCGACAAGTCGGTCGAGGAGCTCGAGCTCTCGGTGCGGTCGTACAACTGCCTGAAGAACGCGAACATCCGGACGATCCGCGAGCTCGTGCTCAAGACCGAAGCCGAGATGCTGAAGACGAAGAACTTCGGCCGCAAGAGCCTGAACGAGATCAAGGAAATCCTGCACACGATGGGGCTGAGCCTCGGCATGCGTGTCGATCAGCCGGCATCGGCCGGGCAGGACTAACTGGACGAGGACTGGCAGGTAGGGCAGGCAGGGCAGGTACGGCAGGCAGGGAGAGCGCAGTCAGCGTTCTTACCCACCCGCCCCACCCGCCCCACTCGCCCCACCCGCCCTAAAAGCCATGAGACATCGAGTCGCACATCGTAAATTGGGCCGCGTTACCGAGCATCGGCTGTCGATGCTCCGGAACCAGGCCACGGCGCTCCTCCGTCACGAGCACCTGACGACGACGGTGCCGAAGGCGAAGGAGCTGCGGCCGTTCGTCGAGCGGCTGATCACGGTCGCCAAGCGCGGGCTCGCGGCGGGCGAGGCCAACGGCCGCGTGCTGACCGCGCGCCGGCTGGTGATGCAGGACCTGCAGGACCGCGAGGTCGTGACCAAGCTGTTCGACACCATCGCGCCGCGTTTTGCGTCACGTCCTGGCGGTTATACACGGCTGCTGCGGCTCGGCTTCCGCAAGGGTGACAGCGCCGCAGTGGCGCAGGTCGAGCTCGTCGGCAGCGAGTTCGATCCGAAGAAGCACGCCGAGGCAACGGCGGCCGCGGAGGAGAAGCCGAAGGCCAAGGGCGTCGGCGGGCGGCTGCGCGCGGCGGCGGAGCGGCTTCGCGGCAAGAAAGACGAGGCCGAGCAGGCCGCTGGCGGCGCCGGGAAGAAGGCGTCGAAGCCGGCAAGGGGCGTGTCGCGGAAGACGACGACGCCGAGAAAAGCTGGCGGTAGTTAGGAACGAAGAATCAGGAATGTGGAATTTGGAACTCGTGACCTCTACTCGAGGCCGGGTTCCAAATTCCGACGGTTTGGCAATCCCTCGCAGTCTTTCAAAGCTCTTCCCCACGAATTCTAGATTCCAGATTCTCAATTCTTAATTCCCCCCTGCTGGGTTTTGTTCTTGCAGCGGGGTTCGGCCATGAAGCTGAAAAGGAAGAGCCTGAAAGACCAGGTGATCGTCATCACCGGGGCGTCGAGCGGCATCGGCCTGACAACGGCTGAGATGGCTGCGGAGCGCGGCGCATCCGTCGTCATGGCGGCGCGCAGCGAAGGCGAGCTGGCGCTGGCGGTCGCGCGCATTCGGCACAACGGCGGCCGGGCGGTCGCAGTGGCGGCCGACGTCACCGAGGAGCGCGAGGTGACGCAGATCGGCCGGGCGGCAATGCTCGAGTTCGGCCGCATCGACACCTGGGTGAACAACGCCGGCCTCGGTTTGTACGGCCGCCTGGTCGATCAGCCGATGGCCGACAAGCGCAAGCTGTTCGAAATCAATTTCTGGGGTGTCGTGAACGGCTGCAGAGTGGCGGTCGACCACATGCGCACCCGCGGCGGCACGATCATCAACGTCGGCAGCGAGGTCTCCGACCGTGCGGTGCCGCTGCTCGGCATCTACAGCGCCTCCAAGCACGCGGTTCGCGCCTACAACGACACGCTGCGGATGGAGCTCGAACACGATCGCATCCCGATCTGGGTCAGCCTGGTGAAGCCGGGGCCGATCGACACGCCGTTTCCGCAGCACGCGGCGAACTACATGCCGCGGGAACCGAAGCATTCGACGCCGGTCTATTCGCCGGAAGAAGTCGCCTTCGCGATCCTGAAGTGCGCCGAGAAGCCGGTGCGCGAGATCACGATCGGCGGCGGGCCGCGCCTCCAGTTGGCGATGGCCGCGCTGGCGCCGCGGCTGACCGATCTGATGATGGAGCGGCAGGCGTTCGAGTCGATGCAGAGCAGCGAGCCGCCGACCTCGCGCGACAGCCTCAATCGGCCCTCGGGCGAGGATTACGGACGCCGGCGCGGCCGCTATCCCGGCCACGTGCGGAAGACGAGCGCGTATACGCGCGCCGCGTTGTCCGACGTCAGCCGCGCGCTGCCGTTCCTGGCGATTGGAGCAATGGTTGCGGCCGGTGTCGCGGCTTCGCGTCGCTGATCGCCGCCCCCGGTTTTCCGACTTCAGACTTTCGACTATATAGTGCGGCTGCTCATGGCCGCGCTCATCCAGGCTTCGGGAGCCGCCGTCGCGATCGGCATCGCGCTGTTCGCCGGCGCGTGCGCGCAGCCGCCGGCGGCGCGTACGGCTCCCGTGGTCGTGCGCTTCTCGACCGGCACGCCCGGCGGCGGCTTCTATCCGCTCGGTGAAGGCCTTGCGCGCGCCTACGAGCAGTCGCTCCGGCCAATCACCTTCCAGGTCACGCCCACGGCGGGCGCGGTCACCAACGTCGAGGCGATCCAGAGCGGTGAGGCCGACCTCGGGCTGGCCTTCGCCGACGTTGCCTACATCGCCTACGTCGGCCGTCTCGGCGGCCGCGTGCCGCAGGCGTTCGACCGCCTGCGCGGCATCGCCGTGATGCAGCTCACGCCGGTGCACCTCGTCGTCGGACGCGATTCACGCATCCGGGAAGTCGGCGACCTGCGCGGCCGCCGCATCGGCGTCGGCCCGCCGGGCAGCGGCACCGCGCTGACCGCCGGGCTGATCCTGCAGGCGTTCGGCATCGCCGAATCGGCGGTGCAGGTCGAGCAGCTGCAGTTCAACGACGCGGCCGATCGCCTCGTCAAGGGCACGCTCCACGCGATGTTCGACACGGCGATCTACCCCGCGGCGTCGGTCACTCAGGCGACGCGCGAGGGCGCGCGCCTGGTGCCGATCGCCGGACCGCCAATCGAACGGCTGCGGCACGAGTACCCGTTCCTGCGCGTGACCGTGATTCCGCGCGACACCTATCCCGGCGGGTCGCAGACCATCCGGACGATCGGCGTCGACAGCCTGCTGGTGTGCCGGCGCGATCTCGACGAGACGCTGGTCTACGATCTCACCCGGCGTTTCTTCGAAGCGCTGCCGTCGCTGTCGTCGTCGCAGGGCGCGCTGCGCTTCATGGATCTCGACCAGGCGCCGGCGACGCCGATTCCGCTGCACGACGGCGCCGCCCGCTTCTATCGCGAACGGGAGCTGCTGCGATGATGCCGTGGATCGCGCCACGCTTTCGCGGGCTCGCCGGCTGGATGGCTGCCGGTGTCTGCGCGTCGGTGGCGCTGCTCACCTGGTTCGGCTATCACGCCATCCGCGAGTGGCAGCGCAGCTCCACGCTGCTGGTCGAGCGGCGGGCGGACGCGGCGGCGGATCTGCTCGTCACCGCGCTGACCCGCGACATGCACGCGGTTCAGAAGTCGGTGCTCGCCTCGCCCGACTGGGACGCGTTCACCCTCGATCCGCCCTCCGATGTCGGCAACATGATCGCGAGCGCGTTCGCGCGCTATCCCTACCCCGAGTCGTTCTTCGCGGCGCGCGGCGCCACGTCGGCCGGCAGCGTCATCTTCTTCACGAGATCAAACCGGCAGCCGGTGTGGGCGCCGGACGAAGAGGCCCCCAACCGGTTTCCAGTCACCACCAGCACGGTGCCGATGGTGGCCGAAGCGATCATGGAGCGCATCACCGCCGATGCGTCCTACGGACGCCGCTTCTCGATCTTTCAGCTGCCGATTGGCGGCCAGCCGCATCAGGTGATCGTCCGCCTGCTGTATCACGATCAGTTCCGCGAGAACCTCGAGGGGATCTTCGGCTTCACCGTCGACATGCAGTGGGTCCGCCTCCACTACTTTCCCGAGCTGACGAGCCAGGTGGCGCGGATCGGCGGCACCGGTTCCGGCCTTGCGCTCTCGGTCCTCGACGCGGCCGGCAACGGCGTGGCGCAGACGACGGTCTCGAACCACAAGGGGCCGACCAGCCGTCGCACGTTCCCGATGATGTTCTTCGACCCGCTGCTGGTGGTCCTGGATCCGCCGGGCGATCTGCCGTGGGATCAGTGGGCGGTGCAGGTCAGCGCCGCGGCCGATCCGACGCTCGAAGCGGCCATTCGCGGCGCCGATCGCACCCTGATCGTCGCCGCGTTCGCGGCTGCCGCTCTTGCCTTTGGGCTAGTGCTGACGGCGCGCGCCGTGCGCGCGAGCGCGAGCCTGGCGGAGATGCGATCCGAGTTTGTCGCCACCGTTACGCACGAGCTCAAGGCGCCAATCGCGACCATTCGCGCGGTCGGCGACAGTCTCGCCTCGGGCCGGGTCAGTGAGACCGGCGATCAGCGCCAGTACGCGGGGCTCGTCGTCCAGGAAGCGAAGCGGTTGACGCGGCTGGTCGACAACCTGCTGGCGATGTCGCGCATCACCGACGTCGCCGATGTCTACTCGTTCGAACCGCTCGCGCTCGACACGCTCGCCGAGACGGTCGCCGCCCAGTTCCGCCAGCAGCTCCTGTCCGCCGGGTTCGAAACCGTTATCGATATTCCGGCGGATCTGCCGGCGGTTCGGGCCGATCGCACGGCGATGACGCTCCTGCTGGAGAATCTCATCGACAATGCCATCCGCTACTCGCCGGTGAACCGGTGGCTGAGGATTTCCGCCCACCAGGACGACGAGGGGATGATCGTGCTGGAGGTCGCCGACCACGGCCGCGGCATTCCCCGCGACGAGATTGGCCAGGTCACACGCAAGTTCGTTCGCGGCCGGCACGCCGGTTCCGGCGGCAGCGGCCTCGGGCTCGCGATCGTGAAGCGGATCGTCGCCGACCACGGCGGCCGCCTGGCGATCCACAGCGTGGTTGACTCCGGCACTATCATCAGCGTCAGCTTGCCGGTCTTTGAGGACGATGACGAAGAAGCGGATCCTGATCGTTGAAGACGATGCCGCGCTCGCGCGCGTGCTGAGCGATAACCTGACCTTCGACGGGTTCGAGGTGCAGTGGGTGTCCGACGGCAACGCCGCGCTGCACGCCGTCCGGACGTTCACCCCCGATCTCGCCGTCCTCGACCTGATGCTGCCGGGCATGAGCGGCTTCGAGCTGTGCGGGCTGCTGCGCCGGCACGGGCACACGCCGATCATCATCCTGTCGGCGCGGGGCCAGAAGGCCGACAAGCTGCGCGGGCTGAATCTCGGCGCCGACGACTACGTCAGCAAGCCGTTCGATCTCGAGGAATTCCTCGCGCGCGTCCGCGCCGTCCTGCGCCGTGCCCGGCCGGTGGTCGAGCAGATCACGCTGGGCTCGGTGGCGGTCGATTTCCGCGCCCGGAGCGCGAGCCAGCACGGCCGGACGATTCACCTCACGCATCGCGAATTCGAGCTGCTCGCCTATCTCGCCGAGCGGCAGGAACGGGTCGTCCGCCGCGCCGAGCTCTTGCGTGAGGTCTGGGGCTACCCGGACACGCCGAGCACGCGCTCGGTCGACCACGCCATCGCCAGGCTGCGCAAAAAGATCGAGCCCGACGCCCACCACCCGCGCTTCATCCACACCGTTCACGGCGACGGGTACTGCCTCACGCCCGCCGGCGCTCCCGAGCCGATGCCCGACGCGATCAGCTGAGATCGAGCGTCCGCGGCGCCCGCGACCGGTTGCAACACAGCTGCGACATCTTGCGACAAAGTCCCACATAACCGGGACTTATAGTGACGCACCGGTCACGCCCGACCGGAGAATTGGCGAGCGCTCTGTGCCGAAATTTCTTGTTGTCGCGGCGGCCGCGGCTGCGTTCTTGTCAGGCGCGTCGCCGGCGTCTGCCGATCCGATGGCATGCAGCCTCACCGGCTACAAGGCCGCGCCCGGCCTGACCGCGGCGGTGACCGGCGACACGCTCGCCGTGACGTGGGACGGCGCGAAGAACCAGCAGCTCCGGCTGCGTTTCGAGATCGCCGGCGGCACGCCGACGATTCGCGAGCTGGCGATCCGCCGCACCGGCGGCACCTGGACCCCGCTCGCCTCGAACGTCACTCCTGAATTCCGCATCGTCTCCGGCATGCGGCGCATGAGCAACCAGCAGATGCAGCCGCTGCGCGCGCTCGGTGTCGAGATTACGCCTGACGTGGTCGACCGCGAGCGGTGGGAAGCCTTCTGGGACGCGCCGCTCGACGTCCCCGGCATCACGCCGGGTGTACGGCCGGGCAACAACCTGCCGCCGGATCTGCCGCGGAACGCGGCAGAGATCAAGCGCGCCACGGCGAGCTACCGTGCCACCGGCTGCGAGGTGAAGACCAACGGCGCGCGCCTCGAGATTTCATTTCCGGGATTGGAGCTCGGCGTCTTCGCCGGACGCCTGCAGTACACCGTCTACAAGGGGACGAACCTGATTCGTCAGGAAGCGGTGGCGAAGACCGACGAGCGCGCGGTCGCCTACAAGTACGACGCCGGCCTCAAGGGACTCTCAATCGAGCAGGGATCGCGCGCGGTCTGGCGCGACATCGCCAATACCTGGCAGGACTATCAGTTCGGCGGCAACAAGAACGAACGCGAGGTGCCGCTGAGCGCCAGCAACCGGCTGCTGATGATCGAGCGCGGTGCTGCCGGATCGATTGCGACCTTCCCGCCGCCGCACACGTTCTTCTGGGCGCGCGAGGTCGCGACCAATCTCGGCTACGTGTGGTACCGCAAGGACGGCGACGCCTCGTTCTCGTTCGGCATCCGCCAGGCGGAGAAGGATCCGGAGCACCCGCAGTATGCGGGCAACTTCGCGCTCTACAGCGCGCGTCCCGGCACGTGGCAGCGGATGGCCGTCTACTTCTACGCCAGCGCCGAACCTGGTGCGGCGACGCTCGACTCCGTGCTGGCGTTCACGCACGGCGATCGTTTCAAGCCGCTGCCCGGCTACCAGGTGATGAACCATCACTATCACATGGACCTCGGGCGGCGCCTGCTCGAGGCCGGCAGCCTCGACGCCGAAATCCCCGATCTCCCCGCGCTCAAGTCGCTCGGCATCAACATCGTCAGCCAGGTCGACTCGGTTGGATTCGCGACGCCGCCAGCCGGGCGCGGCACCGCACCTGAAGGCGGCCGCGGCGCGGCGCCAGAATCGGGACGCGGCGGTGCACCGGCCGGACGCGAAGGCGGTCCGGGCGGCGGCCGCGGCCGCGGCGACGTGCTGGCAATCACGGCGGCATCGGTCGAAGGCGCCCGACGGCATTCCGACAAGACGTTCCTGGTGATGCCGAACCAGGAGCACTACGGCAGCCCGGTCGGCGGCCACACCGATCTGCTGTTTTCGCACCCGGTCTACTGGACGCAGGGACGCACTGCCGGGCAGCCGCTGGTGGAAGACCACGCCACCTACGGCAAGGTCTACCACATCGACACCGCCGCAGATCTGATGGAGATGGCGAAGCGCGAAGAAGTGCTGATCTCGATGCCGCATCCGCGGACGAAGGGATCGACCGGCTTTCCCGACGCGATCAAGGACGAGGCGTACTTCAGCGATCCGCACTATCAGGGCGTCGGCGTGCGCTGGGGCATGGGCGTCGATCTGTCCGAGCAGCGCTTCTGCGAGCATCGCTGCCAGCCGCTCTTCGACGACATGAGCAACTGGACCGCCGACAAGCCGATCCCGCCGAAGTATGTGATGTCGATCAGTGAAGTGCGCTACCAGGCACCGGGTGACGACATCTACGCGAGCTCGCCGGTCAGCTACCTGAAGATGGCGCAGCTGCCGCCGCCAACCGACGTCAGCCCGGTGATCAAGACGCTGATGCGCGGCGACTACTTCGTCACCTCCGGCGAGGTGCTGATCCCGTCGTGGACGGTGCAGGGCAGCGGCAACGAGCGCACCATCGTCGCCGACGTGGAGTGGACCTTCCCGCTCGAGTTCGTGGAAGTGATCTCCGGCGACGGCACGAAGACCGATCGAAAAGTGATTCCGGCCACCGAGCAGCCGGCGTTCGGCAAGCATCGCTTCCAGATTCCGTTCGACGTCACCGGCAAGAAATGGGTGCGGATTGCGGTGTGGGACTCGGCCGGCAACGGCGCGATGGTCCAGCCAGTAAAGCTCTCGGGAATGACGGCGACGACGGCCGCGCGCTGACGCGCGACGGCTGAGGAGTAGCTATGACGCGTGCATCTCTCGGTTTCGTCTTCGTCCTCGCCGTCGCCGCGGCGCTGCCGTCTCCCGATGCGTCGCCGGCGCTCTACGCGCAAGCCCCGGCCTGCAGCCTGACCGGCTACAAGGCGGCGCCCGGGCTCTTGGCCGCGGTGGCCGGCGATGCGCTCTCGCTGACCTGGGACGGCGATGCGAACCAGGAAGTCCGGATGCAGCTGACCGTCAACAGCGGCACGCCGACGATCAAGGACCTGTCGGTCCGCCGCAAAGGCGGCACGTGGGCGAGCGTCGCCAGCAACGCGACGCCGGAGTTCACCGTCGTCTCCGGGTTTCGCCGCGCCACCGATCAGCAGATCAAGCCGCTGCAGGATCTCAAGGTCGACATCACGCCCGAGGTGATCGATCGCATCAAGTGGGAAGCGTTCTGGGACGCGCCGCTGAACATCCCCGGCGACGAAGTTGCGCACGGCGGCTCGACGCCGCCGGTGGCCGGCATCGCCAACCAGCCGGGGCTGCCGCGCAAGCCGGAGGAGGTGAAGCGCGGCGAGGCGATCTACCAGGTGAAGAGCTGCGAGGTGACGAGCGCCGGCGGCCGCATCACCGTGTCGTACCCCGGCGTGAAGCTGGGCGTGTTCGACGGCCGCCTCGAGTTCACGGTCTACAAGGGCACCAACCTGGTTCGCCAGGCGATTGTCGCCAAGACGGAAGAGCGGTCGGTCGCGTACAAATACGACGCCGGTCTCAAGGGGCTGACCATCCAGCCGGCTTCTCGCGTCGTCTGGCGCGACACCTCGAACCTGTCGCAAGAGAACCGGCTTGGCGGCGCGAAGAACGACAAGCTGGTGGCGCTGAAGGCGGCGAATCGGCTGGTTGCCGCCGAGGGCCCCGGCGGCTCGATTGCCGCGTTCCCGCCGCCGCACCGCTTCTTCTGGGCGCGCGAAACCGAGTTCAATCTCGGCTACAACTGGTATCGCAAGGACAGCCCGACATCGTTCGCGATCGGCATCCGCCAGGCCGAAAAAGAAGAACAGCCGCACGCCGTCGGACGAGGACCGGAAGACACCAGCCAGAACTTCGCGCTCTACAGCGCCCGCCCCGGCACCTGGCAGCAGATGCCGGTGTTCTTCCTCGTCACGCCGGAGCCGGGCCCGGCGGCGTTGCAGTCCGCGCTCGCCTTCACGCGCGAGGATCGCTACAAACCGATTCCCGGCTACCAGGTGATGGCGACGCACTTCCACACCAGCACCGTGCAGCGGCTGCGCGAAATGGGCGGGCTCGATGTGAAGCTGCCCGACTTCGAGGCGGCGCGCGCCACCGGCATCAACATCTTCGCGCCGATCGACGGCGGCGGCGGCGGACGCG
>Ga0207701_10008113_pt1 | contig 10395 bp, 5 predicted proteins | sample KBSSwiSSwithPhiX_FD_184294 | JGI IMG/M metagenome (GOLD analysis project Ga0207701, IMG submission 184294) | Switchgrass rhizosphere bulk soil microbial communities from Kellogg Biological Station, Michigan, USA, with PhiX - S5 (SPAdes) (version 2) | ecosystem: Environmental > Terrestrial > Soil...
CTGGCTCATGAACGGGACCACTTACAGCAGCAGTGTCTACTTCGGAACCGCGGCGACGTCCTGGAACATCAGAAATTACTGATCGTCAACGCCTGGCGTCGGTCGGTTGCCTCAGGCATGTAGAATATACCTGCTCTCATTGCATGCCAGTGTAGCATTTCCATTCAACCTTCTTCACCTGGCCGGCAGCTACATCGACCTCGAAAGGGCCATAGTGTCCAACATGACTCTTCCAGTCCGATCTAGCCTTCGACGGCGCGGGAAATTTATTCCTTACTGGTCTGGCTCCGCCGAATGGGCGCGAGGCGGCGATTCTTACGACTTTGCCGACCGGCAATTTCACGGCGATCGTTTCTGGTAAAAACGGAGAGACGGGCGGGGCGCTTGTCGACGTCATTCATTCGTTTTGATGATGTCACGGCTTTGCGGCATCGTCATTTCCACCAACAACGCGCAATCGTCTACGGTTCTTGAGATAAGCGTATGAAGACTGCTTATCGGTTTCTCGTTCTTTTAACAGCCGTGTGGTCAACAAATGTCGCAATCGCTGGCAATTTTGACGTTGAAATTCATTGTTTTCCGAAGCGGATCGATCAAAGCGTGAGAACGGCTTCCGATGGCGGCGTTAACAGACCAGGGAGCGTTGGGTCTATGACCTCACGCGCGACCCCGCGACAGCAGAGCGGTAGTTTCAGCATAGATGACTTCAAGCCGCACGAGAAGAAGTCATTTAGCACCAATCCAGTCGAACTGAACAAGTCGAACTTGGTCGGTCACTGGCACTACGAGTCCGGCGCGAAACCAAACGCGCAGGATACCCTTGTTGGGCTAGCAATGTGGGTGTATCAAGGCGGCCAGCAGTTCGCCGAGTTCGCGAATCCCTCGACGCTATTACGGGAAAAGCTGGACTAGTTTGTCATCCCGAACGTAAGTCGAGGGATCTCTTACTTAGTCCGCGCGTTTGGGGAAGGGTAGAAATAGCAAGAGATGTCTCGGCTGCGCTCGACATGACAGAACGGGGTCAAAGCCGAACGCACAGGATACGCTGGTGGGACTGGCGGTGCACGTGTATCAGGGCGGCCAGCAATTCGCCGAGTTCGCGAATCCTTCGACGCTATTACGGGAAAAGCTGGAATAGGGGCCGGGCCGGTGCGCTGCTGTGATCGGTGATCAGTGAATGGTGATCGGTGGATTGCAGATCGGAGATCGGAAGTCAGAGATCAAAGGTCGGAACGTCCGATCTTAAAAAGAGGGAAGGTGAATTCTAGCTCGCCAGAGCGGTAGCGTCTTAATTTCGTTAGCGCGATGAGCAGGTGCGCAACTATGTCCCACTATATTAACAATAAATAGACGAAGTAACCATGACCGCCCAATTGGCACGTGGCATGTCTTACGCTAAAGATCGAGTAAGTTAACTCCAGACTGTGAAAACGAGAGACTGCATTATCCCCAAGAGTAAGGTAGCCCTGGAAACATGGCTGGCAGAGTTGCGTCGTACCACTCCGATCTCCGGAATAGGCGTTGCGCTGCTCGCTCTCCAGATCGCCGAGCTAGAAAACAGATGCGCAGCAATGCGCCGGCGGATGGAGCAAAGAGCCAGCCCTGAACCACGTAAAAAACGCGCCTTGCGTTCGGCAGCATAACCACTCCGGCGCGGCCTCGCTATGAGAGCCATTCGTGTGAGCCACGGATTGCTTAGACGATATAAACGATTGCGCTATCTTTTTGCTGATCGGAACAAGCAAACGGGGGAAGATGCCCGTTTGCCCCACAGACAAGATGTCTGTGCTACTTTTCTGCCATGCCAGCGATCGGGATCACCGGCGGAATTTCCACCGGCAAATCGACTTTTGTAAATTGCCTGCGTGAACTATTGCCGGACGCGAAGTTTTTCGATGCCGACGCCATGGCGCGCCAGCTCACCCACCATGACCAAGCCGTGCTCGCCCAAATTCGTGACAAATTTGGCAATGACGTTTTTGATGCAAATGGGCAGTTGAATCGAAGCGCACTTCGCGCGATGGTTTTCCAGGCGCCGGAGAAGCGGCGCAAGCTCGAAGAAATTCTTCATCCGCCAATTCGTCAGCACTGGAGCCGCGAAGCGGCAAAGCATCGCCAATCGAATGAATACTTTTTTGCCGACATTCCACTTCTTTATGAGACAGGTGGAGAAAAACTTTGCGATCTGGTGGTGGTGGTGGCGTGCTCGGAGGAGGTCCAAATGCAGCGCCTGATGAAACGCATGGGACTCGATTGGGATTCCGCGACCGCAATCATTGCAGCGCAGATACCGCTGGCGGAAAAAATGAAACGGGCTGATCACGTAGTTTGGAATAATGGGCCACAGGGCCTCCTTATGGAGCAGGCGCGGTTTTTGGGGAACTTATGGACAGGGGAATAGGGGATGCGTCTCCGGTAAAGGCGGGCCTGACACCTGTGAGCCAGGATGTTGCACCTGAGACAGCGGCCACCGCAGGGGAGCGGAAGGGGAGGCCCGCAGATAAAGGGAACAAAGGGCCGCCGCCGTCTCCTGTAGAGGCAGGCGTGACGCCTGCTAGTGGGGACGCTGCAGCCGACACGGCTGCCACTACAGAGCCGCGGCCAACGACCGCGGCTACAGCACCGGTTATGGCTCCAGATGCCCCTGCGTCTATTGACTTGAATGCGTTGCATAAAATGTCGCCTGAAGAATTGGCCCAACTGGCGAAAAAGTTCGGCGTTTTTCTGAATCCAGGACGGACGCGGCACTATCACATTCTTGATGTAGCGCGCGCGGCATTGGGCAGCGGTTCAACCGTCACGGCTGAAGGATTCATCGATCAACCGGGCGAATCACTCGCCTTTCTCCGCTGGCCGGAACTTAATTTTTTGCCGGTGCCTGAAGACGCAGCAGTGCCTCGAGCGACGTTGCAAAAATTTTGGCTGCGGGGCGGACAACGCGTGGGAGGAAAATTGCGCCTTCCGCGCGAACGCGAGAAATCCCTCGTTCTCGACGAGATCAGCACCGTCGAAGGCGCGCCGCTGTCAGAGTGGAGCGAAAAAACCGATTTCGAAAAGCTGACGCCGCAATACCCCGAGGGCCGGATCATGCTGGAGAACGACAAAACGAAATCATTGAGCGCGCGGGCGGTCGATTTGCTGGCGCCGCTCGGGCGTGGGCAGCGCGGCCTGATTGTATCGCCGCCGCGAGTGGGCAAAACGATTTTGTTGAAGGAAATTGCAAAAGCAATTCGGGTAAATCATCCGCAGATCGAGCTAATCATTTTGCTGGTGGACGAACGTCCTGAGGAGGTGACCGACTTGGAACGCGAAGTCGATTGCCAGATTTACAGTTCGACCTTTGACGAAAATGTTTATCGGCACATCCAGGTCGCTGAGCTGGTGCTGGAACGAGCGAAACGATTGGTGGAATTGAAAAAGGATGTGGTCATTCTGCTCGATTCCATTACTCGACTGGCGCGTGGCTATAACAACTTGCAGCCGAACCGCGGCCGGATCATGTCGGGCGGAGTGGAATCGAAAGCGCTAATGAAACCGAAGAGGTTTTTCGGCGCGGCGCGGAATGTCGAAGAAGGGGGGAGCCTGACGATTTTAGCAACCGCCTTGATTGAAACCGGAAGCCGAATGGACGAAGTGATTTTCGAAGAATTTAAAGGAACAGGGAACATGGAGTTGCATCTCGATCGTGCGTTGGTGGAGAAACGGCTGTATCCCGCGATTCAACCGCTCCAAACGGCGACCAGGCGCGAAGATCTGCTCTATCACCCGGACGAATGGGAACGGGTGCAAGTGCTGCGCAAAAAAATGGCCGCGCTCCCACCCATCGAGGCGATGGAGGTTCTGATCTCGAATTTGCAGGCGACAAAAACGAATGCCGAACTGCTGCTGGCGGGATTGCGATAAGGAAGAATGGCGAAGCACGAATGAGGAAGGAAGCACGAATGCTCAAATGACAAAGAGAGTGTCGCAAAATTCTACGCGTAGTTCGGATTTCGTCATTCCTTCGTCATTTAACGCCAGTCCGGCTCGGACCATTCGTTATTCGTCATTAGCTGGAGGCCTAATCTCGAACGCGGCGGGGCTTATCGAGTTGCTACCTCTTATCGAGCGCAATGCCCGCGTCGCCGTCGATACCGAAGCTGACAGCCTGCATTGTTATCGGGAAAAACTCTGCCTGTTACAGGTGAGTTTGCCCGAGGGCGATTTTCTGGTTGATCCACTGGCGGGAAGCGATCTGGCGCCGCTGGCCAATACACTTGCGCGCAAGGAAATTGTGCTGCACGGCGCGGATTATGATCTGCGTTTGTTGCGGCGAGCGCTCAATTTCGAGCCAGCCCATTTGTTCGACACCGTTATTGCCGCACGATTACTTGGCGTGCGGGAGTTTAGTTACGCCGCGTTGGTAGAAAAATACTTCAGCATCCAGCTGGTCAAGGGTTCGCAGAAAGCCAACTGGGCTTTGCGCCCGCTTTCGCCGAAAATGGAAGAGTATGCGCGCAACGACACTCATTATTTGTTGCCGCTAGCCGAGAAGCTTGAGATTCAACTAATCGAGTGCGGCCGATTTGGATGGTTTCAGCAATCCTGTGAGCGCGCTATTGTGTCGGCGGCGATCGACCGTGAGCGCGACGCGGAAGAGGCTTGGCGAGTTCGCGGTTCCGGACTGATTCGCGGACGGGAAGCGGCAATATTGCGCGCGTTGTGGCATTGGCGCGATCGCGAGGCGGAACGATTTGATCGGCCTTCTTTTCATGTTTTGAGGAATGATCAATTGATCGAGGCCGCGCTCGCTGTTTCCAAAGGCGAAACGCCGCAATTCCGTCATTTTTCGGAGCGGCGCGCGCGCGATTTTCAGGCAACGATAAATGCCGCGCTTGCTTTGAAGGAAGAAGACTGGCCGGAAACCCGAAAACGGCACGCGGATCGGCCTACGCGCGAGATGGAACGCGCGGCGGAGGCGATGCGCAAAAGACGTGATCAAGCCGCCGGTGAATTGAAAATCGAGCCGTCGTTTATCGCGCCGCGGGCGACGATCGATGCCATTGCGGCAGATCGCGCGCGAGCGGAACAGTTACTCGTACCGTGGCAGCGCCAGCTAATGGGATTGTAGGTGTAGAGGCGGCCGTGTCGGCCGCACGTACTGGTAATTGCGGCCGACACGGCCACCGCTGCAGACAAAACGTAGGATAAGGTCTGACTAGGATCGAGGTCGCCTTTTTTCCTGCAATTCACTTGACGAGAGAGACAAGCTTATTCACAAATGGGGTTTCGTTGTCGTCTGCCAATGACCCGTCGCAACCTCACAATCGTATTGTGTCTCATGACGGTGACGCTGTGCTGCGGCCGGGCGATGGGGCAAACGGATCAGGCCTCGCAGGCGGTTGATCGTTCGCAGCTTTTTCGTTCGGGGCAGAGCATTGTTCCAGGTGAACCGATAAGCCAGAACTCCAACGCCTTTGGCTATGCCGCCCCCAGCGCCAATGACGCCGATCTCGGAGTGCAGGCTATCTTGAAACGACAGGAGGAATACAAGCCGTTTACTTTTTCGGCTTCGATGTCTTACTACTGGACTTCGAATGTGGCGCTGGTGCGAACAGGCGAGGTGAGTGATGGCGTTATGGCGCCGTCGTTTGTTTTTGCCTACCAACCAAGACTGGCGAAGACACTTTATGGTGAGTTCGTCGCCTCTCAGCAATTGTTCTACTATAACACATTTGGCTCGTTTAATTTCACCAGCTTCAATGCCATTGCCGGGCTAGTATATTACTTGCCAAACTATCATAACCTGACTTTGCGGTTAGGTTACGATTACAATCGATTGACGACGGACGATTGGGACCAGTTCTTCGCCAATCACTCCATTGTCACGAGCGCAGACATCCCTTTTCCTTTCGGACGGGCGATGCAATTGAACCTGGGCGTGCTAGCCAATGTCAGTTTTGCGGCTGATCCGAGTGGACCGCAGCGAAGCGATTTCGAGGCGTATTGGGTCTATCATGCACAGTTCAGCCGCTCGTTTTCGGTGGACGCGGTTGGACAGGTGTTGTTTAAAAAATACTACGAGGGCGCTCGAAATGACGTGAGCGAGCTACTTTCCCTCACCGCCAATTATCGGTTCCGTGAGTGGCTGATTTTGAGCGCGGTTAGTACTGCTTCCTGGAACCAGTCGAACCACAGCGTTTTTGATTACTCCGTCGTTAATCTGGGTGGCTCATTGGCTTTGACATTTAAATTCTAACAATGGCACTATATCCCTCCCGAATTAGCCCGCGTGCCGCGATTCGGACTGTCTCTTTCCTGAGTGTAATTCTCGGCTCCGCCGTGAGTGTACCTGCCGCGCAGTTGAAGGAGGCGCAGGTCACCCAGGTGGTAAAGGATGTCAAGCTACTGCCTACCGGTGCTGCGGCGCGGCCGGCCACGGTCAACGATGAAGTGCGGGATGGGATTGCCGTGCGCACCGGGGTGGATTCGCGGAGTGAGTTAAAGTTTACCGATCAAACCCTGGCGCGACTAGGAGCCAACACGCTCTTCAGTTTCAGCGAAGGGACGCGCAATCTGAACTTGCAGGATGGAGCAATGCTGCTGCGGGTTCCGAAAGGAGCGGGTGGAGCAAAAATCAATTCATCGGCGGTGACTGCTGCGATCACCGGAACCACCGTGATGCTGGAGACACATGCGTCAACGAAGAAGAACAAGAATTCCTATTACAAGTTTATCGTGTTGGAGGGAACCGCGCGGCTTTATTTGCCCGGGCGGCTGGGGGAGTCGACCCTGGTGAAGGCCGGGCAGATGATCATCATGCGGCAGGATTCGAAGATGATTCCGGAGCCAGTTGATGTCGATATTCAGAAAATCACGCAGAGCTCCCTCTTAATTACGGGGTTCGGTCCGCTCGGAAGCGAAACATTAATTGCCTTTGAAAGGACAAGGCAAAACGAGCAGAAAAATTCCGGCCAATTGATCGAAACAAATTTGGTGATCTACGGAGGCGGGACAAACGTTGTTCTGGCTGATCCCAATACAGTCGACGTCGCAGTATCAGTGGCGGAGAGCAGCGCTGCTAAATCACCAACACCGATCCCAACCCCAAAACCTACTGCAACCCCAACTCCCACACCAACGCCGCCACCGACGCCTACCCCGAGCGCAACACCCAGTAAGTTCGGCACGCCGTCACCGATTACGTCACCGGTTCCCTATGTTATTACCAGCGGAACGACGATTACAGCGGATCCTGCGATTACCACCAACGGTGTCACCGACTACGGCAAGATATATCGGGGAGCAGAAACTGATGGTCCTGCTTCAGCTTGGGCTTTCGGGTCGACCTCGACGTTTGACACGTCCAGCGGATTCGATAACGAGATCATCGGTTCCGGCGCTGCATTCAAGTTCACCGCGCTTCAATTGGCGGGTAATCCTACTATTTCGACGACAAACGGGGAGGTTAATCTGGGCCTGATTGCGGTCAACGGGATCACATCGGGTTCCCCGGGTGGACCGCTGACTTTTTCTGGAATCCGCGGTCTCCTTCTGGCGACGCAAAACGGTTCGATCATTTTGGGACCCGAAATCTCCTTCTCCGGTTTACACGACATAACCTTATACGCACGTGGCGCCGGTTCAGTGCTCACGCTCGCATCCGATATTTCAACTACCAGTGACATCAGGTTGTATGGGGAGGGCGCCGTACAAGTGACTGGCAACTTGAGCACGCAAAGGCTCATCGCCGCGGCCGGAACAAACATCAGCATCGGCGGAGGTGGGTCAACGACAATAAGCGCCAGCGAGGCATCTCTGCTGATCCCGAACTCCGGGAGCGGCAATATTCCCGGTAGCGCTGCGATCGCGCTACTATCAGCCGGGAATCTGGTGCTCAACGGTTCCAACGGGTTGTCGTTAACGATTGATAATACAAATGGCGGTCACATCGGGCAGGATGCGAATATTTTCCTTACCACGGCTAATCTAGACGCCGGTTCACTGAACGTTTTTATCAACAATCGCGACGGAGGCTCGATCGGTTCTTCCGTGCAGGTTCTCTGCAGCACCCTGGGAGCTCTTAACATTCAAGGCAATGCCGCGATCGGCATATCAAACCTTAATGATGGAGGGGGCGGCGGAACGACGGGCACTGATGCAATTGTCACTGTCCAGGCAAATAGCATTTCGGTGGGAGGCGAATTAGATGGTTTTGTTAGCGCGAATGGCGGACACATAGGAAATATCGGCGCACTTGTATTCAACGTAACCGGAAATCTCCACTCCGGTGCCGGCATGTTTTTCGAGACACAGGCAGCGGCCTTCAATGGCTCCGGCGACCCTCTCACCCCTGGATTTATCGGGTCGAATGCGCTGGTGGGTGTAAATGCGGGAAGCATCACGAGCGACGGGTTTATTGACGGTGACATTTTAACGACAAACGGCGGCCATATCGTCGGCAACGCATCGGTACTGTTGAACGCTACCGGCGGCGACATCAACGGAACACAGGGTATTGCAGGGGTTATTAGCCTGTCTGGTGGGGGAAAAATCGACGCAAGTGCGCTGGTCGTCCTTAACGCACAAAACATTATTACAGCTTCCACCGCGACTGGAACTCCCGGCGTTGATACAATGGCCTTGGAAGCCAGTATTTATCCAAATGTAAACGGCACGGTCGGGGGTGATGCTTTGGTTAGCGTACAAGCTGCCCAGGATATTACTGCGCCTGGCAAGACTCTGTTTTGGGTAGCAAATGGCAATTACCAAAATCTGGGCCCGGGCACCATTACTGGAAATGCCGAAGTGGACGTGAGTGCGACTAACATCTCTACCGGCGACCTTCTCCTGCAGATCTTAAACTATGGTGGATCTTCAATCGGCGGAAATGCCGAAGTTAACGTTACAACGACAAATTTAAGCGTTAACGGCAGCCTCGATTCCAGAATCGACAACACCGGCGGTACCATTGGCGGCGATGCCGTTATCAACATGAACGTTTCCGGCACCGCCAAGGTTACCAATGATGCCACTGTTCAGATTCTTGGGGATAACCCGACAGGATCCGCTGCGATCAATTTCAACGGCGGTAGCTACGACGTTAGTGGGACGTTCCTTAGTAGCATTGACGGCAACGGAGCGATCACGCTCAATAAAGCGAGCCTTCACGCAGATGTGCTCAAAGTTGGCGCGCTCGGCCCAAACGGCGTGCTCAATATCGGCGTCGGCACGCTTTCGGCTGATACGACGTTGAAACTTTACGCGGGCGGTAGCAGCGGAGCGATCAACTTCACCGCGGACGTCACGCTTGGCGGCAACAGCACGAAGATTCTTGCGGCTGATTCGGTCACCATTTTCAACGGAGTCACGGTCACGATCGCCGGCCCAAATCGGGCCGATGTTTACACCAACAACGCGAATTATGCCCGCTCCGACGGCGGCAACGGCTCGACTAGCGGCACGTTTGCTGGCGGCGCGAATAATCCTCAACCTCTACGTAGTGCTCCGCTGTTTGATAGCCCGAGCACGCGAGTTGCGACAAGGTCGACGCGAACGAGCGCGGCTGTGATTCACGTGACCGATAGTTCACAATTGAGCTCTCTGCTCGACAACGCTGCTCCCGGCCCGAACGGCAAGATCCGCATATCGCCGAATGGGCGCAGCCACAACCAGTCTGTGCGAGGCAGCACGCGAATGATGGCAGCTAAGACTGAGCTTCATCGCTCTGTGGATGCAAGAGCAAGGTCAGGCGTGCTGGCAACTCACTTACAGTAGAACACCGATATTCAACTCCTAACTAGACTGGATTCGGCAGAAACGGCTAGCGGACAGGCACTTTCGTTGGAACTGGAGCTATTAATCCGCAGCCACTAAGTCAGGCGCCGTCAACCGGCCCGCCACTCGGTGGATAAAGCTTTTAAGTTTTCTTTCTCTTCGGTTTGCGATTAGACTTCCGCGTTTATGTGTTCCCACGTTAGAGGGTTTTTTATTCCGGCCGCGATCCTAGCCGCGTTTGCTTGCGCAAACGCGGCAGAGTTAAAGGAAGCGCGCGTTACTCAAATTGTTCGTGATGTAAAGTTACTACCGAATGCCGCTCCGGCGCGGCCAGCGGTCGTGAATGATCCGGTTCGTGATGGTACCGCAGTGCGAACGGGCGTCGAGTCGCGCACCGAACTAATGTTTTCCGATACAACCCTCGCGCGGCTCGGCGCCAACACTATCTTCAGTTTTACTGAAGGAACCCGAAACCTCGAACTAACGGACGGTGCCATGCTGTTGCGGGTGCCGAAAAATGCCGGTGGCGCAAAAATCAACACTGCCGCGGTCACTGCGGCGATTACCGGCACCACCGTGATGCTCGAGTTCCACAAGAATTCCTACGTCAAATTCATCGTGCTGGAAGGCACCGGCCGA
>Ga0207701_10008116_pt1 | contig 10394 bp, 8 predicted proteins | sample KBSSwiSSwithPhiX_FD_184294 | JGI IMG/M metagenome (GOLD analysis project Ga0207701, IMG submission 184294) | Switchgrass rhizosphere bulk soil microbial communities from Kellogg Biological Station, Michigan, USA, with PhiX - S5 (SPAdes) (version 2) | ecosystem: Environmental > Terrestrial > Soil...
AACCAGGGCGGACCCTCTCCGGTCGTCGATGCGGGACACGACTTGTTGAGCGCGTTGGATGCGTGGGTGGAGAAAGGCGTCGCGCCGGACCACATCGTCGCCTCGCGGGTGGTCGACGGCGTCACCGTCCGCACGCGGCCGCTGTGTCCCTACCCGAAGAAGGCCATCTACACAGGCAAGGGCAGTACGGACGCGGCGGCGAGCTTTCAGTGCAAATGACTCATCGCAGTTCCTGAATCGTGATGTCCTTGTACCAGGCCTCGACCTTGCCGCCGCCGTGGACCTGGAGACCAATCAATCCGTCCCGTGGAATCTTCGGGTCGGCTTCCGTGTAGTCGATCGTCTGGCGGCCATTGATCGAGAGACGGATACGCGGCCCCTCGGCGCGGATCTCGTAGTCGTTCCAGTCGCCCGGTTTCAGAATCTCCTTGATCACTTCTGGCGGCGGCGCCACCAGCGTCTTGTTGCGGCGTGATTCGTCGTAGAGGCTGCCCCAGTACTTGTCGCCCAGGTCGGCCTGATAACCGGACATTTCGTTCGCCGGCTCCTTCACGCGCTGGCTGCGAATCTGCACGCCGCCGTTGATGAACCCTTCGGTTCCGACGAACTTGAACTTCACCCGCAGGACGAAGTCGCCGAACGATCGCGTGGTCGTCAGGAACTCGTTGCGCGGGACCTGCGTGGAGAGCGACCCGCCGACGATGGCGCCGTCCTGGATGCGCCAGGTCGATTTGGTATCCCCCTCCCAGCCCGTGAACGTGCGGCCGTCGAACAGCGCCACCGGCTTCTGCGCCGTCTGCAGGGAGCCGAGCGTCAGCGACGTGAACACAAGGACGGATGACATCAGGAGCTTCATATGCGGAGCTTATGTCAGAACGGGGTCAGAGCGCGGCGATCAACGCGCTCGCTTCCTGCAGATCCGGGAGCTGATGCCCTTCGCTGAACGATGAGAAGACAAATCCGAGCAGCGTGCGGGCATCGCCGGCGCGGCCGTTGCGCTGCCAGAGCCGCGCCAGGCTCGTCGCCGCGCGCAGTTCCCAGGCCTTGCTCTGTTGCCGCCTGGCGATCGCCAGCGCCTGCTTGAAACAGGCCTCGGCCTCGCTTGCCCTGTCGGCGGACGACGCGAGCAGTGTCTCGCCCTTGAGGCGGTGCAGCTCCGCCTCCTGGAACCGATCGTCGTTGGCGTCGACGGTCTTCAAACCTTCGTCGAGAGTATCGAGGGCTTCCTGAAATCGTCCCATGCGGGTGTGCACGGAGCCGAGGATGCTCAGGTAATACGGAAGCGCCAGCCGATGACCCGTAGCACGATAGGCGTCCAGGCCATCGAGAAACAACGGGACACCTTCCAAGCGGCCTTCGAGCAGCATGCCCGCGGCCTTGTACATCCGGCCCGTGGCGTGCCATGAACGGGAGCCCTGTTCGAGGGCGATCTCGATCTCCTCCTCTCCCGCGGTCTTCGCCTCCGACGCGAGCCGGCAGTGGTGATTCAGCCATCCAGCGTGATGGAGGACATAGCCCATGTGGAACGGCTGGCCGAGTTCCTGCGCAATCTCGCGCGCTTCCCTGATTCGAACGAGTGCCTGCTCTGGAGATCCGAGGTACCAGAGCGCGAGGGCCAGGTTGCAGCGGAACGTGATCCGCGCATCGTGACCGGTCAGTGCGGACCAGGTTCTCGCACGTTCGGGATCGTCATAGGTGCTCAGGCCGCGCTCGAACGCGGCGCGGGCGCCGGTGAAATCACCGCGGTACAGCATCGTCGCGCCCACGGGAAACAGCGCCTCGGCCACGCCGCTCGGGTCCTCGAGCGTTTCGGCCACACGCATGGTCTCGGCGGCGAGATCGACGGCGAGGCGGAATTCTCCCCGGACAATGTGCCAGACCCAGGTCCCCCAGGCGAGCACGAACAGCTGATTGCGATCGCCGACACGCTCGCACAGGACCCGCGATCGATCCAGCACGGGCCCGATCTCGTCCGAGGGATAGCCCCGCACCGCGATGTAGGCGGTGACCAGCGGTCCGAGGAACTGCAGTTCGAGCCGGTCGCGATCCGGCGAGGGCGCCATTGTCTCGAGCAGATCGAGTCCCCGGGTCAGATCGGCGATGGTCTCGAGGTCGGCCGATCGACGCCGCGCGCGCAGCCCTGAACTGAGCCAGAACTCGACGCTCCTCGCGGTCAGGCCGGCTTCCGCGAAGTGGTACGCCAGCAGTTCGGGCTGGGTCTCGGCGATCTGCGGGAACCGCTCTTCGAGCACTTCGCCAATCCGCCGGTGATACTTCTGCCGCGTCGCCTTGACCATCGAGTTGTAGGCCGCGTCTTCGAGCAGCGCATGCTTGAAGATGTAGGTGCAGCGCGGCTGACGTCCCTTCTGGTAGAGGATCTCGGCGTCAATCAGCTGCGCCAATTCGGCCTTGAGCGTGGCCTCGTCCTTTCCCGACACGGCAGCCAGCAGCTCGTGACTGAACTCGCGGCCGATGGTCGCGGCCAGCTGCGCAAGATCCGCGCTCTCCGTGACGCGATCGAGCCGGGCCATGACCAGGTCCTGCAGCGTCGCGGGAATCTCGCGGGCAAACAGCACACGAATCCGGCCCGTGTCGTTGCCGACCCGATCGAGGGCTCCCGACTCTCGCACCAGCTGCGCGAATTCCTCGACGAACAGCGGGACGCCGCCGGTTCGATCGCAGAGCTGATCGACCAGCTTGGGCGGCAGCTTCGACTCGATGCGCTCCTGGAGCAGTGCCGTCACTTCCTTGCGTGTCAACGGTGTCAGCGCGAGCGTCGTCTGATTGGCGACGACCGGCCACGGCGCCTTGAAGTCGGGGCGGAATGTCAGCAGCGTGAGGATCGCATCGCGCTGGCTCGCGAGCACGAACTGGTTCAGGAATTCGAGCGTCGAGGCATCGCTCCATTGCAGGTCCTCGACGATGAACAGGACCGTCCTGTTCGCCGCGTAAGCGCGCAGCCAGTCGCGGATGGCGGCCAGCGTGGCTTCCCTCTCGCGCAGCGGCGAGAGCGTGAGCGGCTTGTAGCCTGCACCGAGTGGCAAGGAGAGCAACGAGGTGAACAGCGGCACGGTTTCCTCGTTCGCCACTCCGAGCCCGGCAAGGTGTTTGACCAGCCGATCGAACCGCGCCTCCGGGGACGTGATGTTCAGCGTGTCGGCCAGGCGCTCGAAAAAGTCGATGACCGGGTAGAGGCTGCTGTTCTGACGCTGCGGCGAGCAGCGCCATTCGACGATGGCCCACTCCGCGGCTGTTTCCTCGGACGACGCCGCAGGATGCGAGCCGGCCGGAGCGGCGTGGGCGCCTGATGCCGGGGCGTGAGCCCGCAGATGCTGCTTCAGCGTGTACACCAGCCGCGATTTGCCCAGGCCGGCTTCACCGATGATTTGAACGACCTGTCCCATCCCCTCAATCGCCCGCTCCCAGCGATTCAGCAGGAGGCTCACCTCGTTGTCCCGGCCGACGAGCGGAGTGAGACGATCCGGCTGCGTCCGCTCCAGCCGGCTCACGCCATCGAAGGCACTGACGACACGATAGGTCTCGGTCGCGGGGAGGAGCCCGCGGATCTCCCGTGTGCCGGCGTCTGCACACTTGAAGTAGTCACGGATGAGCGCGCAGGTTGCCGCCGTACAGAGGACCGCACCGCGCTCGGCGATCGATTCGAACCTGGCCGCGATGTTCGGCGCATCTCCGGCAACGGAGACGCCGCCCGGCCGTACCTCGCCGATCGCCGTCCCCGTGTGGAGACCGGCCCACGCCGTCAGGTCGGCCTCCGGACCCAGTTCCGGGCACAAACCGGGCTTCAGTTCCTCCACCAGCTTCAGGGCGGCGGACGCCGCCCGCCGGGCGGCGTCCTCTTGTGCGACCGGATAACCGAAGCAGGCGACGACTCCCTGGTAGGAACGCTGCGTAACGGTTCCGCCGCAGCCTTCGACGACATCGTCGCAGAGGTGATCGAAGGTGGCGCGGACCCGGGCCTGATCCTCCGCGTCGAGCGCGAAGAATGCGGCGGCGTCGAAGATCGCTGAACCGCAGGCGAGCATCGTGACCTGGCGGCGCTCGGCGCCCGCGGCACGGCGGCCGGAGGACGTGGCAGGTGCCGATGTCCGGGGCGCCGTTTCGCTCGTCGCATCCAGCACGGCGGCAGGATCGAGGGGGGCGTGATCGAGTCTGCCGGACGGGCCCGAGATCGGCGCCGAGCCCGGTGGCCGCGGGTCGTGCAGGAGCCGACGCAGATCGCCGGCGAAATCGGATGCGGTCGTCTGCCGATCCTGGACGCGCTTCGACAGGGCTTTCAGGCAGACACGATCGAGCTCGGGCGGAATCGTGGGCACGAGCTGACGCAGCGGCTGGGGTTCGTCCTGCTGGATCTGCCGGATCAGCTCGCGTCGATCGAAGGATCGGAACGGGACCCGGCCGCAGAGCAGCTGGTAGAGCACCACGCCCAGGCCATAAATATCGGTGCGTCCGTCGATGCGATGCGCGCGGCCCGACGCCTGCTCCGGTGCCATGTACTGATAGGTGCCAGAAATCAGGCCGAATTCCCCGCTGACGGTCTCGTCGAGACCGAGGCCGAAGTCGATCAGCACCGGGCTGCGGCCCTCGGCCATGATCACGTTTTCCGGCTTGACGTCGCGGTGGATCGTGGCGCGCGCGTGCGCGTACGCGAGCGCGTCGGCGATCTCGGTCACGACCCGCACGGTCTCGCGCCACTCCGGACGCACGGATCGCACCCACTGATGCAGGTTGGGTCCCTCGAGATAGTCCGAGACGACGTAGATCAGGCCATCCTGCACGCCGACGTCGTGCACGGTGACGATTCCGGGATGACGCAGCTGGGCAAGCCGCCGTGCTTCGGCATGAAAGCGCTCGGCGTCGGTGTCGGTCGCGCGTGCGCCGGCGTTGAGAACCTTGACCGCGACCGCACGCCGCAGCTCCTGATCCTGGGCGAGGAAGACCTGGCCGTATCCGCCCGTACCGAGGGACCGTTCGATGACATACCGGCCGAGCGCTCGCGGGATCGACCCCGGGCCGGAGGCCTGCGGTGGTGGCGCATCCTGTGGCCGATCCGTTCGAACGGTCTCGCTGTCAGGATCTGGATGATCCGGCTGGTCATCAGCCACGCGCTATCCACCTCGGAAGAAGTCGAGGGCCAGCTCGGTCCACGGAAGCTGATCGTAGAAGAGGACGACCAGGAAGGTCACGACGTAGAGCCGTGCAATCCAGACTTGCCGCTCCTCGACCTGCGCCAGCCCCATCACCAGCAGCAGCCAGCCAAATCCGGCCACCGGCGCGAACGCATACGTGATCCCGCAGAACGCGAGCAGGAGGACGTGCCGCCACACACCCGTCCGCCGCGCCGGGGCCAGCATCATTGCGGCGACCGCTGCTTCGAGGGCCACGATACCCCAGGTGGAGAGCATTGCGAAGGCTCGAAGCCGCCGCGGCTCGGTCACCTGCGGCGGATCGGCCAGCTCCGCCCCGTGCGGCAGCGGGGCGACCGCTTCCCGATTCGCGTCGAGCTCCGGTTTCGAGAGTCCGCCGAAGAGCTGTGATGCCGCTCCGAACCGCGGATCGGTCAGCAGGGTGACCCGGAAGAATCGCCCGTCGGCGAAGTCGGGTGACAGCGCCACTTTCCAGAGCACGGCGAATGCGAACGCGAGGCCGATCAGCAGGCGGCTCGAGACCGCGACGCCGCCCGGAGGATCGGTCGTTTGGAGCGCGAGCGCAACGGCGAGCAGCCAGTAACACAGCAGGTAGATGTGGTTGTCGGCAAGCGGCCAGTCGTCGGCGATCCGGATTGCGACGAGCAGCGCGAGCGCCCTCCAGATCGTCCGATTCCTGAGCGCACGCGGAAAGATCAGGACGAGCACGCCCGCGGAAAGAATCACGGGGCTCACGAACCAGGGGCCCATCGGCCGCAGCAGCAGCGCGATGGCGGTGAGGCGGAGCGCGGTGTCGAGGTAGGCGGCCGGTGCGGGACGCGGGTCAAGCGCGCGAGACGATGTGGCTCGTGCGTGGTCGGCCGGCCGATCGCTCGCCGGCGCCGTCTGTGGCAACTCGAGGCTCGTGCCTTGACGGAACCAGACGGTCCCCATCGGGTCTCCGTCAGCGTCCGGGCGCCAGCTCCGGAGGCACCGTGTAGGTGAAGACCCGGAGTGGACGCTCGGAGGCGCGAAGCGTGGCCCGATCGAAGTCGGTACGCCAGACGGTAATCGTCACCTGCGAGACGCTGCGCCGGTATCGCTTCTCGCGTGCCGTCACACCTTCAGCGAGCGACCGCAGCATCCATTCCGCCGGGAATGCCGCCGCGCGCGCGGCATCGGTCTCGAGCGATGGCGGGATCTCGAGCGCCTCGGACCGTTCGGTTCCTTCCACGACGACCTCGAGCCGGCGGTAGGCATTGTGATCGAGCGTCGAGAACATGCCGAAGCCGCCCCCTTTCCATGGCGTCAGGTCCGCGGTCTTCGCCAGCCCGATCTGGCAGATCGCGACGATGGCCAGCAGGAGCGCGGGGGCGGTTCGGGGCGTGATCACCGCGGTGAGGGATTTCCGCTCGGACCGCCGTTATTGCGAGCTTCCCCAGGTCTTGTTGTAGGCGCTTGCGATCGTCTGCAGCTGGCCGTCGAGTCCGGCCCACGCGCTGGCGGCGGCCGGGACCTGGTTGTTCTTGATGAACGACTGCAGCCGGCTCGCGCGCGACAGCACCTGTTGTGCTTCCGCCGAGCTCGGTTTGCCGTCCTGGACCCGGCTGCGGAGCGCTTTCGCTTCCTTCGACCAGTCGTCGGCTTCCTGGATGATCTCGTCGCGCGCCGCCTTGTTCACCGCTGGATTCTTCTTCAGGTCCGCGTCGAGCGACTTCTTCATCTGCGACGCGGACTTCGACAAGAGCTCCGCGGTCTGGGCAACTTCCCCATCACCGATCCGCCGGACCGCGGCGTTCTCCGGCAGCGGAAATGTCGAGCCATAGGCGGTCGCCAGGGTCTTCAGATCGCCGGCCAGCCGATTCCACTCGCTCTCCCCTTTCGTTCCGGGTTTGTGCTGGCGGAAGAACGTGTCGATGGAGTTCCCCTGCTTGAGCAGCGTGCTGACTTCATTGCTCGCGGCGTACTCCGGCTTCAGGCGCTCCTCGAGCCGATCGATGTTCTTCTGAAAATCGTTGAGGAAGTTCTTGACGTCCACTTCGCCATTCGGCCCGCGCAGGACCTTGTTCTTGAGGTCGCCGTCGAGCGCGTTGTCGAACTTGTCGCGGCCATCCTCGATGCGGGACACGAGCGCTTTGACGTCGCGGTCGGTGAGACGATCCTGCGCGAACGCGGGGCCACAGATGGCGCCAAGGGCTACGGCGGTCAGTAAGGCATGCTTCATTGTCGAACCTCTCCCAGAATCCCGGGAAGTACGCAACAGCATTGCCACCAGCCAGGGGCGAAGATTCGGCCTGATACCGCTCAATCGGCGGTTTTGGGGGGGATGGACGCACGGAGGAAAGGCTCCGGCCCACCACGGGCCGTGGGTCCCTCAACCTGAATCCCTGACGAGTCCCCGAGCGCCGCACCTCTTATCTCGAGATGCGGCGGGGCACCGGATGGCTCCGGGCTCGGCGACCCTGGTCAGGGATCCCGGTTGAGGGACTCGCGATTCGGGAGTGGATTCGGGACCGGGACCCGGGACGAGCGACCCGGGCCTCGGGACCCTGGACCGGGACTAGCGATCAGCGATTGCGTAGGCTCCAGCCTTGGTCTTGCGGAGAAACGACGTCTCCACGAGCACCTCGAGAATCGCTTCGCACTGAACCTGATCGAGTCCCCAGAGCCGCTGCGCCTGCCACGCCGTGAGCTGCAAGCCCGGCAGCTCGAGGTATTCGGCCTTGATCCTGGTGACCAGCGCCGCCGTCGGAACCCGTGGGAGATCAATCTCAGGAGTGTGTGTCGTTGCCATCGTCGTGCCCCGCGTAAAGCGTAAAGAAGGAACGCTGACTACGATGCGCGCGGCAGGTGGCAACCGGATGACGGTCGGCACAATTCGGTGCAACGCCTCTCGACCCCACCCAGTAGAATCGGCGCATGCGACTCAGCCGCGGCCGCCTCCCCGCCTTGCTCGCTCTGCTCCTGTTGAACCCGATCCCGCAGGCGGGCGCTCAGCCCTCGAAGCCGGACCCTCAGACGACCGCGCTGCCGCCTCGCGAGCCGATGACGGTGATGACCTTCAACATCCGGTACGGCACCGCGAAGGATGGCGAAAACGAGTGGTCCGCCCGGCGCGAGATGCTGTTCGACGTCGTCCGGAGCACGAACCCTGACCTGCTTGGTCTCCAGGAAGCGCTCGACTTTCAGATTGACGAGATCGTCGCGGCCGTCCCCGGCTATGCCGTGGTCGGCGTGGGCAGGGATGATGGCGCCGAAAAGGGCGAGTATTCCGCGATCCTGTTCCGCAAGGATCGATTCCACGTGGCGGAAGCGGGCACGTTCTGGTTTTCCGACACGCCATCGGTCATCGCGTCGAAGTCATGGGGCAATCAGATCACGCGCATCTGCACCTGGACCCGCCTGATCGATCGCGACGGCCGCGGCTTCTACCACTTCAACCTGCACCTCGATCATCAGTCGCAGCCGTCACGTGAACGCAGCACGGTTCTGCTGCGCGGGCGGATCGACACGAGAGCGGTGCCCGATCCGGTGATCGTGACCGGCGACTTCAACGTGGGCGAAGCCAATCCCGCTCTCTCGACGCTGACAGTGCCGGGAGGCAGCGGCGCGCCGGCGTTTCTCGATACGTTTCGCGTGCTGCACGCCGACGAGAAGGATGCCGGCACGTTCTCGGGGTTCAAGTTCGGCACCGGCGGGCCGGACAAGATCGATTACGTGCTCGTCCAGCCCGGGACGGAGGTGATGTCGGCGGAGATCGTGCGCTACAGCCGCAACAACCGGTATCCGTCGGATCACTTCCCTGTCACCGCACGCGTGCGACTGGTAGATCGATGAATTAGTGTTTGTGGCTTCCGGCTTCAGCCGGAAGGCGGCGTGCGGCGCACGAAAAGTCATTTGCCGCAGCGCGGCAGGGTGAGGCCATGAAGATCACGTGCCTGGCGGTGTGCGGGCTGCTGGCCTGTGTCTCGTTGACGGCAATGCAGCGCGGCTCGGGCATGCAGTCCCGCGAGAGTCGAATTCGAATCGGCAGCGCCTCGCTCTACGCGAGAGAGATCGGACGCGGACGGCCGCTCATCGTTCTGCACGGCGGGCCCGATTTCGATCACACGTATCTGCTCCCGGACTTCGATCGACTCGCCGACGCGTTCCGGCTGATTTACTACGATCAGCGCGGCCGCGGGAAATCCGCAGAGGGCGTACGAGCCGTAGACGTCACGATGGCGTCCGACGTCGACGATCTCGACCAAGTCCGGCAGCATTTCCAGCTCGGATCGGCCGCGATCCTGGGGCACTCTTGGGGCGCCGTCCTCGCGCTCGAATACGCACTCCGCTACCCGGATCGCGTCTCGCACCTGATCCTGATGAATCCTGCGCCCGCCTCTGCTGCCGACGTGCCGATTCTGCGCCGGTTTTACCTGCAGAAGCTCGGTCCCGACATGGCGCGTCAGGTGGCCATCGTCAAGAGCGCCGCCTACCTCGAGGGCGATCCCGAAGCGGTCTCCGCGCGGTACCGCATCCATTTCAGGCCGGCGCTGGCGCGTCTCGAGGACTACGAGAAACTGATGGCGACGATGAAAGCGGGATTCGTCAGCCAGGGCAAGGACGGCATCGTCAAGGCACGGGCGGTCGAAGATCGCCTGATGCAGGACACCTGGGAGCGCACGGGCTACGACCTGATGCCGAAGCTCACGGCACTGAAGATGCCCTCACTCGTCATCTGGGGTGACCACGATTTCATCCCGATCGAGATCGCGACCCATATCGCGGGTGCGATCCCCAACGCGCGGCTGGTCACGCTGAAGGACTGCGGGCACTTCGCATATATGGAATGTCCATCGGACGTGCGCACGGCGCTCAACGATTTCTTCCGGGGGAGGTCGCCGAAGAAGTGATTTCGTCGATATGAGCCGCTCTCCCGAGTCCGACGTCGAGTAGAATCCGAGCCAGCTGAGCTGGCGGTTGCCGAAAGCTCGCGAAGCCTTCCCACATCCAGGCGGGTCCAGATGCGACGGTCGACTTGTGTTCGCACGTTGCGAGTGTTCTCGGCACTTCTCCTGACGGGCGCCGTTTCGGCACCCTCTCCCGCCGGCGCCGAGGTGATCCGCCGCGCCATCGCCAGCACCCTGACCTTCGGCGCGCAATTCGTCTTGAGTGGAAACGGCAGGTTCCTCCTCAGGTTGGAGGAATCGGGGGGCGGGGCCTGCAACACCATGCGGCTTCCGGCCGAACTGGACGTCGTTGTCTACG
>Ga0207701_10008119_pt1 | contig 10391 bp, 10 predicted proteins | sample KBSSwiSSwithPhiX_FD_184294 | JGI IMG/M metagenome (GOLD analysis project Ga0207701, IMG submission 184294) | Switchgrass rhizosphere bulk soil microbial communities from Kellogg Biological Station, Michigan, USA, with PhiX - S5 (SPAdes) (version 2) | ecosystem: Environmental > Terrestrial >...
TTGTCCTTCACCAGCATGATCAGGCCGGAGATGATGTTGAGCGCCGCAACCAGGATGATCAGCGTCAGGATCAGGAACATCACGTTGCGCTCGACCTGCAGCGCGTTGAAGAAGGTCGCGTTGCGCTGGCGCCAGTCGATCATGAAGATCGGACGGCTGGCGGCCTCGCCGACGAGCTTGCGGAAGACATCGATCCGGTCCGGATTGTTGGTGTAGACCTCGACCGCGGTCACATCGCCGGCGCGATTGAAGTAAAGCTGGGCCTCGGGCATCGGCATGAACACGATCGCAGAGTCGTATTCCGACATGCCGATCTCGAACACCGCCGCGACCTTGTAGGTCTTGATGCGCGGGGTCGTGCCCATCGGCGTCACCGCGCCGCGCGGCGCAACCAGCGTGATGTTGTCGCCGGCGCGCACCGAAAGTTGGTCGGCAAGCCGCCGGCCGATGCCGAGCCCCTGTCCGGTGTCGAAGCCTTCGAAGGTGCCGTCCGTCTTCAGGTTCCCTGCCGCCGAGCGGTAGAGGTTCGTGTCGTGGAGGCCGAAGCTGATCCCGGCCATCGGCCCCCCGAGGGAGTAGCCGATGGTCACGGTGGCATCGCCACCGCCTGCGTTGGCAGCCAAGTACGACGAGGCATCGAAGCGCCCCGGCGTCCCGATGTAGTTGGCACCGATCTTGTAGAGGTAGGTGTCGAAGGCGCTGCCAAACCAGAGCCTCCCGCCGACATCGGTGAAGTCCACGACGACGCTGCCCTGGGAGTAGAGGTTCTTGGCTGCGAAGGCGGCCGCGCCTTCCACAACCAGCCAGTCCCCGTTGCGGTAGAGAGACATGTTGGGGGCCGTCGCCCCTCCTGCCCCCCACTCCTGCCTACCGTCAGCGAGGAGCCGGAACGCAGGCTGGGTGTCCGCCGCGTTGAGGCGGTTGCGGATCAGCAGCGCCGTCGCCGGGGCGACCACAACGTCGGCGGGGATCCCGACTGCCGCAGCCAGTCCCTGCTCCAGCTTGTTCAGGTTGGCGGCGTTGACCGGGGTGACGCCGTCCTGCCAGACCGTGGGCGCATACGCCTGCGGGTTGATCACGGGAGGAGTGCGAGGCCGTGCCATCAGCCTGGAGTATGGAGGTTGGGGCGGATCACAGTCAGCCTCTCTCTACGGTGGGGACGAGAACCCAGTCCTCGTCTTCTGTCGGTTCCAGCAGGACATTCTCCTCGACGGTGCCGACAAGCTCCCCCGTTCCCGGCAGCGTCGGGTAGAGAATCCACGGCACCTCCACTGTAGGCGGCAGCAGGATGTCCACCGGGACAGTCGGGAACGTCCAGAACAGGAGCAGCTTCGCCTTGACGCTCGCGTAGCCGCCGATGGGAACGGTCAGCGACAGCTTCAGGGCGAGCCACGGCATGTCCACCACGCCGACACCCTCGACATCGACCACAAGCGAGCGGGTGATCCCGAGGCTGGCCCCGACCTCGGCCTTCCCCACGATCTCAGCGGGGAAGACCTTGTCGATGGCGAGGCCGACGAGTCCACCTACGTCTATGACCGCGTGTGGCCCGGAGAAGCCACCGCAGATGAACGGGCCACCGATGGCGAGGACGTTGCAGAGGTTCTCGCCGCAGATCGGGACGAGCGTCTGGATCCTCGCCTCAAACGGGATGATCTTGGTGGCGGTGACGTTGATCGCCCCTGCTCCCGCGACGGTGGAGGAGAAGAGGATCAGCCTCCCGAGCGGGACATCGACCGCCGCCTGCCCCTGCACGGTGGCCGCGAGCAGGCGGGTCGAGCCGATCCGAACGTCGGCGCTGACCTGAGCCTGCCCCTGTACCGACACCCCGAAGGTGACGTAGTTCGGCGTGACGACGGTGAGATCGGGGGCGACGACGGCCAGACCGGAGACAGATGCCGTCAGACCTCTTGTCTCGCTCGCCTGGGCGATGACCGCCGCCGCCCTGGCGATGACCGTATCGAACCTGACGAAGGAGGCGTTGACAGGCTCCATCGCAACGACGACGGACGCCGCCCGTGAGATCGGAACGACGAGCGAGCGCGTCCGCGCCAGCGTCGGCGCTACCGCCCCGGCCCCGGCGACCGTCGCCGCCATCGTCCTGACCGGAGCGACCTGGGCGACGACCGTGGCTGACCGCGTGATCGTGCAGCCGAAGCTGACGGTGCGCCCGAGGGAGGCGCTGACCGCGCTCGACCTCGCGACGGTGGCCGCAACCGTGTGGGTGACCGCGAGCGCCGGGGCTACCGTCGCCTTCCCGGCGATCCCTCCCGTCACCGGGACGAACTGGATGTTCGTCAGGTTCGCGGTGAAGCGAACCGGGTCGTACCCCGCGAGGAACTGGCCTGCTAGGTACTCACCCGAGCGAGCCTCGTTGCCCTTGACCGCACAGTCGAAGGCGACTGTTGCCATCAGGGACTAGGTGTCCGTGTAGGAGAACGCCCCGGCGTTGATCTGGGCGGTGTCACCGAGCAGGACAGCCTTGGCGACGGTGAAGTCGCCCCAGAGGAGCAGGTTGTCGGCAGCGCTCTTCGCGTTGCCGTCGAAGACGCCAAGCTGGGGGATCACCGCCGAGGTGTTCCAGTTGGCGGACGCCGTCACCCAGGTGATCGCCGTCGTGTTGACCTTCGGGGCCATCCCGACGATGGTCGCGAAGTTCGCCGGGGAGTTGGCCTTCGCTACCCGGTCGTAGGATCCGCCCGTGACCTCGCCTGCCGTGGCTCCCGTGTAGGCGGACATGTTCGTGCCTGCCGCTGTCGTCCAGAGCGCGAAGTAGATGTTGGCCGGGGCGGCGTAGGCGACCGCGCCCAGCACCTCGTTGCGGAGCTTCTCCGAGAAGTAGTTGCTCTTGCCGGACGCCATCAGGATCCGGTCGTAGAACTTCCGCAGACGGGCCAGCATCTCCTTCGGGAGATCGGCGTCCGCGAGAGGCTCGCGCAGAAGCTCCGCTGCCGCACCGGGGTAGAGGCGGACGGGAGCGAACGTCACTGGCTGTAGTGCTGCGTCCATGTCACGCCTCCGATGATGCTTGGCCGTGGATTTCGTCTACCTCGAACTCGACCACGTTCCCGGTCTGCTGCACCGGGTCATCGTCGCCTGCGACACGGTACTCCTCCGACCCGTCGTCGGGGTCGTCGGGCGCGAGGTCGATCTGGACCAGGCGAGCGACAGGCTCCCCGTCCTTGTCGAGCGCGTAGTGCGCGGTCAGGCCATCCTCGTCGGTGAGGATCGCCTTCGGCCCGTCGTAGACGGATCCTGGCTTCAGCTTTCGGGTCGCCATTCACTCATCCTCTCTAACTCGTCGGACAGACTCAGCCGCGAGCCGAGCGCCTCCTGGCCGATGTAGTCCATCGCCAGCTTCTGGGCCTGAAGCTCCCGCACCGGGAAGCCACAGGTCGGGCAATGCTCGGGGAAGGCACCGGAGGGGATCAGGTTCTCCATGCAGTGGGCGCAGATGTAGCCCTCCGCGAGGGTGCGGAAGCCTTTCCCTGTCAGCACGATCTTGGCCTCGTACATCCAGCGCCCGTCGGGGGCCATCGTCATCCGCGAGCGGTCGCCGTCGTCTATGTCCAGCACGATCCCGTCCAGGTAGCTCACGCCGAGATCGTCTCCGCCTGGCCGTCCTTGATCGTCTCCTCCAGCGCCTCGATCACCGCATCCCGCTTGGGGCCGTAGACGCGCTCGTAGGCGAGGACCTCATGCAGGTCGTAGCCCATCGTGACGAGGTCGGCGACAAGCTCGAAGGCAGGCTTCTCGATGGTGTCGTAGGTCTTGAACGGAGCCGCGATGGGTGTCGCCTCCACGATGAAGAAGTGGCCCGTGATCGGCTCCTTGCGGCGAAGCTCCGCCTCCACCTTCTCCCGCGTCTCGTCGTCCCAGCGCTGCGCCTCGGTGTCGAGGACCGAGAGCCGGGGACGGATGTCGGTCGGCGTGGCCTCGTCCACGTGCTGGGTGCGACCGTGCATCGGGAACATCTTCTCGGCTCGCTCGATCTCCGCCTCGAAGATCATCCCCTCGGGATCGAACTTGGCGTAGATCGGCTCCTGGGTGACGTGGATCGAACCGTCACCGAGGCCCTGAGCGCGGTGGGGCTGGATCTGGATTCCGTACTCGGCGTACTGGGCGATGACGCGCATGATCCTCCTTGGCCTTGGGGGGCCACGGCCCAAGGCCGTGGTCCGTGACCCCCCGATGCTACTGGGCTACGAGATCCCCGTGAGCAGGCCGTGCGTCCGCTCCTGCGCGATGGTCCATGAGGACTCGCACAGGTACTCCGCTGCGACCCTGTCCTGGCCGGGGTTCTGGCGGTTCGTGAGGAGCTTCGTGTCGCGGTCCCGAAGCGGTCGGCGCTCGACGTTCGACATGTCCACGATGAACATGTTCCCGTTGTAGCCGTTGTCGCCGTTCGGGTAGTTCGACCACTCCTTCTTGACGACGACCGGGATCAGCGTCCCGTAGACGCCCGAGATGAAGCCGTCAACCGCAACGCCGTGAACCTTCTCGTTGCTCGGCTTCCAGAACGCGCCCTGGCCCGAGCGGTTCCAGCGGGAGATGTAGTACGCGCCCGTCGTCCCGGTGAAGATCACCTTGTCGGACGATCCCTTCGCCAGCACCGTCGCCAGGAACTGGTCGAGGAAGTCGGACGTGAGTTCGCCGTTCACGTCCTGCTTGTTGGTGACGATGAACTCGATCAGGCCACCGCAGGATCCGGTCACGTCGTCGTTGCCCGTGCCGGGGACGTTGACGAACTCGCGAGCGCCGAAGAAGGCGTTCGCCTCCAGCTTGCGCTTGTGTTCGACCAGCTTCCGCACGGCCTCCTTGCCAGGCTCGCGTCCGCCGTAAAGCTCGATGGCGGTCGCCGTGCCCGAGAAGTTCCAGGTCGTGCGATGGATCTGGGTGTAGTTGAACCCCAGGATCCGCTGGCTGTACTTCATCGGAGGCAGGTCTGCGCCCTGCTTCTGCGCGTCGGAGACGATCAGGAACTTGTCCCCGGCGATGCCTGCCGCCGAGATCGCTGCGCCCCAGGAGGGGACAACGACGAGGGCGGTGGTGCCGCCGCCGCCCGTGACGAGGAACGCCTCGCCCGTCCGCATGTTCCGCAGCACGTCCTGGTTGGCGACCGACGGGGCGTCGGCAGCCGACAGCGTCAGCGCGGTGGCACCGGAGGCGTAGCCGCCTGCCGGGACCGTGACGACGGTGTTGACGTACTGCTCTTCGAGCCAGTTGACCTTCTCACGGGTCGCCGGGCGGTTCTTCGCCCTCTGGCTCATCGTCGTGAACTGGGTGGTATCCGGGTCCAGCTTGCGGAACTGCGGATCCATGTCCACGACCTTCTCGTCCGCGAGGAACTCCTCGGTCTGGACGAACTGACCTACAGCTAGGTCGGCCATGCCTCTCCCTTGGTATCGAGTGTGTACTGACTCGTCTCCGTCGGGAGTGCCGCCTATAGCGGTTCCTCGGGGGATCTATGGCCCGACCGTGCCGCCTCGGCGGTGGTCATAGGGGCTGGCCCGGATACTAGACCAGCCCCCCGGACGACGCTACTCCTTGCCGTACTGAGGTCGGTTGCCGTTCCAGCCGCGCTCCTCGGCCTCCTCCTCGAACTCCTCCCAGAACTTGCTCTTCTTCGGCTGCTCGGAGCGGGGTCCGCCCTGCTGGATCCCGGCGGCAGCATCGCGCAGCTTCTCCTCCTGCACCCGCTGGGCCACCACGTCGTCGGTCTTCGCCTTCTGGATCGTCGCCGCCCCCTGCGAGACGAGGTCGAAGACGGAGCGGGTGGCGATCCGGCGGATGTCGGGATCCTGGCTCATCATCCCCTGCACCGAGGGGTGGGCGGAGCCAAGCTCCTCGGCCTTCGCGAGGATCAGCGGTCCGTGCGCCTCGATGTTGAGGCCGAGCGAGGAGAACGTCTCGCCGAGCGCGGCGGTGTACGTCTCCTGTGGGTCGGGCGTCGGGGCGCTGACAGCCTGGACGATGTGGGAGTGGAAGGCTCGCGCCTGCCGCGCTTCGACCTCTCCCATCGCCGACCAGCGGTCCATGATCCCCGCGTAGAGATCCGGGCGCTGGGCCTGGAGCGCGTTGTAGGCCCACTCGCCGGGATCGTTCGAGATCACCGCCTCGCCGACCCAGGTTTCCTCCTCATGGGTCAGGTGGCCGGGCGTGTTGAGCGCGTCGATCCGCTGCTGGATCTCCGCCTGCTCCGCTGCCTGCTGCAGCGTCCGCGCCTCCTCGGCCTTCTTGCCGAGCAGCTTCTCCTTCTCGTAGTTCGCCTTCGCGAGCTTCTTGACGGAGTCGTTGTCGAGGTCGAGGTCGTCGCCGTACTGCTTCTTGGCCCAGGCGACGTACTCCTCCTCGGTGTCGGGGACGAGCGCTTCCTCCTCCTCGACGGGTTGCTCCTCGTCCGACGTCAGTCCGTCATTTGCAGGGGTTTCTTGCTCCTCCTGCTCCTCCACCTCGGGATCGACAGCGACCTCTTCGACGGGCTTCGACTCGGGCTGCTCGGTCGGGAAGGCGGGGTCGTTCTCGACAGGAGGCGCTGCCCCGAAGATCTCCTCGTTGAAGAAGTTCTCTACCTCCTGCTCTGCATCTGCGGCCTCAGACATGCTCTAGCTCCTCCTCTTCGATCTCGATTCCCTGCGAGCGCAGGTAGCGCAGCAGGTTGCGTTCGGCACCGACGGGCATCGCGATCTGCCAGCGGAGGACGAAGAGGCACCCGCGCCAGAAGTCGATGGCTCGCTGGTCTACAGGGTCAGGACCCTTCGCCGCCAGGAGCATCCTCTTCTCGATCCGGGCGACCTCTCGCTGATGCTCGGCGATGTACTCGCCCCAGTTCGGATTCTTCGTCAGCCCTGACAACGCGGCCTGGCGACGGGTGAGTTCGTCGCGGTCCTCTTTGGACATCGCCATCCGTCTAGGCTACTGCGTTCTCCCGACCTGGGCGAGTTGCGACTGGGCGAACGACTCCGGTGTCATCGACAATCCGCCGCCCGGAGGTGCCGTCATCCCGGCGGGATTGCCTGGGACGGGAGGCCCGGACGGCTCCTGTCCTGCGGAGGGAGGAGTCGCCATACCGCCGGGGGAGCCAGGGGAGGCTTGGGCGGCGGCTGCCCCCTTCGTCCCAGGTGCGTTTGCGAAGTACTTCTCGGTGTCCTGAATCCCGTAGGACTTGAGGAAGTCCTCCACGAAAGCCTTCATGTTCAGCGGCACGATCTGGCTCACATTCGCTGCGGTCTGGAGCTTCGCCTGCTCCTCCTGGCGCTTCTCCTGCCGCAGCATCGAGTCGTCCATGACCGAGATCTTGCAGTCGAAGTCGCCCTGCAGGTCGAGCGGTGAGACGAGGATCAGGCGGCGGTTGCCCTCCTTGCCCATCACGCTGACGGCGCGGTCGCCGCGCATCATCTGCCCCATCACCTGGAGGAACTGCTCCCCGATCTGCTCGTAGGCCCAGGTGTAGTGCTGCTTCCTCGCGCTGATGATCTTCTGCGCGATGGAGGTGATGATCGACATCCCCGTCGCGGTCGTCTGGTCGATGGTGCCCGATGAGACACCGCCTGCCATCGGCAAGCCGCCCATGATGTTCTGCAGGTCGCCCTTGATCAACTGCTCCCGCTGGATCGTGATGCTGCCCACGTTCGGGTCGAGCGGCAGCGCCGACACCTGGCCTGGATCTTCCACGATCCACTGAGCGCCGGGGTGGTACTCGAAGGCGTCGAGGTCGTCCACGTCGGATCGGATCAGGGTGACCGGGTTGCCGTTGAGGCGCAAGGCATCAAGGCCCTGGTTCTGGATCGTCCACAGCATCGACTGAAGCTGGCCGAGCGCCTCGACCACGGAGATCCCGTCCATCTGGAATGCGTCCGGCATCGCCGAGGTGACGACGAAGGGCTTCCTGCCGTGGCGGTAGGGGTTCGGGATGTCCTGCAGCACGACCTTGCGGTTGCCGACCGTGATCACGCGCTCGTCGGTCCAGTACTCCAGCACCTCGATCAGGCCCTTCGTCCTGTCCTGGTTGCGGAGGATCTGCTCGCGGTCGGAGTAGCCCGTCGCCCCGGCGATGTTGTTCGACTCCTTCAACTCATCGACCTTCCGGTACAGCCCCGCCTGCTCCATCTTCTTGAGCGCGTCGAAGGTCTGCCAGGAGCGGTCGATCACCCAGGCGGCGTCGTCCACGTTCGTCGCCGACTCGGGCCGGAAGAAGTCGCGCACGTCGCGCACCGTCATCGTCGGCCCGTCGAAGATCGTCACGTCCTGCTCCTCCTCCTCGGTGGAGGGGAAGGAGTGGATCACGTTGCCGAAGCTGTCGAGGATCTGCGCCTCGACCGGAGTCAGCACCATCCTCTTCGTCTTCTTGGTGCGCCAGCCGATCTTGGCGACGGTCTTCCCGGCGACGAGGTCCTGCTGCATGAAGGGCCGCTGCTTCATCGCGAAGTCGTCGTTGTCCATCGCCCACTGCAAGGCTTGGCTCGCGATCTCGCCCCCGCCTAACCGCGCCATGATCACTTCCAGTGGCTCGAAGGGCTGGGGGCGAGGCGTGACCTGCCACATCGGGTTCGGGTCGAGCATCGTCGCGATCATCCCCTCGATGGTCTGGAGGATGTAGGGCGTCGTCAGGTTGGAGCGCCACTCGTCGCCCTCGCTGACCTTCAACTCGGCCATGCCCCGGTAGGCGCGGTAGCGTCTCTCGACCTTGTCCACGTAGTTCTGCGAGAACTGCTCGGCCTGCTCCTGCGCTCCGACGACCATCGCGAGCGCGTCCCGATACTCCAGGGTCGGCTCGTACGGGTCCTTGAGGTCCTCGCTAGCCACCGAGCGCAGACCGCAGCTTGTCGGTCTTCTGTGACTCCGTCGAGAGGATCTTCTGGAGGTCGGCCTGGACCTTGTCGATCAGGTGCGACTTCACGTCGTCCGGCTCCACCTCTCCCGCCTTGCGGAGCAGGGCGATGGCGTCACGGACCATCGTCAGTGGATCCTCCTCGCCTGCGTCCTCCTCGGTGGTGGCTGTTTCCTCACCCGCCATCGGGCCTTCGGCCATCAGGTCGGTCGAGTTCATCCCGCCGCCGCCACCGAGCGCGGCCATCAACTCGGGCGGAAGTCCGCCGCCTGCGTCAGGCGGGGGCGGTGCGCCCATCTCGGGGCCGAGGCCGGGACCGCCGCCCATCATGCCGGGATCAGGCGGCATCGGCGGAGGACCGCCGCCCATCATCCCTGGATCCATCATCTGGCTCACGGTCACTCCTCAGGAAGGGAACAGCCCTGATCGTACGACGCGAGGAGGACGACTCACTCCCACTCGTACTGGGCACGATACTGCTTCCGCCGCTTCTTGACCCGCTTGCGGTTGTCGTGAGCGTGGTGCCCGTAGATCCGGTAAAGCTCAAGCGAGAGGCAGAGCGCCATCACGCGGTCGTCGTTCGCTCCCGCCGCAGCCCTCGGCGAGGGGGACACGTTCTGCCTGACGAAGGTCTTGCATTCGAGGATCAACTCCATCGGCATGAACGGCAGCGTCCGCTCGCGGATCCACTGCTCCGCCTGGTTGATGATCTGCGGCCTCGTCTTCGTCGTGATCGGGAAGCCGTAGGTGATGTGCTGCTTGAAGTCCGGCCTGTCCTCGATCCGGTGCCTGTACAACTTCGGATAGGGGGGCCTGCCCTTTCGACCATCGCGGAGCGAAAGGACAACAGGCTCCCCGTATCCACCGCCCATCTCCGGAGCGATGCGAGCGGTGTTGAACATTCTGCCCAGGAAGTGAAGCTGCTCGGCGAAGAGATCGGGGTCGATCCGGCAGTGGATCTCCGCCGCCAACTCGCCGTTGGTGAGGTCGATCACGTAGGCGCAGGAGTAGTCGGTCCCGCGCCCGGTCGCGATGTCGGCCCCGATGGCGTAGTCGCGGCCCTCGATGGGATGGCAGAAGAGCTTGATCCAGCCGTCCTTCGCTCGCACCACCGAGGCTCTCTTGCCGTCCGTTTCCACGTGAAAACGGAAGCGGTACTCGGGCTTGCGGAGCGTCTCGCCGTACCACGTCAGCGCCTCGGTGTCGAACCAGCAGCCTGCCGTGCCAAGGAAGGCATCGGCGGGGGTGAGCGGGTACTGCTCCGCCCGGTCGGCTTCCGGCAGCGCCTTCGCTACCCTGGCGTACCACTTCTCGTCCCGGCCAGGGTGGAAGTTCCAGGGCAGGAAGATCGTATGGACACCCCGATCATCCGCGTTCATCCAGAGGTCGTAGAAGGTGCCGCCGATCCCGTTGGCGGTCGAGACGATGATGATCTGCCCACCGTCGGCGACGACGGGGATGAAGGCTTTCCAGCCCTCCTCGGCGAACTGGTGCCGGGCATGCTCATCGAGGATGACGAGGGTGGCGACCTGCCCGTGCCCGGCCTTCGGGGTCGAGGGCA
>Ga0207701_10008121_pt1 | contig 10390 bp, 10 predicted proteins | sample KBSSwiSSwithPhiX_FD_184294 | JGI IMG/M metagenome (GOLD analysis project Ga0207701, IMG submission 184294) | Switchgrass rhizosphere bulk soil microbial communities from Kellogg Biological Station, Michigan, USA, with PhiX - S5 (SPAdes) (version 2) | ecosystem: Environmental > Terrestrial >...
TCGTGGCGCTGAGAAGTAATCCAATTGCACCAGCCGTAGACAACGATGAAGAGAATCGATAGCCCGATCGACGCGGCAAAGGCTTTTATCCGCAATGAAAAATGGGGGACTGCACTCATCCGCCCAAACGACGGCCTATCGAGACCGTGAACATCCCCCATTTGTCTACCTCCATCGTGACTTTTTCGAAACCGGCCATCCGCACTAATTCATCCATCTCCGCTGTTGTCCGCCGACGCATGATCCAGGGTTTACCTTCCCGATTACGGAGGACGCGGGCGATGAACTCAAGTTGTGGATGCCATGGCTGGTTGGTGTAAATGAGATAACCGCCAGGTTCGATTGCATCCGCCAAACCGCGCAAGGAAGTTAGAACGGCTTCATTTGAGGGGAATAATTCGAACAAACCCGAGACAACCCCGATGGTTGGTCGAGGTTGGAGGCCAGAGAGGGAAGCGCGATCGAAGGCATCTCCACAAACAGCCTTTGCATTCGTTAGGCCCCATCCTTGGGCAAGCCGGCTGGCCGCATCAACGTTCTCCTGTCTGTTATCCCGCAAAAGCGCGCTCACCGGGACATCCGGCATGGCCCGCATCGTTTCGAGAACATACCGTCCCCCACCTGCGGCAATATCGAGGATGTTGACCGGCCGACCCTTCGCGTGTGTCTCCTTAATCAGGCTCCGCAGCAATTTCTCCAGGTTCTTTCTTCGTTCGCGAATCCCGCGCCAACCAATGCTGTTCAAATACTGGCGGTCGATGAAAGCACCCAAACGCGTGGCTCCCTGCGGCTTGTTTTCGTAGATGTAATCAAGCGTGACTCCGGAATCGAACCCGCTTCGCCACCCGAGATTGATTCCCTTACTCAAACGCCCTCCTGTCTTCAAACCGGCACTCACTAGCGCAAACTGAGGTTTGCCGCGCAGTTTGAGGTATTCGTATTCCTCCCAGGTGTAACCAAACTTGTCGGCGTTCAAGAGCGAAGGCGTCGCCGCGTCAGCGCCAAATCGCTCGAGAATAAATTCGCGGACACGTTCCAGAACTTGAACCCGCTCTTTTTCATGGAAGATCGAGTGATAAGCGGCTGGGAACAGATGCATCCGCTTCACTGGTGAGGAGAGACGTTGAAAGAATTCCCGTTGGGCGTCGACGCTCACAACCCAGTCGCGGCCAGCGGCGAGCATAAGGGTCGGGGCGTTAATCGCTCCGGCATCTGCGAGTAGACGAGTACCCAAATCATGTAGATCGAGAAGAATGTTGATTGCGATTTGGCGAAAAATAAGCGGGTCACTCTCGTAAAATGTGGCTTGGGCACGATCGTGCGTCAGCATCCCTCCTTTCACGTAGCTTTTCACGAAACCCGGCCCGAGATATTTCTGCTTTAATCGGAGCGCGGGAATTGCGAGCGGGAGATAAAGCCGAACCCGAAATGCCGCAGTTGCGAGAATCATCGCTCTGATCGGCGGAGCGTAATCATGAACCCAGGCCGCTACCAAGGCCGCGCCAACACTATGAGCAAGGATGATAATATTCTCGTAGGCAAATCCATGATACCTAACGATATGAGAAACGAAGGCGTCCACATCCTTCACTAGCACCTGACAGCTTTCCGCAGCTCCTCGCTCCCCTGGAGAACGGCCATGTCCACGCGCATCCCAGGCGAAAATGGCCACATCCGGCAGGCTAAGCATTTCAACGATCTCCGACCAGCGTCCGGAGTGCTCGTGTCCACGGTGAAAAAGCACGAGCGCCTTCTGCTTGGCGTCGTTAGGGATCCAGGCGCGATAAAAGAGCTGCGCGCCATCCCAACTCGCCATCGTCTTTTCAGCCGGTTCCATTTTGTTGTGCTAAGCGAGCTATGGCGTCATGAAGTTCTTCGGCGATCGCGGAACTCGCAGCCTTGTCTGGTGTAATCCGAACGTAATTGCGTGGTGCCCCAATAATCAGGCGAACCTTCCGCGGTCTCGGCCAGTGACTTCCCTTTGGCCAGGCACGGAAAGCACCGTCCAAATAACAAGGGAGGACCGCGACGTCGCGACCAGCCACGAGCGCACCAATCCCGGGTTTGAATTGTTGGAGCTCCCCAGTCCGGGAACGTGTTCCCTCCGGAAAAATGATCAGAACATTCCCAGCCTTCGAAAGAAGCTGACCGCAAATGGTGAGACTCTGCCGGACATGTGTCTGTCGGGCAAAAGGCAATGCATTAACAATCACCGTGGCAATCCAAGTGCGCGGCATGCTCTGGAAAAAATAGTCCGCCGCGGCCGCTGGAAATGCGCGATGCAACCTGCGGAGTGGTAATCCTGCGAGCAAACAGACCGTATCGAGATGACTAGAATGATTCGCAACCAGGACAAAGGAGCGATTACTGCGAAGATATTCTTCCCCAATAATCTCGAATCGACAATAAGTCCGGAGGAGAGCGCGAATGATCAGTGCAACTATCGATCGCAACCCATAGACGAGCATATCCGGTTCACCGGGAAAATTCCGGAGCCGCTCCAGCAAAGCATGATCAGCTTCGGAACTGGGGGCGTATTGCCATTTCTTCATCGCAGCTGGTGATAATAGCTGGCCATATGGAGGAAGAGCGGCGCGACGTAGATCAAACTATCGATCCGGTCGAGGATGCCACCATGCCCTGGGATCAACCCTCCCATATCTTTAGTCCCGATGTCACGCTTGATCATGCTGACCGATAGATCTCCCAGTTGACCACCGACGCCAACGATCAATCCCGTCAGGATCAATTGCCAAGGCCCGAATTCAGGAAAGGAAAAGCGCAGCAACCAGGGAAGGATCATGGATATCGCCAGTGCCCCGAGAGCACCTTCCCAGGTTTTCTTCGGGCTAATTTCGCTCCGGAGAGGATGCCGTCCGAAAACTCGACCAAAGGTGAAGGCAGCCACGTCGCTCAGTTCCGTAGCAAAGATCACATAAAGAAGATAACCATATGGGTTGAGCGAGTTAGTGAAGCAACCGAGGTGTCCGAACATCCACCCGATGTAAATGAAGCCGACAATGCCTAACGATACTCGTTGCAGTTCTCCTCGCGCTCGATTGCGAAGAATTGGGACAAGCAAAATTAACGGGATGACAAAAACCGGAAGCGCAACGAAGCATCGGTACCATTCCAGGTTCGATCCTTCACTAAGTGGAAGTGAGAGCAATGATGCAGCGCCTACAGTGACAATCCCGGCGTAAACAATTGTCGTTATCCAACGATCCCGACCCAATTCGGAAGCACGAGCAAATTCCTTGAAGCCAAAAACCGAAAGAAGAGTAATCCCAAGAATGGTAGGAACGCGGCCGGCAAAAACCACCGCCAGCCCAATTGGAGCGAGGATGAGCCAGGATCGATAAGTGCTCCAGATCGGACCGAGTTCTTTCCTGAGCCCTAGCGACAAAAAACCGAGCACCATTCCTCCTACTCCAAGCGAACCAAAAATGACCCAGAGATAGGCGCGAAAGACGGGGTCCTGAAGCGCCTGGGATGGTGACATTAGTTAGGGGCAGACTTTGACCGCAACGCTGTCATGATTCGTTTCAATCGGGTGATCATCGTCTCTCCACAACCAACGATAACAATAAGGCAGGCCCAATCTAAAACCGTCAAGCGCAGGAAACGAATCGACTCATCGTTCCACCAAAGACAGGCAAGGGTGATCCAAGCCCCAGCGTGCACCATCACCATTCGCCACGGTTTCGACATCATTCCGCTGAATTCGCGCTGGACCCCAACCGCTTGTCCAAGGATCCCGACATAGGCGGTTAACAAGCTGAAAATGGCTGCCCAGTAGCCAAAGAATGGATTCGTCCAACCGCTATGCGCAACCCCAGCAAAGATGAGGACATCCGAAACACGGTCAGGCAAATCATTAAGAATCTCTCCACGCCAACTCGCCTTACCCGAAGCGAGAGCAACCATCCCATCGAGCATATTGAACCAGAGACGCAAATAACAAAAAGCCGGCGCAAACAGCAGAAGAATTCTATTGCCACCTGACTTCCAGAAACAAAGGGCGGCGAGGACGGCGGCAACAACCGAAAGATAAGAAATCGTATCGGGACTAATACCGAACCGGAGACAGAATCGGGTCGCGCCATGAGCAGTCAGGCGGAAAACATCCGCGATAGGGCGTCGAGAAGTAGGTGTGTAGGAGGACACTTAATTAAAGAAAACGAGATTCAAAGAAGTGTGATAGCGCGACCAAAAAGAGATCGCGAGTTGAAAACTCCAAATCCCAAAGCCCAATCCCCAAGGAAATCCCAAGGTTCAATTCCCAAAGGATTTGGGACTTTCCCGGCCACGTTAAACAGGTCCAACCTACGCAACAGTAGCGGTGTAGCTCTGCCTTATGCTCTAAGCCAGTGCTCCGGTTGACACGGCGTGATAAGTGCTAGTAAAATCATCAGTTATGCGTGCGATTTGGAAAGGTAGCATCAGCTTCGGTCTTGTTTACATCCCAATAGCCGTTTATCCGGCCACCAAAGAAGAGAAGATTAGCTTTCGACAGCTTCGCTCTTCTGATCTTAGCCCCATCCGATACAAGAAGGTTGCGGAAGCCGATTCAAAAGAGGTTGCCGCGGATCAGATAGTTAAGGGTTACGAAATTGAAAAGGGCCGATACGTCGTCCTGAAAGAAGATGACTTCTCCAAGGTTAAAATCGAGTCCACTCATTCCATCGATATCACGGACTTCGTCGAGCTTAAGCAGGTTGATCCGAAATTCTTTTATAAACCTTATTTTTTGGAACCACAGAAAGGCGGCGAAAAGGCCTACACACTTTTACATCGCGCCTTGAGTGGCACGGGCAAGATCGGTGTCGCTAAGGTAGTCATCAGTAATCGTGAGCATCTTGCTTCAGTTAAGCCGGACGGATTGTTTCTCATTCTCGAGCTGATGCATTTTGCTTCAGAGATTCTCAGTCCAGAGGAACTAAAGAGCGGACACGTCGGCACCATCACAGAGAAAGAGTTGAAAATGGCGCAGTCGCTCATCGACAGCATGTCGTCGGAGTGGGAGCCGGACAAGTATCGTGACGAATACCGAAATGCCATGCTGGAGCTGATCGAACAGAAAGCACAGCACAAAGAGATCGCGGGCAAGCCGACTCCAGTGATGCGAAGCACAAAGGTGGTTGATCTAGTGAAGGTTCTCCAGGAAAGCCTGAATCGAAATCAATCGCTCAAGCCGAAACGGAATGGCGCTCGGACCGCCGCGCGACGATCGACTTCCACTTTGGTCAAGGCAAAGCGACGCGCTGCGGCATAGTTCCTATAGGTCACATAGGAGTTATGAGAAGCTCGCGCAGCTGCATCGCGAGCTTCGGACCGATGCCACTCTCTTCATGCTTGAAGTAGACAAAAGCATCTGACCAAGCACTGGCTTGCGCTTTTATCGCTTCCGCCCATCGAGCGACGTCCGCAGCCTGGTAATCTTCCCGGCGTAAACGTAGGTACCCATAATCCGCCGTCGCCTGCATCGGGGTTGCCAAATTTTCGCTCTCCGCAACACACAATGCGATGTTACTGGCTTTAAGCAGCCCGAAAATCTCGTCGTCGAACCAAGAAGGATGACGAAACTCGAACGCGGCTCGCATTCCGGGTGGACTTTGTTTGAGAAACTCGCCCAGAAGAACTGCATCTTTCTTAAACGCTGGCGGTAACTGAAAGAGAACAACCCCCAACTTTGCTTCCAGGTCGGAGATAACCTGATAAAAATAGCGCAAGGTATCGCCACAATTACGCAGCTTCGCGAAATGCGTCACCTTCTGCGGCGCTTTCAGACTGAACTTGAAACCCTCTGGGGTAGTGTCCCACCATCCCTGGATTGTCTTCGCGCTCGGGATTCTTCTAAAAGTGTAATTGATCTCGGTGCTAGATAATCGTTCTGCGTAGTACGGTAACATTTTCGCCGCAGCCAGATCTTCCGGATAAAATGTTCCCTTCCATTCGGCATACTGAAAACCGGACGTGCCAACCCAGATGTTCATGACCTAACCATGCCCTTTTTCAATTCAATCACAAACACAGTCTGCAGCTAGTTTCGCGATCGTTAGGTCGATCAACTCACATTTTAACGTGACATCCAATGCCATTCTTTCAAGATCACGCCATGATCACAAAAAACATCGGCATGCTTCTGCTTGCCATCTACCTTATCCTCGTCGGTCTCGTTGCCCTTTCCGGAATGAGTTTTGGACCGGTCCCTGGCGTTCTCGCATTGATTGCGGGGGTTTTGATTTTGCTTGGAAAATAAGGTGGAACCGTTGGCATTCCGAGTCGAGACGACAAGGAATATTGGCCAACGATTGCTCAGGTTCTTTGCATAGCGGCCACGTTGTGGAGTGCGGCGGTGCCCCGCCGCTTTCCCCAGACGTGGACTATGGTCTATGAGTTGGATGCGACGCCGAGTTCAAAGCGGCGCAGGTAGCGCCGCACTCCACAACGCAAGCGAATTTAGTGAGCACCTGCAATCGTTCCTCCGTCAACTCTCGTTTCGCTGCAGAGATTTGTCTGGTTATTGAACGTAATAGGCCTCGACCAGTGCGGGACCGATCCCACCGTTCACACCGCTAACGACCGCTGTGTAATTCCCAGGATTTAGGTCTACTAGGATCGCGGCTTCTGCATCGAATCCAGGCGCGGCGCCGGTTTCGCGAATATCTGCTTCCTGAGAATCCTTCCAATTGTTGTTCGAAGCGATTCTCCCGCCCTCCGCATCGAACAAATCGAGTTGAGGATCCGGGAGAGCTGATTCTAGCCCGGCAGCTAGTAATGAAGGTCCCATCGCGCGAAAGAGAATTCTGGCCGAGTCAGGTCCAGAGAGAATTAATCCACCAATCATAACATTCTGACCCGAACCGACCGACCCTCGCGTGCTGATGTTAACCAATTTTGAGCTGGATGACGGCTGCAGATCGTATACCTCGACGAGGCCAATACCAGTCGTGTTATTTTTGCCTTTAACGACGGCGGTATATGCTCCTGGCGGCAAGGAAACGATGATTGCTGATTCCAGATCATTGGAGGGAGCAAGCTGGACGTCGCGGATCGCTTGTTCCTGGGTGTCTTTCCAGTTGTCGTTAGTCTGAAGTAGGTTTCCGCTGGAATCCCACAACTCGAGTGTGGGATCAGAAAGCGATCCCTCTATTCCAAAGGCGGAAAGAGTTGGTCCCATTGCCCGGATGACCACATTTTTCGGTGCGGTTGAGCCAATGATAAATCCTCCAACAGAAACACTCTGACCAGTCTGCACGTTTACGCGGGTAGAAATATCGGCCAACGCAGATTGGGTTGTGACATGAACGATCATCGCGTCGTAGGCGACCGTGTGGACGCCGTCATTTGCGCTTAACATCAGCGTGTATACCCCGGCTTGTGGAAAGGTGACCGTTGTGGTGGCATGACTGGGATCAGAAAACGTAACCGCCCCTGGCCCTGAATAGAGTCGCCACTGAATCGTCGCATTTCCTAACGGCGCATTTACAACTCCGTTGAGAGTCGTGTGCAACGGACGTTCGATAAACTTATCTGGTCCCGCATCGACGACCGGCGCTCCCGGAGAACGAGGACCTTCATTTGCTCCGGTCGTCGAAATCACTTCAAAATTATCGATCGTAATTGTGGAAAGATGATCGAACGCATTTGAGGCGAAACGATTATCCGGAGAAACCGAGATGGAGAAAAAGTTCCCGTTATCGGCAACGATGGCTCCATATTTCTTGAGAGCCAAGAGGACGGCTTTTTCCTCGATGGTCCAGCTTTGTGGAATGACAAAGCCAGCCTTAAGTCGGAGCCGTTGACCCATTGCCGGATAGTTCACCGAGGTAGCGGGAATGGAGGAAGCGTAATGTCGAGCTGGATAAATGTATTCACGGCGGGTCCTCGCAACTACCAACCGAACGGCGTGTTCGACCATTCCGCGCTGGCATTCATCATAACGAACGAGCGCTGGAAACATTGGTAAACCAGCAGCATCCGCTGAGGTCCAGCCGGCGGGGCGCATTGTATTGGAATTGAGATCAAACTTGGCGCCGTTAGACGCTTCCCAACCACTTTGGGTGAGACGTGTCAGCCAAGTTTCCCAGATCGAGCCCAGACCGGGTGCAACAATGATAGCATGACGATCCCCACCAGTATTGTTTACGTCCTGTTGCCATTGCTCCAAAGTGAGATTGCCTGTGCCTCTCGGCCATGTCTCGATAGGTAGGTTAGGCGGAATCGGATAACTCCCATTCGGAAATGTGCCACCATCCAGATCCGATTCGTCCGGATAATTGAAAAACGGAATCGTGATCCGCGGCTGATTATTCGGGACCAGCACGTAATTCATTTCGTAAAACGGACGTAAGGTACGCCGGTTCGTAGCGAGATCGCTGACGATCTGGGCAATCATCGCGTTTGAATTAGCCAGAACTGGCCGCTGCGAGACATCTTCATTCCATGCGCTATCCCGCGGCATGATCTGCATCGCGGAAACGATCGCGTCACCAGCCGGGGTGTTGAACAACGTAGAGGTCGTTACCACAGGTTCGGCCCCCAGAATTCGCCCTTCCTGATTGATACGTTCGGCGCGAGTTGTAGAAGCGAATGCCGAGGCGAGCAAGATCGCCAGGACTGCAGTTCCTATGCTATGGCCTAATGACTTCATGTTCTTCTCCATGGTCGTTTTCCCGAGAAGCTTGGAGAGGCCCCGGCCGTGCTTTTAGCAGCAGAAAGTAAGCCGGAAACCGCCGAAGGCGATTAACCGCGAAGCGCTTGACCAAAGCGAATAAGCTCGTCGGCCAGCTCTTCTATCCGTTTTCTGACCTTTTTGTCTTTCAGGTCATCCCCGTCGAATGCGTCCCCGGTCGCGTAAACAAAGCGCGGAATAATGACGCTGCGAAAATCGAGCATGAGACTATTCGCAAAGGCCATCACCGACATATAGCTACTCATGCCACCAGCCGCGCAAAGAAAACCGACAATCTTGTCTTCCCAAGAACTTCCGGTCAGTTCGACCATGTTTTTTGCGGCCGCGCTAACGTCGTAATTATAAACGGGGGTGGCGACCAGAATCGCGTCTGCCGCTTCGATGAAGCCATTAACTTTCTGGGCAGCTGGTTGGGTATAGCATTTGTCGGCGTCACACAATGGCAGGTCTAGCTCGCTGATATCGAGCCATTCACATTCCACTTTTGCAGCTTGCAGATGACGAAACGCAACTCGCCCCATTCTGCGACTGTTGCTGTCCGGATTACCACTCGTGCTAACGACAAGATATTTCGGCATTACGTGATCGAGTTACACTACGTTTCGCCGAAAAGCACATCACTTTTCATGTCTTCCGAAAATAGCCCAGCGTTTTAACGCTGGGTTCTCGAGTGAAAAAATCACAAGTCCCTTTAGGGACTGGTACCACGCAATGATGCCATTATCCCAGCGTTAAAACGCTGGGATATTTTCAGAAGTCAGGCTTATTCCGACTTCATGTCGGTGTGGAAAACGACGCGCCAATCGTTTCCATCTTTTTTCCAAACTGAGGCGGCGTTCATTTTCCCTGAAATATCCTTCCCGTCCTCGGTCCCATCGATTGTGACTGAATAGACTGTCATGGCGGTGTCTTTGTTGATGAAGACCACATCGATTTCGCCCAGTGTGTAGGACTTCAAATCGAGAGTACGGACCTCGGTTGCTTCTGTATCCGCCTTGTTTATTCCTCTCGTATAGACGCCGCGAAAATCAGTCCCCAGCATTTTTTGGAACTGATCGAATTTCTTGTCTTTGATGGTTTGCCAGGCTGCTTTTTCAGCGGTAACGATCGCATCCTTGTCGGCAGCGAAAGCCATAGCAGCCAAAGCGAAGATTGTGGTTACCGTAAGCGTGAATGTTTTTTTCATATTTGCCTTTCGTTAGGTTGATTCAGGTTTGGATTAGATCGGATTCAGCGGGAATAATCAAATAGTTCTATCTGGATGTAGCAGGGCCGTTTTGTCGGCGTCGGCTCTTCCGCCTCTCCCCGCCTGCGGGGAGAGGACAGAGGTGAGGGGCGCCCCAGCTTTCGCCTGAAAAACCCAATTCCCAACGACCAATCCCCAGGGAAAATCCCAAAGCTTCAAATTCCAAACCAACCGGTTTGCTTCCTGTTCAGGTTGGCGATTGAGATTTCTGCCCATCCAAATCCCTCACCTCCCTCCTCTCCCTTTGAGAAAGGGAGAGGCGACCCTATTCTCCTTGCGAACCTGCTTTGACTTTGAGATTCGCTTATCCCGAAAAACACTCCTTCGTCTAATTCCCAAATGAAACATCCTCTCTTCCCTCTGGCAGTCTCGCTTCTTTTCTTCATCTTTCCCTCAACTATGCGTGCCGAGCCAAGCCCTGCTGAACGTGTGACGGAAATCCAATC
>Ga0207701_10008124_pt1 | contig 10389 bp, 7 predicted proteins | sample KBSSwiSSwithPhiX_FD_184294 | JGI IMG/M metagenome (GOLD analysis project Ga0207701, IMG submission 184294) | Switchgrass rhizosphere bulk soil microbial communities from Kellogg Biological Station, Michigan, USA, with PhiX - S5 (SPAdes) (version 2) | ecosystem: Environmental > Terrestrial > Soil...
CCGACATGCGGCACACGCGCAACAGCAGCGACAGACGGCAACGGGAAAGAACGGACTCACGAGGTCTCAAGATGTATCGTGGCTCAGCACGCCGTGTCAAGCGGGTGGCCGCTGGACCGCCGAATCGCGGGATCGTCAGCGGCGTAACGGGGTCTAACTCCATACCACTGCGTCTCCTCGAACCTGGGACGCGCGTATTTGGCATTTGACCACCCGAGCTAGTAAAATCAGGAACTCGTGTTGATTGCCACCTGCTGTCCGTGCGCCTGTTGTTGTAGCAGGACCCCTGAGGTCCCCGCGGCAAAGGTCCGGCTGGTCGGGTAGATCGCGTTACCCAACAACACGCTGAGGAATCGAAGCCCGGGGACAACTCCCCGGGCTTTTTTGTTTTCGAGACATCATGTCCACTGTGCTCATGTCCCCAGAACCCTCGACCGGCGCGCTGAAGCTCGACCACCTCCGGGCGCTCGAAGCTGAAAGCATCCACATCATGCGGGAGGTGGTTGCCGAGTTCGAGCGGCCGGTGATGCTCTATTCGATCGGCAAGGACTCGTCGGTCCTCCTCCGGCTGGCCCAGAAGGCGTTCCATCCCGGCCCGATCCCGTTCCCGCTCCTCCACGTCGACACCACCTACAAGTTCCGCGAGATGATTCAGTTCCGCGACGAGATGGCCGCCGCGGTCGGGGCGCGGCTCATCGTCCACACCAACGAGGAAGCGATCGGCGACGGCACGCAGCCGTTCAAGGTCGGCACCCAGCGCTGCTGCGGTCTGCTGAAGACGAAGGCGCTCCTCGACGGTCTGCAGGCGGGGAACTTCGACGCGGCTATCGGCGGCGCGCGTCGCGACGAGGAGAAGTCACGGGCCAAGGAACGGGTGTTCTCCATCCGCAACGACAAGGGGCAGTGGGATCCGAAACGCCAGCGCCCGGAGCTGTGGAATCTGCTCAACGGCAAGATCCGGCCGGGCGAGAGCATCCGCGTGTTCCCGCTCTCGAACTGGACCGAGATCGACGTCTGGCAATACATCCAGCTCGAGAACATTCCGATCGTGCCGCTCTATTTCGCCAAGGAGCGCGAGGTCATCGTGCGCGGGCCGTCGCTCATCGTGCAGGAGCAGCCCTTCGTCGTGACGATGCCGGGCGAGAAGCCGCAGCGCGTGAAGTGCCGCATGCGCTCCCTCGGCTGCTCCCCGTGCACCGGCGCCATCCGCTCCGAAGCGGACACGGTCGCGAAGATCATCGACGAGCTCATTGCGACGCGTCAGTCGGAGCGCCTCCTCCGCATCATCGATCACGATCAGGACGGGTCGATGGAGGTCAAGAAGCGAGAGGGATACTTCTAAGATTGGTGATTTTTGATCTCTGATTTTCGAATCGTTGGTGATCGGAGATTGACGATTGCAGATTTATTCCGGTGATTCAGAATCACCCGAATAAATCATCGAATCGACAATCTGAAATCACCAACGAGTCAAAGATCAGAGATCCGAGATCGACAATCGACAAGGTTCATGAATAGATGGCAATCGCACAACTGAAGTCCGGCGGACTGCTCCGCATCTGCACCGCCGGCAGCGTCGACGACGGCAAGAGCACGCTGATCGGACGACTGCTTTACGATTCGCGCTCCGTCTACGAAGACCAGGTCCAGTCGATCGAGAAGGCCTCGAAGAACCGCAACGCCGGGCCAATCGACTTCTCGCTCTTCACCGACGGACTCAAGGCCGAACGCGAGCAGGGCATCACCATCGACGTCGCCTACCGCTACTTCGCCACCAGTCGGCGCAAGTTCATCCTCGCCGATACGCCGGGGCACGAGCAGTACACGCGCAACATGGCGACCGGGGCCTCGACTGCGGACGTCGCGATCCTCCTCGTCGACGCCCGCAAGGGCGTGCTGACGCAGTCGCGCCGCCACGCGCGCATCGCCCGCCTCCTCGGGATCACCGACTTCGTCCTCGCCATCAACAAGATGGACCTCATCGATTTCGATCGCGACACCTTCGACAAGATCTACGACGACTTCACCGACCTCCTCTCCGGCGCGTCGGTGCACGCGATTCCGATGAGCGCGCTGCACGGCGACAACGTCATCACCGGCAGTGACCGCACGCCGTGGTTCGACGGTCCGCCGCTGCTCGAGTATCTCGAGACGGTGCAGGTGCATCGCGATCCGACGATCGGCGCCTTCCGCTTCCCCGTTCAGATGGTCCTCCGTCCGGACGACGAGTTCCGCGGCTACGCCGGCCAGATCGTCTCGGGTGTCGTTCAGCCCGGCGACACGTTGACCGTCTGGCCATCCGGACAGTCCGCCCGCGTCAAGCGCATCGTGACGTTCGACGGCGACCTGCCGCGCGCCTTCGCGCCGATGTCGGTCACGCTGACCCTCGACCACGAGATCGACATCAGCCGCGGCGACGTGCTCACGACGACACCGCCGTTCGTCGGACAGAAGTTCGAGGCCGAGCTGGTGTGGATGGACGAGCGGCCGCTCGATCCGGGCCGTCTGTATCTGCTCAAGCAGGCGACGCGCTCGGTCACCGCGGAAGTGAGCCACGGCATGGTGCTCAATCAGATCGGCAACGTCGTCGTGACCACGGCGCGTCCGATCGCGTTCGATCGCTACTCGGAGAATCGCGGCACCGGCAGCTTCATCCTCGTCGACGCGGGCACGCATTTCACCTGCGGCGCCGGGATGATTACCGAACCGGTACGCGCGGCAACCACCGCAGTGCAGGCTGCGCCACTGAGCGTGGCCGAGCGCCTAGCGCATCTCGCCCGCCGCGCCGCGTCGGACGAAGAAGCGGCGGAAGCGGTGCGCCAGCTGCTCGAAGAGATGTTGACCTGATTCGGCGTAGCGTCCGCCTTCAGGCGGACCTTGCGCCGAGACCACGAAGGGCTTTCGCCTCACACGAAGAACACGAACACGATCTCGCGTCCGACTTCGACGTCGCATTTCACATCCCCGCTCGGCGCGGGAGCCCGTTCGAACAGGTCATCGTCGTCGTGGCCTTCGTGTGATCCGAAGGCCTTCGTGCCTTGATCCGAAGGCGGGTTATTTCGCCGCTTTCAATTCCTCGAAGATGGTCGTGAAGTTGCCGCTCGGACCGCCGCGTCCGCCTGTCAGCGTGTAGTCCTTGAACTTGTCGGGCAGCTTCAGATCCATCGCCGCCTGCTCGGGCGTCTTGTTCGCCTTGAGCGACTCGCGTGCGTGCGCCAGATACAGCCGGTTGAATTCACCGTAATCGACGAAGTCCTGCCAGGTCAGCGTCGTCATCGTGTTGTGACCGGTGATCACGGTCTCGACTTTCTTGATCTTCTTTGCGGCCTTGCCGATCGTGTCGCCCCAGGCCACGCCGCTGCCGCCGTTGTTGCGATCGATCAGCGGTATGCCTTTGTTGGCGAACATGTCGCCGGCGTGCATCACCTTTTGGTCGCGGAACACGACGAGCGTGTCGCCGTTCGTGTGGGCGCTGCCGAAATAGTAGAGATCGATCGCGTCCTTGCCGCTCAGCACCGTCATCTTGTCGGTGAATGTCTTGTCCGGCAGGCCGTGCTTCGTGGCCTCCTCGGTGAAGTTGGTCATCTTCTTCATGTTCGCCGCCGTGTTGGCGTGCGTCACGATCTCGACCGTTGCCGGGAACTGGGCGTTGCTGCCGACGTGATCGGGATGCGTGTGCGTGTTGATGATGTAGGCGACCGGCTTGTCGGTCACCGTCTTCACCTGTTCGAGGATCCCCGGTCCGTTGTTCGGGTTCTTCGTATCGACGAGCACGACGCCGCTCGCCGCGATGTACACCGCCGTGTTCCCGCCCGCACCGGGAATCCAATACAGCGTGTCCGAGATCTTCTTGATCGGCTGGATCGCGTTCCCCGCGCCGCGACCACCCCCAGGTCCGCCAGGCCCGCGGCCCGGAGCACCCTGGCCCGGGGCGCCCTGACCAGGAGCCGCGGGGGCGCCTGCCGGCGCCTGCGCGCCAAGCTGCCCCACGGCGGTCGCCAAGGCACCAGATAAGACGATGACGCCCAGCACGTATGCTCGTTTCATTCAGCTACTCCTCGATGCTCGATAGAGTCAGGAGAAAGGAGTTAGAAGATAGAAGAAAGAGCGACTCGTGCCGGCTGAAGGGCACGTCTCGATCCAGCTCCTTCCTCCTATCTTCTATCTCCTGGCTCAGTTCTCACTTTTCAAATTGAATCCGATCCGACATCGCATCCGCGCGGCTGCTCCATCCCGAGCCCATGCCATAGGGGGCCCGCGTCAGCACGGCTTCCACTTCGTGCAGGAGTCCCTTCTCGACCTTGAACGCCTCGGCAATCTCCCAGGTGTACGGCTCCTGCGGACCGCCAACGATGCTGCGGCCGTCGGGAGTCGTGAAGTGCCGGTTCTTGCCGGCGTCGTGATCGAAGAATCCGAAAGCGACGACGATGCCGCGCTCCTCGTCGACGGCGACGTAGCGGCGATCGCGGATGCGGCTCACGAAGTGCAGCAGTCCGGATTCGAACTGCTCGCGACAGGACCACATCGCCGAGTAACTGGTCGCGGTCTTCGGATCGGGCCTGGGCTGACCCGCACGCCCGGGCGCGTTGGTCGTCGGCGAACCGTTCTCGAGACGATTGCAGTCGTCGGCGAACGGGTACTTCCCCTTGCCGTCATTGAGCTGCATGCCGGAGAAGTACATGTTGGCGACGCGCACCAGTTCCTGCCGTGTCATGCGGTCGGCCGGCGGTGTCGGCCGGAGGAACGCGTCGCGCGGCTTCTGCGGCGCCTGGGGTGGAGCAACGGTGGGTGTGGCCGGGGCAGCCGCGGGCCCGCCCGCGCGCGCCGGAGGCGGGATGGGGATGCCGTCCAGCCTCATGGCGCCCTCGCTCTCCCGATCGCCGCGCGCCACGATGTCTTCGATCTCGGTGATGCGGCCGTTGACCACCTTCAGCCGCTGCGCCATCAGCACAGGACGCTTCACCGTCTCTCCCTCGCGCATCGTCGCAAACGTGACGATGGAGCCGAGGACCGGATCGGCAATGTGCAGCGTGTACAGGCCGCGGCCGGAGGCCGAATTCCAGAAGCCGTCCGCGCCAATCGTCAGTTCCTGGCCGTTGTCGGTCCAGCGCGCGTTGGGAGCGATCGGCGCTTTCGCCGGATCCTTGGCGATGAGTGCGGCGATGTACTGCTCGGCAATGGCAGTCAGGCAGTCGCGATTACACGCGGCCGCGGCGCCGCGTTGTCCGCTGGTGGTGGTTTCCAGACCGGCGATTACGAGAGCGGCAGCAGCGATGGTCAGGCACGCGTGGCGCATTGGTACCTCAGGGGTCAGGGGACCCGGAACAGGAAACAGACACGACGCAGCCCATGGTCGCGTCGGGGCCTATCCTGCATGCCCGGGGCGGGGAGGTCAAGCACGGATCAGGAATCAGGAAACAGGAATCAGGAAACAGGGCTGGGCCAGGACAGGTAGGCCGGGTCCCCTTGGACCCGGCGAATCAGGATTAGGGATCCGTGATCAGGGCGACGGCGGCGATCTCACGCGCGGTCTCGCGCTGATCGGCGGACCAGCGATGACCGATTACAGTCCAGAAGCACATCGCTCCGCGTGGAACCACGCTGCGGAGAAGTCGTCCATCTAGCATGAGGTGGAAGCGATGAAGTATTTGAAGGCGGTGATCACCGGTTCTGCCGCCGCCGTTATGGCGTTGGTGGTCGTCTGGGTACTCAGCAGCATCGCGCTGACCGCCTACATCAGTCAGATTGGCTGGGACCACATCAGGGAGCGCGCTGTACAGACCGGTGGTCTCGATCTTCCAAGAGCACGGTGTGGATCGGCTTCGCGATGGCGGTATTAGCGGCAGCAGGTAGCTTCTCGGCTGGTTGTTGGCTGGTGTTGCGAAGCCCGCGAGCGGAATCACGGTGAGCGATCCGAAACGAGTTTTTGGGCCAAGCGTCCGGCTTTAGGCAGGACGCCATTGTTAGGCAAAGCCCCCTGATCCCTCAGCCGGGTCCGAGAGGACCCGGCCTACGTGACAGCCCTGATTCCTGATTCCGGTTTCCTGATTACTGACTAGTATTCAGTCCGAACAACCTGGCCGCGTTCTCCTTGAGGATCAACGGCCTGACCTCGTCGCGGATCGCGATCTTCTCGAAATCCGCCAGCCATCGATCCGGCGTCAGCAGCGGATAGTCGGAGCCGAAGAGCACCTTGTTCTTCAGCAGTGTGTTCGCGTACTGCACGAGCGTCGGAGAAAAGTATTTCGGCGACCATCCGGACAGGTCGATGTAGACCTGCGGCTTGTGCAGACACACCGAGATCGCTTCCTCCTGCCAGGGGAACGACGGGTGCGCCATGATGATCGGCATATCCGGAAAATCGACGGCGACATCATCGATCGGCATCGGATGTCCATATTTCAGACGGATGCCGCCGCCACCGGGCATGCCGGTGCCGATGCCGCTGTGGCCGGTGTGAAAGAGCACCGGCAGTTTCGCTTCGGCAAACACCTCGTAGAGCGGATAGGCCAGGCGATCGTTGGGAAAGAACTGCTGCAACGGCGGATGCAGCTTCAATCCGCGCACGGCACCTGACGACACCAGCCGCCGCGCCTCCTTCACCGCCTCGTCGCCCCGATGCGGGTCGAGGCTGGCAAACGGAATGGCAATGTCGGCGTTCTCTTTCGCGAATTTCGCGACGTCATCGTTCGAGACTTCCGGACGCCCGGTCAGGCGTTCGTGCACGGTGAACACCACACACGCCATCTTGCGCGAGCGGTAGTACTCGGCGAGCGCCGACCAGTCGCGCTCCGCCGTCGCCCCGAAATACTTCTGCGCCTGAGCGTCGGCGGCGGTGGCGGTCCCGGTGTGTTCGAGATGCACGTGAACGTCGATGGCGGTGAGAGATGAGAGATTCATGTGTGTCATTCGGTTCGGCGGGTCCAAGGGGACCCGCCCTGCGGGTTACGGGCGAGCCCGCGGGTCATGCGCGAGCGTTGATGATGAGCGGCGACTTCGCATCGCCATACAGTTCGTCGACGAGCGCGACGCGATTGGCCAGCACCGCCTTCTGATTCAACGAACCCTTGTCGGTGATCTCACGCAGGTCCGGCGATGGCGGCTGCTCGAGCAGCAGGGCGCGCGCCACGAACGTCGAACTGCCGGTGCTCTCCGCCGCCAGCCGCTCCAGCGCCTGGCAGAACGCGGCGCGTGTCGCCGGATGTGTCAGCACCTCGCGCGCCGGAGCGGTGGCGTCCAGCCTGGCCAGCGTGCGGCACATCGCGAGATTGGGAAAGATGAGCGCGGTCACGTACTCGCGATCCGGCGCGCCGATGACGACATCCTGCGCGAGGCCGGCGGCGGCGGCGAGGATGCGCGAGCGCAGCGGCCCGACGCTGACCCACGTCCCCGTCGACAGCTTGAAATCCTCGGCCAGGCGTCCGTCGAAGATCAGTCCGCGTCTCGGGTCGGCTTCGTCGACGAACCGCATGCCGTCGCCCAGCTTGTAATAACCCTCGTCGTCGAACGCGGCGCGGGTCAGAGCCTCGTCTTTGTAATAGCCCGGCGTGATGTTGGGCCCGCGCACGCGGCCTTCGAGCTTCCCGCCCACGGGGGTCAGCTTCAACGCCATGCCCGGGCAGGGCAGGCCGATCATTCCGGCCGACGCACCGTCCAGGCCGGTGCAGATGGCAAAGGGCGCCGTTTCCGTCGCACCAAGGCCGGTCATGATGAGCAGCTCTTCGCCGCAGGCCTCGATCGAGACGTCGCGAAGCTCGTCCCAGAATCGCTGGCCGAGTCCGGCCGCAGCATAGAAGATCAGTTTCAGATCCTTGAAGAACGTGTCGCGCAGCACCCGATCGCTGCGGAGATGCGGCATCAGCATCTCGTAGAACCGGGGCACGGTGAAGTGTGCGGTGCACGGCACCTCGCGCAGGTTGCGCACGGTCGCGCCGAAGTGCGCCGCCGTCGGTTTGCCCTCGTCGATGTACAGCGTGCCGCCGTTGTAGAGGACGATGCCGAAGTTGTGATTGCCACCGGCGGTGTGATTCCACGGCAGCCAGTCGCAGAGGACGGGCGGCGCGTCCTGCAAGAACAGGAACACCGATCGCAGCATCTCCTGATTCGAGCAGAGCATCCGCTGCGTGTTGATCACGCCCTTGGGACGGCCGGTCGATCCGGACGTGAACAGAATCTTGGCGACGGTGTCGCCATCGACGCGCGCATGCGCCTCGTCGACGGCCGCGGTCGCCGGCGTTGCCACCAGTTCGACGAACGTCGTTGCGGGAATCGACGGTGGAGCAGACGAGGAGACCACCAGCTCGACACCTGGGGGCAGCGTCGCCGCCAGCGCGCGCTCGTACGCCGCCCCCTCGGCCGCGAATACCAGCCCGGGCTGCATGCGCTCGAAGATCTGCTGCAGCGTCGTGAACTCACGCGCCTGCAGCGAGTAGGCGGGAGCGATCGGCGCGTAGGGCACGCCCGCGTACATCGCTCCGAGCGCCAGGAGGGCGTGGTCGATCCCGTTCCCGGAAAGAATGAGGAGCGGCCGGGCAGCCGACAGCCCGCGCGACAGCATCGCCTGCGCCAGACTCCGGACGATGGCCAGCGCTTCGCGATACGACACCCGCCGCCAGCCGCCGGCGGCATCGCGCTCGGCCAGGAACGTGCGGTCCGGCGACTCCGCCGCCCAGAGCTCCAGCCGCTCGGTCAGCTTGCTCGCATAGGGCCCCAGCGGGAACGGAGACTCCATGTAGATGGAGCCGTCCGGTCCGTGGCGGACGACCGTATCCGACGGGGCGATGCGGACCGGCCTCACCGCGTCGGCCCCGCCGGATCCACGGTGACCCGGCCAACGCCTGCGTCGTAGTCGCGGAAGGTTCGCCCCTCGGCGGCCAGACGTTCGAGAAGCGGCGCCGGCGCCCATCGCTCGCCGAGCTGCGCATGGAACGCCGACACCCGGGAGAGGATCTTCGGAAGTCCGACGCTGTCGGCGTAGAACATCGGACCGCCGCGGAACGCGGGGAAGCCGTAGCCGGTCAGGTAGATCACGTCGATGTCGGCCGCCCGTAAGGCCACGCCCTCTTCGAGCAGCCGCGCTGCTTCGTTGATGAGGGCGTAAATCGTCCGCTCGCGAATCTCCTCGTCTTCGACGCGACGGCGGCGGATTCCCGCTCCCGCGGTCACGCGCTCGATCACCGCCGTCGTCTCGGGATCGGGAATCGGCGTGCGTCCACCCTCGTACTTGTACCAGCCTTTGCCGGTCTTCTGTCCCAGTCGATTCATTTCCACCAGGGCGTCCGCGACGAGCGGGCGGCGGGCGCCGGGCTCGGAGAACTGATTCAATTCACGTCGAATGCGCCACGCCACGTCGAGCCCACCGAGATCGTCCACGGCAAAGATGCCCATGGCCATACCGAAATCGGTGAGCATCCGATCGACCTGCTCCGGGCTGGCGCCATCTTCGACGAGAAACTGCGCCTCGTACATGTAGGGCAGCATCATCCGGTTGCCGACGAAGCCGGTGCTGTTGCGGACCACGACGCCGACCTTGCCCAGCTTCTTCGCCAGCGCCAGTGCGGTCGCCAGGGTCGTGACGCCGGTGTTCGTGCCGCGCACGATCTCGACCAGCCGCATCACATGTGCGGGACTGAAGAAGTGGAGGCCGACGACCGCCTCCGGCCTCCGCGTCGCCGAGGCAATCGCGTCGATATCGAGCATCGACGTGTTGGTGGCGAGCAGGGCGCCGGGCTTGGCAGCCGCATCGAGCGCCGCGAACACCTGCTGCTTGAGCGCCATCTGCTCGAAGACCGCTTCGATGACGACGTCCGCTGTCGCGCAGGCGTCGAAGCCGAGACTGCCGGTCACCCGTGCCAGCCGCTCCTCCACCTGCGCCGGCGTCAGGCGTCCGCGCTTCACTGACGACTCGTAGTTGCGCCGGAGCGCGGCGAACCCGGCGTCGAGACGATCCTGTGCGGCGTCGGTCAGGGTCACGCGGATGCCGGCGTTGGCGCAGGCCATGGCGATGCCGCTGCCCATCGTTCCCGCGCCGACAATCGCAATCTGCTGGACCGGCGGCAGGCTCGCCACCGACGGATCGTCGGTCACGCCCGGCACCTTGGCCACGGCACGCTCGGCGACGAACGCATGCACGAAGGCGCGACACTGGGGCGAGCGGACGCTCGCCTTCGCGAGCTCGCGCTCGCGCACCCGCCCGCGGTCGAACGACATCGTCGTGGCCGCCTGGATTGCCTCGAGCGCCATCGCCGGCGCCGTCTGGTGCGGTCGAATCTTCTTCGCCAGCTGGCGTCCGGCCTCGAAGAGCGGCGCGTTCGATTCCGGCGACCCGAGCCTGTCCTTCCGCTCGCGGGTCTTCCGATGTGGTCCCTGCCCGGCGATCTCGCGCGCGAA
>Ga0207701_10008126_pt1 | contig 10385 bp, 5 predicted proteins | sample KBSSwiSSwithPhiX_FD_184294 | JGI IMG/M metagenome (GOLD analysis project Ga0207701, IMG submission 184294) | Switchgrass rhizosphere bulk soil microbial communities from Kellogg Biological Station, Michigan, USA, with PhiX - S5 (SPAdes) (version 2) | ecosystem: Environmental > Terrestrial > Soil...
TAGGCTTTGCCTTCAATGATCAGGTCGCGGAACGCCGGCAAATATGTCTCCCGCAGATCGCGTTCATATGCTTTCGCATCGAAACTATGACGCTCTGGCTCTGGTCCACTGTGCACCGCGTAGTGTTTTGGAGTGGCGATCACTTTAAAGTAGCGTGGATCGTTTCCTTGTAATCCTCTTACGAACTGAACTCCGAGACGCGCAGTCAAGTATGGATCTTCTCCATACGTTTCTTGTCCACGACCCCAGCGTGGATCTCGAAAGATGTTGATGTTCGGGCTCCAGAAGGTGAGCCCCTGGTAACGGTTGCGTTGATTGTTACGCTCAAACTCATGGTGCTTGGCTCGCGCTTCGGTCGAGATCACGTCGGCAACCTGATACATCAATTTTGTATCCCACGTCGCCGCCAATCCGATCGCCTGTGGAAACACGGTGGCGTAACCAGCTCGCGCGACTCCATGCAACGCTTCGTTCCACCAGTCGTATTGCGGAACACCCAACCGATCGATAGCAGGCGCGCCATTCTGCATCTGCAAAACTTTTTCTTCGAGCGTCATCCGTGAGACAAGGTCGTCAACTCGCGCTTGAATTGGCAGATTCGGATTCTTGTAAGGTGGAAGTGACTGAGTATCAGCGTTGTTTGGCAGAAGTACAGACCAGACAATCGCGAGCAGAAGAAAGAGCGCTGAGGTATTTCTTAGACTTGTGCTCATGGTAATTGGATTCTTCTCTGTGCAACCTTTGTGTTCTCTGTGTCTCCGTGGTGGTGCGTCTTTCGCGCAGTTCACCACCACAGAGACACAGAGAACACAGAGGTTGCACAGAGATACTCTTACCTAACGCCGAAGAGGATATCGACGGTCAACTGGTCCAAGCGTTCATAAGGTAAAGGCTTGCTGGCCAGCTCCGCGCGATCGTGTGAAAACTCTTTCACTCTCTTTGCTTTTTCGGAACTGTAGCTACCAAGGGGCTCGACATTGTCTTCGCCGCGTATCTCATTCAGCAGTGACCGAATCTCCGGATCTTCATCAAACTGCCGCGCCTTTTCTTTAAGAATCAGATAATTTCTCATGCAGCCTGCCGCGAACGTCCACACACCTTCTTCATTTTCACTGCGATAAGAATGTGCGTCGAAGTGGCGCGGACCATCGTAGGCAGACTCCAGTAGCCTCACCAGGAAGAAGAGATTCTTAATCGACTCAGAGCCAAAGCGTAGATCCTGGTCGAAGCGCGGTCCCTTTTGATCGTTGAGATCGATGTGAAAAAGCTTTCCCGCTTCAATCGCCTGCGCCACAACGTGGTAGAAGTTGAGACCTGACATCTGTTCATGCCCGACCTCCGGATTAACGCCGACCATTTCCGGATGATCGAGGGTGGCTATAAAAGCGAGCATCGCGCCGGTCGTTGGCAGATAGATATCTCCGCGTGGCTCATTCGGCTTTGCTTCCAGCGCAAAGCGATAGTTGTAACCCTGATCGATCGAGTATTCACAAAGAAAGTTGAGCGCTTCGCGATTCCACTTCAGCGCGTCGCGCGGATCTTTGGCGGCATCGACCTCCGCGCCTTCCCGTCCACCCCAAAACACGTAAATGCGTGCACCAAGTTCAGCACCGAGATCCATCGAGCGCATTGTTTTTTGCAAAGCATATAGCCGAACTCGCGGATCGCTCGAAGTAAAGGCGCCGTCTTTGAAAACCGGGTCGTAAAAAAGATTCGTGGTGGCCATCGGGACTTTCATCCCGTTGTCATCGAGCGCCTGTTTGAATTCCCGCACGATGCGTTCTCGCTCACCTGACGTAGCGTCGATAGGTACTAGATCGTTGTCGTGAAGATTCACGCCGTAGGCGCCCAGCTCACTCAAACGCTTGACCATAGTTATGGGACTAAGAGTCGGGCGAGTGGCGTCGCCAAACGGGTCTCGTCCGCGATTGCCAACTGTCCAGAGGCCAAAAGTGAATTTGTGTTCCTTTTTGGGTTGATAGCTATTAGTTGTCATAGTGCCCCCGATGCCCGCGTCGTGTTTCTTTTTCGGAATTCACCGTATTAATCACAGAATAAAAAGCTGGTTTTGGTTGGCCCGATCGATCGAACAGCAACGGGTAATTTGTGCGTCTTTTGATCGGCCAGTTGTTCAGCCACGAATCTGCGTCGGCAACTCCCCAGAACGTCACGCGATCTATCACATCTCGATGTTTCAGATAAATGCGAAAAAGATCAGCGTAGCGCTGCGCCAATTTGGACTGCACTGAGTCAGGCAATCCTGCAGAGTACGGGTTCAGCTCCCGCGTCGGCGCAATATTAACTGCGTAATCAGCCCCGATTCCTGTTGTTCGCGGGAGAACGTCAACATCAAGTTCAGTAATGTTTACTTTCAGTCGCAACTTCCCGAAAGCGTCGATGGTCGCGTCTTCATCGGCGATTAAAGGCCATTGCAATCGATTGTGGTTCTGAAGGCCAAGACCTGCGATCGGAACACCGTCGCTCTGAAGTTTTTTGATCAAGGCAATGGCTCCCTTACGCTTTGCAGGGAGTTCCAGATCGTAGTCGTTGTAGTAGAGTTCTACATCCGGATCTGCTTCGCGGGCAAATCGAAACGCTTGCGTAAGATAATCTTCGCCGATGATCTTGAGCCACGACGATTGGCGCATCGTTCCATCCTGATTCAGCGCTTCGTTGACTACATCCCAACCCTTGATTCTTCCCTTGTAACGACCGACTACAGTTGAGATGTGCTCACGCAGACGGCGCAATAAAGTATCGCGATCGACCGGCCTTGCCTCATCATCTTCGAACACCCAGCGTGGAGTTTGATTGTGCCAAACAAGCGTATGGCCGACGATGAACATGCCGTGCTTTTCTCCAAACTCGACGAAACGATCGGACGCTACGAAATCGTATCTTTTTGGCTGTGGGTGAACCAGGGACCATTTCAAAACGTTTTCGGAAGTAATCGAATTGAAATGTTTGATCACGATCTCGGCGCCGCGAACATCCTCTTCAAAGAACTGTCGTCTGTTGAGTGCTGCACCGATCTTGAAGTGACCTGCGAAGACGTCTTTTAGCGCTTGTTGTTTCTGCGCCGCCGCGGGAGACCCGAAAGGAAGCAAGAAGCTCAGTAAGCACAAGGAGCCTAAACTACTTCGCCACCACTTCAAGTTTGACTGTTTCATACTTCACCGAGCTCGTTCCCACCATGATGTCGAACCACCCGGGTTCGACGACGCTTTTCATATTCAAGTCGAGAAAGGAAAGTTTCTCAGGCGTGATAACGAATTCGACTGTTTTGCTTTCGCCCGCCGCAAGCGAAATGCGTTTGAAATCTTTGAGTTCCTTAATGGGTCGAGTAACAGAACTTACCAGATCGCGAATGTAGAGTTGAACTATTTCGTCACCGGCGCGCCTTCCAGTGTTGGTGACAGTGACACTGACCTTCGTCTCTCCGCCTAGTCCGATTCTCGCGGGATTAATCTTTAGATTGGAATAGGCGAATGTCGTGTAACTAAGGCCAAACCCAAACGGAAACAGGGGTTCCTTGTCCGCAAACAGATATCCGCGTCGCGCTGTCGGCTTTCGGTTGTAATAGAGTGGCAACTGGCCCACCGATCGTGGGAAGCTGATCGTTAGTTTGCCGGCCGGGTTGTAGTCCCCAAACAAAACATCAGCGACGCCGACGCCGGTTTCCTGTCCTAAATAGAAGCCTTCAAGAATTGCCGGGACATTCTCGGCAATGTAGTTGATTGAAAGTGGTCCACTGTTGATGAGTACGACTATTGTAGGTTTTCCTGTCTCAAGGACTGCTTTGACAAGATCATTCTGGCGCCCGACAAGTTCAAGACTGTCACGATCGCCGAGATGATTGTCGGCCCATCCCTCTTTGTTTGTATCTTCATTGCCACCCAGGACGAGCAACGCTACTTCCGCATTCTGCGCGACGGCAACCGCTTCTGCTATGAGTTTTCGATCCTCTACCGGATCACTGAGATGAGCCGTATCGGCAAACCAGTTACCACCCTCCTTAGTTATCTTGCAACCTTCGGCATAGACCACTTTGACTCCGTTCCCAACCTTGTCTTTGATCCCCTGAAGCACGCTAACGCCGCGGCCAGGATCATCGCTGTAGCCGCCGAGATGGACTTGGGCAGCATTTGGACCAATCACTGCGATCGACTTCAAGGTACTGCGATTCAATGGCAACAAGTCGTTCTGATTCTTCAGAAGCGTGATAGATCTCCGTGCGGCGTCAGCCGCCAACGCTCTATGTTCACTCGAATTCGTAACCTGCACAGCGCGTTCGGCGTCAACATAAGGGTTCTCGAACAAACCCAACAAGAACTTTGCGCGCAGGTTTCGCGCGACCGCCTGATCGAGTGTCGCTTCTGAGACTCGTCCGTCTTTCACCAGTGTTAAGACCGTCGTAAACGTATCGGGGTCTGGAAGTTCGGTATCGACACCAGCCTCGATCGCAATCTTCGCCGCGGTATTTTTGTCTGAAGCCACGTGATGTAGATCCACCATTTGTGGAATCGCGTAGTAGTCAGATACTACGTGTCCCTTGAACCCCCACTCTTCCCTCAGGACCTTTTGCAGCAGCCACTTATTAGCGTGAGATGGGACGCCATCGATTTCGTTGTACGACGGCATCACACTCATGATTCCCGCTTCCGTAACGGCAGCTTTAAAGCTGGGTAGGAAGTATTCGCGCAATACGCGTTCTGAAAAATTCGCAGGCGCGATATTCGTTCCACTCTCCGGCTGGCCGTGCGCGGCGAAATGTTTGGCTGTGGCGATAACGTGATTATTATCGATGGCTGGGCCAGTCCCCTGTAAAGCTCTAACAATCGCCACCGCCATCCGGGAAGTGAAATAAGGATCTTCGCCGTAAGTCTCTTCAGTTCGTCCCCACCGTGGGTCTCGACCCAAATCCAGATTTGGTCCAAGCACTTGATGACTGCCGCGAGCGCGCGTCTCCAATGCTCCGGCCGTAAAGACTTTCGTAATGAACTCCGGATCCCAGGTGGTCGCGAGTGCGATCGGCTGCGGAAAACTCGTACTGCCTTTGGCCATGTGCCCGTGCAGGATTTCGTCGTGAAGAATCGCCGGGATGCCGAGTCGCGTGTTCTCTATCAACCACTTCTGAACAGCGTTGGCAAACATCGCACCCTCACGCGGACCCTTCTGTTCTCTCTGACGCGCAATCTGGCCGATGCCGTGCTTCATTACTACCGCTGCTTTTTCTGGTGAGAAGTCGCCGCGGCCGTTTTCAAAATCAATTTGCGGATTAACCTGCGGACGATTCATCCAAAGGCATGTTAACTGGGCGACCTTTTCTTCGAGCGTCATTCGAGACAGCAGATCGGCTACGCGTTGCTCGACGGAAAGCCGCGGGTTCTTATAAGGAAGCTGATCTTCTGCGGAGATCATATTCGCCTCGGGCAACAAAAAGGCTGGGATCGCGACAAGACAGAGAATAAAGCTAAAAGCTCTCGTTTTCATTCGAGCCAATAGTTCCCTTCTACTCGGTTTAGTTGCTTTCTCTGTGCAACCTCGGTGTTCTCTGTGTCTCGGTGGTGGGGCTTTTGCGCGAGATCGTCCTCCACGGAGGCACAGAGAACACCGAGGTTGCACAGAGAAATTCAAACCAACACTAACGTTTGATTCAGTCAGATTCAGAAACCGAAGTGCCGACCCACTCATTGAAATTTTCAGAAAACATACGAGTTACGTCACGCGATATCTCTTCCGGCGCCACCGCACGGCCGCTGTTTAAGACTAGCTCGTAGGATTCATAGAGCGCATCCGCAATTTGTTTTCGCGCGTGTTTCCATTTGTAGATCAACTGCTCGAGCACTCGAGCGTCCGAATGTTGCGGAATGAAACTTTGACCCAGAAGCTCCAATCGTTCGCGCGTAATCTCTAATACGATCGATGGATTGTTTAGAAACCACCAACAGCCAAATGGCATTAAGTTGCGAAACTTCCTTGCCGCGACACACAGCTCGTGCTGGTTTTCCCGCGAAAGAAAGGTCACCAGGAATCTGACTTCAGGATACTCCGCACAGAGTCTTTCGATAGCGCTCACATCGGCCTTTCCCAAACCATCGCCAGCTTCTCTCAAGACTGGGTTAACCCCCCGCCGAACGCCAACCATTAATGTCATGGGAAGGTGGTGCTCTTTCGCCGTCGGTAACACCACTTCGCGCAGCAAGCGGTCGCGACTGTCATCAGCTGGAAACTTGAAGTCGGGTGGCAGTGACACCGCCATGTACACCGGACTGATCTGCTTTATCCAACCGTCGAGCAAACCTCGAAGCTCTGGAATGCTGGCCGTCTGAAGATCAGATTTGTTGACTAGTCCGTCCAATCTTAATGAGGACTTAAAACGAGAGTCGATGCTGATATTGCCGTTCCAGATCCGACGCTCTGCTTCATCAAGCGGATCATTCGTCATCACTACGCCGCTTACGCGAGCGATTTCCAACACATGATCGACATGTTCAGGCAGGCTTCGGGAGTTGAAGAACGCGCGCGCTTCGTTTAGGTCAGGAGCGCGGGTATCGAGACCAAAAGCATCGAGCACTGAAATTACCCCGCGGGCCGCCTCAGAAGTCGGAGAACTTTCTACAAACAACGTCTTCCACACGAGGTCTGCCTGATCCGTCTTGGACATCGGCCAAAAGCGCTCAGGAGAGATTTTGGTAGAACGAAATGCTTCCGCAGTCAAGTAGTGATAAGTCAGTAGTTCGTCAAGCCCGAACAGACACAAACCCTTGAACGCCGCGGGAAAGAGATGCGTGTGAACGTCCATCACCCACGTCGAGTTCACGACAATTTCAACTTGAGCTTTCAGCTCTTCCGTATCGATCAACAATTCAGCGGTCTTGATGGGAGTTTCAGTAGGCGTAATCATATGTTCTAAAACCTGCGTTAATACGGAATCTCCGGCACTCTTGCGTCAAGCGGATCGGCCCAGCGATCGTTCGGAATCGTCGGTGTCCAACCCCGCCTCAGCGGATCCTGGTCGTAAGGATACGAACCAAGGCGCCGATACAGGTCACGATACTCGGCAACCTTCTCGGGATCCAACTTAACACCGAGCCCCGGTCCAGAAGGCACGGCAATCGCTCCATTTTCGTACTTCAATTTGCCGCCTTCGATAATGTCATCACTCAAATGATGGTAATGGGCATCAGCCGCGAATGATAGGTTTGGAATCACAGCGCCGAGATGCAGCATAGTTGCGAGTTGAATACCAAGTTCGCCGGAAGAATGCACTGCGACGCCTATTTGAAAGGTCTCACACACTCCAGCCGCTTTCACGCATGCGCGAAGTCCGCCCCAAAATGTCGTATCGAGTAACACTACATCAACTGCAGTATTCAACACGTTCGCAGCAAGCTGTTCGAAATTAACGACTACGGTGTTTGTCGCCAACGGCATGCTAACCTTCTCACGCACGCGCCTCATGCCATTCATCCCAAACACTGGGTCCTCAAGATAATCGTTGCGAACGTGTTCTATCTGCTGTCCAAACCAGATCGCCGTCTCTGTGGACCAAACGGCATTTGGATCGAACCGGAAACGATCGCCGGGCAGCGCAGACGCGAGCGCGCGATAGCAGTCGAGTTCATACTCCGGAGGAAACACGCCTCCTTTGAGTTTGTGTGACGTAAAGCCGTAAAGCTTCTTGAGAGATTGCGCGGTTTCGACCAATTGCTCAGCAGTACGGACCTCACCTTTCCTACTCCGCGGGTTTGGATAGCGAAAGAATAAATAGGACGCGAATGGCACCTGATCGCGTAAACGTCCGCCAAGGATCTCCGATACTGAGACATTCCACTTTTGTCCAAGGATGTCGAGGCATGCAAACTCGAGCGCCGCCAGCATCTGCGTGCGATTGTTGTAGAGCGATGCCGTGGGATTGGCAATCGCAAATCTCAGTTCTTCAAGTCGCGCGGGATCATGTCCGATCAGATAACCCTTCAGTGCGAGAAACGCGGGTTCTGCTGACTCGCCGCCTCCCCCCATTTCACCGAGTCCTACCAGGCCGTCGTCAGTTTCCAGCTCCACAATAGTCCTGACAAACCGTCCCCAATGACAGCCGTTAGCGTGGCGCAACGGCGCCTCAAGCGGAACACTGACTGTCGTGGCTCGTAGATCGACTATCTTCATCCGAGAAGTCCGTGGTTAGAAAAGTTCACCACTCAAGTGCCTTTGCCTTGTATTCAGCTAATGGCCTTGTCGCGTGCTCAACTCCGGAAGGTAGCGGCCGCTTCGCAAATGTTTGAAAGTAGAGCAAGCATGCGTCACGCCACCAGACGGCATCGCGCTCTTGAATGGCGAGCTTCTGTGTCACTGCAGCGTGTATCTGTGGGTCAATCCTGGGTGCCAGCGTGGCCCACGTCGTACGAGTTGATCTCACCCAATCGACACCAGTTTGATAGTGCAATGCCAGCTCATTCCAAAGCGTCCGCCCGGATTTCATCTTGTGATCCCACGAGACATGGTGAAACCAAAGCAGAAACTTCTCTGGACAAACTCGAATGTCAGAAAATCGTCGGCGGACGGGCGGATGATACTGGCTGACTGTGTTGCTACCTGTATTCGTCCGATCAAACCCAATGCCAAACGCATCCGCTTTGTGATAGTAGACTGGGTTCCAATCGTCGCGCTTTTCTGTGTCCCACCACGGAGCTGGCCCGTAGTGATGTCCTCCCCAAAAGAGATGATGCAGACCAAGCGGCGTCATGTAGTTCACAACCGCATCGTGGGATTCGAGCATCAGTCGCACTATTGTCGCTACGGTACCTTCATCGTTTGTCAGCGTCATTCTGGTCCACTCCGTCGCAATCTGTTTGGACGAAAGTTGTGGACTCCACGCGAGCCGGCCGAAAGCGTACCAATTTGCCTGCAATAAGTTGTGTCCAGTCCAATTCGACGAAGAGCCGGTGTTGGCGACGCCTGCAATTCCGGTCAGTCGCTGTCTGAATAGAGTTCCATCCACCACCCTGGTTACAGTCGAACCGCGCCCGCGTGCGTATGTGTCTGAGTCGAGAAACTCACGCCACATCGAAGCTAGAAAAACAAAGTGATTGGAGAAGCCAAGGTATTCCTGGGTGATCTGGAATTCTGGCATGACCTGCGTGCGTGGCATACCGCCGAACAGTGGATGGAAAGGCTCTCGCGGTTGGAAATCTATTGGTCCATTCTTCACTTGGAGCAAGACGTTTGGCGCAAACTTACCGTCGAAGGGCTGGAGATTCTCGTAGGCCGCTCCCGCGCGGTCGTAACCTGGCTTCATGTCGTAGACAAATGCGCGCCACATCACGATGCCCTGGTGGGGTGCGAGTGCCGCCGCTAACATGTTTGCGCCATCAACATGAGTGCGATTGTATGTACGTGGACCAGGCTGACCTTCGCTGTTTGCTTTAACGACGAAGCCACCGAAGTCTGGAATCAACTTGTAGATCTCATCGGCCTTCTGCTTCCACCATTCGATCACAGCTGGGTCGAGCGGATCAGCTGTCGATAGCTTTCCCAAATCGATCGGCGCTGAGAATCTTGCGGAGAGATACACTCGAATTCCAAAAGGACGAAAGACATTCGCAACCGCCGCGACTTTTTCGATGTATTCCGCCGTGAGGATTCGAGAATCGGCGTTGACGTTATTGAGCACGGTACCATTGATACCGATCGATGCGTTGGCTCGGGCGTAGTCGACAAGTCGCGGATCGACACGCACCGGCAGCTCGTCCCATTTCCACAGCGACTTGCCCGCATAACCTCTTTCGATAGTTCCGTCGAGATTGTCCCAGTGATTCAGGAGCCTCAACTTTAGCCGCGGCTTCTGATCCATGCTCAAGCGATCGAGGGTCTGTTGGGTTTGGACTAAGCGTAAGAATTGGAACGTGCCGTAAAGCGATCCAATCTCACTTGTTGATGCGATCACGAATACAGATCGATCGCGTTCTTTAACCTCACGAATACGAAACCCCTCGGAACCAAGATTCTTTAGTTCAGCTTCCCAATGAAGTCTGCGAATCAGCGATGAAGTTTCAGCAGTTCCGACGACAACAGAAGCGTTGCTCCCATCTTGTTCAGACTTGATTGGAGTTCCGAGTAGTTTGCTGCAGCCGAGAGTCAGTTCATTACGAATCAGGTCAAAGGTTTTAGATTTCCCCGTAACTGAAATTGATGTGATTCGCTGCCGGTACATGTTCAGCGAGGATGGCGGAAGCTGGTCGTAGCGCAGCCAAAGATGATAACCGTCCTCTGCCTTTGTGCTCGCGGCGAAAACAATCACACAGGCACAAAGGGACAGAAAATTCATTTGGAGTGCGACGGCCTGGCGTCGCTTTGTTATCGCGAGACGTGCGAGTCGGTGCGGT
>Ga0207701_10008129_pt1 | contig 10382 bp, 8 predicted proteins | sample KBSSwiSSwithPhiX_FD_184294 | JGI IMG/M metagenome (GOLD analysis project Ga0207701, IMG submission 184294) | Switchgrass rhizosphere bulk soil microbial communities from Kellogg Biological Station, Michigan, USA, with PhiX - S5 (SPAdes) (version 2) | ecosystem: Environmental > Terrestrial > Soil...
CCTCGAGCGACGAGGTCAACATGATGGCCTGCGAAGTGGCCTATACGCTGTACCGCACGCGCACGAAGATCGCGCGCATCCGCTCCTCCGAATACACCAAACATCCGAAGCTGTTTGCCGACGAAGCGCTGTCGGTGGACGTGTGGATCAGCCCCGAGCAGCTGGTCACCGAATACATCGAGCAGCTCATCAAGTTCCCGGGCGCGTTGCAGGTGCTGGATTTCGCCGATGGCCGCGTGCGTCTCGTGGGCATTCGCGCGCGCAAGGGCGGCCTGCTCGTCGGCCAGAAGCTGGCGGCGCTCAAGGAACATCATCCGAACACCGAAGCACGCGTGGTGGCTATCTACCGCGCGGGCCGCAGCATCAAGCCCGAGGGCGAGACCGTCATCGAGGAGAACGACGAGGTCTTCTTCATCGCCGCGCGTGATGACATCCGCAAGTTCATGAGTGAGATCCGCAAGGAAGAGGCGCCGGCGAAGCGCGTGGTGATCGCTGGCGGCGGCAACATCGGCCTGTCGCTGGCCCGCCGACTCGAAGAGGTTCATCACGTCAAGCTCATCGAGCGCGATCCGAAGCGCGCGCGCCGCATCTCCGAGATTCTGCTCAACACCATCGTGCTGAACGGTGATGCCGCCGATGAAGAGTTGCTGATCGAGGAGAACATCGACAGCTGCGACGTGTTCGCCTCGCTGACGAACTCCGAAGAAGCCAACATCCTGTCGGCCATGCTCGCCAAGCGATTGGGCGCGCGGAAGGTGATGGCCTTGATCAACAAACCTTCGTACGCAGATCTCATGGAGAGCGGCAATATAGACATCGCGATTTCGCCGCAGACCATCACCATTGGATCGCTGCTGGCGCACGTGCGACGCGGCGACGTGGTGCGCGTGCACTCCCTGCGCCGCGGTGCGGCCGAGGCGCTCGAGGCCGTCGTGCACGGCACCGACAAGACCTCGCGCGTGGTCGGCAGGCGCGTCGGTGACATTCCGCTGCCCGACGGCGCCGCCATCGGCGCAGTGGTGCGCGGCGACACGGTGATGATCGCGCACCACGACACCATGATTAACAACGACGATCACGTGATCGTGTTTCTGTCCGACCGGCGGCACGTCGAGCAGGTGGAGCGCCTGTTCTCCGGACCCGGCGGGCGCTGAGCGCAAGACTTGTTAGCAGTCGCGCACGTCCTCGGCTTGATGATGGCCTTCTTTGGCCTGCTCTACCTGCTGCCCATCGCCTGGTCGCTGGCCGTTCAGGACGGCGCGGTCATCGATTTCGTCACCGCTGCGTTGATCAACGCGCTCGTGGGCCTGGCAGTAGCCGCTGCGACGCGCCGCTTCCGGCGCGAGCTGAAGCCGCGCGATGGATTCCTGCTGGTGACGCTCTCGTGGGTGTTGATGTCGGCATCGGCCGCGATTCCGCTGATGCTCGCGTTGACGGATCTCAGCTTCACCGACGCATTCTTCGAAACCATGTCAGGCCTTACCACGACCGGATCGACGGTGCTCAACCACCTCGACGCATTGCCGCAGTCGCTCAACCTGTGGCGCTGCGCCCTGCACTGGATCGGCGGCATCGGCATCATCGTGCTCGCGGTCGCCGTGCTTCCGTTGCTGGGCGTCGGCGGCATGCAGCTCTACAAGGCGGAGACACCCGGGCCGGTGAAGGACGAGAAGCTGACGCCGCGCATCACCGAGACGGCGAAAGCGCTGTGGCTCACCTATCTTGCGATCACCGTGGCGGGCGTCATCGCGCTGCGCGCGGCCGGCATGAGCTGGTTCGACGCCATCTGCCACTGCTTCTCGGCCATGGGGCTCGGCGGCTTTTCGACGCACGACGTGAGCATCGGTTTCTTCAATTCCTTCGCAGTTGAGCTGGTGCTGGTCGCCCTCATGATCGTGGCGGCCTTGAATTTCTCGCGGCACTTCCTCGCATTTCGCAGCATGTCCTTCAAACCGTATGCGACGGATTCGGAAGGTAAGGCCGTCCTCATCGTGATCAGCGGTTCTGTGGCGCTGGTGTCAGCGCTCCTGTGGATTGACGGCACTTACCCGACCATGACGGAAGGGATCAGGCATTCGATGTTCAACGTGGTGTCGATTGCCACCACCACCGGATTCGTCACGGAAGACTATGAGAAGTGGCCGGCCTTCCTGCCGGTGTGGCTACTGTTCCTGAGCTGTATCACCTGCAGTACCGGCTCAACCGGTGGCGGCATCAAGATGTTCCGCACCTTGCTGCTGGTGCGCCAGGCGCGCCGCGAGCTCAAGCTGCTCGTGCACCCAAGCGCGGTGATTCCGATACGCATCGGTGGCCAGGCGATTCCGGACCGCGTGGTGTACTCCGTGCTGGCGTTCATCTTCCTGTATTTCGGCGTGATACTGGTGCTCACCTTTGCGCTGCTCGCGACGGGCCTCGATCTGGTGTCATCGTTCTCGGCGGTAGTCGGGTCGGTAAACAACCTGGGTCCGGGGTTAGGCGCGGTGGGTCCATCGACCAACTTTTCGGCACTGACCGATATTCAGACCTGGATCTGCACGGTAGCGATGCTTGTCGGCCGCCTGGAAATCTTCAGCGTGCTGGTTCTGTTCACCGCGCACTTCTGGCGAAAGTAGTCTGCTCTAACTACGAATATAGCTCTCCAGGTCCGCAATCGTGCGTTCCTGCTCTTCGATGACGGCGCGCACCAGGTCGCCGATGGACAACACGCCGATCACGCGGTCGCCGGAAACCACGGGCAGATGACGGATGCGCATGTCGGTCATGAGGCGCATGCAGTCATGCGCGTCCTGCTTCGCGGTGACGGTGATCACCCTTGCGGTCATGATGGACTCGACCCGCGTCTCTTCGGACGAGCGGCCTAACAACACGACTTTGCGCGCGTAGTCGCGCTCGGAGATGATGCCGACGAGCTTGTCACCGGTCATCACCAGCAGCGCGCCGACGTGGTGCTCGGCCATCTTCTTGATGGCCGTGAGCACGGGGTCGGCCGGTGCGACCGAGAAAATGCCCTTGGGCTTCTGATCCAGCAGTTGCTGCACTGAAAGCATTGCGACCTCCGTATCGTCCGGACGCTTATTTCAAGATCAGGCGGGAATCACCGTGAGAATAGTGCCATTGACGCCAGTGACGCGCACACGCGCGCCGGCGGGCAGCTCGGGCCCGGAAACTTTCCACACGCCATCGCCGAGTTTGGCCTTGCCCGAGCCCTGCTCGATGGGTTCGACCAGCACCAGCTCGCTGCCGACGTACTGCAGGCCGCGCTGATTGAGGTTGGGCTGCTCGAAGGTGCCAGGATTCTTCTTGCGATAGCTGCGATACAGCAGCAAAGCGGCAACGCCCAGCAGCGCAAAGCCGATGAGCTGGTATTGCCAGGGAATCGGAATGGCGATGAGCAGCAACCCGATGAAGGCCGCGGAGGCGGCGAACCAGATGATGACGGCGCCGGGCACCAGGGTTTCCGCCGCGGCCAGCAACACCGCCAGCACCATCCAATGCCACCACTGAAGGTTCTGTAGGAATTCGCTCACGGCTGCTGCCCTCGCGGAGGTGTGCGGACGGAGCCCGGCGAACCCGGCGGCAGGCTGCTCGGCTGACGCTGCATCGCGTCTTTCGCCAGCTCGGCGATGCCGCCCAGCGCGCCTAACAATCCGGCGGATTCCATCGGCATCATGAAGACTTTCTGGTTGGGCGATGCGGCGAACTCTTTCAGCGCCTCGACGTATTTCTGCGCGACAAAGTAGTTGATGGCCTGCACGTCGCCCTGCGCGATGGCCTGCGACACCATGGCGGTGGCGCGCGCTTCGGCCTGGGCCAGGCGCTCGCGTGCTTCGGCTTCACGAAACGCGGCTTCCTTGTTGCCCTCTGCGGCCAGCACCACGGCCTGCTTTTCGCCTTCGGCCTTGAGGATGGCCGCCTGTCGGAACCCCTCAGCGTCGAGGATGTTGGCGCGCTTTTCACGCTCGGCCTTCATCTGGCGGCCCATGGCTTCGATGAGATTGGCCGGCGGCGTGATGTCCTTGATCTCGATGCGCGTGCACTTCACGCCCCAGGGCGTGGTGGCATCGTCGACGACCTTGAGCAGCCGGTGGTTGATCTCGTCACGCTTGGACAACGTTTCATCGAGATCCATCGAGCCGACCACGGTGCGAATATTTGTCATGGTCAGGTTGACCATGGCGAGCCGCAGGTTGGCCACCTCGTAGGCGGCTTTCGGCGCATCGAGCACCTGGTAGAACACCACCGCGTCGATGGCCACCATGGCGTTGTCTTTGGTGATGACTTCCTGGCGGGGAACGTCGAGCACCTGCTCCATCATGTTGATCTTCTGACCAACGTTGTCGAAGAACGGGATGAGCCAGTGCGGGCCGGGTGGCATGGCGTGATCGAATTTTCCGAGTCGTTCCCGCGTGTATTCGAAACCCTGGGGCACGATGACCAGCGTCTTGATCGCGACGATGACGATGCCTGCGACGACAAGAACGACCCAGATGGTGCCGGACTCAAACATGTGGACTTCCCCTCTAACGTTCTTCGCACTCTATGCCCACGAATCATACGCTTAGGGTCGCCGATTCCGCACGTAGCCTGCCTGCGACATGGGAATGCGCCCCCGACTCTGCGATGATCCGAGCGTCAAGGAAGGCCGCGAGACGCCAGCCGATAGAAGCTGTCGCGCGCGTCGGGGATAACAGTCTTAGTATCAGGTCGTCGTGTCAGAAGCCCCCGTTCCGGAAATCACCGTTGAGCCCGATCACTTCGATGTCGTGACGAACGACGTCGTGCTGGTTGCACGACTCGAGTCCACCTTTGCGTTATGTCTGTACGACGCGGTGCTCGAATCCGGTGCGCTCATTCATCTGCGCGTGGCGCCGCCGGGCCGCGTGCAGGATCCCAATCTCACCGACACCACGTTATCCACCGACCTGCTGCTGCTCGATCGCTGCTTCATCGAGCTGCGCAAGAGCGAGCCCCGCGCGCAGCACTGGCAGGCGAAAGTCGTAGGCCAGGTTCAGGACCTCCCCGGAGCGCGCGAGCGATTCGACGGTATCCAGAGTTTTCTCATGGCGTTCCTCGCCGACGCCAACGTGAAGGTGGTTTCCTTCGATACACACGTGGATCACGTTCAATTACTGCGATTTCGCCCATCAATGGGACATGTTCGCAGCGAGCCCCTTGCCGCTCAGCGCCTCGGTAGCTGAAAATCGGCGCCATGCGCCGAAAAATAGCTGCTCTCCTGGTCCCCCTCGTGGGGTTGCTCACCGTCGATGCCGCGTTCGCTGCCAAGAAGGCCGCTAACGCCCCTCTGCTGAAGCTGTTCGAAACCAGCTGGCAGGAGGACCTGGCGGACGACCCCATGGCCGCCACCGCACTCGGTGACCATCGTTTCGACAACCTGCTCACCGACATGTCGCCGGAAGCCATCGCCAAGCGCAACCAGCTCGGCTACACGCGCCTGGCCGCGCTGCGCAAGATTCCGAAAGAAAAACTCGAGAAGGCCGACCAGCTCAACTACGACCTCTTCGAACGCGAAACCCGCATCCGCATCGACGAGGGACAGTTCAAGCCCTATCTGTACGCCATCCGCAGCATCGATGGCCCACAGCTCCTGCCCGAGCTCGCCGAGGTTCACCCGTTCCAGACCGTCAAGGACTACGACAACTGGATTTCGCGCATCAACTCCAGCGGCATGTACATCGACCAATGGATTGTGTTGTTAGGCCAGGGCGCCGCTGAGCACCGCACGCAGCCGCGCATCACGATTGCGAAGGTGCTCGAGCAGATCAAGCCGCAGCTTGTCACCGACCCGGAAGCCAGTCCCTTCTTCGCGCCGTTCAAGAAGATGCCTGCCAGCATCGACGCCGCCAACAAGGACCGGCTCATCGCCGCGGGCAAGCTCGCGGTACAGGCCGTGGCCGTGCCGGCGTTCCAGCGTTTCGACAAGTTCTTCCGCGAAGTCTATCTACCGGCGTCGCGCGACACCGTCGGCGTCTACGACACGCCCGACGGCGAGCTGTACTACAAGAATCGCATGAAGTACTACACCACCATCGACAACCCCGATGCGGCGCGTATCCACAACATCGGGCTCGAGGAAGTGAAGCGCATCCGTGCCGAGATGGAGAAGACTCTCGAAGGCATCAACTTCCTGGGCACGCTCGACCAGTTCCTGAGTTTCATCCGCAACGACCCGCGGTTCTACTTCAAGACCTCGGAAGAGCTGTTCGCGGCATACGAGAAAACAGCGCGCGGCATCGAGCCGCAGTTGCCGAAGCTGTTCGGCCGTCTGCCAAAGACCGGCTTTGGCATCCGCCCGATTCCCGCAGCCAGCGCACCGACCACCACCACGGCGTATTACCAGCCGCCGTCACTCGACGGATCGCGGCCGGGCAACTACTACGTGAATCTGTACAAGCCCGAGACGCGTCCGACCTGGGAAGTGGAGGCGCTGACCGCGCACGAGTCGGTGCCCGGCCATCACCTGCAGATTGCGTTGTCGTACGAGCTGACCGGTCTGCCGGAATTCCGCCGCAACGCCAACTACACCGCCTTCATCGAAGGCTGGGCGCTGTACGCGGAGAGCCTCGGTTACGACCTCGGTCTCTACAAAGACGATTTCTCGAAGATCGGCCAGCTGAACTACGACATGTGGCGCGCGGTGCGGCTCGTGGTCGACACCGGCATGCACCAGTTCAAGTGGACTCGCGACCAGGCTATCTACTACTTCCAGCAGAACACCGGGAAGAATCGTCAGGACATCGAAAACGAAGTGGATCGCTACATTTCCTGGCCGGGCCAGGCGCTGGCGTACAAGCTAGGTCAGCTGAGAATCCAGGCGCTGCGTGCCGAGGCCGAAAAAGCGCTCGGTGCGCGTTTCGATATCCGTGCATTCCACGACCAGCTTCTCGGTATGGGCCCGTTGCCGTTGTCCGTGCTCGACGTGGAAATGCGGGCCTGGATTGCCGCGCAGAGTGCACGGCGGTAATCGTCGATCTGGCGTCTCATCACTCTTTCTCCAATCGCTCTTCGAGTCCTTCGATGGCGCTCAGCAGGCGCGCGCAGCGGGTTTCCGCTGCGGCGTGCTGACGCCTTGCATGATCCAGCATGTGTGCGGGGATGTCGTCGCGCTTTTCGAGATACTCGATCTCGATGCGCGTGCGCGCTGAAGCGCGGCAGGCCGCGGCATAGTGGCGTTGCAGCTGCTCGAGCTGTTCATCGAGCGCGCATGCCGCGACGTCGATGTCATCCTGAAATTGCGTGGGGAGGTACGCGCTCGGCGTGTAGCCACCAATCACTGACGAATTTGCCACGACTACTCCTGTTCCCCCGTCCGTCTGTTGGCGGGGTGCGGAAATAATCGCGAATTGATGTGTCGGCCCGATGTCGGTGGGCGTTCGCTTTGGCGTTCTGATCACCGCCGCGACGTTGTCAGACTCCGGGATGTGGCGTCGTGGGAGCGTCTTCGCGGAGCGACATCGGGCTGGATGCGAGCTCCAGATCCTGCGAATACACGACATCCATGACGTTGTCGTACCAGCCCTGGAGCTCAGGCTTCACCAGGTGCTTGTTCACATAAAAGTAGAGCGGGATCAGCGGATGGTCCGCCAGCATCGTGCGTTCTGCCTTTTCGAGCAGCGCGCGACGCGCGGCGACGTCGGTCTGATGTGAGGCCTCTTCGAGCAGCGCGTCGTATGAGGCGTTCGCGTAGTGCGGAAGATTAATCCCGAACCCACCTTTCAAATATTGGAGGAAGGTGTACGGGTCGTTGTAATCCCCCACCCAGGACAACCGGTACATGTCGACTTCGCGCCGATCGATGGCGTCAAACAAGGACTTGAACTCCACCGCGGCCAGGCGTGCTTCGACTCCGAGCGCTTCCTTCCACATGGACGAGACTGCCACCGCGACCTTGGTGTGCACCTCGCCGGAATTGAATTGCAGCTCGAATCGCAGCGGTTTTTCGCGCGTGTAGCCCGCTTCGGCGAGCAATTTGCGCGCGATCTCGATGCGTTCGGCCGCGGGCGTCGTGGCGTATTCGAACGCCTGCGAGCCGTAATTGTTCATGCCTGGCGGCACCCAGCCGTAGGCCGGCAACTCACCGACGCGCAGCACGGAGCTCGCGAGCAGTTCGCGATCGATGGCCATCGACAGCGCCTGGCGCAGCTTGGGATTTCCAAACAACTGGCGATCGAGATTGAAGCCGTAGTAGTAGGTGCTGATCTGCGGGGCGATGTGCAACTCCGCTGACAGGTTTTCCTTGATCCAGCCGAACTGTCCGCGCGGCACGGCCCGAGTGGAGTGCAGCTCACCGGCGCGATAGGCGCGCAGCTCTGCATTCTCGTCGGTGATCTGCAGGAATTTCACGCCGTCGAGTTTGTTGGAGGCGTTGTTCCAGTAGTGAGTGTTGCGCGCGGTGCGGATATAGCTGCCCTGCAACCATTCGGTGAGCACAAAAGCGCCGTTCGACACCTGATCGCCCGGCCGCGCAAAGCGCTCACCGAATTTTTCGAATGACGGGCGATGCAGCGGTGCCGTCGAAGGGTGCGCCATGAGGCCGGGAAGATAAGGTGCCGGGTTGCTGAGGGTAATCACGAAGGTCTGTGTATCGGGCGCGGCCACACCCAGCGAATCGACGGGCTTCTTGCCCGCGACGATATCGGGCGCGTTGAGAATCACATCGACGACCTGCGCGTACTGCGAGGCGGTGACCGGATCCACCAGGCGCCTGAGGCCGGCGGCGAAATCTTCAGCCACCAGCGGTTCGCCGCTGGACCAGCGCAGGTTGGGCCGCAACTTGAAGGTGTAAACGCGGCCGTCGTCGCTGACCGACCAGCTCTCGGCGGCGGCCGGCACCGTCGCCGCGTTTTTGTCGAGTCGCGTGAGACCCTCGAACAGATCGCGCAGCACCACCATCGCTTCGTTGGCGCGTGCCTTGTGGGGATCGAGCGAGTCGGGATCGGGGCCGTTGCCTCGCATCAGGATGCCGGACTGTTTTCCGCCGGCTTTGTCCCGCTGGCCGCAGGCGCTCAGTGCCAGCGCGAGCGGCGCGGCGAGCATCCGGCGTCGTGTGACGTTCGCCATCAGGCGGCGCGAGCTTTCTTGAGATGCACTAACAAGATGGATACCGCCGCGGGCGTCACTCCGGCGACGCGGGCGGCTTGTCCCACCGTGGCGGGACGAATCTGCTCGAGCTTCTGGCGAACTTCGTTCGAGAGCCCCGCAACGCGTGCGTAATCGAGGCCTTCGGGCAGGCGCGTTTCCTCGTTACGCCGGTGACGCGCGATCTCCTCTTCCTGGCGCTCGATGTAGCCGGAATATTTCGCGGCGACTTCGAGTTGCACGCGGATTTGCGGCCCCAGCCGATCGTCTTCCGGATTCGGCATCGCACCGATGAGCTCGATCACATGTTCATACGAGACTTCGGGACGGCGCAGCAGGTCAAACGCCGGCAATGCATCGCGCGACGCAGTGTCACCGAGCACACGTGCTGACCACTCCGCCGGAATTTCTGCCGCCTTGATGCGAGTGTCGCGGAACCGCGCGAGCTCGCGCTCACTGCCCGCGCGCTTCGCTTCGAAGAACTCCCAGCGCTCGTCGTCGACCAGGCCCATGGCGCGCGCGGCGGGCGTGAGCCGCAGATCCGCATTGTCTTCGCGCAGCAGCAGGCGATGCTCGGCGCGGCTGGTGAACATGCGATAGGGCTCGCGCGTGCCGCTGGTCACGAGGTCGTCGATGAGCACGCCGACGTAGCTTTCGCTGCGCTTCGGGACAAAGGCTTCTTTGCCCGCGGCAGCGCGCGCGGCATTGATGCCGGCGATCAGCCCCTGCGCCGCGGCTTCTTCATAGCCGGTGGTGCCGTTGATCTGCCCCGCGAAAAAGAGCCCGGCGAGCGGCTTGGTTTCCAGCGAGGGCTTGAGATCGCGCGGATCGAAGAAGTCGTATTCGATGGCGTAACCGGGACGCGTGATGTGTGCGTTCTCAAAGCCCTTGATGGTACGGACGAATTCGAACTGCACGTCGTACGGCAGACTGGTGGAGATGCCGTTCGGATACACCTCGTGGGTGTTGAGGCCTTCGGGCTCGATGAAAATCTGGTGCGAGGTCTTGTCCGCGAACCGCACTACCTTGTCTTCCACCGACGGGCAGTAGCGCGGGCCCACGCCTTCGATCTTGCCGGTGAACATCGGCGAGCGATCCGTCGCGGCGCGAATGATGGCGTGCGTGCGCTCGGTGGTCGCCGTGATGTGACAGGGCAACTGCGCCGGGTGATCGCTCTCGCGCCCGAGATAGCTGAATACCGGGCGCGGCTCATCGGAAAACTGCGTCGCGAGTTGTGAGTAGTCGATGGTGCGACCGTCGATGCGCGGCGGCGTGCCCGTCTTGAG
>Ga0207701_10008131_pt1 | contig 10380 bp, 6 predicted proteins | sample KBSSwiSSwithPhiX_FD_184294 | JGI IMG/M metagenome (GOLD analysis project Ga0207701, IMG submission 184294) | Switchgrass rhizosphere bulk soil microbial communities from Kellogg Biological Station, Michigan, USA, with PhiX - S5 (SPAdes) (version 2) | ecosystem: Environmental > Terrestrial > Soil...
CCGCCGGGGCGAAAGGGTGCAGGCGGTTCCAGGCCGGCCAGGTGATGGGCACCATCTCCGTGGTGGCGTTGAGCTTCATGGTGCACGACCCGAGCGGGATCATCGATCGGGTCAGGGACAGGTCGCGTCCCTCCAGCCGGCGCATGTAGCGCAGCATCTCGGTCTCGGAGTGGTGGCGGTTGAAGACCGGGTGGCGCAGGTAGTCGCTGGTCCGGCGCAGCGGCGCGGGGGCCGACAGCGCCGCCCCGGCGTCGAGCTCGCGCGCGATCTCCGCAGGCGTGAAGCGCGCGGCCGCGCCGGCGCCGGCAGTGAAGATCTCCCACAGCGCCTGCACGTCCTCGGCGCGCGCGGTCTCGTCCAGCGAGATGCCCAGCGTGCGCGCGTCGATCGCCCGCAAGTTCACCCGTCGGGCCTCGGCGGCGCGCAGCCAGGCCGCGACCTGAGCAGCGGTCCCCTCGACCCGCAGAGTATCGAAGTAGCTGGCGTGCTTGACCGCGACGCCCAGGCGTCCCAGGCCGCGCGCCAGCACCGTGGTCAGGGCGGCGACGCGCGCGGCGATGGCGCGCAGTCCGGCCGGGCCGTGGTAGACGGCGTACATGCTGGCCACCACCGCCAGCAGGACCTGCGCGGTGCAGATGTTGCTGGTCGCCTTCTCGCGCCGGATGTGCTGCTCGCGGGTCTGCAGCGCCATGCGCAGCGCCACCTGTCCGTGCGCGTCCTGGGACACCCCGATGAGGCGCCCCGGCATCTTGCGCACCCACTCTTCCTTGGTGGCGAAGAAGGCGGCGTGCGGCCCGCCGTAGCCCAGCGGCACGCCGAAGCGCTGCGCGCTGCCCACGGCGACGTCGGCGCCCAGCTCGCCGGGCGGCACCAGCAGGGTCAGCGCCAGCAGATCGGTGGCCATGACCACCAGCGCCCCCGCGGCGTGGGCGCGCTCGATCAGCGCGCGGTGATCGCTGACCGCGCCGTCGCTGGCCGGGTACTGCACCAGTACGCCGAAGACCCCGCCGCTGAAGTCGTGCGCCTCCAGATCGGCGACCACCACCTGGATACCCAGCGGCTCGGCGCGCGTGCGCACCACGTCGATGGTCTGTGGGTGGCACCCCTCCGAGACCAGGAAGGTGCGCGCCGACTCGGGGGCCGGCGCCACCGCGTGCACCATGGTCATGGCCTCGGCCGCGGCGGTCGCCTCGTCGAGCAGCGACGCGTTGGCGATGGGCAGCCCGGTCAGGTCGGCGACCATGGTCTGGTAGTTGAGCAGCGCCTCGAGCCGGCCCTGCGAGATCTCGGCCTGGTAGGGCGTGTACTGGGTGTACCAGCCCGGGTTCTCCAGGATGTTGCGCTGGATGACCGGCGGGGTGATGCAGTCGTAGTAGCCCATGCCGATGAACGAGCGCCAGACCTGGTTCTGCGCCGCCAGCGACTGCAGCTCGTCGTAGAGCTCGTGCTCGGTGGCCGGCGGCGGCAGCTGCAGCGCGCGGCCGAGCCGGATCTCGGCCGGCACGACGTCGTCGATCATTGCCGCCAGCGACGGCGTTCCGATGACCCGCAGCATGCGGGTCACGTCGTCGGCGCGCGGACCGATGTGGCGCGCGGGAAATCGGTCAGGTGAAGAGAGATCGATCGGCATACGGCGGAGCCTCCAGACAGAAGCGGAAGCGCTGGCGCCCCATCAGGGGGCCGCCCTTCCGCTATGAATCATTCCGCTTGTTCGCGCAAGAATGACTGATAGCTGTCCGCGTCCATGAGGCTCTTGATCTCGTCGGGGTTGGACAGCGCGATCTGGATCATCCAGCCCTCGTCATAAGGGTCCTCGTTGACGTACTCCGGCGAATCGCCGAGCGGGCTGTTGGTCTTGACCACCTTGCCCGTGAACGGCGCGAACAGATCGGACACCGCCTTGACCGACTCCACCGAGCCGAAGACCTCGGACTGCTTGACGGTCTCGCCCTCCTTGGGCAGGTCGATCTGGGTCACGTCACCGAGTTGCTCGACCGCGAAGCGCGTGATGCCGATGGTAGCGACCTTGACGCCGCCCTCTTTCTCCTCGATGCGGGCCCACTCGTGCTCCTTGGTGTACAGCAGATCATCCGGGTACGACGACATGGCGCTCATGGTTAATCCCTTCTTATCGCGTTTGTTCTCTCGCGCGCTTGTAAAAAGGACCGCTGACGACCTGGGCCTCGACCAGCTTGCCACGGCAGTCGATCACCAGGGTCTGGCCCGGGCTGCCGAGCTCGCTGGGGACGTAACCCATCCCGATGTTCTTCTCGACGGTCGGCCCGTAGGTCCCCGAGGTGACCGTGCCGATCGCCGCGGCCGGGGCTTCGCTGCCGCCGTCGCCGCCATCGGTCTTGGCGTGGATGGGATAGCCGTGGCGAGCGACGCCGCGCCCGCGCATCTCGAAGCCGACCAGCTTGCGCCGGACGCCGCGCGCCTTCTGCTCGCGCAAGGCCGCCTTGCCGATGAAGTCCGCGGGCCCGTCCAGCTTGACCACCCAGCCGAGCCCGGCCTCCAGCGGCGTGGTCTCCTCGCTGAGGTCGTTCCCGTACAGCGATAGCCGGCCCTCCAGGCGCAGGGTGTCGCGGGCGCCCAGCCCGACCGGCTTTCCGCCCACCGCGGCTGCGGCCTGGATCAGCGCCTGCCAGAGCGTCTCGGCGCGCGCGGCGTCGCAGAAGATCTCGAAGCCATCCTCGGCGGTGTAGCCGGTGCGCGCCAGCGACGCGTGAACGCCGGCGATGTCGCGGCCCGTCACCAGGTCGAAAGACCGCACCGACGAAAGCGGCAGCGCGGTCAGCGGCTGCAGCGCCTCCTGCGCGCGTGGGCCCTGGAAGGCGATCAGCGCGGTGGCGTCGGAGGCGTCGTCGATCTCGCACCAGTCGCCGACGTTGTCACGGAACCAGGCCAGGTCCTTGTCGCGGTTGCTGGCGTTGACCACGATCAAGAAGTGATCGGCGGCGATGCGATAGACGATGAGATCGTCGACGATGCCACCGTTCTCGCGGCAGGCGACGGTGTAAAGCGCGTGGCCGTCGCCGAGCTTGCCGAGGTCGTTGGTGATGAGCCGCTGCACGGCCTCAGCGGCGCGGGCGCCGCGGAAGTGCACCTCGCCCATGTGGCTGACGTCGAACACACCGACGGCGTTGCGGGTCGCCCGGTGCTCGTCGATGATCCCCGACGGGTAGTTGACCGGCATCCACCAGCCGCCGAAGTCGATGATCTTCGCGCCGGCGCGCCGGTGTGCTTCGTAAAGAGGGGTCTTGCGCGGCTCGGTGGTCATGAGGGGTCGCTTGGGGGGGCCATCCTGCGAGAAACGCCCAGCGATTTCAAGGACAGCCCAGCCGTGTCGCCGCCGCGCAAACTCAGAGGAAAACCCGACCGCGCGGCCCGCCAACGTCCTGGAAAAGGGGCGTCCGAAATTAACCAACAATGCGCCCGGGCGAAAGGATCCCGAAACAACGCCCGGCCTATAACTACTGTTGTCAGCGAGGGAAAACGGGCGAGGCGAGACCGGGGACAGCGGGAGGGTGTGAAGAGGGGCGAGCGAAACCGACACAGCCAGCGAGGAATGATACCGAGGGACCGAGCGTTGAGAGAGAGAGACAGAGAGACGCAGAGAGAGAGACGAGAGAGAGACGCCAGAGAGAGAGAGACGCCAGAGAGGGTATCCAGGGGGTGGACCGTGCCGGGAAGGGGTTCTGCCTCAACTTACGGTCGAGCCAGAACCCCTCCCGCACGGTCTCTTTTTCTCGTACAATGTCGCGCTGGGAGAGCAACACATCAGGGGAGGGACCATGCATCTACGTCACATCAGCCCAGGATCCACCGATTGGCTCGATGCCGTCTCCGAGGGAGGCGACGACGGAGGGGGGCGGGGCGGGGGTAAACCGCAGGGACCCGAGCAACCGGAACCGCGGTTGCGAATGCACGCGGCCCGGTCCGAGAGTGACCGTGAGCGCCCGGGTGATCGCCGGCGCGCGGCCCCTGGTGGCGGTCCCACCGACGCGACCTGAACAAGTTCGCGCCTGAGCGAAAAAGGACGGGGCGACGCCTAGCCAGGGTCGCCCCTTTTCCTTGCCGGCCGGCCGTCACCAGGTCCGCCGGCGGTGGCCCACTTCCAGGATCACCGCGCCCAAACGACTCATGGCCCGCGAGCTTGCGCTCGGCGGGCCATGAGCTGGTACTACCGATACGTTCCGGGACAGCTAGATGGCGTCTTCGCCCTTCTCACCGGTGCGGATGCGGATGGCCTCCTCGACGGCGGTGACGAAGATCTTACCGTCGCCGATCTTGCCGGTCTTGGCCGTGGCCGCGATGGCCTGCACCACGTCGTTGACCACCGAGTCCTTCACCACCACCTCGATGCGCGCCTTGGGCACGAAGTCGACGACGTACGACGAGCCTCGATAGACCTCGGTCTTGCCGCCGGTGCGGCCGAAGCCCTTGACCTCGTACACCGTCATGCCCGAGACGCCGATCTGCCTCAGGCGATCTTTCACGTCGTCCAGCTTGTGCGGTTTGATGATTGCCTCGATTTTCTTCATGGCTGCTCTTCTCCTTGCGCGTTACGTGGTCTTGACGAACGCGGGGGCGCCGCCTTGGACGGAAACATCCATCGGCTCGCTTCCGTGTGAGCCGCCCTCCTCGGGGTGGTAGCCAGCTTCGCCGTGATCCGCATCGTCGAGGCCGGCCTCTTCGCCCTCGATGCTGGGACGCAGCCCCAGCACGGCCTTGACCGCGTAGGCGATCACCACGGTGCCACCGATGGCCAGCGCCATGGTGAGGCCGATGGCCTTGATCTGCTCCAGCCACAGGGTCTTGCCGACCAGTCCGGCCAGGTTGGTGCTGAGGTTGGCGTTGACGTCCGGGGTGGCGAAGATGCCGGTGACCAGGGCGCCCATGGTGCCGCCGACGCCGTGCACGCCGAAGGTGTCCAGCGCATCGTCGTACTTGAAGATCGCCTTCAGCTTGGTGCAGGCCAGGTAGGGCACCACGCCGGCCAGGATGCCGATGATCACCGCGCTCGACGGCGACACGAAGCCCGCGCCGGGGGTGATGACGACCAGACCAGCGACCGCGCCCGAGCAGAAGCCCAGGATGGTCGGCTTGCCGCGGGTGATCCACTCCAGCGCCGGCCACACGCTCGCGGCGACCGCGGTCGCCAGGGTGGTGGTGGTGAAGGCGTTGGCGGCGATGCCGTCCGAGGCCACCGCGCTGCCAGCGTTGAAGCCGTACCAGCCGACCCACAGCATGCCGGTGCCGACCATGGTCAGCGTCAGGCTGTGCGGCAGGAAGGCGCGCTTGCCCCAGCCGTTGCGCTTGCCCAGGATCAGGCACAGCACCAGCGCCGACCAGCCCGACGACATGTGCACGACGGTGCCGCCGGCGAAGTCGATCGCCTTGATCGAGGCCTTGGCGTTCCACACGCCGTTCATCAGGCCGTCGATGCCCCACACCATGTGGGCCAGCGGGAAGTACACCACCAGCATCCAGATGGCGATGAACAGCATCACCGCCGAGTACTTCATGCGCTCGGCGATGGCGCCCACGATCAGGGCCGGCGTGATGATCGCGAACATCAGCTGGTACATCGAGAAGACGTTCTGCGAGACCCAGGCCGCGTAGTCGGTGTTGGGCGCCGAGGTCACTCCATGCAAGAAGGCGAACTTGACCCCGCCCAGGAACGACTGCCCGGGCGCGAACGCAAAGCTGTAGCCGAAGGCCCACCACATGATGGTGACCAGACCGGCGCAGCCGAGACACTGCGCCATGACCGACAGGATGTTCTTGCGCCGCACCAGGCCGCCGTAGAACAGCGCCAGGCCGGGCAGGGTCATGAAGAGCACCAGGGCCGCCGAGGTCATCATCCAGGCGTTGTGGCCCGGGCCCGGGCCCGACAGCGCCTTGGGCGTGCCGTTGCTGATGTAGGCCTCGAGATCGGCCACGCGGGTGGCCAGATCCGGCGCCGCGGGCGCGGCGGCCGGGGCTTGCGCCGAGGCGATCTGGGCGCCGATCGCCATCAGGGTAAACACGGTCAGGGACGCGAGGACGGTCCAGGCCGCCGTCTTGCGCCCCCGTCCTGCGGTCCGGGGGTGATTTCTAACGTTCGCCATGGTTCGAGATCCTTTCATTCAGCGGCATGGGTGCGGTTTGCGGCGGGACGACTGGAAGGACGTCCCTCTTATTCCGACCCGCGCCTACAGCAACCCCGGTGCCGAAAGTCAGCGCGACTCGCCGCATCCGAGCGATCTCGGGCACTTGTTCATGCGGGATCCCTGGCGGCAACCGGACCGATCGCCAGCGGAAACGACCCGGAAATCTACCGTTCAAGCGCTGGACGCGGACTCTGGGGATAGTTTTGCCAAACGCAGCGGGTGTCTCGCGTTTCGCAAGACCAGACGGCTCAGCCGCGGGGCTTCTCGCGCCGGTACAGCGTGGAGGGGTCGACGCCCAGGATCTCCGCTGCCTTCAGCTTGCTGCCGCCGACGCGTTTCAGGATCGCGGATATGTAGCGGGTTTCCAGATCTTCCAGGGTCAGCGGGCGCTGGAGCAGCGGCGCGATCGGATCGCTGTCGCGCACCGGGCCCAGCGCCAGCTGCACGTCGGCCAGCGTGGCGCGGGGCGCGGATGCGGTCACCACCAGGCGCTCGACCAGGTTCTCCAGCTGGCGCACGTTGCCGGGCCAGTCGCAGGCGGTGAGAAAGTCCAGCGCCTCGGGCTCGAACCCCGAGAGCACGGAGCGCGAGGCGCCGTCCAGGCTCTTGCGCAGGAAATGCTCGACCAGCATGGGGATGTCGTCAGCCCGCTCGCGCAGCGCCGGCACCGCCACGCGCAGCACGTCCAGCCGGAAGAACAGGTCCTCGCGGAACAGCCCCTTGCCGACCAGGTCGCCCAGGTCCTTGTGGGTGGCCGCGACGCAGCGCACGTCGACGCGCCGGCTCTGCTCGCTGCCCACGGGGCGCACCTCGCCCGATTGCAGCACCCGCAGCAGCTTGCCCTGCAGGGTCAGGGGCAGATCGCCGATCTCGTCCAGGAACATGGTGCCCTCGTCGGCCTCGACGAACAGGCCGCGCCGGCTCTGCAGCGCGCCGGTGAAGGCGCCGCGCGCGTGGCCGAACAGCTCGCTCTCCAGCAGCTGCTCGGGCAGCGCGGCGCAGTTGACCGCCACGAACGGCTTGTCGGCGCGGGAGCTGTCGGCGTGCAGCGCCAGCGCCACCAGCTCCTTGCCGGTGCCGGTCTCCCCGGAGATCAGCACCGACGACGCCGCGCCCGCCACCCGCTCGATCAGCGCGCGCAGCTGGCGCATGGGCGGGCTCTGCCCCAGCAGCTGCTGCGCCGAGGCGTTGGCGCGCAGCGTGCGCCGCAGCTGGGCGTTCTCGTTCGACAGCGCGCGCTCGCGGCAGGCGCGTTCGGCCAGCGCGCGCAGCGTCTCCATCTCGAACGGCTTGGTGACGTAGTGGAAGGCCCCGCGCCGCATGGCCTCGACCGCGCTGTCGATGCCGCCGAAGGCGGTCATCACGATCACCGGCACCGTCGGGTCGATGCGCTTGATTCCGGACAGCACGTCCAGCCCGTCGACGTTCTTCATGCGCAGATCGGTGATCACCAGGTCGGCGGGCTCCTGGGCGAAGCGCTCCAGGGCGGCCGCGCCGTTGTCGAAGACCTCGGCCTCGAAGCGCGCCGCTTCCAGCTCGTTGGCGACGGTGGCCGCCATGTCGACCACGTCGTCGACGATGATCGCGCGCGGCTTACGCATGGGCGATGCGCGCCTCCCCGGTGGCGGCCGCCGGCGTCGCGACCGGCCAGATCACCGTCGCCGTGGTGCCCTTGCCGGGCGCGCTGTCGAGGTTGATCTGCCCGCCGTGGTTGCGCACGATGCTGGCGGCGATGGGCAGGCCCAGGCCGGTGCCCTCGCCGCGCTTCTTGGTGGTGAAGAAGGGGTCGAACACCGTGTTCATGTGCTCGGGCGCGATGCCGCAGCCGTGGTCGACGACCTCGATCTGGACCCGGCCGTCGCGGGTGAGGTGGGCGGTCACCAGCACCCGATCGCCCTCGCGCGAGGCGTCGCAGGCGTTGAGCAACAAGTTCACGAACACCTGCTGCAGCTGGTCGGGATCGGCGGCCAGCGCGGGCAGGTCTTCCTCGATCGAGACCTCGATGCGCATCTTCTTGGCCGCGCTCTTCCACTCCAGCAGCGAGCGCGCCCGCTCGACGATGGTCTCCAGCGCCACCGCCTGGCGCTCGATCGACTGCCGGCGCGAGAAGTCCAGCACCTGGCGGATGGTCGAGGAGATGTTGTCGATGTGTTTGATGATCACCCGCAGGTCGTCGCCGCGCGGTCCGTCGCCGATCGCGCGCAGCACCTGCTCGGCGCGGCCGCGGATCACCGCCAGCGGGCTGCCGACCTCGTGCGCGATGCCGGCGGCCAGCACGCCCACCGTGATCAGCTTCTCGGCGCGCACCAGCTGGTTCTCCAGATCCCGGATCTCGGACAGGTCCTCGACCAGCGCGAACGCGTGCACGCCCAGCTCCTGGTCGCGCACCGGGACGACCCGGATGTGGAACTGCTGCGCCCCCGTGGTGATCGAGCGCAGCGCGGGCGGCGTGCCGCCGGCGCCGATCGCGCGCTCGGCCTCGGTCAACATCTCGTGCAGGGCGCGCCCCCATTCGGCGGCCGACTCGGTGAAGGCCTCGCGCACCAGGGCGCCGATCCGGATCGGCCCCAGCCGCTCGGCCAGGAAGCCGTTGGCCAGCGCCACCCGCCCGTCCTTGGACACGCCCAGCACCCCGAGCGGCGCGTTGTCCACGATCGACTGGCTGGTCTCGCGCGCGCTGGCCAGCGCCTGCGCGAAACGCAGCCGGCCCTCCAGCTCGACCGCCCGGCGCTGGTGGCGCAACACCAGGGTGCCGATGATGGCGACCGCCAGCGCCGCCGCCATCGCCGTCAGCACCACCCGCGCGACCATCGATCGGTTGCGCTCGATCAGGGCCCGGGTCGACGCCAGCCAGGTCACCCCCCAGCTGCCCGTGGGCCGGTCCAGGCGCTCGGTGACCTGGACCGCGGGGATGCGCTTGGACTGGATGGTGCGCGCGCCGCGGCCGCCGGAGTGCGCGGGCGGGGGCAGCTCGATGTCCAGCTCGGCCGGGGGCGCGCCCGCGGCGCTGGCCCGGCACCCGCCGGAGGTCTCGCAGTCGCCCCAGACCACCCCCGCGGGATCGGTGATGAACAGGCGCGCCTCGGGCGCCGCCGCCCAGCCAATGGCGCCCAGGAAGATCGCGGCGTCGCTGGCGACCACGATGGCGCGCCCGCCGCGCACCGGCGCCCCGTAGAGCAGGAACGAGCGCTCGCCGAGGCGGGCGGTCTTGCCCAGCGCGCGGGCGTTCTTGGCGGCGACGTCCAGCGCCAGGCGCTGGGTATGGGGGACCAGCGCCGCCACGGTGTCGGCGGTCTCGGTGGGCGCCGAGGCCAGGATCTCGATGGCGCCGCTCGCGTCGACCAGGGCGATGCTCCGGTACTGGGCCACCACCACCACCAGGGCGCGGAAGGCCCCCTCCCAGACCCGCCGGTCGGTCGCCGGGTCGGGCCGCTCCCCGGCGCGCGAGTGCTCGACCAGGTCGGTCAGCATGCGGGTGTCCTGATCCAGGGCGTCCAGCTGCGCGCTCAGCACGCCGACCGAGGCGTGCGCGTGCTGGCCGGCCGCGCGGGTGAAGTCCTCGAACAGCTGCTGCTGTTCGTTGCGGACGCTGGCCAGCGACAGGCCCAGGATCCCGGCCAACGCGGTCAGCATCACCGCGATACTCTTGAACGGTTTCAACGGCCGCCAAGCATACGCGGGGTCGGCGGGCACAGCACCCGCAACCGCCACGGCGGCTCGCGTCGAGCGCCCGCGAGCCATAGGCCTGCGTGAACGCCCCGATCGACGGATCGAACGCGTGCCGGCAGACGTCGTCGTGGATGGCGCGACGCGTTCGGCGCCACGCATCCACCGGCCCGTGCTGCCGCTGTTGTTCGACGCTCTTGACGCCACGATCGAACGCCACCCATGCGAGCACTTTGGAGTGCGTGAAATGACGCCGCGGGCCGCGCACCTCCCAGATGCCTTCGTCCGGCTCGCGCCAGATTTTTTCAAGATGATCGAGGAGCGCGATCTGCAAATCCCATCCGGCCGCCGCGTTCGGGATGCCACCCACACGGGCCTGATGCAACGCATCCATCAGTTCGCCATAGACGTCGAGCTGCAATTGCTCGTGCGCGCGGTTGCCGATCCGAACGGGCTTCGATTTCTCGTAGCCGTCGAGCCACGTGACTTCCCATTCGGTGAGCCGCCGCTCGCCCGCGATCCCGTACATGATCTGGATCTGGTCGGGCGAGCCCGCGAC
>Ga0207701_10008134_pt1 | contig 10378 bp, 8 predicted proteins | sample KBSSwiSSwithPhiX_FD_184294 | JGI IMG/M metagenome (GOLD analysis project Ga0207701, IMG submission 184294) | Switchgrass rhizosphere bulk soil microbial communities from Kellogg Biological Station, Michigan, USA, with PhiX - S5 (SPAdes) (version 2) | ecosystem: Environmental > Terrestrial > Soil...
GGCGCGGGCGCGATCGAGCGCGCCGCCGCCGAGCGCTACGACCTGGTGGTGTCCGACGTGCGCATGGAGCGGTCGAGCGGCCTCGACGTGCTCAAGGCCTTCACCGACAAGGCGCCAGGCACCCCGGTGATCCTGATAACCGCCTTCGGCGACGTGACCGGCGCCATGGAGGCGATCCAGCGCGGCGCCTACGACTACGTCTCCAAGCCGTTCAACATCGAAGAGCTCAAGCTGACCGTCACGCGCGCGCTGGAGCGGCGGCGCCTGGTGGCCGAGAACAAGACGGTACAGAGCGAGCCCAAGACCCAGATCGAGGACATCGTCGGCAAGAGCACGGTGATGCTGGAGGTCTACAAGCTGGTGGCGCGGGTCGCGGCGTCGACCGCCACCGTGCTGGTCACCGGTGAGTCGGGCACCGGCAAGGAGCTGGTGGCGCGCGCGATCCACACCCACTCGCCGCGCGTGCGCGCCGCCTTCGTGCCGGTGAACTGCACCGCGCTGACCGAGTCGCTGCTGGAGTCGGAGCTGTTCGGCCACGCGCGCGGCGCCTTCACCGGCGCCGTGGTCGCCAAGCGCGGCCTGTTCGAGATGGCCAGCGGCGGCACCATGTTCCTGGACGAGATCGGCGACATGGGGCCCAAGATGCAAGCCCAGCTGCTGCGCACTCTGCAAGACGGCGAGGTGCGGCCGGTGGGCGGCAGCGAGTCGATCCGCGTCGACGTGCGCCTGGTCTGCGCCACCAACAAGGATCTGGAAGAGGAGGTCAAGGCCGGGCGCTTCCGCGAGGACCTGTACTTCCGCATCAACGTCGTCACCGTGCGGCTGCCGCCCTTGCGCGAGCGGCGCGAGGACGTGCCGATCCTGGTCGCGCACTTCCTGGCCAAGATCGCGCGCCGCGAGCGGCGCGATCAGGCGGCGCTGTCGCCCGAGGCGCTGCGCCTGCTGACCGGCTACGCCTGGCCGGGCAACGTGCGCGAGCTGGAGAACGCCATCGACCGCGCGGTGGCCGTGGCCAAGGGCAACGTGATCCTGCCGTCGGACCTGCCGCCCGAGGTCGGCGGCGCCGGCCCGCTGGTCACCGGGGACGGCAGCGGCATCATCGAGGACCGTCCCACGCTGGCCGAGCTCGAGCGCCGCTACATCGCGCTCACCCTGAACGAGAGCGGGGGCAACAAGAAGAAGGCGGCCGAGAAGCTGGGCATCGACCGCCGTACGCTGTATCGCGCGCTGGAACGGTCGGGCACCGACGCCGGCGAGCCCGACGAAGATGAATAGCGACGAGCGAATGAGGCCGGGGATGTCCAAGAGCACCAAGACCGCGCGCGCGCGCTGACCCCATGCTGGAGCTGGCCGGCGTGTCGAAGCGCTTCGGCGGAGCCGAGGTGCTGCGCGGGATCGACCTCACCGCCGCCGCCGGCGCGACCACCGTGCTGATCGGACCGTCGGGTTGCGGCAAGTCGACGGTGCTGCGGCTGATGCTGGGCCTGATCGCGCCCGACGCCGGCGTGGTCTGCTTCGACGGGCGCGCGGTCGACGCACACACCGTCGACGAGGTGCGCGCCCGCAGCGGTTACGTCATCCAGGACGGCGGGTTGTTTCCGCACCTGGACGCGCGCGCCAACATCACCCTGATGGCGCGCCATCGCGGCTGGCCGGGCGAGAAGATCCAGCGCCGCGTCGCCGAGCTGGTCGGGCTGACCCACTTCCCGGGCGATGCGCTCGCGCGCTACCCGGTCGAGCTGTCGGGCGGACAGCGCCAGCGGGTCAGCCTGATGCGCGCCCTGATGCTGGACCCCGACGTGGTCTTGCTGGACGAGCCGCTGGGCGCCCTGGACCCGCTGATCCGGGCCGAGCTGCAGGGTGACTTGCGCCGGATCTTTCGCGATCTCAAGAAGACCGTGGTGCTGGTGACCCACGATCTGTCCGAGGCCGGGCGCCTGGGCGACGCGATCGTGCTGATGCGCGCGGGGGCGATCGTCCAGCAGGGCCCCCTGGCCGAGCTGGCGCGCGCCCCGCGCGACCGCTTCGTGACCGACTTCATCAACGCCCAGCGCAGCCCGCTGGAGGGGTTGTGAGGAGGCCGCCTCCCCCTCCGATCCCCTCGCCCCCGTCCTCGGGGGAGAGGGTTAGGGTGAGGGGGGCGCCCGATAGTGGGGAGCGCTTCTTCTCGACGCCAGACCCCTCACCCCGACCCTCTCCCCGGAGGACCGGGGCGAGGGTGACTGGTGGTTGGAGGCGGCTAGAACAGCGCGAACAGCGCGAACAGCGCGAACAGCGCGGCTCCGTGCACCTCAGTCTGGTCGCGCTACTCATCGCGGTCACTGCCGCCTGCGGCCGGCCTTCCACCACTCCCACCGCCCCGCCCTCGGTGCGCCTCGGCTCCAAGGCGTTCACCGAATCGGTGATCCTGGGCGAGATCGCGGCCGTCGTGCTGCGCTCGCGCGGAGTTCCCACCAGCCATCGGCGCCAGCTGGGCGGCACCCAGATCCTGTTCTCCGCGCTCACCGCCGGCGAGATCGACGCCTACCCCGACTACACCGGCACCCTGACCCAGGAGATCCTGCGCGGCACCGAAGAATCCGCGCTGCCCGCGGCGCTGGCGGCGCGCGGGGTCGCCATGACCGCGCCGCTGGGCTTCCAGGACAGCTATGCCCTGGGCATGAAGTCCGCGCGCGCCACCGCCCTTGGCATCTCGCGCATCTCCGACCTGGCCGCCCACCCCGAGCTGCGCTTCGCCTTCAGCAGCGAATTCCTGGCGCGCGCCGACGGGTGGCCGGCGCTGCGCGCGCGCTACCAGCTGCCCCAGCGCGACGTGCGCGGCGTCGACCACGAGGTCGCCTACCGCGGCCTGGAGTCCGGCGACGCCGACCTCGTCGACCTTTACACCACCGACCCCGAGATCCCCGAGCACGACCTGCGCGTGCTGGAGGACGACCGCCATCAGTTCCCCTCGTACGCCGCGGTCTTCCTCTACCGCGCCGACCTGGCGACCCGCGCCCCCGACGCCGTCGCCGGGCTGCGCCTGCTGGAGGGCCGCGTCAGCACCCCCACCATGATCGCGCTCAACGCCCGCGCCAAGCGCGGCAAGATCCCGGAGACCGCGCTGGCCGAAAAGTTCGCCGCCGCCAACTTTCCGTCGCCGGGCGGGCGCGCGCCAGCGCCGCAGGGGAACCGCCTGGGCGCGGGCGCTCCTGACTGGCTCGCCGCCCTCGCCCAGCGTACCGCCGAGCACCTCTTCCTGGTCAGCGTGTCCCTGCTGCTGGCGATCCTGGTCGGCGTGCCGCTGGGCATCGCCGCCGCCCGCCGCCCCTTGCTGGGCCGGGCGATCCTGGCCGTGACCGGCATCTTCCAGACCATCCCCTCGCTGGCCCTGCTGGTCTTCATGATCCCGCTGCTGGGCATCGGTTCCGCCCCCGCGATCGTCGCCTTGTTTCTGTACAGCCTGCTGCCGATCGTGAGGAACACCCACGCCGGCCTGCGCGGCGTGCCGCCCCCGCTGCGCGAAGTCGCCACCGCCCTGGGCCTGCGGCCCGGCCCCAGCCTGCGCCTGATCGAGCTCCCCCTGGCCTCGCCCGCGATCCTGGCCGGCATCAAGACCTCGGCGGTGATCAACGTCGGCACCGCCACCCTGGGCGCCCTGATCGGCGCCGGCGGCTACGGCCAGCCGATCCTGACCGGCATCCGCCTGGACGATACCCGCCTGATCCTGGAGGGGGCCGTCCCGGCCGCCGTCCTGGCCCTGCTGGTCGAACGCCTCTTCGAGCTGGTCGAAAGGCTGGTCGTCCCGCAGGGTTTGCGGCCCCCCAGGTGACTCCTCACGGCGGTGGGTGATCGCAGCTGACGAACCTTCGTAGCTCGCAGCTGGTCGAGAAGGGCTCGGTGGCAGCGATCACCGCCAGGGTGTCGACACCCGAGCCGCAGTCCGTCACGAACGACTGCCCGTTGCCGTCCTCGAGGCAGTCGTTGCCGGCCTCGCCGTACGCGCCTTCGCTGGTGAAGATCAGGTGCACCGTGCGGACGGTATCGTTGCCGTTGCCCCCGAAGGCGTTTCCAAAACCGGAATAGATCAGCTCGTCGTTGCCGTCCATGCCGAACAGCCAGGTGTCTCCAGCGTCCCCCGACGACAGAATGTCGTTGCCCGCCAGACCGAGCACATCCAGGTAGTGTCCGCCGTAGACCAGACCGTTCATGTGGAAATTGCAAAAGATGGTGTCAGCCGACATGTTGAAGATGACCCAGACGAAGTCGTCTCCGCTGCTGCCGCTGACCTGAAAGTCATCGACCAGGCCCGAGCCGTTGCCGATCGCGGTGCCGGCGCACGCGTTATCCGACTTGCGCTGCCAGGCGATGATCTGGATCCCGGCCTGCGTGTCCCTGCCGATCTGCGCGCGCACTGGAACGTTTGCGCCAAACGGCGAGCTGATCTGGATCAGCGCCTGAGCGGTGCCGGGCATTTCCAGCGAGGCGAACAGCGAGATCGCCCCGGCCAGCATCAACGTCGCCATTGCTCGGGTCATGGGTGCCTGTCTCCTTGGTTGAGTGACGATCCGAGGGCAGCGGCCGCCAACCCGGCCCGCTGCGCCAGCGCCGTCTCCGGACTCGAGAACCGGCGCGTCGTGCGCGAGTCGGTCGCCGACGCTTCCAGCCTGGCGATCGCCGGCGTCTTCCCCAGCCCGCTGCGTCGCCAGGCGTCGAGCATGGACCAGAGGGGAACGTCCTCCTTGGCCCGTGCGAAGAAACATTCGAAGGCCTGCTCGCTGGCCATGTCGGGATATCCGAGCGCCATCTGCGCGAGCGAGATCGCGCGGTCGTCGGCCAGATCCCGATCGCGGTCGCACAGCGCCGCGGTGAACTGGGCAGCGAAGGCGCTCCTCAGGGCAGGGTCGGCCTGCAGCGCCCCCTTGAGGACCCCACTCAGGTAAGGCAACACCATTCCCGCGCGCGCCTCGGCGGGCGCGATGCCTCGCCGGGCCTGAGCGTCCAGCTGGTCGAAAACCCCGCCCAGCAAGTGCGCCGCGCGCGCCATGCGCGCCTGCGACTCCCCGGCAGCGCGATCGTCGTCGACGCCGGCGCTGGCGGAGGCAACCGGTAAAGAGAGGAGCGTCAGTGCCGCGCCGCCCGGGCGCGCGCGACCGGTGACCTCCAGGTCGGCCCGGGAGCTCCGATGCGACTCGGCCTGCACGGCCGCCATCGGCACGCCCCCGAGCCGACCCGACCCGCCGACCAGGAAGCCAACCAGCGCCGCCACCCCGGAGACCAGCGACAGCGTCATCATCCACCGCAGGTTCCTCATCGCGCTCCCCGCAAGACAAGACACGCGAGCCCGACTGCAAGTGAAGATGGCAGCCCTGCGCCGGCGATTCGGTCGAAAAAGTCTCATTCAGCCCTTGACCTAACCCCGCGCTTTTCCTAGTCTCCGGCTTCGCTGCGGTCGTGGCGGAACTGGTAGACGCGCCAGATTCAGGTTCTGGTGATGGCAACATTGTGGGAGTTCGACTCTCCCCGACCGCACAAGCGACTTTCCTGACCCCTCCCCCGTACTCGGGGGAGGGCTAGAGAGAGGGCAAGCCGCGTGGTCAGTTGAGTCCGGCCACCGGGAAGGGCTTCGATTCCCGGGTATCGGGTCGGTCTCGGCATGATCATCTCCTGCCGGAGCCACGGAAGCGCCATGGCTCGCGACACTAGCGTCGCGTTCGGAGACGGCATCACCTGCGCCGCGAGCGCGCCCAGAACTTCGCCAACCCCGACGCCCGCGACGTGTTGCACCCTCCCACGTCAATTTTGGACCTCGCGGGTCGCGCCATCTGGCACGCAACGTGTCCGGTGAGCCCAGGAGCGGCCGCGCCCACCCCGTTGATTCCGCCGCCTTCACTTTGGTCCGCGCCCGCGTGTCTACCCTATCGACATTCCCTTCGATATGCCGGCTTGACCGGAGCGCTGGAGACCTTCCCATGAAGAATAACGACCCGATCGGCATCGACGGCGGCCCCGTGAACAGTGGCTGTCGCCAACGAACAGCACGCCGTTGGCTCACCCTTGCGCTGACAATCGCAGCCGGCAGCCTCCCGGGCTGTGGCGATCTTGCGGACGACCTGGAGACCGTCAAGTCGGCACTCACCACCACGCGAACCCTCAACTTCGGCACCGTCCAGAGAGCACTGAAGAGGGACTGCGGCCAAAGATGCACTCAGTTCACGGTCGTTGGCGGCAGCTTGCACGGCATTCAATGCCAGCAATGGGTGCCCGATTGCAGCGTGCCCGGCCCATTGGCGACATTGCACGCCAACGCTGCTGCGGCGGCGTCCAACTCGATCTTCCCGGCGTACAACGAGGGACCAAGCTGGCAGTACTCGGGTTGCGGGCCACAGGCGGCGCAGAATGTCCTCAACTACTATGGGATCCAGATGCCGATCGCGGAGGTCGAGCAGTACATCCCTACGTTCGCGCTCGTCGCTGGCAGTCACGACCAGAATATCGCGTCGTTTCCCGACGACCTCGCCGACGGCCTCCAGCGCCTCTTCAACGAGATGGTAGCCCCGGGTCGCTTCATCGTCAGCCGGCGCTCCGGGGTGGTAATCGGCAATGAGCTCGACAAGGCCATGCGAAACGGCAACCCCCTCATCATGCTGGTCAACAACGGCACGCACTATCAGGTGGCGACGGGCGCCGATCTCACCCGGGCCTACGTCGTCGACTATGCGGGCAACGATCAGTGGAGGTCTCAGTCCGACCTGGGAATGGATCTCCCGTGGTACTCGGATCTTTTCTCGACCGTCAGCTTCGGCGCCGGAGGCTACGAGGACGACACGGTCATCACGATCGACTCGCACAACTACCCGCACGGGTTTCTCATCCAAAGCGACCGCGACTCAACGCTGGCGGTCAACGCCTGGGGTGGCGCCGCGGAGGGTAGGGTCCTGCGATTGCACGACGGCTGTTCGACCGCCAATCGTGACTGCACGTGGTCGTACCGGGGCGGGATGATCGTGAGCGACAGCGATCCGTCGCTGGCGATCAACGCCGTGGGCGGGGCGCTGGAGGGCACGGTCCTGGGCCTGACCCGCGCCTGCCGTCCGGACAATCCAGATTGCACCTGGACCTACAAGAACGGCGAGTTTCTGAGCGATCGGAACACCGCGCTCGCGATCAATGCCGGGGGCGGTGCACAGTTCGGGACGACCCTCGTGTTGGCTGGCGCTTGCACGGCCTCCAATCCCGATTGCACCTGGACGATTCCGCACGTCGCCTTGTCCAGCGGGAGGGATCCGACCCTGGCGATCAACCCGTCCAACGGCGCGGCCGAAGGCACGTCTCTCAAGCTCAGCTCGGCCTGCGCGGTGGGAAACCCGGACTGCACCTGGACGTTCTGGAGAGGGATGATCGTCAGCGACCGAAACGCTGGGCTCGCCGTCAACGCCTGGGGCGGCGCCGCCAATGGCGTGGCCCTCAAGCTGACCAGCCTCTGTACCAGTGCGAATCCCGACTGCACCTGGACCTGGACCCGCGGCCAGCTGGTGAGCGATCGCTCCCCTCTTCCCATCAATGCGTTCGGAGGCGCGGTCGACGGCGCCCCGCTGCTGCTCAACAGCGCGTGCACACCCACCAATCCCGACTGCCTTTTCGCGGGGACGTCCGCAGGCCATTAGGTGCTCTGCCGCCCCGCGCCGGAACGCAAGCCGCCGGAGGGCACTGGCCGGGGGAACGCCCACCATTGTCGTCGACGGGGCCGCCGGCCGAACCAACGTCGGCCCTCTCGTGGCGGAGGCGCTCTCTCCGACCGAGCTCTTCTGGGTCGAAGGGATGGCGAATGATCGAACCGATCCCGTCACGGTGTGGCGGGCATCGCGCGCCGGGGGCACTCCGACCATGATGGCAAGCTTTCCGTACGTGACATCACTCGACTCGGTGCCGTTCTCGGACATCGCGCTCAGCGACGATGCCTTGATCCTGGGCGGGACCTGGCGCGCGCCCGTCGCCCTGCCCTTGCAGGGTGGACCCATGCGTGCGCTGGACGCGACAGAACTGCCCGCACTGTTCGGGTGGTACGCCGGCACCAGTGGCGCGGGGGTGTTCTGGAGCGAGCCTCGCCCCGGCAGGGATCGCGACGATTCGTAAGTCCGACGCGACTGTGCAACCTGTAACACTTCGGCGCGAGCTTCGTAATGTTGCGCGGCCCGGCGTGGATGCTGTCCCCATTCGGCCCACCAGGGCACGGGTGTATCCGCAGCTCCGTTCCGGTCTGAACGACTCGCTTCACCGAACCTGAGGAGGCACGAATGCTCGAACGAACGGTAAAGATGTTACTGGCTGCCGCTGTAGCAGGTGCGGTGGGTTGCGGGGCGGAGCCGGACGCGATCGACACGGGCGAGGCTGCGCTGCTGGGTGATGCGATCCCAGGGACCAACGCAGCGACGTTCGCCGCGACGAGGCTCAACTTCATCGCCGAGGAGGGGCCGCCGGACGGCCTCGGACCCATCTTCAACGAGCACAGCTGCAGCCTTTGCCACAACGAGGGCGCGGTGGGCGGGGCCGGCCAGAACATCGAGAGACGCTACGGGCGGCTGACCAACGGCGTGTTCGACGCCATGGAGAGCACCGGCGGCTCGCTGCGCCAGCTCTTCGGCCTGGGCGTCTTCACGCCGCAGGGCACCGGCCAGAACTGCCAGTCGGGCACCGACGCCAACCCGGCGGCGGGCGCGACGATCTTCGCGGGCCGTCTGGCCACGCCGTTGTTCGGGCTCGGCTTGGTCGATTCGCTGCCCGACGCGCGCTTCGACACGCTGGCCAGCCGCGAACCGGCGGCGATCCGCGGCATAGTCAACCGCGTCACCATCGCGCTGCCGAACCCGCTGGACGCCTCGCAGCGAACCGGCGGCACCCGCGTGGGCCGCTTCGGCTGGAAGGCCGGGGTTTCCAACCTGGGCCAGTTCTCGGCCGACGCCTACGTGAACGAGATGGGCATCACCACCTCGTCCTGCGTCGGCGGCGTGCCCAACCTCGCCTTTGCGATCGAGAACCGCGCCAACCGCGCCCCCACCAACGCCGTCATCAACGGCTGCCCGGACGACGTGGTCCCCGGCATCGACGACGACTTCGCGGAGGAGACCAACAACTGCGCGGGCGGCGTGAACGAGCTGCAGGACGACGTCGCCAACTTCGCCTTCTTCATGGCGCACCTGGCCGCGCCGGTGCCCGCGGCCATCTCCGCCGGCAGCGCGCAGGATCGCGGCCGCACGCTCTTCAACTCGGCGGCCCTGCAATGCTCGGGCTGTCACCGCAACGACGCCGACATCTTCGTGTCGACCTCGGCGGGCGGCGTCCAGGCCGGCATCGCCTTCCAGCCGTACTCCGACTTCCTGGTGCACGACATGGGAGCGCTCGGCGACGGCATCGGCAACAGCGGTGACAGCGTGGCGGTCACCCGCCGCATGAGGACGGCGCCGCTGTGGGGCTTGCGCTCGCGCAACAGACTGCTGCACGACGGTCGGACCACCGACCGCGGCGCGGCCATCCTGGCGCACTCCGGTCAGGGTGCGGCGGCCGCGACGGCGTACAACGCCCTCAGCGCCGCGCAGAAGAGCGATCTGCTGCTCTTCCTGCAGACCCTGTAGCTCCAGACATCCGCTTCCTTCCTGACGGCCGTCCCGCGCAGCACGCGTGGGGCGGCCGCTTCCGGCCCTTCCGGATTCGGGACGCTGGCCGTCCGGACGGACGGGGTTCCACGAGCTTCCGCTCGGAGATCAGCCAGGGCGCGGTGTTTCGAGCCCCCGGCGGCTAGCGGCGTGAAACCATGCTCGGTCAGGCCTCCGCGGTGGCACTCGAGGACGCAGCCGCCCAGCTCGACAAGCTGCTCTACGCCCTCACCAACCCAGTCGGCCTGGTCGAGAAGGCTGAACACTGGTCCGGCGCCACATCCCTCCATTCCATCCTCATGGACCAGCCCACCTTTATCAGGCAGCGTTCGAGAGCTTCGGGTTCTTCTCGGCGACTTCCCTTGGTTCGGGTTCGGGTTCTTACTTCTATCAGCCATCGCCTTACCCGTGCATGAGCTCCCGTTTCAATTCAGTAGACCAGGCCTAGCTTCCAGGTGTGGTGATCCTCCGGCGGTTCTGGCGCGGTTGGGCCGTCGGCGCTCTCTTCGGCGCGACCAGCAAGCGCCAGCAGACGCTCTTCTCCGTGATCGTCGGGGCGGCGGTCGCGTGGCCGGTGCTGACCTTCGGTGTGCTGGCGCCGAAGATCGCGGTGCAGGCCATCGCCTTGATCCCGTTGCCGGACACCGTGCCGACCTGGACGGTTCGGCTGGTGTGGATCGCTCTGGCGCTGGCGATTCCCCTGGCCGTCGGTGCGGCGGTGGTCGTTCATGCTACGCCGGCGACGA
>Ga0207701_10008135_pt1 | contig 10377 bp, 12 predicted proteins | sample KBSSwiSSwithPhiX_FD_184294 | JGI IMG/M metagenome (GOLD analysis project Ga0207701, IMG submission 184294) | Switchgrass rhizosphere bulk soil microbial communities from Kellogg Biological Station, Michigan, USA, with PhiX - S5 (SPAdes) (version 2) | ecosystem: Environmental > Terrestrial >...
CAGCCAAACAAAAAGGTATTTGATATGCTTAATACCAAATATTTCATTCAAAAAGATGGCAACGGGCAAACCCAGGCATATCAAAAAAATGACAGTGCATTGGGTAATTGCTGGTTGATAAAAAACATTCAGTATGTAAAAGATGCAAATGCAGAAATGAATGCACTTAGCAATTTCAATCCAAAGGATACTGCTATCGTGCAAAATACATTTAAGTCATCTATTCCATTTGAACAACCGGCTGTCGATAGCACTGCAACAATATCATTAGTAAAAAATGATAACGATGTGATCACTTATACATTTAATGCAGCAAGCAATCAATTTGCTGTCTTTAGTGAAGTGTACTACAAAAGCGGATGGAAAGCATACATTGATGGAAAAGAAGCACCGATCGTAAAAGTCAATTATGTTTTGCGTGGGCTTGCTGTACCAGCAGGCAAACATGATATCAAATTTGAATTCAAACCGCAAGGATATTACACAGGGAAAAGTATTACTTCCATTTTTTCAATTGTATTATTAATTGTATTTGCCACTGGAATTTTTATGGAATGGCGAGGCAGGAAGGAAACAACGCTTGCGAATCGTGTTTGATGCTGAAGATTTTATGGTTATTTTGCTGTCATGAATGTTCCAGCAGTCAGTGTTGTTCTTCCGGCTTATAATTGTGAAAAATATATTGCCAAAGCAATTGAGAGTGTTCTGCACCAAACTTTTACTGATTTCGAATTTATCATTATTAATGATGGCTCTACCGATCGCACTGAAGAAATAATTAAATCGTTTTCTGATCCCCGGATATTGTATCAAACCAATAATACTAACAAAGGCCTTGTATTTACTTTAAACAAAGGAATTGATGTTGCTAAAGGCAGGTATATTGCCCGTATGGATGGTGATGATATTTGTCTTCGGGATAGATTTAAAAAACAATTTGATCATCTGCAGCTAAACAAAGATGTTGAAATATTGGCAACAGTGGTTACACTAATTGACGAGAACGAAACAGTTTCAGGAACCTGGCATAGTGACATCAATAATGTAAGCGCAAAAGACATTCGAAAAGAACTTCCAAAAGATAATTGTATTGCTCATCCAAGCATTATGGGTAATACCAGCGTTTTCAAAAAATATAAATTCTATCAAACCCAATCGATCGGCGAGGATTATGATCTCTGGCTAAGAATGGCAGCCGATAATATCATCATTCATAAACTTTCCGAAGCATTGCTGCAGCATCGCATACTATCCAGTTCATTTACCCGAACAAGACAGCAAAATGTATTTTGGAAAATAGCAAAGATCAAGATCGGGTTTAGTTGGCAACAGATCAAAAAGGGAAAGCTAAATGTCTTCATCATTAAAACCTTTTTTTATGGCTGCATTGATCTATTAAAAGGAAATGGAAAAACCATTAAGAATTTATTTCGCTGAATATGTACAATCTTTTACAAATAAAAAGATTTGCGGAAAATATTTTTATCTTACCATTTATCCTTATGGGAAGATTGGCTGCTGTTATTCGCCCTTTAAACAAGGAATACCGGGTCTTTTATTTTTTCCCTTTTTATCATACGGGTGGCGCTGAGAAAGTTCATGTACAAATTGCCAATGCTACCGGAGGAAGCGACTGTATTATTTTCTTTACAAAAAGATCTGTTGATGCTCGTTTCCTTGATGAATTCAAAGAAACCGGATGTGAAATAAATGATATTTCTAAATTCACTGATAATAAGTGGTTCTATTTCCTGAATCTTTTTTATCGTGGGATTATTTCGGGCTATATCAACGGTCAGAAGCAAAAGCCAATTGTGTTTAATGGACAATGTAATTTTGGTTATAAGATAAGCCCATGGATAGAGAAAAGTATTTCACAAATTGAATTGATCCATTCCTTCAATACTTTTTCTTATATCCGTATCCCGTTTTTGCCGTTTATTAGTAAAACTATAATGATCAGTCAAAAAAGAGTGGAGGATCATAAGAGGTTATATACCAGGTATAAGATCCCGGTGATTTTATTTGATAAGATCATATATGTTCCCAACGCAATAAAATTGCCTGGTCAACCTTTTATTAAAGATGATAAAACATTCACGGTTTTATATGTTGGTCGCGGTACAGAGGAAAAACGAGTAAAATTGGTTGCCGAAACAGCCAGGGAATTATATGAGAAAAACGAAAACATAAAATTCGAAATATTAGGCGATGTTTCGGAATCGATAAGCGAATCAGCATATCCTTTTATAAAATTTTATGGGAACATCAATGATGAAAAAATGATAAATAATATTTATTCAAGAGCTCATGTATTGATCCTCACTTCTTCAACCGAAGGATTTCCAATGGTGATAATGGAAGCAATGGCGCATGGGTGTGTTATATTATCAACTGCAGTCGGCGATATTCCATATCATGTAAAAAATAACGAGAACGGTCTCCTTTTTAGCAATACAAATAACGAAGCATCGATCATTAAGGAGGGAGCAGAAAAAATTACCTGGCTAAAAAACAACCGAAATGAAGTGAATAGAATGGCAGCAAGTAATATTAAATATGCAAAATATAATTTTGACATAGAAAGATTTAATAAGGATTACAGAGAATTGCTTTTATCAGTAAAACCGCAAAATTGAAGCCACTTAGTTTTATAATCATCACATACAACCGTCCTGCTGATATGCTGGAACTGCTGCAAAACATAAGCGTTCTTGACAGTGCATCAGATCTTCTTGAAGAAGTGATCGTGGTGAACAATGCTTCAACTGATGATTACACTGAAGTAAAGAAATATATAAACTCAACTCCTGCCCTGCCCTTTCGTTATCATGATGCTCCGGAAAATCTTGGTGTAGCAAAAGGCAGAAACTTTGCATTGCAAAAAGGGAAAGCGCCAATTATCATCATGCTAGACGATGACGCAGTATTGCAGAATAAAGAATGCCTTGTAAATCTTTACGCCGAATTTGAAATGAATAATACAACAAGGCCAAAAGCAATAATTTCATTCAAGGTTCTTTATTACGATACGCTGCAAATGCAGGTTAATGCTTTGCCGCATAAAAAGTTCGACGAACACAAAAACAAAGATTTTTTTGAGACTTATTATTATGCAGGCGGTGCGCATGCCGTAAAAAGAGAAGTGATCGAAAAGATTGGTCAGTATCCGGATGATTTTTTTTATGGCATGGAAGAATATGATCTGTCTTACCGCATTCTGGATGCAGGATATTCGATTGTTTATAGTAATAAGATTGTGATGCTGCATAAAGAATCCCCATTAGGCAGAAAACCCAAAAAGGAGAAACTTCAGATGATGTGGTTGAACAAATCCAAAGTGGCGTACCGATATTTACCTAAAATTTATTTTTACTCGACAGCCTTTATGTGGTCATTGCAATATCTAAAAGAAACCAGGTTTAATTTAGCCGGTTTTTTTAGCGGATGGAAAAAAATGTTTGCTATTTCTAGAAATGAAAGGAGAACACCATTAAGTAAAAAAACTTATCAATATCTCAAACAAGTGAATGCAAGACTTTGGTACTAAGTCAAAAACAATGAGCATAATTGTTCGAAAGAGATTGAGCCCACCATTGCCTATAGACTTCTGCGCTTTGTTTTTCTATACTACTGCATTCTTACAACCTTTCCAGCTTATCAAGAATATTTTTTAAATCCCCTAGACGATCTTGATTCCATTTTTTAACCAATTTTAAAGTATAATTCAATATTTTTGTGACCGCCAAATTTAAAGCCACAAAATCTAAAATGATGAATACCTGATCAAATGTCCTCATTCGCTTGCAGGGTACTTATTAGAACAAGAAATAGTAGGCTCAATAAATTTCTAAATAACTATTGAAACCTGAAAATAATAACCAGAAAATGAAAGTACTTGTCACCGGCGGGGCCGGATATAAAGGAATAAAATTATGTAAGCTATTGTTGGAAAAAGGCTACGATGTTACCATGCTGGATAATTTCATGTACGGATTTGCCCCTGCACTTTATATCGCTGAGAACCCTAACCTAACCATAATTAAACATGATATTCGAAACAAAATCGAAAACCTTTCAAAATATGATGCTGTTTTTCATTTAGCAGGAATAAGCGGCTTTCCTGCTTGCACAGCAAACCCTGCTGTGGCACAGGATATAAATGTGAATGCAACAAAACAATTAGTCGAAGGACTAAGCAAGAATCAAATATTGATCTATGCATCCACGACATCCTTTTATGGTAAGTCCGGAAGTGTATGTACAGAAGAAACGCCAATTGATGCAGTCAGTCATTATGGTCGTACGAAGTATGAAGCTGAAGTAATAGTTTCTCAAAAAGAAAATTCATTAAGCTTCAGGTTTGCCACAGTTTTCGGGTTCAGTCCAAAAATGAGAATGGATCTGATGGTAAATGATTTTACTTTCAAAGCAGTGAAAGAGCAGATGGTAGTACTATTTGAAAGTTATGCAAAGCGAACATTTATTCATGTGGATGATGCGGCGGCTTGTTATCTATTTGGCCTGGAAAATTTTGATACGCTAAAAAATGGGGTTTACAATGCAGGAGCTGATCACCTCAATTATTCAAAGATGGATGTGGCGCTGGCAATCAAAAAATTCGTGGATTTTGAAATTATTGATCCGGGTATTAAAGATAAAGATCTGCGTCATTTTATTATTTCATTTGAAAAGCTAAATAAAAAAGGATTTATTCCCCAAAAAACAATTGAACAGGGTATTGAAGAAATGCTGCGGATTTTTAAATTTTACGAATACTACACCCATTACAAACAAATTTAATGAAGCAGATAAAATATAAAGACGAGGTTGTTGCGATATTTCACAAGATCAGCGAATGGAAAGAAGGTTTGGATTTCTTAACGGATGATAATGCTTATATACAAGCCGGAACGTGGTGGTACAATAAAGAAAAAGTCTTAAAAGCACACCGGCATAAGCAATATCCAAGAGAAGTGAACCAAACACAAGAGACTTTTATTCTCTTAAGTGGTAGGTTACGGGTTGATCTTTACGATGAGGATAATAATATTTTCTTACAGGAGGAATTATCAGCTGGTGATATTGGGATCATATTAAATATTGGTCATGGCTATTTTATTCTTGATGACAATACAAAAGTGCTGGAAGTAAAACCAGGTCCGTTCACCTCTGTAGAAATGGATAAGGAAATGATACAATAAAATGGAAAATATTTTTTTTGATCTAAAAGATCTGAAGCATTGCGGAAAAAATGTGATCATCGGAAAAACCGTCAGGATCCGTTATCCGGAGCTTGTATCTATTGGGGACAATTGTATCATTGATGATTTCACTTATATTTCAACCGCATTGGAGTTGAAAAAAAATGTGCATATTAGCTCAGGCACAAAGATCATAGGAGGTCGTAACGCTTTTGTATCATTTGATGAATTTTCAACTACCGCTCCAAATGTCACACTATCTGCAGGAAGTGATGATTATACAATGGGTATAGCTACACCATTTGTTCCACTTAAATTCAAAGGCAATGCAAAAATTGGAAAGATCATTATTTACAAGCACTGTATTATAGGAGCTGGTTCCGTAGTATTACCTGATGTCACATTTTATGAAGGAGCATGTGTAGGCGCTTTATCATTGGTAAGTAAAGATCTCGAAGCCTGGATGCTGTATGCAGGAATACCTGCAAAACTTATCAGGATGAGAGATGAAATAAAAACAAAAGAATTAGAACGAATTTATAAACAAGAGAATAATGGATAGTAAGCTAAATGATAATCAATATCTATTGAATTATAGGAAAGATTTTGCTTCTCAATTCGGTGAAGATGGTATCATTGAAAAAATATTTGATCTTTTACCTGCCGGAGATCATTGGTGTGTAGAGTTTGGTGCTTGGGATGGAAAATTTTGCAGTAACACTTATCATTTACTGTCAGAAAAGAGCTGGTCAGGCATACTAATAGAAGGAAACCCCAAAAGAATTACTGATCTTAAGAATACATATAAGAATAATCCGAAAGTATATCCCATTAATAAATATGTAAATTTTGAAGGCGATGATACATTGGACAACATTCTCTCCCCACTTCCCATAACTGTTGATTTTGATTTTTTATCTATTGATATAGACGGCAATGACTATCATATTTGGAAATCACTGATTAAATATCAACCAAAACTTGTGTTAATAGAATTTAATGCTTCCATTCCCGGAGATGTTGAATTTGTCCAACCGGCAAATCTCTCATTACAACAAGGAAGTTCCATACTTTCTTTTGTAAAACTTGCTAAAGAAAAAGAATACAAGTTGATTTGCATAAACCAGGTCAATGCTTTTTTTGTTCATGAAAAATATTTTGAACTATTTGGTATAAAAGATAATTCCATACAAGCACTAAAGCATTTTAAAGAGCCATTACAGGTATTTCAACTATATGACGGTACAATGGTATTTCATGGTACTCAATCACTTTATTTTTACAACGTTCCTGTTGACTTCAATAAAAAACTCCAGCTTCTGCCCCGGTTTTTAAGACATTCAAACTTCGTATGGAGCAATAATCAATTTTATAGATTTATTTTTAGACTCTATAAATTGCTTTTTTTAAAAAAAAGCAAGTCTTCGATAACTGATGACACAGAACATAGTACATGGTCATGGATACGTGAGTATAAATCTTTTTTGGACAATAAAACTGTAGAATAATTGCAATGAAAGAACAGAAATTCATTCCTCAAATGGAACCTTGGTTTGGGGAAGAAGAAAAAAGATCAATCAACGAATATCTTGATGAAAATGGATGGATAACAGAATTCAAACGAACTGCAAAGTTTGAAGAAATGATTGCTGCCTATACTGGTGCAAACCATTGTATAGTGGTAAATAACGGAACTATCAGTCTCACTTTAGCAGCTATTGCTTGTGGAATACAAGCAGGTGATGAAGTTATTGTACCCAATTATACAATGATCGCCACGCCAAATTCAGTAAAAATGTTTGGCGCCGTTCCTGTCTTTGTTGATGTAGAGCCCGAAACTTTATGCCTCAATATTGAAATGGTGAAGAGCGCAATTACAAAAAAAACAAAGGCAATCATGTTTGTATCTGCTAACGGCAGATACCCTGCTTCGGGAATAACTCAATTTGAAAGGTTAGCTGAGGAAAATAATATTGCTCTTATTGAAGATGCTGCCCAATCCCTTGGATCTTTTTATCCGGATGGCCGTCACATAGGTTGTGCAGGACGGGTGGGAAGTTTTTCTTTTTCTGCACCAAAAATAATTTCCACGGGACAAGGTGGTGCATTGATAACGTCCGACGATGAGATGGCAAAAAAATTGAGAAGATTAAAAGATTTTGGACGAAGCGGTGGAGGCAATGATATCCACGATTCTATCGGATATAATTTTAAGTTTACAGAATTGCAGGCTTGTCTTGGAATAGAACAAATGAATAAGCTGCAATGGCGGATAAAAAGAAAAAAAGAGATTTATTCACTTTACAAACAAAAACTTGCTGACATTGATGAAGTGAAATTTTTTAACCAGGATCTGGCGTACACCACACCCTGGTTTATAGACACTTTAGTGGATAACAGGGAGAATCTTATTCAATATCTGAAAGAGAAACAAATTGGTAGCAGGGTTATGTATCCACCTATCAACACACAGATCGCTTATAACCTCGAAGGGGAGTATCCTGTTTCTTTTTTAGTAGGCAAAAAAGGTCTATGGCTTCCTTCAGCGAGTCAATTGACCAATGAAGAAGTAGAATACATTTGTTCGTCTATTAAATCTTTTTATAGGTAATAGCATATGGGCATTTTTAAAAAAATCAAAAAAAAAATATTTTCATCAGAAATTGAGAAGACGGTAGATCGTTGGTATGAGGCGGATGGAGAGAATACACTCCGGATTGAGTATGATAATTTGAATGAGAATTCTATTGTAATAGACCTGGGGGGGTATAAAGGTGAGTGGGCTAGTAACATTTACTCAAAATATCTCTGTAATGTTTTTGTATTTGAACCAACCTCTATTTTTTATCAAAAATTGAAAAAAAGATTTGAGAGGAATCCGAAGATCAGGATATATCCTTTCGGCCTTGGAAGCCAGGACAAGGAGGAAAAAATTTATCTTAACGCTGAATCTACCTCGATCCACAAGAAAAAAGGAAAATCGGAAAACATTAGCATAAAAAATTTCTCAACATTCCTAAAGCAAAATGATATAAAAAAGATTGACCTGATCAAAATAAACATAGAAGGAAGTGAATACGACTTGCTTGAATTTATAATTAAGAATGATCTTACAGGACAAATAGAAAACATCCAGGTACAATTTCACAATTTTGTGGAGAATGCTGAAGCAAGGATGAAGCAAATCCAAAATGATCTTGCTAATACTCATACCCTAACTTACCAGTATAACTTCGTCTGGGAAAACTGGAAGTTAAAATAATAACTATGGTATTTATTTACATGAATGGCGGTATTGGGAATCTTCTCTTTAAATATGCCGCAGGTTTGGGATTAGCTGCCAGGTTGAATGTCCCTTTAAAACTGGATAAGTCATACTACCATGAAAAGCATTATGCGGGTGATAAGTTGAATGAGTTTTTCGATATCCCCTACTTTGCTAATATTTTAGAAAATATTTTTCATATCTCCGCAAATGAATCTACGGAATCAGAGATGGCATTTTTCAGACATTCATTATTCAGGAAAGTTTTAGAAAGACTAAAACCATATTACAAAAGAAGAATTTTTCGTGAACAACGTTTTTCTTATGATCCGAATTTTTTTGAAGCAAATCCAAATGTATTGATTAAAGGCAACTGGCAATCCGAAAAATATTTTAGTCATATAACTTCTTTAGTAAAAAAAGAATTGACGTTCAAAAAAACTATACAAGAAAAAAACAAATCGCTTGTAGATCGATTAAATCAGAGTGAATCAGTCAGTTTGCATTTACGGCTCGGCGATTATCTGAGTCATCCTGTTTCAAAGAAATTTCACGGTGCATTACCAATTGAATACTATCAGAGATCTATCAAACATCTGCAAACCACCATCAAAGAAAGGATTCAATTCTATATTTTTTCTGATGATATTGAGTGGGTGAAAAATAATTTGCACTTTACTGCAGATATCACTTATATAGACAAATCTTTTGATCTAACAGATGTTGATGAAATGTATCTGATGAGTCAATGTAAACACAATATCATTGCCAACAGCAGTTTTAGCTGGTGGGCCGCCTGGCTAAATAGTAATCCTGAAAAAATTGTTATCGCCCCGCAGAAATGGTTCAATAAAGGTTATAAAGACACTCAGGACTTATTACCAGAAAGCTGGCTACAGATTTGAATTTAAACATTTCATTCGACCTGCTCCCCTATCACTTGCAAAAAATATTGCATCGCTTTTTTCTTTCGATCATCAAGCAAATAATTCAGGTGAAGTGTATAATATTTTTTCAGATCATAAAGATCAAAAGATTGAGATGATACAATCTCATTGATATGAGTCAAGCCTAGTGCATTTGCTTCATTAAATATTTTAATGAATTCTTCGGGCAATTTTTTATTGCTGATCCATGCGGCAAACACAAAAGGTTGACCAGTTATTTTTTTCCACTCGGCACCAAGATCATAAAAAAAAGTGGAGAGTTTTCTTTGTTCAAATGCACGATCGCCGATAACTAACCCTGCCGTTGTTCCTGTTATTTCTTTTCGGTAATCTTCATCGGTGGCATTTACTATTTCAGGATGAATGCCCCAGTATTCATGCATTATCCATTTCAATAATTCAACCGATGTTCTGCTTTGATAATCGAGGTAAACTTTTTCTATTTGTTCTAACGGCACTTCACTAAACAAACAAACAGATGCTGCCTCACCTTCAGTGCCAATACAATAATCGCCTGACAAATGGGATTCTTTTAATTCATGAATGGCGGCAACAGGAATTAAACCAAGATCGATCTCATCATTTTTCAGCATTTCGGCTAACCTTGCAGGGTTATCCTCTACCAATTCAATTTGCGAAGCAATTGGCTCAAGCTTTAATCCATAAATTAATGGTCTTGTATTGAGATAACTAACTATTCCAACCTTTATCTTGCTCAATTAAGTTATTTTTGCGCAGCAAAGATAGACGAAACCCACTTACGCTTACGCTTCAGTGGGCAGGTAAGAAACAGAAATTATAAAAGCATGGAGCTAACTAATCTTTCAGCCATTTCCCCCATTGACGGTCGCTACCGCAAACAAGTACAGCACCTGGATCAGTATTTCTCTGAATTCGCATTGATAAAATATCGTGTACTGGTTGAAATTGAATATTTTCTTTTCCTCGCGAATAAAAAATT
>Ga0207701_10008136_pt1 | contig 10377 bp, 7 predicted proteins | sample KBSSwiSSwithPhiX_FD_184294 | JGI IMG/M metagenome (GOLD analysis project Ga0207701, IMG submission 184294) | Switchgrass rhizosphere bulk soil microbial communities from Kellogg Biological Station, Michigan, USA, with PhiX - S5 (SPAdes) (version 2) | ecosystem: Environmental > Terrestrial > Soil...
GTTCGCCGTCGGCTTCGCCACTCGCGTGACGACCCACACGGGGACCGGCCCCTTCCCTGCCGTCAGCTTCAACCCGATCTGGTTCTCCAATGCCGTGAACATCGTCGGCACGTTCGGGTCAGGCTCCAGTCCGCCGAATGGCGTGTCGTAGGCGTAGCTGATGATGAAGTCGTAGTTGCCTGTCAGTTTCGTCTCGTCGGTCACCGGCGCGCGGACGTGGGCGGCAAGATACTGCGCCAGCGCCGCCATCGTCGCGTTGTGACCTTCGGCGCGGTAACTCAGGACCCCGTTCTCGTCGAGGCGTCGGGTGGCGATGCGCGAGGGTTCGTCCGGCTTCGCAGGTGGAGTGAGATTCTTCACGTTGCGGGCCGTGAGCGAATAAACCGTGCCGGGACGCTCCTCGCGCCCGATCTGCAGATTGAAGCGCTCGGCGAGAAGGGTGCGGAGCATCAGCTGCATGCGCTCGCGGCTGACATCCTGACTCGTCATGGCGGTCACATCGAACCGATCGCCGCGAACCCAGTCCGGCCCGCCGGTCAGCTCACGAGCCTCGATGCCATACGCCTGCAGAATCAGCTGCTCGAGGGTCAACGCCGTTGCCACGAAACGCGTTGGGAAGAATCTGAAGTCGATCCCGCGCGCGCCGTCACCCGGCTTGATCGAAGCCGCATCGAACGACGGCGCAGAAGCTGATGTTGCCGATGCCTGGCCTCGAGCAGGGGACGTCGACAACATCGCGGCGCCGGCAACGCCGGCCGACACCACGATCATCGAGACGAGATGAGAAATCCTGCGTGTTGCCGCCATACGTACCTCAGGATGTGATCCGTTCCCGAAGATACGACGCGATGTCCTCGTGGTTCCCGTAATCGGCCCATCCGAGCGGTGTGCCGCCATAGGCGGAGTCCTTCACATCGAGCGGCGCTCCGGCCTCGACGAGCACCTTCACGGTCTCGAGCGACCCCGAGTGAACCGCGTGATGCAACGCGGTCGCATGCGAGTACAAGTCGGGCGACGGCGTGCCGAGGTCGACGCCCAGCCCGATCACCTGGGCCAACGCCTCGGGCTTCCCTCTCAGCGCGCACATCGTGAGGGCGAACTGTTTGTCCTGCGCCGACGCGGTCGCGCCCAGTCGTGCCGCATCGTTCCACCGTCCCAGACACAGCGCCGTCGCCAGCGTCAATCTCGCACCGCGCTCGACGAGATGCCCGGCCGCTGCGACGTTGCCGTTGACCAGCGCATCCTCCGGTCGTCCGTCCGCGGCGGCTCCTGCGTCGAGCAGCACGTCGAGGAGCGCAATCTGAACACCGCAGTCCCGCGCGATCCACGACCAGGCGACGAGGCGAAGCGCGTAGTCGATCTGCTCCTGGCTGCCGTCCATCGCCTCGCGACCGATGGCGCGGACGATCGTCGCGGCGACGTCGGCGATATTGCCCGGAAGCGTGCCGTTGCGCACCGGATCCTCGGCGACGAACCAGAGCAGATAGGGCCGCGCGAAGAAGCCGTCGAGCGCCGTGCCGACCTTGTCGCGGAGCCACGCCCCTGGTTCCTCGAGGCGATCGCGCACCAGCGACGGACGCTGCGCGATGAGGCGCTCCAGATCATCGACGCTGCCGCGATCGATCGCCGACACGGCCTCGGAGAACAGCGCGTCGGCAGCGGACATCATTCCCTCAGGGGAGCGTGGTCGCGCGGACGTCGGCCCTGGTCGCGTCGACGTACTCGGGCAGGAACCAGCCGGCCTTGACCAGCTCGCTCAGTCGCTTCGCGACCTTCGACTCGTATTCAGCCTTGTTGCGATAAAGCATCTTGAGCGTCGCGTCCGGCAGCGGGACCTCGGTGCCGGCGAGTTGACACAACCGGTCCTGGGCCTGTGTCTTGCCCTTCCCCATGACGCCGTAGGTGGCAACCGGTACGTCGACCCAGACGTTGCGAACCCCGCCTTTCGCGTTGCCGTAGGCGTCGAGCGCCAGCGGCGAGCCGTCGCCGGTGGTGTCGGCGTCGACCTCAATCGGTGGCGCGTGCGGCGGCGTTCTTCCGTCGGCAATCCAGGCGATCAGGTGATCGAGCCCGAGCGCCGTAAACGCACCCGCGTTGAAGTCGGTCACCGGCAGCGTGCAGGGATCGGTCTGGAACTCCGGACGGTCGCGCGCGTTGTTGTGCGGCATGCCCGCCACTTCGTAGAGGCGGAACCTGTTTCCTGGCTCGTCACTGTCCGGCCGCCGGTACTTGTTGCCCTGCGTCGCGTAGGTCACGACCTCGGTCTGCGTCGGCATCTGAATCATCGGCACATCGACCGTCGGCAGTGGCGCGTTGCCAAGCGTGCTCGTGAGCAGGAAGCCGTCGTAGATCGGCTTGCCGTCGGGCATCCGCTGCTCGCCATGCGCCGCAAGATACGTCCGCACGGTCGCGCTCGAGGCCGACGTGCCCATCAGTGTCACGCGCTTCACGTCATACGCGGCGAACGGGCCGGCCTTCGCCTTCACCAGACGTCCGACCTGCGCGATGATCTCGTTCGTCTGGCCCATGACGATGCTGAGCGCGGCGTACCGATCCGCGTTGAACGCCTTCATCGTCGTCACGTTCCCCGGGCTGTGCACGATTTCGACGAACAGATGATGGCGGGTCAGCACCGACACGCGCGACCACTCGAAGATCAGCGAGCGTCCGCCCGCGTGCTGCGCCTCGGCGACCACGGTCCCGCTGAACGATTTCGGATCCTTCGGCCGGCGCACGATGATGCGCGTCTGATACGGCGCGTTCGCCGCCGTGCCGGACACGAAGTACTCCTCGGTGAAGTAGGGAAAGTCCTCCACCTTGGGTGCCGTCGCGACAACGCTGACCGCCGGATTGGGATACATCGCGCCCGGGCCGCTGACCACAGGCGAGACGGTCGGCACCGGCGGCGTCGTCGCACCGGCCGCGAGTCCTGGCAGAGCCAGCAGAACGGCAAGCGGCGCGACGAGCGGCGTGATTCTCATGGGGCGGATCATACGCCTCCTGATTTCTGATTTCTGATTTCTGATTTCTGATTAGTCGTAGTAAAGCGGCGCCTTGCGAACCTTCGCCATGCCGCGGAAGTCGTGCTGGATCCAGAGCGCGGCGCCGCTCTTCTGCAGGAACGCGTCAATCGCCGCGCGCGATGCGCGCGTCTTCGCCTCGTCGACTTCGAATGTCGGCAGGCGGTTGAGCGTGCGCTCGGCAGTGTAGTGATAGAGATCGCCGGACAGCACGACGCCGCCGGTCTTCGCCAGCTTCACGTAGAGCACCTGATGGCCTGGCGTATGGCCAACCGCACGCTTGATGATCACCGTCCCGTCACCGAACACGTCGTAGTCATCGGACTTGATGAGCACGGTCTTGCTGCGTTTGAGATCCGCGAAAGTCGAGGGGTAGCCGACTTCTGGCGGTTTCTCAGGCAGCATCGCCTCGCGCTCCTTCGGCGGCACCAGCCACGTCGACCCGACGAATGCGTTCGCGTTCGCCGTGTGGTCCCAGTGGTAGTGCGACAGCGCGAGATAGGTGACCGACTCGGGCGGGTGTCCGATGGCACGCAGCTGCGCCGCCAGCGTTTTCGTCAGCGTGACGAAACGCTCGGTCGAATCCGACAACACCAGCCGGCGACGGAGCGGTTTCCCGGTCGGGGTCCAGGTGCTGTCCGCAATCGCCCCGGTATCCCACATCAGTGTGCCCTTCGGATGCACGACCAGGAATGCGGTCACCGACAGCTGGGTGACGCCGACGTCTTCCGGCGTCAGGTGATAACGTGCCGGATCCGATTCGAGCGTGCCGCCGTCGAACGCGTAGAGGCGTACGGTCGGTACGCCGGCCGCCGGACGTGCCGCCCGACCTGCTGCAGGCGGCGACTGCGTCGCCGAATCGACGGGCGCCGATGTGATGAGAGCGGCCGCCGCGAGAAACGTCAGCCAACCGGCAACAAGCCTCCGACTCATACGGGGTGATTCCTTCCTGCTATGCATGGGATGTCCGAAGGGACCTGGTAAGAATAGCGTCACGGCGCGGGCGGAGCCGTGTCGAAGTTCTCCACGACCCAGACGTCGGATCGCGACGAATATACGGCACAGATGACGCCGCGGCCGTCGGGTCGCAATGCGATGCCACCCACTTCCTCGAACGGCAGCGGAACGACGCGCGCGACGCTGCCGGTATCGGAGATCTTCATCACTTTCACCTGCGTCAAGGTCTCTCCCAGATAGGTCGACAGACCGCGGTACGCCGCGCGCTTTCCCTCCACGGCGTAGATCCACGCCCCGTCGGCGGACCACCCGATCGGTGTCGGGATCGACGCCCCGTACACGAGGCGTCGGCTCGACGTGCTCGTGTCCGTAACCCAGAGCCCGTAATCCTTCGGGCGGCTCCACGCGAACGCGAGCTTCGCTCCGCCAGGGGAATAGACGGGGGAGAAGATCCACCCGAGTGAGGCATCGGCGATGAGCGGCTGTTCGCGCCCGGTCGTCACGTTGAGCACGTAATAGTTTCTGTTACCGGCCTGTTGATACAGGATCTCCGCCGCCGGAGACCACAGGATATCGAAGCTGTCGCTGAGCTCACCCGAGGACACCGGGCGGGGCGCTCCACCCTCCGCGCTCATGATCCACACGCGCGGCTTGCCGCCCTCCGTCGACGCGAACGCCGTCGAACGCCCGTCGGGCGACCAGGCACCGCCCACGGTGAAGGCGTGGAAGAACGTCAGCGGGCGCGGCTCGCCGCCGGTGATCGGGATCGTGTAGAGGTTGGCCAGCTGCTCGTGACCGATGTTGAACAGGATCCGCTGGCCGTCCGGTGACACCCGCGGCCGCTCGATGAGCGACGTGCCATGCGTCAACTGTGTCGCGACCACTGCGCCGTTTCCATCGCCTGCGCTCGCATCCACCGTGTAGAGATTCGAATAGTACGGGGCGCGCGCATAGACCAGACGCTTTCCGTCCGACGAGATCGCAAACGATCCGTCCGTCTCGAGCCCGGTCAGAAGCGCCGGCGCTTGCGGCTGGGAGCTCCGCGACCGCTGCACGGGGACCTTGAACAGCGAGACGGTCTGCTCGATGCGGCGGAAATAATAGACCGCGTCGCCGTGTGGCGCCCACTTCGCTGATGTAATCTCGCCGTCCGCCGCCACGATCTCGCGCTGGTCGCTTCCATCCGCGCCGATCGCCCAGATCGTGTACCGCCCGCGGACGTCATTGCCGACGACGAGGAGCCGGCCGGTGGCGGCTGACCAGTCGATGTCGGGAATCCAGCGCGACACGCCGGTCAGCGCGATGCGCCCGTCGACGCGGCCTGCGGCGTCAACGAGCAGGATTCGTCCGGCAAGATACTGCGCCACGGCAATCCGGCGGCCGTCGGGCGACCAGCTTCCGACAGACGCTCCGGAGACAATCTTCCGCGGCACGCCGCCGAAACGCGACACCACGAACAGACCGCCAGGACCATCGTCACGCGCAAAGAACAGCAGCTCCGATCCGTCCGGCGACCAGCGCAGATTGCCGGCCTCCGGCGCGGTCAGAATCGTGACTGACCGCCCGTCCGGCAACTCCTGCACGGTGATGCGTTGCGCGTCGGACGCACTCGATACGTACGCAATCCGACGCCCGTCCCGGGAGAGCGCAGGCGACCCCTCCTTTCCGCCAAATGTCACCTGCCGGTGAATGTGGCCCGCCACAGCGGTGGATGGCGCGCGGCCATGAAGCCCCCGCATCGCGTACACGAGACCACCTGCTGCCAGCACCGCGGCGGCGCCTGCCCACGCCCGACGCCAGCGCACTACCGCCGGCCGGGATCTCGGTTTGTCGCTCGACGGTGGGTCCGGACTCCCGGACACTGCCGCCAGGCCGTCCGCCACCAGAATGGCGGCCGGTTCGCGCGTATCTGCCCGAATCACCTGCGCGACGAAGCGATATCCACCTTTCGGGACGGTCTCGATGTACTTCCCTCCCTCGATGCCATTGCCGAGCGCCTTTCGCACGACCGAGACGCATCGGTTCAGATTCGCTTCATCGACGAAGGTGCCCGGCCACAGCTCCCGCATCAACGCGTCTTTGGTTACCAGATGACCGTGATGCTCGACGAGGACGCGGAGAAGATCGAATGCCTTCGGCGTCAGAGGAACGGGACGGCCGTCGCGCAGGAGCGTACGCTCCGACGCATCGAGCAGAAAACGGCCGGACAACAGGTAGGTGGGCATCGAGGACGTCGCTCGCGCCTCAGGAAAGGGGGAATTGTGGGGCTTTCCTGGAGGTTTCTGCAAGGACTTTGGCTGCGGCCATTGCCATCATCCGCCTCTCGTGATGTCCATGTGCGGTCCGCCTTCAGGCGGACCTTTGATCCGGGAGGCGATCCGTGCAACGAGAGATTCCTGTCACGCTCCGCGCCTGGTCCCGACTGCTGAAATCGGCCGTCCTGCTCACGCTTCTTGGAGCGGCCTGGTCGTACGGCTCCCGGCTCGTCCCGCCGGCGGCGGCCCAGAGTGCGTGTTTCGTCACGACCGCCAGCGGCGACATCCAGGGACGGGATCTTGGTGCGTCGTGCGGCTTTTTCGCCGTCCCCTACGCCGCTTCCCCGGCGATGAACAACCGGTGGAAGGCGCCACAGCCTCCGGCGTCGTGGACAACCCCGCTCCAGGCGATGACGCCGCCGCCGAGTTGCCCGTCGATCGCCTCCGGCACGCCGATGGGCCTGGAGGATTGTCTCAAGCTGAACATCTGGGTATCGAAAGCATCGCTGACCGGGGCTGCACCGGTCCTGGTCTGGCTGCACACCGGCTCGTTCGTGGCCTCCTCGGCCAACTTTGCCTCGCACAACGGGCAACACCTCGCTGAAGAGACCGGGACCATCGTCGTGGCACCGAACTACCGCCTCGGGCCGCTCGGCTTCCTTGCGCATGCGGCGCTCGTGTCCGAGAACGCGCTGCATCCGTCGTCAGGAAACTACGGACTCATGGATCAGCGCGCCGCGCTGGCGTGGGTGCGCGACAACATCGCGCAGTTCGGAGGAGACCCCGGCAATGTGACGCTCGCGGGCACGTCGGCAGGCGCCGACAGTGTCGGTCTCCACATGATCTCGCCAGCCAGCGCAGGACTGTTTCAGCACGCGATCGTCGAGAGCGGGACGCCGACGCTTCGGTGGCCCGATCACAGCGAAGGGCTGTCGCAAGGCGAGGCGTTCGCCACGGCACTCGGCTGCACGACCCCTGCAACGGTCCTCGCCTGCATGCGATCGAAGGCAGTCGATGTGGTCCTTCGTGCGCTGCCGCAAGGGACGCAACAGCCGACCGAGCCGGCCGGCCGCGTCTTCTGGCTTCCGGTCGTCGACGGCATCGAGATTCCCGATCAGCCGCGCGTGCTCTTCGAGACCGGAGCGTTTCACCACGTTCCGACGATCGTCGGGACCAACCGTGACGAAGGATGGGGCTTTATTCCTCGCAGCTTTTCCGCCGGCGTCAACGCCAGCCAGTATCAGGCCTGGCTCGAAACCGAATTCGGCGACGATGCCGCGACCATCCAGAGCACGTATCCAGTGGACGCATTCCCGTCTGCCGCCGAGGCCATGTCGCGGGTGCTGAGCGATGCCCAATTCGTCTGTGAAGCCCGCAGGCTGAGCCGACTGATCGAACGGACCGGCACGCGAACCTACGCCTACTCGTACGAGTACGAGATTGACGTGCTCTCGGCCGACCACGTCATTCACGGCGTCGAGTCGAACATCGTGTTCGGCAACGACTACACGCCGAACCAGTTCCCCTCACATCCGCTCGACGCCGCCGATCGGGCGCTGCACGCGACGCTGGCCGGCTATTGGAGCCGGTTCGCCGCATCAGGCAATCCGAACATCGACGACGACCTCGTGATCCACTGGCCGGCGTTCAAGCATCCAGTGGGCCGGGGACGAGGCGCGGACAAGTACCTCGTCCTGGATACGGTGATTGCCGAAAGGCTGCGACAGCGGGAAGCGCAGTGCAACGTCCTCGAGCCGTTCTTCCTGCGCTCGCTGCTCGGACCGGTTCCTGCGGCTGCGCCATAAGCGAGTCTCGATGTTGACCAGCGCGGCACCATAGGCCGGGCCTTCCGCCTCCGCCGAGGCTACGGCCGGACAAGCTGCGGAGCAGGCCCGGCGCCGAATCGGTTACTTGATGTGCGGCCCCATGTGCTGCGTCGACTTCTCGTTCTCGTTGCAGATGAATTCGAACAGCTCCGTGTCGACCAGCCGCGTCGCGTTCGTGGTGACCGTCCACGGCTTCGTGTAATAGGTGGGATCGGTGATCAGCAGCTGAATCTCGAGCCGGCCGAAGGTGGGACGACGGAAGCGCTCGACCACCGTCAGCTTGTCGCTGGCAGGCAGGCCGCCGTGGTCCAGCCACTGCTTGCCATTGAAGCCTCTGGTCTCGACGACGAGCTCGTCCCCTTCCCAGTGGCCGTTGGAGTATCCCATCCAGCTCGGATTCAGATCGTCACCGAACTGGCGGCCGTCCAGGTGCACCTGGCGCCAGAGGTTGAACGCCTCGTACACCAGCACCACGAGCTTCGGCGTCTGCACGATCTTGAACGGCACCGGAGCGGAGTTGATCTTCGGCACGCCTTGCGGAAGACAGTGCGCGTCCGGCTCCTCGTAGCCGAGTAACCCCGTCGCCCGCTCCGTGTGGATCTTCCGCGCCTCCGCGGTCATCGGTACGTTCTGGATGCCGATGTCGGCGGCCAGGTCGCGGAAATAGCGCATGTTCGGCTGGTAAATCCCTGACAGATCCGGCTTGCCATCGCTCGTCCGTGACGACGGCGCCGACATGTTCGGCTTGCCGTCGGGCCCCATCGGCACACCATCCATCGGCAGATTGCGCCACTGCGCGCCCACCCGGCCGGTCAGCAGGAGGAGGCCGACGACAGCGGCTGCGGCCCACTGCCAACGCGATCGAACAACGGTGGCGAGCGGAGGTATCGTCGACATGGGCGCGATTGTCCTTTGCGATCTGGCAGCTGTCAATGTTGCCCGATCGATGCAACGATGGTGCGCCGCCGGGCGTAGTGTCCAGCGTGGCTGTGTCCCGGTGGGCAGGTGTAGTCTCCGCCTTCAGGCGGACCTTTGAATCGACTTCCCGGAATGAGGTGCTCGATGATGCGTCCGCGTGTACTCACGTCAATCATGCTGCTGGCGCTGACCGGCACGGTCGTCGGACAGACGCCACAGAAGAAGTTCATGGGCGGTCCTGTGACCATCGAGGACCAGGGCAGCTTCTTCATCGGCGGGGTCACCAAGGTGACCGAATACGCGGCGGTGCCGTTCGCACCTCCGGGGCAACCGGCCCCGCCGCCGGTGCCGCAGCAGATCACCATCGGCCAGATGTACGTCCAGTTCCAGATTCCACAACGGAAGGCGGGCCCGGGCTGGCCGGTGATCATGGTGCACGGCTCGACGCACACCGGCGCGGCGCTCGAGTCGACACCCGATGGGCGCGAGGGTTGGTATCCCTACTTCGTGCGGAAGGGCGTCGCCACATACGTCGTCGATCAGTCAGGACGTGGCCGCTCCGGATTCGATCAGTCGGTGCTGCAGGAGGCTGACGCGAAGATCGCGGCCGGCGACCCGAAGGCGGCGGCCGACCTGATTCCCAACTTCGGCCGCATTACCGACAATGGCGCCTGGCAGAACTGGTTCGGTCATCTCGTGCCGGCAGGGTCGAACATCACCAACGGCAAGCTCATTCGCCACGGCGATCCCGGCGATCCCGACATGCCGACCGACGGACGCCCGCACGTCGCGCCGGTGTTCCCGCTCGATGCCGTCGCCGAGTACTACAAGCAGCTCGTGCCTAACGCCGAAGTGACCCTTCCCGGCTCCACCTGCGCGACCTGCATGCCGTCAGCGCTCTCGCCCGCCAACACCTGGACGCCGCAGAATCTGGCGCTGCTCGTCGAGCGTCTCGGCGGGGCGATCGTCGCCACGCATTCGCAGTCGGGGATCATGGGACACCACATGGTGCGCATCCTCAAGGAGCGCGGCCATCTCAATCTGGTGAAAGGGCTCATCACCATCGAAGGCGGCTGCTCGCTCCCGAACAGCGGCTTGACCGCCGCCGACTTCGACGCGATTCCGTATCTCGCCCTCAAGGGCGACTACACCGCCATCAGTCCGCAGTGCCAGGACACGGTGAACGCCATCAACGCGCGCCGCGCCGCCAAGCAGGGGACCGCGCGAGCGGAATACATGAAGCTGGACGAGATGGGCATCCTCGGCGTCACGCACATGATGATGCTCGACAAGAACAGCAACCAGATCGCAGACCTGATGCTCGGCTGGGTCGCCAAGAATGTGCCGGCGGCGCCCGGACGGAAATGATTGTAGTGTCCGCCTTCAGGCGGACCTTCGACC
>Ga0207701_10008137_pt1 | contig 10377 bp, 7 predicted proteins | sample KBSSwiSSwithPhiX_FD_184294 | JGI IMG/M metagenome (GOLD analysis project Ga0207701, IMG submission 184294) | Switchgrass rhizosphere bulk soil microbial communities from Kellogg Biological Station, Michigan, USA, with PhiX - S5 (SPAdes) (version 2) | ecosystem: Environmental > Terrestrial > Soil...
CTTTCTTCCAAAATTCTTTCCTAAAAAATTTGTTGAAGGAATTGGCGCAAGCCTATATGACCCGTCAAAAAACGAAAAAAAGCGACATGAGAAAACTTTTCTTCATAAACATGAGCAGGTCGTAGGCTCGTGACAGTTAAAGTTGGGTCAAATCAAACCTCCTCCTTTCCAGGCCGGAGGTTTTTTTTTGTCCAATCCTACTGACTTTCCATCATCATATCTAAGAGCTGGTTTATGCCCGGATTCAGAATGATTTGAATACGCCGATTCATTGCTCTTCCCTCTTTGGTAGAATTGGTGGACACGGGTCCAAATTTTCCTCTGCCGGCAGCTAACAACCTGGCAGGATTTACCTGGTAATTTTCCTTGAAAACCCGAACGATAGAATTTGCTCTTTCGGTGCTCAGTGACAGGTTATCCTGGAATTTTGCATTATGGATCTTCAGTGAGTCCGTATGTCCAACAACATAGATCTGGACTTTGGGATAATCGTTTAGAATAGCAGCCAAAGGTCCCAAAGCATCTTTTGCTTTTTTATCCAGGCTGGCACTTCCTTCTTTAAATAATAATTTTTCAGGCAGGGTTACTAATAACAGCCCCTCTTTTTCTTTAACTTCTATACCAGCTTCGCTTAATTGAGCCATAGCGGTTTCAATTTTTTTCGCGATCTCATCCATTGATGTACCCTGCTCCTTAAGCGCAGCGTTCAAAGCATCTTGCGTGGCTCTGTCTTCTGCCATCATCTTCTTATATGCTGTAGCATCCTTGCTCAGTGATGCATTCTGTGCTGTAAGATCTGAAACCTGTTTGTTCAGGCCTGTAATTTTTTGGTTTGCGGCCTCTGCATCTGAAGCCATTTTGGCATTAGCGGCCGTTAATTGACTTTGCAGTGCTTCATTTTCGGCCTTTGCAGTTTTGTACTTTTTACTGCTCACACATGAGGACATTAATGCAATGGCCAACAAAATAATCATGCTGGTTGTAATTCTGCTTCTCATAATCTTTGATTTTTAGAAGGTGATATTTTTCAAGACTAAGCCATCCCGAATTTAACCATTAACTATTTATCCCGGAATTTGAGGTTGTGCCAAAATACAAGGGTTCAGGGCTGAAAAGGGTAGCTAAATAAGACCTAAATTGGTGAAAGCATCATTTATTTCTGTTTCTGCCATATGCCTCAACAACGCCAGCTCGCTGCCATTATGTTTACCGATATAGTCGGGTACACGGCTATGATGCAGGAGGATGAGCAATCTGCCGTAGCCATCACCAAACGATATGTCTCCGTTTTAAAACAGACTGCATTTTTGCATGGAGGCGAAATTTTGAATGATTACGGTGACGGTAGTCTTTGTACCTTTTCAAGCGCCACCGAAGCCATTCGGTGTGCAATGGAGATTCAACAGCAACTTCAGGACGAACCCAAAGTTCCGTTACGCATTGGCCTGCATATTGGCGAAGTATTTTTTGAAGACGGCAAAATATTTGGAGATGGCGTTAATGTTGCTTCCCGGATACAATCTATTGGGGTGGCTAATTCAATATTATTTTCATCGGAAATTGGTAGCAAACTGGCGAACCAACCGGAATTCAGAATGATTTCCCTGGGTAGATTTCAGTTTAAGAACGTAACAGTGCCGGTGGAGGTCTTCGCTTTGACAAACGAAGGACTATTAGTTCCCGACAAAGGGAAAATAGAAGGTAAGCTGCAGGAGATAAAAACCGGCCGAAATAAAAACATTTTCATAGCAACCGTATTGTTGTTTGCCGTGATCGCATTTTTTGCCTATCGCCAGTATTCACACTCTAAAGTATTTACCGGAAAGGAAAAATCAATTGCAGTACTTCCATTCGAGAATATCAGCAATGATACCCTTCAGCAGTTTTTCAGCGACGGCATAACAGAAGATATAATAACCCAGCTTTCCAAAATCGCTGACCTCAAAGTGATTTCACGGACCTCCGTAATGCAATATAAAAACACGACAAAGACTATCCGGCAAATTGCCAGGGAATTGGGCGTAAGTGCCATTCTGGAAGGCAGTGTTAGAAAGGAGGGAAGCAATTTAAGGATCACCGCGCAGCTTATTGATGCTAAAACCGACCAGCATATCTGGGCTGAGCGATTTGACAGAGATGCCAGCGAGGTTTTCGCCATCCAGAGCGAAGTTGCACAACGGATCGCTAATCAGCTGGATGTAAAATTAACCGCTGATGAAGGGACCAGGATTCAGAAAAAAGCGACAAAAAATATTGCCGCCTATGAAGACTATCTCAAGGCCAGAAAATCACCCTTGCGGGAAAGGGTTCCTTTGCTGCTGTCGGCGCTGAAAAAAGATTCAAGTTTTGCGCTCGCCTGGGCAGATCTTGCAATGGTATATTCGAAAACAACTGCAAGGGATCAGGCGGAGGTGCCATATTATATCAGAAAATCACTTGATGCAGCATTAACTGCAGTGTATTATGGCCCGGATCTTTCGGAAACGCATATGATCCTGGGCGATGTGTTGAAAACAATCACATTAAATCCGGCGCTTTCTATTAAGGAATTAAATAAATCTATATCACTCAACCCGAATAATTCTGAAGCCTATGTTTACCTGGCATATACTCAGATAGAATTGGGAATGTTCAATGAGGCGGAACAGAACCTGCTTAAAGCCGTTAAACTCGACCCTGTATCGGGATTAACCAGGGGAGCATGGTTTAACCTTTACCTCTATTCCCGGAAACCGGATAAGCTAATGAGTTTTATAATGCAACAGCCGGCAGAAATGAGGGAAGGATTGATTGCGAATAGAAAACCCTGGTACTTTTTTTTAAAAGATGACTATGATTCCATTTTGATGAATAAGAATGCCCGGCGTGATCCTATGTTAATAGGAATTTCTTATGCGAAAACTGGCAAACTAAAAGAGGCTGGAAAAATTGTGGATTCACTTAAGGCCTTATCGCCTCTTGACCATGCCTTTAGTATTGGAATTATTTACGCATGGATGAATGAAAAACAAAAGTCAATGGACTATTTAAATCTCGCTTACAGGATGTACGATTATAACCTGGTAAAAATTAAAGTCGATAAACTATTTGACCCGCTCAGACTTGACGACGCATTCAGGGAATTGCTCAGGAAAATGGAGATGGAGTAGCTACAGGTGGTGGATGTTGTTTGTTGTTAGTTCATCGAATTACCAGGAACTAATTATTAAGTTTTTCTTCTCAGCAACTTGTAATACTTCTTTATTTTCCCCGGATCGACAGGTGGTGGAAATTTTTGAAGGTCGATTGATTTGCCCGATTTATTTCGGTAAAAACGGTCTGTGGCCGCACTATCTTTTCCCCTGACATGAGGATTTGGTGAAATAAACCTGTTCTTGTAAAACTGAAAACCAGCGTGGAGGTTATCTTCATTGTATACTATTATTGATCCGCTGTCATTGACCAAAATATTTTTGCTAAATGATAATCCATCCATCTGTTTTATATCCTTCATGCCATTCCAGATATAAACAGACCCTCCCATTTTAATGGTATTGCCATCGTTAATACTGATAGAATTTCGCACAAAATTGTTTCGCCATGGCGAAGCACCATCATACTGAAAAATACCATAGCCGCTACCCTGGTTTTCAAATGATAAACAATTCTCCATCACAGAATTGGTAATTCCGCCATCGAAATCAAATCCGCCACCATCAAATGCTCCGGCTGAAGTTTTATTGCGGTAGGAAATACAGGATCGAAACGTAATACTATCAGCTTCGTAACACCAAATGCCAACAGGACCATTTCCTTTTCTGGGCATATCCCATCCGTTATTTGTTGCGATACAATTTTCCACCATCACGTTCCTGCTATTACCAATTATGATACCATTGCCACTGTGATTATCAAGATTAGTTGGATCACCGGGATTATTTTCCGCAATACAGTTTCCGATATAAACATTTTTTGAAAGCCTCGTGCCATAGGGTGCATCAACACTAATGCCGGCAAATCCATTCTCCGTTGAGTGCACATCGAGAACCCGCACTTTTCCCGATTCGTAAACGACAAGTCCTGATTTTTGGAATCCGGAAATCTGCAGTCCACGTATTAGAATATTATTGGAGAAAATCACACCGCAACCATTTTGAGTATTGCCCGATTTTCTGCCTGAACCTTTGCAAATGATATTGAATATCTCGATATCCTGTGTGAGATATACCCTGATGGCTTCATTATTCCCCCCATCGATTATAGCTTTAGGCCCACCCGAACTCATGATCACAAGCGGCTTGCCTGGCCTACCTCTGTCTATACTATCAAGCACAAGTGTGCCCGTAAAAGTTTCTCCCCCCTTTAAAAAAACAGTATCCCCGCCTGAGAGTCTGATGGAATTTAGTTTATCCAATGTTTTCCATGGGTGTTGCGAATTTCCAATGTCATCATCATTTCCAGAAGAGGAGAGGTAAAATGATCCCGGTTTGCGATCCTGTGCCAGGAGAAAATTTGACGCAAAACAAAGGGCGAATAAAAAAAGACATCGCATCATAAAACAATTTTGATAGAGTTCATTTAACCTGGAAAGAACTAATATAAACCCAAAATGAAGTAATTTCCCGTATCAAAAAAAGATTCTGGCGGTGGGCATTTCTCCAGCTTGTTACCTGACGCAACAGACTGATAGTAAAAAAAATCGTAGCTTAAACAGTGGCAAATTCCGGTAATATCACATTATCGACATCAAGTCGACAACTGGCAGCTATCATGTTCACCGATATCGTAGGGTATACGGCGATGATGGGCAGTGATGAGCAGAAAGCGTTTGACTTTCTCAGAAAGAACCGTGACCTTCAAAAGCCGATCATCGAAGAATATGGCGGAAGATGGATCAAAGAACTTGGCGATGGAGTAATGGCGAGTTTTAAAACCGTTTCTGATGCGGTTTCTGCAGCTGTTCGAATTCAGGTGGCCTGCAACCTGGCTAATGAATATCAACTTCGAATAGGCATACACCAGGGAGAAGTCGTTTTTGAAGACGATGATGTTTTTGGAGATGCAGTGAATATCGCAGCAAGGATTCAGTCCGTTGCCAACCCCGGAACAATTTATATTTCAGAATCGGTCTACCATATTTTGTCTAATAAAAAAGACATTTCTACCCGGTTTATCAAAGAGCAACCGCTCAAAAATGTAAAAGTCCCCGTACGTATTTATGAGGTCCTTGTGGGCGATGAAAAAACTGAAAGCGTCTCCGTCGATACCCAGGAGCCGGCAAAAACCAACGGACATCCTTCAAAGGAAAAAAGTATAGCGGTACTGCCATTCGTCAATATGAGTAATGACCAGGAACAGGATTATTTCAGCGAAGGAATTGCTGAAGAGATCATTAATTCACTGGTTTGTTTGAAAGAGCTGAAAGTTGCATCGCGGACTTCCAGTTTTCAATTCAAAGGTCAGAATGTAGACCTGCAGGAAGTAGGTAAAAAATTAAAAGTAAAGACCATACTGGAAGGCAGTATAAGAAAACAGGGAAATAAAATCAGGATCACAGTCCAGTTGATCAATATTGAAGATGGATTTCATTTGTGGAGTGAAAGATATGACCGTGAGCTCGATGATATTTTTGCAATACAGGATGAAATTGCATTAGCGATCACACAAAAATTGAAACTTACCCTGGGCATTCGCGAAAAAGCGAGGATCACAAAAATCTATACACAGAATACAAAAGCTTACGAGCTTTATATGAAAGGGAGGTATTTCTGGAATAAAAGAAATACTACTTCGCTCCAGGCTTCGATCAAATATTTCGAAGAAGCTATTGCCCTCGATCCCGATTATGCGTTGGCGTGGGCCGGATTATCAGACGCCTATAATATCATGAGTGAATATGGGAAGCACCGGAGAAGGGATGTTTTTCCAAAAGCAAAGGCAGCGGTTTTCAAAGCACTTGAGTTGGATGATGGATTAGCTGAAGCCCATGTATCCCTTGGACTTTTGCTGATGTTGGATGAGTGGGACTGGGTTAATTCAGGGAAAGAGTACAGATTGGGTATTGAACTGAATCCTCAGTATGCTACGGGACATCATTGGTATGCAGAATGGTTAATGTACAATGGAAAGTTTGATGATGCGATAAGAGAAATTATGCTGGCTGAGGAACTCGATCCCATTTCACTGGCCATAGCAAAAGACAAAGGACTCATTTATTATTATAGCAGGCAATACGAAGAATCAATTAAGCATGTAAAAATTTCCCTCGAGCGGGATCCGCAATTTGCTACAGGTCACCGGGTACTCTCGCTGGCATACCAGGGAAATAATATGTTTAAGGAAGCCATAGAAGAAAATGAAATCTGGGAAGAAAAAATTGGTAAAGATCTATTGACGACCTCTTCACTGGCACAGATCTATGCAGCTGCTGGTAGGAAGGAAGAAGCAATGGAAATCGTAAATGGGTTTTCAGAAAATGATATCCATAGCATGAACGACTATCGCAGTCTTGCCCTCGTCTATGCTTATACGGGTGATATAAACAAAGCATTTCAATACCTGGATAAAGGATGGACCCGCCGCGACATTTCCATGTCCAGCCTCAAAATTGATCCAAAATTTGATCTCTTGCGCAGCGACCCACGCTTCGATGTTTTAATTGAAAAAATGAAATTTCCTGAGTAGATTCGGTTATAGATTACTGTTAGTAACAGCAGACCTCATAATTTATTCTTCTGCCAGCCTGATGTAAAACCTATTTTTCTTTACTTTCGATCTTATCCATCCAAAGGCGTTTAAACTTTAGTAATTGAAATCAGTTTCCATCCTAACCATTTTGGTAATGCTATGCTAGACGCAACACGTGATTTCATCATAGATAATGATACACTCTATCGCCCTTTTATGCAGGAATGTATAGATTTTCCCTTCTTCAAAACGGGATATTTAAACAGATTATTTCCCGGGCCGCTTCAAATCCTTAAGTTTTGTTAACGGTTTTATTTTCAGGATTTTCTGGTCTGGTTCTTGGAAAAGAACTCCGGTAATTTCTTTTAAATAAAAAATAATAACCATGAAAATGATGACACGGATGGCAATGATTATTGCCGTGAGTTTATTTGTAATGCAGGTATCAGCACAAACACAACCTGCTTCTCCACAGCCAGCAACTGCACAAACTGGTCAGAACGGAACGGTAGTAGATCTTGTTAAAGCCCAACCTGATGTAAGTACCCTGGTGTCTGCAGTTGAAGCAGCAGGAATGGTGGAAACATTAAGTGGAGACGGACCTTATACAATATTCGCTCCGTCTAACGAAGCCTTTACAAAATTACCTGCTGGTAAAACTCAGGAATTGATGCAGCCAGATGCAAAAAGGGAATTAAATGGAATACTTTATAATCACGTGATACAAGGTAATCTTGACCTTAATGCATTAACTGCGGCTATTGAAAAAGGTGGTGGCACAGCAACGCTTAAAACTGTTGCAGGTGGAACATTGAAAGCCACACTGGACAATGGTAAAGTAGTTCTTACCGATGAAAAAGGAATTAAGGCCACTGTAATCTCTGCAGAAAAGAAAGCCAAAAATGGCGTGGTATATGTAATAGATTCAGTACTTATTCCAGAAACAAAATAAACTTCGAACATTTGTTTTATAAGGGTTGCTCCCGAAAGGGGGCATCCCTTTTTTTATAAATTGTAACTTATTTGCTGTACCATCGTATAGCCTAATAAAATGGCTATGCAAGAAAAAAGTATTTCAGGGAAAGTCGATGGCGCAACAACTTTGGATAATGCCCAGGCACCGGTGACAGACCGGCAGTACTATATAGACTGGATAAGAGTGACCGCTTTTTTCATCCTGATTTTTTTCCATTGTGCCATGCCTTTTGTCGGGTTTTATCATTGGGAAGTCAGAAATCCTGAATCTTCAGTCTGGCTCGACAGGCTGGTCATATGGTTACATCAATGGAGGCTGCCATTATTATTTTTTATTTCAGGGACCGGAATATATTTCTCATTAAGAAAACGATCTGTTGCCAAATTTGCAGGTGAACGAGTTGTGCGACTGCTGATACCACTGCTATTCGCGATGTTTTTCCTCACTCCCTTGCAGGTATATTTTGAGAAAATGCAAAAAGGACTGATCAGCGGTTCCTATTGGAATTTTTACCCCACGGTTTGGGACTTTGTGCCTTATCCTGACGGTACGCTTCATTGGAGTCATCTATGGTATGTTGTTTATCTTTTTGTTTTTTGCATTTTATTATTACCGCTATTCGCATTGTTGAAAATAAAATTACTTGCAAAGGCGAAAGAAAATTTGTCGCTGTTTCTTTCACGTCCTTATATTTTGCCATTTCTTTTTATTCCGCTGATGCTGTTGTTCTATAAATTTTATATTGATTATCCGGAGCAGGCAAGTCTTCTGGACGACTGGATGTTGTTTCTTTTCTCCCTTACTATGTTGCTCTATGGTTTTTTTATGGGAAGCGTAAGAGCATTTTGGTTAACCTGTGAAAAATACAGGCAGCTTTTTTTGGGCATAGCCGGAGTATGCGTCGTCGCACTTTTTTTCGGGTACTGGTGGACGATAGCCTTGCCTAAGCAGCAGGATCAGCGATTATATATGTACGGATTCCTAAATTCTTTAAATATCTGGATGATTGTTTTAGCTGCTTGTGGATACGCAAAAAAATATCTCAACTTCACCAATTCTTTCCTGAAAAGCGCCAATAAAGCGGTTTACCCATTTTACATAATCCACCAGACTGTAATAGTAGCAGTTGGGTATTACCTGGTTCAACTTGATTTACCGATCGTGGTAAAACTGCCTCTTCTCATCCTGATCTCCTTTAGCATGATATATGGGATCTATCATTTTCTCATCAAACCATTTGTGATTACCCGGTTTTTATTTGGGATGAGAATGGAAAAAAAGAAGAAAGAAAAAAAGCCGGACGAAGAATTGGCGATTGGCGCTGTTATTTGAAAGAATCAGGCCTTATAACCGATTCGGGCATTCAACAAAAAGCCTTGTCTTTAACCAAGTATTTATCCATGAATGGCAATCAGGCAAAACTGTGTGGGAATTTTTTCTACCTAAATTGATTTTATCAAGTCAACCAGATAAATATGTAATCGGCTGAAACACTGTATCCATCGAATGGTGTAGCACGACCAAAGTATTTTTCCCCGAACCTTAAAATTGAATCAATTAGTAAGAATGGTACTCGCCACAGGGCATAATTTCATAAATTCGTGCCCCAATCTTTTTTGTACATGTCCGAATCATTTCACCAGCTAGCCGCCATCCTTTTTGCCGACATCGTGGGCTATTCTGCCATGATGCAGGAAGACGAGCAGGGAGCTGTGGAGAAACTTAACCACTTTCGCGAAGTGCTGGAAATCATTTCCAGTGAACTAAATGGCAAGATCATACAATATTACGGCGACGGCAGTCTGCTGCTTTTTACCAGTTCGACAGATGCCGCCGAATTTGCCAAACTTTTGCAGAGCGACCTTAATGAAGATCCCCAGGTTCCTGTCCGTATAGGTATCCATATGGGTGACGTGCTCCTCCACAATGGAAATGTTTTCGGTGATGTGGTTAATATTGCCGCCCGCATCCAGGCATTGGCCCCTTCGGGAGGAATCTATATTTCGGAGATGGTCTATCGCAATATTGTGAATAAACAGGGCCTTGATTGCTCATTTATTAAAGAGGAAACGCTCAAAAATATTAAGGAGCCGACAAAGATCTATGAACTACTTACCCAAAACAGCCAACCAATTGTTGAAAGTCCAAAGGAAGCTGCGAGGAATTCAACAAAGCCGGCAAAAGTAGGCGTGGCTGTCCTGCCGTTCTTTAATATGAGCAATGACCAGGACCAGGAGTATTTCAGTGACGGACTAACGGAAGATATCATTACCCAACTTTCCAAAATCAAGGCGTTAAAAGTAGTTAGCAGAACTTCTGTAATGCAGTATAAAAAAAATCCCAAGGCCATCAGAGAGATTGGCCGGGAGCTTGGTGTTTCGGTTATCCTTGAGGGTAGTGTGCAGCGATCCGCCGAGAAAGTTCGTATTACTGCCCAGTTGATTGATGCAACATCTGATGAGCATATGTGGTCAGATTCCTATGACCGTGATGCCAGGGATATATTTACTATTCAGCGGGAAGTAGCTATTTCAATTGCAGAAGTTTTGAATGCTACACTTTCTGCAACTGAAGCCCAACAACTCGATCAAACACCAACGGCCAATCTTCAGGCTTATGATCTTTATCTAAGGGGAAAATACCTGATTGAAAAAAGACACCGCGAAGATGTGATGATGGCAAGAGATCTTTTCCAGGAGGCGGTGGTAAAAGACACAAATTTTGCCAATGCATAT
>Ga0207701_10008139_pt1 | contig 10377 bp, 8 predicted proteins | sample KBSSwiSSwithPhiX_FD_184294 | JGI IMG/M metagenome (GOLD analysis project Ga0207701, IMG submission 184294) | Switchgrass rhizosphere bulk soil microbial communities from Kellogg Biological Station, Michigan, USA, with PhiX - S5 (SPAdes) (version 2) | ecosystem: Environmental > Terrestrial > Soil...
TGAGTTTATTTAACGTTGATAGTTGGTTTAACTTCGAGATAGTTCTTTGAATTAATCTACTATCCGTTCGGGATGGTAATGCCTGGGAGACAATTTGGTGAGTTAGGTCGGTTCGGTTTTAATGGTAAAGAACAAGACCCGGAAGTAAAAGTCGATGGAACACAATATGATTATGGATTTCGAATTTACGATCCGATGTTATCAAGGTTTTTAAGTGTCGATCCATTAACAAAATCGTATCCATGGTATACTCCATATCAATTCTCAGGCAACAAGCCGATAGCGTTTGTAGACCCAGATGGAAAAGAGGATAAGTGGTATATGGTTGAAATTCTGCTTGACAATACTAACACCAAAATCGAAAAAATAGGGCTGTACGACGTTGGGACAATCAGCTTCAATAATGGCCCGAGACAGCCTTTGCCACAAGGCCCGAACGGGAAGGGTATTCAATTCAATATCTATTTATGGTCTTGGAGTGGAAATAGTGCACAACCGCAAGAATTTGTACTTTTTGTGCCAGCTCAAAAAAGTGGGTGGAAAAAGTTAATAGAGAATTTGGATAACCTTGCAAAAGGAAGCGGAGGGGATCATCAATCCGGAGGAATAGTCATGACAAAAGACTTGGAAGATCAGGCAAAAGCCGCAGGAATTGACGGACTGTTGCCGAGCTCCGACTTCGCTGACGTGGTTCAAAACGCGGATAAGTTTTTAGATATGTTAGGTGGGACCGGTGTTGTAGAGACTACTTCAATCCGAGATCTGTCGAACCCAAACAAACCATGGAACGAAAAGCTAATTTCTTTAATTAAGGTAATCAAGGAGAATTTTGAACAGGCTGACAGGCTAAACAAAATTGGTGCTGAACTGCCAAAAGGTGGAACGGAGCCCATCAATAACGAGGACAACACAGTGAGGCCTGCGACGATACGAGACACTAATTACGCTCCGCCGACCGGCGTTCGACGTGACCCGAATACGGGAGAAGTAAATCAATGGCAGCAATCAGAAACCGTAACCATTCCCTCAAACGATCCAAAAAAACCTGACACAATTCGCACTACCATAAATAAAAAACCAAAAAGATAGATTTAATGCGGCAAAGATCAATTATAACTTTAATCGCCCTTTTCTTTAGTACATTTTGTTTGAGTTGTATTGACCTGCAGAGTAAAAACAAACGTAAGAAAATAGGGGCCTTTTTTGTGGAAGCCAGGTTTAAGAATGATAGTACAATTGATGGACCAGCAAAGTTTTTTGACAAGAATGACGTATTGAAAAGTACGGTTAATTATGTCAACGGGTTGAAACATGGTCCTGCCATAAATTATTTTGGAAACGGGAAATTAAAAGACTCAATGAATTTTATTTATGGAGTCAAAAATGGTTTTCAATTCGCGTATGATAGTGCTGGAAAGTTAATTTCTATAAATTATGACTATTACGGTTTAAGAGTTGGACCCGAGATGGAATTGAATAATGAAAAAATTCGAAAATATTATTTCGTAGATTTCAATAAGGAAGATTTGATCGAATGCAAATATAATTCATACGGTCAAGTCGACGAGATTCCATATTTTACAACACGACCACGAGTTTCAAAGGTTCGACAGGGGGAGTCGTTTGGAATGCTGGAATTGTTTTTTTATTTACCAAAACCGCCTGGTGTAGATGTAAAATATCAGGTAGGATTGACAAATAAAAATAAGAATGATCGGAACTTATTTTTTGTGGCCAATGATAGGATTATTTTTGATACTCTTTTGCCTTATCCAGCTAACGGATGGCATTATTACGTTTCAGCGCATGTAAAAACTATAAATAATCAAGTAAATCGGATCTTTTTAGAAGAAATCCGCGAGGATGACGATTCTTCCAATGTTGTAAGATAACTTACGTTCCTTCACGACTCACCGCCCGGTGTTTTGGATATGCAAATGTGGCACTACGTCACTCTTATGAAAACGTCGTAATTTAAAGAGAGCGATGCATAATCCAGTAATCCCAGAAACCAAGATTACCTAAAATATCTCAACTGTACCTTAATTGTACCTCCACACCATAACTTAGTTGAAAATCAAGTGTAATTACTTTTTGTATCGGAAAGTAACCCCGCTGAATAATCCCATAACAAGACAACGGTAATCCACATAAAATAGACTCAAAACGCTCTACCACATGGAATTTCAACCCTTATTTGTTTATAAATATTATGTGTGTGTATCCATTGTAATAAAGAATTTACTGCACTGACAATGGTAACTCAATATTCCGGAGATGACTGCGCCAAAAAAAGCTTATAAAGTCAGGCAAAGGGAATTAAAGATAAAAGACAGCAATCGTGAAACTTTCCTCATTAAAACCCAACGATTGTCACCCGACTGCAAGGACATTATACTACCTCATCAGGTACAGAAGACCAGGTCATAAATTATGTCTATGATGCGAAATCTTATCCTGTCAGTTGTCAAGGTCATATTGAATGGGTCTCAAACACAACGACTGTGGTGGACTATAATATCAAATATCAATACTATTAATTCTTTTTCCTGCTTCAACAGGTTTAAATCACAATAAGCGGTTATTTATTGATACCAGTTTGTAAGGTAATCGTTAATTCATAATTGTACAGAATGGGATTATAATATCGATTGTTTGACTGGTTGAATTAAGGAAGGCGAAGCTTTCGAATTATGAACCCCTATTGCAGCTAATTGAATTGCTGAATAACAGAATCGATAATTCTATATATTGACCGTTTAGGATATTATAGGAATTCAAGTAGACTCCACAAAATACATATCTATCTCTCCTTTATTCTTGGCTTCAATTTTTCCACGATGTACACAATTGAATTGCTCCTTAACCAACTCGTATGTATGTTGCGAGATATTTATTTTTCCAGGAGCTCCTGATTGTTCCATTCTTGCTGCAAGATTCACAGTATCACCCCAAATATCATATTGGAATTTTTTTATTCCTACCACACCGGCAACAACAGGCCCGGTATGAATCCCGATGCGTAATTCAAAGTAAGGTCTGTTTGATGAGACTCTTTCTTGTTTCAGTTTTCCAATTTCATTTTGCATGGCAATAGCAGCTTCTACCACATTTTGCACTGTTGCTGAATTTTTTTCCGGGAGTCCACCTGCTGCTACATAGGCATCACCAACCGTTTTAATTTTTTCCAATCCATATTTTTGAATGATACCATCAAAAACACTGAAATAGATATTAATCTCTTTTACCAGTTCCTGTGCAGTCATTTTTTCTGCTACATTGGTAAACCCTTTAATATCGCTGAACAATACCGTTACTTCATCAAATGATTTTGCTGTAGTGTATCCTTTTTCTTTTAATTCATCAGCTACTTCGGAGGGAAGAATGTTTAAAAGTAATTCATCTGATTTTTCTTTTTGCTTTACCACTTCGGCTGTTCTTTCTTTTACCGTTTGTTCCAGTATTCTTTTTTGTTTACGCAGTGTAGCAGTTCTCCAGCGGTAAATGCCATATAAAAGGACTATGAAAATAATTCCCATCAGTGTTCTGAACCACCATGTTTGCCAGAAAGGCGGGGCAATGACAACGTCAATTCTTCGCTCTGCCCATATACCATTGCTGTTGGCCCCCTTTACCCGGAAAATATATTTACCGGGGGGAACGTTGTAATACATCGCCCTTCGCTCGGAACCAGCTTTGATCCAGTCGTCATTATAATTCTCCAGCATAAAGAAGTGGCGGTTATCCTCAGGGCTGTTATAATCAATTGCGGCAAACTCAAAAGTAAAAGTGTTCTGGTTGTGTTTCAGCCTAATTTGCTGAACCTGCGGAGAGAGAACTGCCAAAAGATTATTTTTTTCAGTTTCTTTACCACTCGTTGTTAAATGAAAGTCAGTAAAAACAATTTGCGGTGGCTTTACATCTTTTGCCAATTGATCCGGAAATAAAACAAAATAGCCAGAATATGTGCCGAAGATTAATTTTCCATTGTTTCCTTTATAAAAGGCACGTTCTCTTAAATCGGTTCCATTTATGCCATAACTTTTTCCATATACCCGGGTTACAATTCGCTGCTTATTTAATTGGGAAATTCCCTTTGGGGAACCTACCCACAAATTATGTTGTTCATCTTCACCAATTGAGCGAACAAAACTGAATTCTGTATGAGTAGATGAATCACTAAAAGGGGAAAACCTGTCATTTGCTCTGCTGTATTGAAAGACACCTTCATCACCTCCGGCCCAAAAGATTCCTTCAGCATCTTCACAGACACAATAGATTCCCTTTCCTTTTAAATAGGTCCTGATATTTCCGTTTGCAGGATTAAGCTGATGTATATCACCTACCATTTGACATCCTACCCATATTTGACCCTGCCTGTCTTCCAGAACTGCGCTAACGACATTTCTAAAAGGTGTACCAGTTTCAGCAGGATGAAATATATATCGTTGAATCGAATTGGTTTCACGGTTCATCCGGTTTAATCCTTTAGTTGTTCCAATCCATAGATCAGATTGCCTGTCCTCATATACGGCTAAGATCCAATTATCGCTCAGACTATTGGTGTCTTTAGTATCGTGACGATATCGTATAAAAGTTCCTTTATTCTTATCCAATAGGTTCAAACCATCCTGAGTGCCAACCCAAATATTACCTTGCCGGTCTTTTTTTATTACTTGTACAGAATTATTACTAAGTGATCCGGGATTACCAGGATCATTCGCAAAGCGTCTGATTTCGTTTTCAGCCCGATTGGATTGTAACTGCAAACCTTTTTCTGTTCCTCTCCAAAGGTTTCCATCCGCTTCCTCATAAATTGAATTAACAGAACCATCAATGCTCTCGTAATAAGGAATGCTCTTACGGCGCGGATTGATGCGGTAAAGATTACCTTCATCCCACAAAGTGCTTATCCAAATAACGCCATCCATCGATCTATAAGCCCACCATGCAGTTCTGGCTGTAAATGCCCCGGCCGTATCTTTTTCCAATTCATAATGTTTTATTTTTTTGGTGTCAGGATTATAATAATTCAATCCCGACTGCGCCGTTCCGATCCATATGGCCCCGGTAACATCTTCTAATATAAAGGTGATGTAATCATTATAGGGTTTATTTTTAAAAAGTGGACGACTGAGTTTTTCCGGATGTGCCGGATCATAAAGATGGCGTTGAAAAGTTCCGTTTACTCTATCCATGGTGTGTAACCCATCGCCAGCTGTGCCTACCCAGAAGTTGCCCTTGCTGTCTTCAAATATGGACCTCACTTTATTATTGATCAGGCTGTGCGGATTTTTTGGGTCATGCAGGTAGCGTGTAAATTTCCCGGATTTTTTATCCATTCGGTTTAATCCGCCTTCATCTTCTTTACCTGTATACACACTACCTGTTCCAATCCATAATGTATTTTGCTTGTCTTCATAAATAGCAACAACCATATTATTACTGATACTTGTTGAGTCGTTAGATTGATTACGATAATGAAAAAACTTACCTGTTCGTGCATCAAGGCGGTCCAGGCCATTTTCACCACCCACCCAAAGAACGCCTTCATGATCTACTAAAACAGCCGACACCCAATCAACACTAACGCTTGCCGGATCATTTGGATCATGAGGAAAGTGTGTAAAGATGCCGGTAGCAGGATCAAACCGTTCAAGCCCTTGTCCTTGTGCAGCTATCCAAATGATTCCTGAGGAATCAATGCAAATCGCTTCGAGGAAATCGGTTGCAAGAGAATTAGAATCATCCGGGTTATTCTTATAGTTGGTCATCTGGTAGCCATCGTATTTGAAAAGCCCCTTTTTGGTCGCAAGCCACATATACCCATACTTATCCTGAACAATGCCGCTAACATGCGAAAATACTTGTCCTTCAGGTGGCAGAACTTTGTTAAAGAATATTTCTTGCGGGCTGGCTGGGTAAGTCTCCATCAGCAGGAAGAAGAGAACAAAACAGAATGGAGGTTTGGGTTTCATTGAATAATCTCTTTATTTCAATGTCTTATTTAAAAGAAATCTGTGATCTATTATTATGATTTGCCCCCCTAATTGACAAATTCATTTATTCGATGACTCTTATTTTTAATAACACTTGCATACCACCGGCATAGTTGTCGCCATGCATCAGGTCAGTAATTCTTATGTAGTAATCATTTACCTTTCCGTTGTTGTCCGTTGCGGATAATCGGCGTCAATCTAAAGTTAGATTTATTTTAATACATTAGCACAAAACGGGGCAGCCAATGCCAATAGACCATCCATCATTGTCAATGGCAAAGGCATTGAATGGCCAATGCGAAAGCCTTGAAGGGAAGGGCGAAAAGCAAGACGATTACCCAAACCATGATGCTAAACATGGTTGATATTGTTGGCAAGAGCGGATTGCCTGATAGAAAAACCATCAGTCCGATTAAAGGTCCTGATACCCACCAGGGCCGTGGTTGCTTAATGACTTCTATCATAGTTTTTGATTTGAGATGAAATAGCCTACTTTCTCAGATACTTTTAAATTTTGCGCTGCGCCTGGCGAAGAATTTATTATTTAGCCAGCCTATGACGTTTATAAAGTCGTTATCCCGGCATTTCATCCGATAAAAAATAACTAATGATGACAGGATGGTTAATAATCCAATTACCAGTAAGGACGCATTGATGCCGAAACGATCGGCAATAATTCCGGTAAGGATAGCTCCAAACGCATATCCCAGGTCCCTCCAAAGGCGAAAAACGCCCAAACTATTTGCACGATCAGCCGGATGGGTATTTTCAGCAACGGTTGCCAGGAATGTTGGATAAACCATTGCTGTTCCCCACCCCAATATGATGGCAAGGATAACAAAATGACTCATTGACTCAGCAAACAGCATTATTATTAATGTCACTCCTTGCAACAGCATTCCAAGAAAGAGTAAATCTCTTTTGCAGAAATGATCCGCCATTTTACCTGTAATCAATTGACCGAGGCTCCAAACCGCAGGGTAGATAGCGGTCACAATCCCGATTTGTTCTAACGTAAAGCCTTTTGAAGCCAAAAGGATGGGAAACAACCCCCAGGCCAGTGCGTCATTTAGATTATTGATCAGTCCCGCCTGCGTAACAGAGCTAAGGATTTTATTTTTCCAGGTGGTCTGCCAGAAAATATTGTCCAACCTGGCCAATTTGTTGGTTGTCGTCTCAGCATTAATGTGATGCTTTGTATCCTTCACAAACAGCCAACTTGAAAAAAGCCCCGCAAGACACAATACCACTCCAATATAAAAAGGATAGGGCCGCAATCCATACTCCGAGGCGACCCAACCCGTGAAGAATGCAACCAGTCCAAGCGCGAGATAACCAGCAAATTCATTTAATCCCATTGCAAATCCTCTTTCCTTTTCTCCAACCAAATCAATTTTCATGACAATCGTACTGCTCCAGGTTAACCCCTGGTTGATCCCCAGCAAAATATTTGCTGCAACAATCCAATTCCAGCTTTCAGCATACATCAAGACAAATGGTACTGGAATGCCAATAAGCCAGCCCAACACGAGCAAATTTTTCCTTCCGATCCTGTTCGCCAGTACGCCTGTGAAATAATTCGTCAGGGCCTTCACAACCCCAAAGACTATAATGAAAGAAAAGATCGCCGTTTTTGCCGCGATATGAAATTCAACGTCTGCAATTCTTGGCAAAATGCTTCTTTCAAGCCCCACCATTCCTCCGACAAATGCATTAATGATAACAAGCAGGGTGAATTGCTGCCAGTTCTCTTTCAATCCGAGTTTTACCTCTTTCATATCAGTCACCTTAAATAGGCTGCCAGACGTTTTAGTACAAACCTGACCAGATTGAGTGTTTCAATACTTCCAAATTCCTCGCCTTTTTCAAAGTCTCCTTCCGATTGAGCCATAAAGTTGGTAAGGTGTGCAAAGCAAACGATGTTGAACTTTTTTACTTCGGATAAGGCATAAAGCGCAGATGCTTCCATTTCGACACAAGTGATACCCTCCCGTTTCATTGATTCAATAGCAGATGCTGTTTCCCTGTAAGGCGCATCGGTTGTCCAGCTGGTTCCTTCGGAATACGGACAATCATGATCCTGTTCCATTCGACGTAAGGCACGAAATAAATCCTGGTTCAATGATGAAGGTTTTTCGCCAGGCAAATAATGATAACTTGTGCCCTCGTCGCGGATGGCAGACGTTATCAATGCAAAACGTTTAGTATTATCCGGCTCCTTAATTATTCCGGCAGATGTAACACTGATTAATTCTTTACAACCTGAAACAAAAAGCTGCTCTGCCACCAGCACTGCATAGGGCGCACCTACTACGCCGGGAACGATACCGATTTCATGATCGTCCAAACGAAAGCTGTATAATGAAGAATGATAACAAGCCCAACACTCGCTTTTTGCTGCCATACCTTTTCTCATAAGATAATCTACCAAATCGCCATCCGGGTCAAGCAGACAAACCGCCGGAACATTACATTCCTTTTTATTTTTTTGTCGTCTTGCTTCACGCAGCAAATTTTCAGGCAGGAATATTGACGGTTCGTCATAAAATTTATTCAATAAGATACGCTCCATTTCAACCTATGTTTGGTTTATTGAGTTATTGCCATGCTGTGGAAACTATAGCGCACATTGGTGCCCTCATTGGCGCTCCAAATCCCCTTGGGAAAGCTCTGTTTCAACTGGATGGAAAAAATAAAATCGAGGTGAGCGAATAATCCATTAATACGTTCAGCAACTTCCAAAGCGTACGGCTCAAAGAACATTGGTCCAAGACATTCCTCGTAATGATGGGGAACGGAACCGGAAAAAGTAAATGCAGAAGATGAATTGATTTTAGTATCCATGGAAATATTCCGTTAAGAATTAAGAAACAGCACAACGATTAGCACCTGCCTCCAGTTCAACAGGATTTATATCACTGAAATCACCTTTCAAATTCTTGTCCACGATCGAAAGGTAATTTTCGGGTGTTGCAGGAATGCGTTGCAACAATGTATTAATGAAATCTTCTTCTGACAAAGACAGCATAGGCACACTTTTCATCACTTTGCCTAATGAAGCCTGGATGAGTTTCTCATCAAAATCAACCGCCTTTCCTGTATGAGCCGGCAAAACAATAACTTCACCGGGAAGTGACAAAAGGGTTTGCAATGACTGATAAAGCAATTTTGATTTATTCAAGGCCTCCTCGCTGTTGGCCTTTAGATCAGGTCTTCCAACACCGTCGACAAAAAGGGTATCACCAGTAAGCAAAATTTCATCGTTACCGAGAAAAGAAGTGCTTTCAAACGTATGACCGGGTGTTGGAATGGGTTCCAGCACAAATGAGCCGATAGTAAATACTGTATCAGCTGTAATTGGATTAAATACGAATTGGACCTTATTATTAGATGGAAGGTACAAAGGTGCATGAAAATATTCAGCCAACTCTTTTGACCTTGAAAGATGATCTGCATGAATATGTGTGTCGATCACATATTTTACGGAAAGCTGATGTTGTTTTATCAATTGAGCGTATACGTCCACAGGAAGCGACGCGTCAATAATGATTGCTTCCTTTTCCGATGAAAGAATATATGACAAACAGCCCTTGCCCGTTCGCCTTACCTGGCAAACACTAAAACCATCAAATTGCGTCCAGGCAGTGTTCCAGGCGAGGCTCCAATCTTTCATCCCCCCTTCCAGGGAGTATGCCTCGATACCTCTTTTCCTAAGTTCATTTGCAGCAATCCTACTCGTTTTGCCTGCGCCACAAACTGTGACCACTTTGCCAGACGTCGGTATTTCGATTTCATCTAACACGGCCGGATCATTTGCATTTAGTCGCTTATATGCGTCCACGTAGATGCTTCCCGGTATCTGCCATTCTTCCCTTTGTTCCTTCGGACGTACATCGAGCACAACGACAGGTTCTTTTTTTTCTAACATTTCTCTCAGTTCGAAAACACTAACGGTTAGATCTCTTTCTTCCATTGTAAATGGTTTAAATCATTAAGAAACGAACCGGCACGTTGGATCACATTACTTGGCGCCGCCCGTAATTATATTTTGCTAAACTGCCGATCCTAAGGCGCATACTTCGATGGCAGGCATCGCCCACGCCAGTCATATTGATAATAAAATTCCTTGTTTTCATATGGTTACCCGGGTTTAAATTGAATTAGTAGTAGTTTACGTCGGTCAGATTACCCCCGCACGATCCACCGGCAACCCTTTTAGAGCCCAATCGGGAAAGCCGTCCGTAAGCCGCCTTGCCTTGAACCCTTTTTTCGAAAGAATACTTACCGCCTCATCTGCATATACACAGAAAGGACCCCGGCAATAAGCTATATACTCCTTGTTCTTTTTAAGTTCTTTAAGTCTTTTTTCCAGCGCTTC
>Ga0207701_10008141_pt1 | contig 10375 bp, 8 predicted proteins | sample KBSSwiSSwithPhiX_FD_184294 | JGI IMG/M metagenome (GOLD analysis project Ga0207701, IMG submission 184294) | Switchgrass rhizosphere bulk soil microbial communities from Kellogg Biological Station, Michigan, USA, with PhiX - S5 (SPAdes) (version 2) | ecosystem: Environmental > Terrestrial > Soil...
TCTACTTGTTTCTTTACTTTTCGCATTGCTATTATGGACTTGTGAATTTCACTAACCTCGCTGGTAATATTGTTCAGGAATTTTTGTTGTTCGTTCCAGTCAGCGGCAGTTACTTTTAAATTAGGATCCTGGATCACATTCATCTCTGTTTCAGAAGAAGCATCTTTGTAAGTGACCTTTGCTTTATATTTTCCCGGAGGCAAACGATAACCTGAATAATCGCCATAAACAAATGCTCCCTGTATGTCAGGAGAAATATTTTCACCTTTAAAATTCCACGCAAAACGATTGAGCCCCTTCTTAGCGGGAATCACCTGTGCAGGTGGCGGACCCCCGGGGTATGGTTTGAACAGACTATCTTTTTTGTTGGTGTATGTTCTTACTACTTTATTATTTGAATCCATTATTTCAAGCTTCACCACATTCGTATCTGCATTTTCAGGAAAATAATAATCAAGCATCACCCCTTCCACTGGATTTGCACCATTTGAATTACCCGGATCAAGACCCGGAATATTTGCTGCACCGCTATAACGATAAGTTGTTTTAGGAGTAAATAATTTCACTTTTGCAGCGGCCATCACACCTGCAAATTGTTGTAAGGCTCCAAGATCATCCAATATCCAGAAAGCTCTTCCCGCCGTAGCTGCAACAAGATCATTGTCTTTAATGATCAGGTCAGTGACAGGCACAACCGGGAAATTCAATTGCATTTTGCTCCAGTTTGTTCCCCCATTATAAGAAATATAAAATCCTCTTTCACTTCCGGCATAAAGCAGGTCTTTTATTTTTTTGTCTTCTCTTATTACACGAATAAAATCATCGGCATCAATTCCCGTGGTGATCTTTGTCCATGTTTTGCCATAGTCAGTTGTTTTGTATGTGTACGATGCGTAATCATTGAACTTATACCGGGTGACGCTAATGTATGCGGTGGCTTTATCATTTGGCGAAAGTTCAATTGAGTTTATCATACACTCCTGTAAACCGGCAGGTGTTACATTATTCCACTTCTTTCCTCCATCTGCTGTCATGTAGACCAAACCACAATCACTCCCAGTCCATATCACTCCTTTTTCTAATGATGACTCGGTTACATAGTAAATGGTATTGTAATTTTCACCACCAGCACCTTCATTCGTAATTGGACCACCACCTAATCCTTGTTTGGTTGAATCATTTCTTGTAAGGTCTGGGCTGATCACTTCCCAATTAATACCACCATTAGTTGTTTTCAATAAAACATTTCCTCCATGATAAATTATTGATGGATCATGTGATGACGCAACAATTGGTGCATTCCAGTTGAACCGGTATTTCATTTTCTTTGGTTCAATGGCGAGGTTCACGGAAGGATAAGCCTGGATATCTTTTACCTCTTTTGTTTTTGCATCCAGCACTTCAATATAGCCCTGGTAACACCCACCATAAAACTGTGTTGGATTGTTTGGATCAAAAGCGATCCATGCACTTTCACAACCCGGGCCTACCACCCAATCTTTTTCTGTTATTCCAAAAGAATTGTTGCGGCTTTGGATCATTACCGATGTATTATCCTGCTGACCTCCATATACCCAGTAAGGAAAACGATTATCAACATTAACACGATAAAATTGTGCAGTAGCCTGATTGTTTAATGAACTCCAGCTTTTACAATTATTAAAAGTTATTTCGCCACCACCATCATCAGCTAACCCGATTATTGAAGGGTCCTTTGGATTTATCCAAAGATCATGTGTATCCCCGTGACCAACTCTTACGGGTGCAAATGTTTTTCCTCCATCAATTGATCTTGTCATCGGTGCATTTAATACATAAACTATGTTTTCATTTTTTGGATCCGCAAACACTTCCATATAATACCATGAACGGGATGTTATCAATTGATCATTTGACATCAAAGACCAACTCATACCTCCATCATCAGAACGATACAAACCTGCTTTTGATTTTTCTGCCTCTACAATTGCAAACACACGATCAGGATTTGCTCTTGAAACCGACACACCGATCTTTCCCATTTGTGCAGGTAATCCACTATTAATTTTATTCCATGTTTCCCCGCCATCGTTACTTTTCCAAATTGAACAACCGTTACCACCACTTTCTACTTTCCATGGATAACGACGATGCTGCCATGTGGCTGCATAAAGTATGCGTGGATTTTTTGTATCCATGCTTAAGCTGCTTGCCCCAGTACTATCATTTACAAACAAAACCTTGCGCCATGTTTGTCCGCCATCAGTTGATTTAAAAATTCCGCGATCAGGATTTGGTCCATGTGCTGTACCCTGTGCAGCAACATAAACTATATCAGGATTATTGGGATGAATAACCACATCAGAAATATGGCGGGTATTCTGCAAACCAATATTCTTCCATGTCTTGCCGCCGTCGACTGATTTATAAACACCATCACCGTAAGAAGTCATCACACCACGAATAGCATGTTCACCAGTGCCAACATACACAACATTGGGATCAGATTCGGAAACAGCGATGTCGCCAATAGAACCAACTTTAAAAAAACCATCAGAAACATTGCGCCATGTTAAGCCACCATCATCAGTTTTTGAAACACCGCCGCCGGTATAACCAACAAAGAATGCCTGGTCATTTCCGGGTACACCACAAATAGCATTGGCACGGCCACCACGAAAAGGACCGATGCATCTCCATTTCAGTGCCTGGAAAACGGAATCATAATTAATCGCAGAGGTTGTTTTTGTTTCTTCTGATTTCTTTTGCTTCTGCGCTGTGAGTGAAATGGTAATAGATCCAAGTAAGATGATGGTGATAAGCTTTCGCATATTGTTAGTTTTGTGGTCCTGAAATTAACGAAATAATAATAGTCTGAATTTTTTTGATGATTTGTATTTGCGCCGTAACAATTGAAACGGCGAAGATCATTTGCTTGAAGATCAATTGGAATTTTTGGAGTAAGGCTGGGTTACGGCGTATATTTATGTGTTGTAAGCAATTTGGACAGGTACAAAAAAAAGAGGCTCGTATCTAAAAACCTATAATTAGTGACTGTGTTTTCAAATAAAATATTTCTTCTCCTGGTGATCCTGATTTCAGCAAATTGCTTTTCGCAAAAAGATATAAACACTGACATAAGAAATGTTACAAAAATAACTTTTTTTAATCCCGGGATTAGCTACGAAATGAAAATTGGAAAGTTGCAATCGTTATATGCACAGGCGTTTCTGAGCACTTCATTCTACCTTGGCTATTCGAGTTCTTTGGGTAGTACGTCAGGTATTAATATGTATCCAGCACTAGCCTTACAATACAGGTATTATTACAATGCAGCCAGGCGAAGAGCAAAAGGTAAGAGAACCGAGATGAACAGTTTGAATTATGTAAGCGCACTGGTAGAAACGGATTTCTACAAGGAAAATGTTTCATCCAATGGTGAAAAACAACTTCGTGCCTCAAAAATCTGTGGTGTGGTTTGGGGCTTTCAAAGGAACTATCAGAAACGATTTAGTTTAGACCTGAATTTGGGCGTCAGTTACGTTTACTCAAAAGAGACTACAATAAATGATGCAGGGCAATATACAACTAAGAATGTTGGAGAATTTACAAACATTGGACAAATCGGTTTGGGATTTTGGCTGAATAGGAGAAATTAAAACTGCCTGGTGGTTATCTTTGGGGACAACGAATCTTCCTTTCACTTTTACAAAAATGTATCCCTACCATAATAAAATAAAGCAACGCATTGCCAATAATGAATTGATCAAATACGAATATGTTGATAAATACAAAAACATTTCCCCTTGCTTACTACTTTATTTTGAAACAGAGCCGTATATAAGACCAATTCGTAAACATAGATTTAAAGAATACGAGGTGATATTAAACTCCACCTCTGCTAAATAGATGTTGTGAAATGTTGGTGTAAACCTTAAAACTATCTACAGGGAATGAATTAAAATCTATTTCTTTAATATCCTTTGCAATTGTCTTGCAGTTTTAAATCCACATTTGGATGCTATATATTCAATCGTGTATTCAGGGTTATTAAGCATCGTATTTGCATATTCCTTTCGTAAAAGAGTAAGATATTCCAGAATAGTCGAACCCGTTTTTTCCTTAAATACCCTGCTAAGATTTCTTGAGCTCATCCCAACAAGTAAGGCAAGCGATCCTATATCATTTTCCTTAGAAAGATTATCAATTAAATAATCCTGCACTTCATGCACTTGTGGATTGATATGATTTCTGTAATCAAGATAAATACTTTGTTGTTTATGGGTACCGCTTCGCCGGTGATAAACAACAAGCCCCCTTGCCACCTTATGTGTGAACAGCGGACCTTTTAAATCCTCTATAATGGCCAAAGCAAGATCAATACCTGCACTGATACCTGCGCTGGTATATACATTATTGCTCTTTACGAATAAAATATCAGCTAAAACTTTTGCCTGTGGAAATTGAGTTTGCAATGCTTTTACTCTCCGCCAATGCGTAGTACATTCTGTATCTTTCAATAAGCCTGCATGCCCCAACGCAAAAGCACCGTTACAAATTGAACCAACAGTTACTTTTTTATCTGAACATTCCTTCAGCCATTTAAAAAAATCTCTTTCAACTCCAAATGCAACGCTCTTCACATATTCATTATCCATCCCCGGTACAAATACAAAATCACCTTCCTTTAATTTGGCTTCTTTAAAATGTCTTAGTTTACTAAAGCCAAGACCGGCAGTGCTAACAGGCTCTTCTGTGTATTGATAAAATTCGATTTCAATCTCCATACCATAAAATTTTGCTTCTGTAAAAACCTGTACAGGCCCAGCAAGGTCAAGTAATTCTACAGTAGGTGGGATTATAAAAGCTACCTTTTGCATACTTAATATTTATTAGATTGTTACAGTAAAGATAAATTGAAGTGTTATTGGAAGTCGGACAATAATATGTCACAAACAGACAGCTAGTTTTTTGCTTTTACATAGTTTGCACAAATAGATGGTTTTCCCGATATAATTCGAGGCATTGTGAAGAGCAGAAATAAATTTCGTCTTCGTGTGGATGGTAGATTGCATTTTGAGGGTCCAGGATCAACATGCGACAAACCGGGTCAATATAAAACCCATTCTTAATTTCGATGCCAATTTCAAACACTTCCTTTTCTTTATTGACATTTTTAAAACTATGATTTCCCTTGGATGTCAATGAAAATGCGGATCTGTCTGTTAATGCATTAACAAATTCATCAGAACATAAGAAAGTACCGGCCTTTGCTTTAGCTGCGATCCTCGAAGTAAGATTGATCGCAGACCCGAAAAAACTGTTTCCTCTTTTTAAAACTTTGCCATAATGCAACCCTCCATGTACCTGGAGAAAATTTTCTTCATTCGAAGTATAGCTCCCGATCATCAATGCAGTAGCCATTAAGTGATCCGGGGAAGAGGATATGATTATTATTTCATCTCCAACACGTTCGTGCAGTGTGCAATCACCTACAAGACAATTCTCAGCAATACTAACGTACTTGTCTATTAGATCTGCAGCCGAAACAGATCCATGCGTTTCCGTAAGTGCCGTATAACCTGATAGATCAGCCATCAGGATGGCGATATTCTCTTCCATGATAAATTGATTTTAATTTGTACTATGATATGATTATTTATTCTTCACTATTCTAACATTATTACCGGCTTCTGACCTGGAGAAATATTTCCTAAAGGCAAAATGATAAATTTCTGTCTCTCCCATGCGTACGGGAAATGCATTAATAAATATCCATCCTTCACTGCCCAGATAATTAAGGGCATCTATGATCGTATTAAATTTCTTAATTTTCCCGGCATCTGTTTTAAGTCTTGTATCCATCCAAAAACTTTTCTCTTCCCCAAAATCAATGTCGATTGTTACTTTGTTGCTCAGAAGTTTGGGTGAAGCGATCACCTGGCAATATTGTTCGACTTTTGTTGTATCTGTCTGCGCAAATGAAGCCTGGGAAACAAATAAAGCCAGATAAAGAATGAATGTTATTTTCATGATGAATAGTTTTAAATTATTTATAAAACAAAATTGCAGCGAATAAAAAAGATAAAGTGGACAAGAAGATGTCAGAAACGGCCAAAGAAGCTATGAATATTTCTGACCAGGCGAAAAGATCAATCATAGAACAAATGTTCGGTACCCGACCACGCTTTTTAAAAATGAAAAAGCTCCGTCGGGCAGGCATAATTTCTTTATCCATTTCTTAACAACCTTTTTATAATTAGCAGAAATTCTCGTCGTTTTAAAATCATTCAACTTCAACCGGACGATTCACTATTATTTTATTTACTGAAAAACACCTACAATGGCAGATACCAACAATGGCCAGGAAGATTTATTGTATTCCTACGACTCGTTCGGCGAAAAGAAAAAACCGGTTGATAACAATTTTCTTTGGTGGTGCTCAGGGGCACATCAAAAATTATTAAAACAATTTCCATCGGAACATAGTAAATACTCAGGGCTCGGCGCTGTGTTGCTCGCCACATTTGTACTGGCAACTAACTCTGCCGGCTATGCAGTATATACCGTGTTTGGGAACTGGTTGTGGACGATCGGCTTTGCGATCATCTGGGGATTGATCATTTTTAATTTCGATCGCTTTCTCGTTTCTACCATGCGGAAATATGGTGTATCACGTCGCAAACAGATCATGATGGCGTTGCCGCGGATTGCTCTTGCATTGCTTATCGGTGTGGTGATCGCCCGGCCATTGGAGATGAAAATTTTTGAAAAAGAGATCAACGTTAAAATGACGAAAAACCTCCATGACAAGATCCGGCTTAATGATAGTCTTTTAGCCATGGAATATAAAAATCAACTTGTAAATGCAGAAACAGAAAGACAGCGACTCCTCGGTCGCAAGCTGGCGATCGAGGATACGCTGCACAATTTGCGATCGGCATATCTGCAGGAAGCTGATGGTACAGGAGGCAGCAAGCAAAGAGGTATTGAAAATATTACAAGGTTGAAACAGGATGCATTTAACCTGGCAAGCAATCAATTTGCACCTGAACTTTTATTGCTTGAACAAAATATGAAAAGCCAGGATAGCATAACTGCTATTGCAAAAGCATCCATGGAAGATAAAAGAAAACAATTTGAAACGACCGCGATGGCAAACATGGGTTTTCTGGAACGCAATAAAGCATTGGCCGATCTGTCTGCCGAAGAAGGAAGTGTGATGTGGGCAAGCCTTTTAATTTCCATGCTGATCATTTTAATTGAGATCGGTCCGGTGTTATCAAAATTGATGATGCCACTTGGACCTTATGATATTGCATTGGCAAAAGAAGAATTATTGCACATGGCAAATGAAGAAGGCGAGATAAGAAAAGACAAAGTGGAAAGATTTGAGCGAAGAAAGATCTATCATGAAAAGCAAAAAGAAATGAGTGATACGCTGGCAGAAAAAGTAGTGCAGCTTCAGCAAAAAAATATTGACAGGGAGCTTGACAAATGGGAACGTGGTGAATGGCAACCGGAAGATCATCGTGCAAGCATGGATGAAGTGATGCGAAAAATAAAAAGTCAATACCAGTTTAAAGAAGATGACTTGTTATAATAAAATTTGATAGCCAGTTAACCAGGGAGCTTTATTCTCGTACAATTCTTATGACCCGTCAACGAATATCTAGTATAGCCACGAAAATATTCGCCGGGTCATTTGTTTTACTTCTCATTGGTTTTATCATTCCTCAACAATTTAAGATGCCGGTCGAGGGAGCGACAAGAAAAAGTTATTCGCAAAATTCCTTTTGGGCATATCCGTGGGGCAAATCAGTAACACATAAAGGTGTTGACATCTTTGCAAAAAAAGGAACTGATGTTCACCCGGCAACAGCAGGGATTGTTCTATATAGAGGCAAAAATTCGAGAGGCGGGAATGTAGTTTTTATTCTTGGTCCACAATGGAGGATACATTATTATGCTCATCTTGATGAAATAAAAACAAACAATTTCTCCATCGTTTCATCAAAAACTGTTATTGGAACAGTTGGCAATACTGGAAATGCAATTGGAAAACCTTCGCACCTTCATTATACCATCAAAACAATAATTCCTTACCCATGGCGAATGGATAACGGAATACAGGGAAAAAGGAAAATGTTTTATTTAAATCCGATAACGTATTTAAATAAAACATTTATATAAATAATAAATTTTCTACATCTTATCTTTTACTCCGGCCCTCTTCTTCATTTCAGCGGCAGGAAAAACAACTAACCTTCCCATTTGCTTGTCTCCGCGGTAAGTGATCACTTTCATTGTTGCAGCATCTTTAGGCACCTTTACAGGACCTGAATAATGAGGATAAAAATTATCAGGAATAGAATTATCAAATGAATAATGAATAGCAAGATCCGGAACTTCCGTTTTCATTTCAACACTGATCTCATTCTTATCATTCTTTTTGAACTTAAAGTCCGGATCATACATTGCAGGAGCATATTTTGTTTTGGCAAAATCAAAACGTTTAAAATGCTCTTCCACTTTGGGAACAAAAGTATTCCAGTTCTTTTTTTCTTTTGGCGACCAAACTGATTCTGCAATAGCAAAACCCCTTGGCCATGTCATGTATTCTGCTTGCCGCATATTATAAACCTGCTCCGTCCATAAATTCGCTTGTCCGCCTTTTATATATTTTGCATTTACACCATCTGGAACAGGTTCAAACTCGTATGACTTACTTAAGCGTAACGATGCATACACCGGAGGCTCGGTCATTACATCGCTCTGCATATAATCAATATAAGCAAATGTAGTAGGGCTCATTACCACTTCATGTCCCATTTTAGCAGCTTCAATACCACCTTTCATTCCACGCCAGCTCATTACTGCTGCATTTGGCGCTAAACCGCCTTCTAATATTTCATCCCATCCAATGACCTTTTTCCCTTTTGATTCAACGATCTTCTCCACTCTTTTCTCAAAATAACTTTGTACCTCATCCATTGTTTTTAAATTCTCTTTTTTCATCAACTCCAGTATCTGCGGATTTTTTTCCCAAAAATTTTTTGCACACTCATCACCTCCAACATGTATATATTCAAAAGGAAATAGTTGAGCAACCTCAGTGAAAACTTTATCAAGAAATGTATACACTTTTTCATTGGCAGGGCACATGGTGTTATCAACTAAAGCATAAAAATGTCCGTTAGCCGGCCACTCCATGATCTTTTCACCAGAACGAACTCTGTACTTGTCCGCCCCCGGCGTACATGATAATTCAGGATAGGAAGCAATAGCAGCAAGACTATGCCCGGGTACATCAATTTCAGGTAAAATATTTATGAACCTGTCTTTTGCATACAGCACAAGTTCTTTAATATCGTTTTGCGACAAGAACCCGCCATAATCTCTTGGCTCATCATCTGTAGGCGGAATAAAATTGCCAAATGTGCCGACTCGTTTTACATTCCATGCGCCAACTGAAGTAAGTTTTGGCAATGCCTTTATCTCAACTCTCCAGCCTTCGTCATTAGCAAGTGTAAGATGAAGTAAATTATACTTGTACTTCACCATCGCATCGATGTATTGTTTTACCTGTTCTTTATTAAAAAAATGACGGGAGATGTCAAACATTAAACCACGCCAGCCGAAACGCGGATAATCAGTGATATCAACCAGCGGAACTGACCATGAAATATTTTTAATGACAGATTTGCTTTCAATAGCCGGAGGTAAAAGCTGAATAAGAGTTTGCACACCATAAAACAAACCAGCAGATTCGTTAGCAGTAATGGTTATGCCATTATTTGCAGATACGCTAAGTTGATAACCCTCTTTGCCAATTGTATTGTTTACAGTTTTATTCAGGGAAAAATGGATGTCGGACTTTTCAGCAGAAGAAGCAACTGAAACGGGCAAACCAGTAACTGATAACTTTTCCTTTAACCAATCTGCAATTTTTTTGACCGCCAAATTTGTGGACCCTTCTTCTATCACAATTTGAGTTTTAAAAGTATAAACTCCTTCTTTTTGCTGAAGAGAAACAGGCTCGGGAATAATTGAAAGCTGGGAAAAAGAAGGAAGAGCAATTGATACAAAAAAAGTAATTACAACAAAAATTCTTGCAAGCATAACGTAAGTATTAGATTAGGCGATGAAGTTAAATTATTTTCTGGGTGAAAGAACTGGCTAAAAAAAAATCAAATAGCTGACAATTCCATGCTCCTAAGACTTTTCAACTGGAGAATGCTCAGCTCAAGTTGTGACCTTGGAATAGACGCTTCTATCATACAAAACAGTTGCAATTCTTGTTTTAAAATTACACAGTCATTCTTTTTAATAATCCTCATTACATCATTCAGAATAGTATAATCGAATTGCAGCCTGTAATTCGATTATACTATTC
>Ga0207701_10008144_pt1 | contig 10374 bp, 11 predicted proteins | sample KBSSwiSSwithPhiX_FD_184294 | JGI IMG/M metagenome (GOLD analysis project Ga0207701, IMG submission 184294) | Switchgrass rhizosphere bulk soil microbial communities from Kellogg Biological Station, Michigan, USA, with PhiX - S5 (SPAdes) (version 2) | ecosystem: Environmental > Terrestrial >...
CCATCCGGAGACTGAATACGTCGCCACGTTCCTGGGCGCCGCGAACCTGCTGTTGGGGGTCGCGACCCAAGGCACCGTCGAAATCGGCACAGCCAAGCTGCCGGCCGAAAAGGAAACGAAACGATTTCGTGAAGGTCAGTCGGTTAAACTCGTATTTCGTCCCGAGGATGTCTGTATCAGTCAGGACGCCAATCTCCCCGAAGGGTGTCGCCGGCTGACGAACGGAGTGATCGAGGAAGTAAATTTTGTCGGAGCCTATCAACGATTGACTGTGCGTCTGGATCTTACACATCGGCAGCAGCCAGAAAATGAAGCCCCTCTCTATCAAGTCACCATCAACACCCCTGAGCGGATGACGGGAGTGCCGATCATCGTGACGCGTCCCAAGCCTGAAGCCAACGCTCTGCGTTACAAGTCCGGCGATCGCGTGGCCATCGGACTGACGTCGTTTAGTGTGTTGCCGAATTACACTCTCGCGAAGCATCGATGAGGCGACGCGTCATCCTCGCCATTAGTTTCAGCGCGGGTTTGTTTTGCGTGACGAGCTCGCGCGCACAGTCCGTCCCTCCCGAAACCGACAATCAAAGCTGGAATGACCTGCAGGTCACGATTCCGCTGAGCAAGAAAGCTGAGTTTGTGATCATCGGGACCTTGCGTCTCGGCGACAACCTGACGCAATTTGTCGATGAACGCGAAGGCTTCCGTGTCAATTACCAGATTCAGAAATACATAACCCTGCAGACTCTATATTTTCATCGCGATGCAAAGGCGCCACAGGGACGACATGAGCGGGAAGAGCGATTCACTGTGGGCGCAAACATTCGGGTCCCGCTGGGCAAGTTCAACTTGAATACCCGCAACTGGATCGAGCATCGCTGGCGCGATCCGCAGCCTGACGCCTGGCGCTACCGCAACCGAATCCAACTGGATCACCCATTCAAGATCGGCAAGACGAAATTCACCTGGATCATTAACGATGAGTTTTTTTACGATTCGTTTTTTAACGATTGGGTGCGCAATCGTTTTTCAGTGGGCGGCAGTCACGCCTTCAACAAACATCTCACCCTGGAAATGTATGTGATGCGCCAGAACGATGGCCGCTCGCGGCCAGGAGACATCAATATCATCGGCACAGTGTGGCGGGTCCGTCTGTGAAGTACGGTACGCACCGCTTCCAGCGTTCTGCATGCTGAAAGTGTGCCTGGCAATAACACCAGGCATCTCGAACAGAGATATTGTTTGTTAGTTGCGAGGCTCTCGCCAGCGCCGAATCATTTGCGGCAAGAGCAGTGTGGTTTGCAGGATTGAGCCCGAAGAAAAGCGTCGCGCAAATCCGCGAAATAGTTGGCCGGCGCTTTCGTCGTAATTGAACCACCAGAGATCGGGAATAAACGGCAGGCGATTTACGTGTATGTGTTGCGAGTGGACGAGTTCCAACAAACCTGCCCGTCCATGCGTCCGGCCCAGGCCGCTCTGCTTCACGCCGCCCCAGGGAGTTTGGGCGATGCCGTGGGTGTAGAACACTTCATTGATCATCACGGTGCCGGCGTCGATTCGGGAAGCAAGTCTCTGGCCTCTGGCAATGTTGTTGGTCCAGACGCTGGCCGTCAAACCGAAGTCGCTATCGTTAGCGAACCTCACGGCCTCTTCCTCAGTCCGGAAATTCATGATTGGCAACACGGGTCCAAAGGTTTCCTCGCGCATCACGTCCATGTTGTGATTGACGTTGGTGAGAACGGTCGGAGGATAAAAAGGACCCGTCACTTCCCGGAGGCGTTCGCCACCGGTTAGCGCGACAGCACCATTATCGATCGCCTGATTGACGTGACGTTCGACAATGCGCAATTGCCGCTCGCTCGACATCGAACCCACGTCCGTATTTTTGTCGGTACCGGGTCCCTGGTGCAGTCGTCGGGTTTCCTTAACAACTTGAGCGATGAAAAGCTCGGCAATGCTTTCGTGAACATAGCAACGTTCGACCGATGAACATGACTGGCCACAGTTTGCGAACGCTCCCCATACAGCGGCCCGCGCAGCGTTCTCAACATTCGCATCGTCAAGCACGACCATCGGATCCTTGCCACCGAGCTCTAGCACGACCGGGATCAGGTATTTTGCCGCTGCTTCTGCGACTCGCTTGCCGGTCGCGACACTGCCGGTAAACATTATTTTGTTGACGCCGGCGCCAACCAAAGCAGCGCCGGTTGATCCATCGCCCGTGACAACTTCCAAAACGCCATCCGGCAAACCTGCCCGCGCCAGAACTTCCTTGATCTTCAATCCGCTCAGCGGCGTCAGCTCGCTGGGCTTTAACACCACGGCGTTTCCGGCCATCAAAGCCATCACCACTTCGTCCAAAGGCGTGGCCCAGGGAAAATTCCATGGCGAAATGATTCCGACAACTCCCAGCGGTTTGTATATTTCGTACGACGACCGACCCATGGTCCAGTATTGCCCGACACTGATGCGCCGGGGACTCAGCAGGTTCGCAGTTTTGCGCGCGAAGTACTGCATTAGATCCAGCGACGGGGTCAGTTCCAGAGAGATTGCTTCGGTGACCGGCTTTCCGGTTTCCAGCGAGATCAAAAAAGCGATCTCTTCAAGCTCTTTCAAAACGATCTGACGAGCATGCAGGATCACGCGACCGCGCTCGCTAAATGACATCGCGGCCCAGGCCGTTTGCGCCTCACGAGCGCGGGCGACCGCATGCGCAACATCCTCAGGCATGAAGAGCGACGCGCGTCCAATTTCTTCTCCGGTAGCCGGATCGTGACAGATAATTTCAGCGCCGGGTGACTTAGCGGCAATGGTCTGGGCCATAAGCGGATTATCGCTTAGAAATCGAAAGTTGTCAGTACCACCTGCGATAACGGGTGGTTAAATGTCGGTAAACCTGGTAACGGTTGACGATGGTTAACCGCCCGCTACCGCAGGCGGTTCTGACTCAGTTACAATGCACATCCGATTTCAATCAATTCGAGGGAGAGAAGATGCTTAAACCCCAGCTTGCCGAGTTCATGCGCCGCATGGACAAGAATTCAGTAGCCATCATTCCAGCCGCGCGCGAAGCCGTGCGCTCGCACGATACTCACTATCGCTATCGCCAGAATTCAGACTTTTTTTATCTGACGGGTTTTGAAGAACCGGAAGCGATTGCAGTGATAGCGCCTGGCCGAGATAAGAAGTTCACGATGTTCGTCCGGCCGCGCGATTTGGAACAGGAGATTTGGAATGGCTACCGGTCGGGCGTTGAAGGCGCCGTCAAAGACTACAGCGCCGACGAAGCTTTCCCGATCGGCGAATTCGACGAAAAGCTCCAGGAAATAATGGATGGGCCCGAGGTCCTTTACTACGCATTCGGTCACACTTCGCCGGAAATGGATCAGAAAATAATTCGGCAGATCACCTCGATGCGCGAAACGAATCGGAGGCCTCTCGAGCCGCCCCGCACGATCGTCGATCCCTCGACAATTCTTCACGAGATGCGCGTGATCAAGAACGAAGCGGAAATCGAGATCATGCAGACGGCTGCCGACATCGCCGCCGACGCTCATGTCGAGGCAATGAAATCCGTCCGGGCCGGAATGAAAGAGTACGAAGTCGAAGCCATGCTCGAGGCCTATTTCCGAAAGCGGGGCGCGTCCGGCTCTTCTTACACGTCAATAGTCGGCTCGGGCGGGAATGCCACGGTGCTGCACTACATCAGCAACCAGGATGAATTGAAGGACGGCGATCTGCTTTTGGTTGACGCGGGCGCCGAGTACAAGGGTTACGCTTCGGACATCACCCGCACGTTCCCTATAAACGGCAAGTTCACTCAGGCCCAGCGCGACATTTACGACCTGGTGCTGAAGACCCAAAAGTCGTGCGTGGACATGGTGCGGCCCGGCGTGCGTCTGGAAGATCTAAAAACTCATTCGATCGAGTTGCTGACTGAAGGCATGGTTGAACTGGGCTTATTAAAAGGTGATCCAAAGAAATTGATCGAGGAAAAGAAATACATGCAGTTTTATATGCATAACCTCGGTCACTATCTCGGCATCGACGTGCACGACGCGGGACGTTATTACTTCAACGGCGAATCGCGCCCGGCAGAAGCAGGCATGGTCATGACGATCGAGCCGGGCCTCTATATCTCTCCCGACACCAGCCGCATTCCCGAAGGCTTCAACCAGGAGATTCCGGAAAAATATCTGGGCATCGGCGTGCGTATCGAAGATGACGTGCTGGTGACGGAGAATGGCTCGCGTGTGCTTACGCATCGAGTGCCGAAGGATGCGGAAGAGATCGAAGCGTTGATGGCGAAGTAGATGGAGCGAGTGATTCAAGTAATCAATCGCATGCAAGCCGATGGTGTGGTTGAAAACTATGCGATCGGTGGCGGAATCGCAGCGGTCTATTACCTTGAGCCGTATCAGACGGACGATCTTGATGTCTTCATTCCAGTCTCTGCCGTTGCTTTCGGCGAAGCTGGCCTGGTTTCGCTTGAGCCGATTTACAGCTACCTAAACTCCAAGGGTTATGCCGCAGTTAAGGAAGGTTTGGTCATCGAAGATTGGCTCGTTCAGTTCATTCCGGCATTTGAAACTGTGCAGAATGAGGCACTGAAACATGCACGTGAAGTAACCTATGGCCAGACAACGACTAAGATTTTTGCTCCTGAATACCTGGCCGCTGAACTCTTGCGTTCGGGACGTCTAAAAGATCAGGTGCGAGTAGTCGCGTTGATTGAGTCCGGAAATTTGGACATCGCCTCGTTCCATGACATTATCAAACGGCATGGCTTAGCTGAAAAGTGGACAACCTTGGCAGCGCGTTTCGATCTGGGTGAGTAATGGAATCTGACGATTTTGACCTCTCGAGAATGACGGTGGAAGATTTATTTCGGGCGAAGGACGAGCGGAGAAAACGTCTCGCCAAGCTGCCGTTTGAAGAGAAGATAATGATTGTGAAGAAGCTTCAGGCGGTGTCACGATCACTCCAGCCCCTGCGTGCCGCAAACAAAGCGAAACGCGCGAGCGAATCGGCCGAGATAAAGATCAAGACGCGATGACTTCCGGTAGTGGTGCAGTTTGATGTCCGACAAGCTTTAGCTTGTTGAAGTTCGGGCGACAAACTGAAGTTTGTCGGACATTATTTCGAACTGCACCACTACCTGAATTCCACTGGCCTGGCTGCTTCGATCAATTTATGCTTGACGGCTAACTCGAAGTAGAGTTTTAGTCCCTTCTCCATCTCCTCATCCATCCGAAAAGCAATGTTGTCAGTCAAGTAACTCTTGATTTCATCATCTGACAATCCGAGCTGCGGTTTGTATTCAGCTGAAATCTCGTCCAGATGCGCCAACCCTTCGTCGCGCGCGGCCGCAAAATCCACCCGGCCAATCTTTTCTACGCTTTCCTGTCGCGCCATCCACATGGCAAACACGAATCCGAAGCCGGTGAATTCACGCCACAACGTTGCCAGATCGAAAACACGAAACTGATCGCGCGGAATCTTCATCGCCGGATCGCCGATGATCAGGGCCGCATCGGCCTCCATCAGCATCGATTTCAGATCAGGATGTGAGGTCTGCCACACAGGCTCAAAGCCCAGGAACTCGCGAAAAATAATCTTCACCAGGGCCGCTGATGTTCGCGACGACTCGTCGAGGGCCACCCGCTCAACCTTTTTCAGATTGTTGCGCCGGGTCACGAGCACGACGCTGCGCACGGCTGAGCGCGAACCCACACAAACATCGGGAATGATCGCTATGTCGGGAATTCGCTGGTATTCAATGACCGGAACCAGCGCGATGTCGACTTCATCACCCGCCAGCATTTCAGCACAGCGCGCGGGCGCAGTGTCGGTGAAAAGCTCAACGGCGTCACGCTGCGAACCATGGATGAAGCTCCAGATGAGCGGCGCGGTGTTTAGATAGCTGGAGGCGGCGATGCGGGGCCGCGGATCATTTCTTTTTTCGGTCATCAATAGTTGGCTCCGCCGTCGGCGGAAGCTGGATCATAAAACTTTCCGTCCGATGGCGGTACTCTAAAACATTGCCTGCTTCCCCTCTGGTGACTTTGCGTCTATATTGTCGCAATCAACCAATGAAAATCTTCGACATCACAGTTCCTATCCGGACCAGCATGCCGGTCTATGAAGGTGATCCCGGCGTCAAGATAGAACCCTGGTCGGCATTCGCAAAAGGTGATACTTCCAACGTCTCGATGCTCGACTTTGGAGCGCACACGGGCACTCATGTCGATGCTCCGGCGCATTTTATCGAAGGAGCGAATACGATTGACAAGCTGCCGCTGGAGACTTTGATCGGGCCCGCGCGCGTCGTCCGCGTCCCGGACGAGGCTCTGGAGATCGATCCCGCATTCCTCACCAACTGCGACCTCGGGGGCGTTGAGCGGGTCATCTTTCACACCCGGAACTCAAGGTTCTGGAACGGTGAAGGTTTTCGCAAAGACTACACCCATCTCCTGCCTGAAGCTGCTGAGCTTTTAGTTGAGCGCGGCGTAAAGCTGGTCGGCACTGACTATCTTTCCATCGAAAAGTTTCATTCCGGTCATCATCGGACGCATCTGACGTTGCTCCGGAACAATATTGTGATTGTTGAAGGCTTGAATCTTTCTGGCGTGCCGCCGGGTGATTACGAATTGATTTGCTTGCCGCTGAAAATCGCGGATGGCGCCGGCGATGGCGCCCCCGCGCGCGTCGTGTTGCGCACATCGTCCGACAAACTTTAAAAGTTTGTCGCCACGACTTATGAAAAAAGAGAACGACAAGCTGAAGCTTGCCGGACAGTATCGAGAGCGCGTCTACAGGATTGTTCGCCGCATTCCCAGGGGCCAGGTCATGACCTACGGCCAGATCGCTTATATGCTGGGCGAAGGTTACACGCCGCGCACGGTGGGTTTTGTGATGCACGGAGCGGATGACCAGACTCCCTGGCACCGGGTGATCAATTCACAGGGTCGTTGCTCAACCCGTGGCATTGTCCTGCCGTCAGATAAGCAGCAGCGAATGCTGGAGCACGAAGGCGTTGAGTTTGATCAGGGTGGACGCTGTGATCTGGAAAGATTCCTCTGGAAGCCTCGACGCAGCACCCCGAGAAAGGAAACTACCAAAGCCCGCAGCGCGCTCTACCGACGTTGATTGAATGTGTGGCACGCGCATATGTGCGGAGATTCACGGGTGAGACGCCCGGGCCACCGTGGAATTCCAATACAGAGAGAAACATTATGAACATCGATCCCGCTCCCCAACGCACGCCATACCAGGTCAGCCAGCGCCAATATTCCGTCTCGCATCAAATGGTGACGACCGCTTTCGAACTGCCCAACTTTCGCGTATTGCAAACTCTGGGAGTGGTCAGGGGAATCGTGGTGCGCTCCCGCAACGTTATTGCGACTCTTGGCGCTGCATTTCAGCAGGTGGTTGGTGGCAACATAACGATCTGGACCAGGATGTGTGAAGAGACGCGGTCCGATGCCTTTGACATCATGGTCCAACATGCCTCGGAGATCGGAGCCAACGCAATCATCGGCGCGCGGTACGACACTACTGAAATATCAACCGGCGTGACTGAAGTGTTGTGCTACGGCACGGCCGTGATCGTCGAGCCAACCGATTCGAGCTATCGTGGATGAGCGAACCTGATCCAGCCAAACTGTCGAGAGCGCGAACGGCTTTCGCTTCCGTGCCGTTTGCAAAATTCCTGGGACTGGAATTGGGTGAACTCACCAACGGCCGGGTCAGTATTCACCTGCCAGTTCGCGCCGACCTGATGAATCAGAGCGTCGTTCATGGCGGCGCAATCGCTTCCTTGATTGACACAGCCGCCGCCTTTGCGGTGCTGACCCAAATCGAAGTGGACGAGAAGGTAACCACTACCGATTTGACGATTCATTACCTGAGACCTATTACTTCAGGACGGATGACGGCGAACGCGCAGGTCGTGCGCGGCGGCCGGCGATTATTCGTTCTGTCGGTCGACGTTTTGAATGATCAAGACGTGCTGCTGGCAACGGCGGTGACGACCTACATTAAGGTCCAGGAAACGCGCAAAACCTAACAAAATACCGGAAAATTGTCGTAGACAAGCCGAGCGGCAAAATGCAAAAATAGCTCTGGCTCGTCCCCGCCTCGAGTTTTTCCTGCCAGAATTAAGATCGCGTTAATGCATTCACTTTACGACGTACTTCTCAAGCAACACGGGCGCCAGCTAATGCCGGTGCGCTGTGCATATTCGACCATAGTTCAGCTCCACCGTTATTTCGAGGAAGTGGTGCTGGAAAACAATTTGAGTGCTCTGGTAACTGAGTCGCTGCCCCTGGCTGCGAAGCGATCGGCCCGCGACAAGGCGCGGATTCGCGAACTCGCTCATGCCGGACGACGCGCGTTCTTTTTTGTTCATCAGGCCGATACGCTCACAGAAATGGTTGGCAGTCTGGGCCCCGAGGTGCTAGGCACTCCAGTGATTTTTCCCCAGGCCGAAGGCAGTCATCTTCAAGAACACTTTATCGTGATTGCCGACGCGCGCTTTTCGGCCCTGCTCGCGACGGTTCACGGCCGCAGCAGTGACGGCCGGATGGGCGGCGATGAAGTCATCTGGACCTTTGAGCCGGATATTGTTTATTCGGCGCTCGAATATCTCATGGCGCGCGTGAGTGCGGAACACCCTTATCACGTGCAACTATTTGAAGAGGCCGTGCGCACGGCGATGCCCAAAGCGACTTCGCTCCAACTCACCATCAGTGTGACGACTAAGATGGCGCACCTGTTGCAAGAGCAGGCCGGGCGAGAGATCGCGGTCAATCGGATAGCTACGGCGATCCGCGAGTCGCTCGAACTCGGCGTCATCCTGCAAAAGACTGTCGATGAAGTGGGTGTTGCGCTCAACGTGTCGAGCTGCGCGTTGCGAGTCGAGAGTCCAACTCCGGAGCAGGCGCTCGATTATTTTTACTTCGACATTCCGTCAAAGCGATCGATGAGACAAACTGAAAAGTTAAGCCGGGATTTGGAGGGTCATTGCCGTTATCTCACCGAGCATCAGGACGTCGTGATTCGTGACGGCGACGATGAGGCGCCCGACGGATCAGACCCGTATCCGATCGCCGTAGCGCCGCTCGTCTTCCAGGAGAGCCTCCTGGGCGCCTTGCAGGTAACATCAGCCGATCCGGCACGGCTTTGGCATGAGAATGAGATTCTCCTGCTCCGCACTGTCGCTGATCAGGTAGCCGTGGCCGTAAATCATGCCGGACTTTTCGCGCAGATTCAGCAGCAGGCTTTAACCGACCCGCTAACCGGTTGTTACAACCGCCGCTCGTTCGAAACGCAGCTCGATAAAGATCTGCTGATGGCCAGGCGAGTTCAGCAACCATTGGCTCTCGTCATGCTGGACCTCGATAACTTCAAGCATCTGAACGACACGGCGGGCCACGACGCCGGCGACGCCGCCCTCCGCAATCTGGCTGACTGTTTTCGCCAGGAAGTGCGCGGACACGATTCAGCCGCGCGTTTTGGTGGCGACGAGTTTGCGTTGATTCTGCCGCATGCGCGTGCCGAAGGTGCTCTCCTCGTCGCCGAACGGCTGCGTCGACGCATTGAGGAGATCGTCATTCCCGGTTTTGGAAATCTCACCACCTCCATTGGCGTCGCGTCATTTCCTCTGCATGGGAATACGCGGACAGATCTGTTTCGGGCAGCAGACGGCGCCCTTTACGCCGCGAAGCGTGCCGGACGCAACTGCGTTCGCGTCGCGCCCGAGCCAGCTCGGGATCTCGACGTTGACACCCCCGGCGTAGCGGCTGACCACGATGCCATGTCGGAAGTGTCAGGCGAAATCGTAATGTAACCGGCCAGGCCGAGAGCTGCTTCACTGATTCAATCCACCTCACTTTGCTACGCTGATCGTTCTCCCTTAAACTTCAAGACACCGCAAGCTTCGCAACTCTTGCCGAAGGCGCTAACGAATTCTGCTGCCGCAGGAGCCGAAGCATTTCTGTCTTGAAGTTATGAATGATCTGCGAAAGCTACTCCACTACTTTCGGCCTTACAAGATTTCTCTAATTACCGGAATCGCCTGCATCATGGCGTATGTCGTTTTTAACGTCAGCGTTCCTCTGATTGTGGGTAACGTGATCGATGCCAAGTGGAGTGAAATCACCTGGGGTCATTTAACGATTGCCGCGCTTAAGGTGATGGGCCTGAGCTTGGTAAGCGGAGTGTTTCTCTTTCTTCAACGCCGCATTCTTATCGGCATGTCGCGGCACGTTGAATACGACTTGCGCAACGACTTCTACGCTCGGCTGGTTGATCAACCTCAATCATTCTTTCACGAGCATCGCACGGGCGACTTGATGTCCCGGGCCACCAACGATC
>Ga0207701_10008147_pt1 | contig 10373 bp, 6 predicted proteins | sample KBSSwiSSwithPhiX_FD_184294 | JGI IMG/M metagenome (GOLD analysis project Ga0207701, IMG submission 184294) | Switchgrass rhizosphere bulk soil microbial communities from Kellogg Biological Station, Michigan, USA, with PhiX - S5 (SPAdes) (version 2) | ecosystem: Environmental > Terrestrial > Soil...
ATTCCGCTCCAGCAGGAGCCGCTCATCAATGGCGACACGTCCATCCTCAAGCAGCCGGTTTCGGCCTGGCTGCGCGTGATCGGCCGGATTCGGCCGGACGCCTCGATCGACGGCATCGGCCCGCGGCTCACCGGCATCCTGCACCAGTGGATGCAGCACGATTCGGGCTATCCCGCCAACTGGATGCCGGACGTGATCCAGGCATTGCCGCGCCAGGTGATCAACGTGGTGCCCGCCGGCGCCGGCGTCGGGATCATGAAGGAGCAGTACGGGCGCAGCCTGCAGCTTCTGCTTGGCGTGTGCGGGCTGGTGCTGCTCATCGCGTGCGCCAACGTCGCCAACCTGCTGCTCGCCCGCGCGGTCGCCCGGCGCGGCGAGACCGCGGTCCGGCTCGCGGTCGGCGCGTCGCGCCGCCACATCGTCGTCCAGGCGCTCGTCGAGAGCATCCTGCTGGCCCTTGCCGGCGGGATCGCCGGCCTCGCAGTCGCATTCGGCACGGCGCGCCTGCTGCTGTCGCTGGCGTTCGCCGGATCGACGTTCCTGCCGATCGACACGCGCCCCTCGCCGATGGTGCTCGGTTTCGCGATGGCCGTCGCGTTCGTCACCGGCGCGCTGTTCGGTGCCGCGCCGGCGTGGTTTGCGACGCGCACGCGCCCGATGGACGCCCTCCGCGGGGCCGGGCGGAGCACTGGCGATCATTCGTCGATCGCGCGCAAGACCCTGTTGATCGTGCAGGCGACGATCTCCGTGGTCCTCGTCGCTGGTTCGATGATGCTCGCGCGCAGCCTGAGCAATCTCGAGAGCCAGGACTTCGGCTTCAAGGTTCAAGGGCGAGTCCTGGTGCAATTGAACCGGCCGCCCGCCACCTACACCGCCGAAAAGCTCGAGGCCCTGTATCGCGTCGTCGAGGAGCGGCTCACACGCCTCCCTGGCGTACGGGGCGCAGGTCTGGCGCTGTACAACCCGCTGACCGACAACTGGGGCGAGCTCGTGCTCGTGGCGGGACATCCGGCGCCGAAGCCGGGAGAGCAGGCCGGCGCGTCCTGGGATCGGGTCAGCGCGGACTATCTCCAGCACCTGGGGGTCGGACTGGTGCGAGGCCGGTACTTCAACAGCGCCGACAACGACCACAGCGAGAATGTCGCGGTCGTCAACGAGGCGTTCGTCAAGCGCTTCTTCAAGAGCGACGAGGATCCGCTCGACCAGCACTTCGGCCTCGACCTGCCCGAGAACGTCAGTACCTACCGGATTGTCGGCATCGTTCGCGATGCCAAGTTCGCCGGCTTCGCGCTCGATCGACCGGCGCGGCCGATGTTCTACGTCGCGCTCGCGCAGACGGTCGACTACGAGCACCCGCTGATGAAGCGCCTCGAGTTCCAGTCGCACTTCGTCCGCGGCCTGTTGCTCGTGACCGACCTCGGTCCGGGCGTGCTCGAACCGCAGCTGAACCGCGCGCTCGCCGAAGTCGATCCCAACCTCACCATCACGAGCGTCAGGACGCTGCAGGAGCAGGTGGATCGGTCCTTCGATCAGCAGCGTGCGGTGGCCAGCCTGGCCGGCCTGTTCGGTCTGGTGGCGCTCGTGCTCGCGGCGGTCGGGCTCTACGGCGTGACCGCGTATACCGTCGCGCAGCGGACGAACGAGATCGGCATCCGCATGGCCCTCGGCGCCAATCGCGGCAACGTCGTCGGGATGGTGCTGCAGGGAGCTTTCCGTCGCGTGGCGATCGGATTACTCCTCGGCCTGCCGCTTGCGGTCGGCGCCGGCTATCTGCTCTCGGCTCAGCTCTACGGCGTGAAGTTCTGGGACCCGACGGCGCTCGCCGTCGGCGCTCTGTCGCTCGCAACGTGCGCGTTTTTTGCCGCCATCATCCCGGCGACGCGGGCGACGGCGATCTCGCCGATCAGGGCGCTGCGGGCAGAGTAGGAGAGTGTCGGGACTCAGCTGTCTTTCAGCGAACTCAGATAAGAGACGATGTCGGCAACCTGTTGATCGGTCAGCTTGCCCTGGACCGACGGCATCAAGCCTTTGTCGAGGATCGTGAACTCGCGCAGGTTGGCCCGGAGGTAGGTCTTCAGCTCTTCTTTCGGATTCATCAACTGGACGCTGACCGCGTCCTGGTTGAGCAGCTTGCCGGTGACGCTCGTCCCGTCCTTGGTGACGATCCGCACGTAGCGATTGTCGGCAATCACTTCCGCGTCGGGATCGATGAGTGCTTCGCGCAGCCGTGTTGCGGTGCGCCGGCTGCCGATACGCGAGAGATTCGGGCCCAGGCGCGAGCCACGCTCGTCGATGCGATGGCAGTCGAAACAGCCGCTCGACTCGACCAGCGCCTTGCCGCGCGAGCCGTCGCCGGGCGGTGCGTCCTGCGCGGCAACGGCTCCTGACAGACTGCACGCGGCGGCCAGGAGCCAGATCGTGGTTCGCGCACTCATGGTCATCGATCTCCTCTCGCCACCCGAGCCTGTCTGGACTAGTGCGGCAGCGCCGCCATGTGCTCGGCGAGCACGTCGCGGCCAAAATCACCGTTGAAGTCGCGCCAGACCGCATGGATGTGGTTCCCGTTGTTCTGCGTGTTGTTGTGTTCGATCAGGAACGTCGGGCCCTGCACCTGGTACTGATACTGCCGCCCCTTCTCGGTCGAGCCGGACCAGGCAAACGCGATCGTGTCGGTGCCCGCCGCCTTGATCTTCGCGAGTCGCTCCGCCGCGATATCCGCCGGCATGATGGTCGCGTAGCTGTCGATCAGCTTCATCAGCATGTCCCGCTGCGGCGGGGTCATCTGCGACATCGGCAGGCCGACGGGCGTCTGCGGGTCGAACTTGACCTTGGTCCCCGACGCGAACGCGCGCGGGTTCGGTGCGACGATCGCGATCGCCTGCCGCTTCGCGTCGAGCGCCAGTACGAGAGACCGCGCGGCATCCTCCTGCGCCGCGAGCACTCGAAGACCGGTGTAGGGCCCATACCCGTAAGGCACCTCGGCCGGATTCGAGCCAAGAAACTGCGGGGTGCTCGAGACGAGCAGCTTGCCGTTGTCCACGGCGAATCGCAGCGACACGTGGTGGCCTTCCAGCCGCCAGCCCCAGGCACCCTTGGCAGACGGGTCGCCAAACACGGTCACGTAATAGAGTTCCGGGTCGCGGATGACCGGCGCACCGCCGCCATCTCCGCCGCCGCCGCGTCCGCCGCGGCCGCCACGCTGGCCGCCACCGCGCGCGCCGCCGCCTTCACCCGCGGCGGGATCGGCCGGCGGCGCCGGGGCTGGTGCCGGCTGCGCAGGCTGTGTCGCGGCCGGTGGGGCACCGGCGCTCGCGCTCGGGCCTTCGATCTCGCGAAGGACGTTCTCGAGCTGCATCACCGACGACGCGGTGAGATAGCCGGTCTGGCTCAAGCTGGCTTTCATCAGATCGTGCGCACGCTGCCGCTGCGCCTGGTTCAGCTCTTTGAACGAGATTCCATTGCGGGGAAACATGCTGGCGGGAATGAAGTTCCAGCGTGTCCATTCTTCCGACGAGACGGGATAGACGGCCTTGGTGCGCTGGTCGCTCGTGAGGCTCGAGACGAACTCATTCGCCGCCTTCGCCATCGCCGCCGCCGCGCGCTGGCGCGCCACGGCCGGCGCGATGCTCAGCGCGACGCCCATGGCGACCAGAAGACCCGTATTCGCCGTCATACGAGGGGAAATCCGCACACGAGCCTCCTTCCGGGCAGGAGCCAACCAGGCCAGGCCCGGAGAACGACGGTGATGATACACGCGAAGCTTCCGAAGCTTGACAAGATCGGCCGTGATCGACCAGCCTCTGGCAACTTGCGCTCGTTCCGAAGAGGGCCTCCATGACTGCTCGGACGCTGATCCTGCTCACGCTCGTGGCGGCGACGTCTTCCGCGGACGTCACCTACGACCGCCTGCTCCGCGCCGACCGGGAGCCGCACAACTGGCTCACCTATTCCGGCAACTATTCGAGCCACCGCTACAGTCCGCTCACGCAGATCAACCGCGGCAACGTCAAGACGCTGCAGCTCAAGTGGTCCTACCATCCGCTCTACGCGAAGAACACGAACGCGCAGAACAAGATGGAGAACACACCGCTGGTCGTCGACGGCATCATGTACACCGGCACCGCCCTCGAAGTGGTCGCGCTCGATGCCGTCACCGGACGCGAATACTGGAAGCTCAATCACGTGCTCGATCCGAAGGCCTACTACAACGCCTACGAGGTCAACAAAGGCCTGGCCATCGCCGGCGATACGCTGTTCTGGGCCACCGTCGACTGCCATCTGATCGCCATCGACGCCAGGAACGGCCAGGTGATCTGGGACAAGACCCTCGCCGACTTCCGCAAGGGCTATCAGTACAACGTGCCGCCGCTGGTCGTGAAGGACAAGGTCATTCTCGGGCCGGCCACCAACGAAGCCGGCGCCAACTGCTGGGTGTCGGCCTACGATGTCCGGACCGGCAACGAGCTCTGGCGCTTCGACACCGCCCCGGCGTCGGCGGATGCACCCGAAACGAAGACCTGGGTGGGCGATTCATGGAAGCACGGGGGCAGCCCGATCTGGAACGGGGGCAGCTACGACCCTGAAACAAACCTGACGTTCTGGGGGACCGGCAATCCCAACCCGGGATGGAACGGCGACGTGCGCACGCCGGCCGACAACCTCTACTCCGCTTCGGTCATCGCGCTCGACGCCGACACCGGGAAACTGAAGTGGTACTACCAGTTCACGCCGGGCGACGAGTACGACTGGGATGCGACCCAGGTACCGGTGCTCGCCGACATGGACTGGCAGGGCAAGCCGCGCAAGCTGATGCTCTGGGCGAACAGGAATGGCTTCTTCTACGTGCTGGATCGGGTCACGGGAAAATTCCTGCTGGGCAAGCCGTTCGTGAAGCAGACGTGGAGCGACGGCATCGATCCGGACGGCCGCCCGATCAAGAACCCCGAGTTCTGGCCCAAGCCGATGGGTGGCATTGTCGTGTTCCCGGGAACGCAGGGCGGCACCAATTGGTACCCGCCGTCCTACAGCCCGCGAACCGGCCTCTTCTACGTGCCGACGTGGGACAACTACTCGTCACGATCGGCGAAGTACCCGGCGGGCGAGTGGGTCGAGGGCAAGCGGTACACGGGATCCACACCGCCGCCCGGCATGGAGCCGGTGGGCGGCGGACGCCAGACTCGCGCCAATCCCGCCTTCAAGCGGGAGGACGAGGGGTACGGAGCGATCCGCGCGCTCGATCCGAAGACCGGCGAGAAGAAGTGGGACTTCAAGATGGTGAACTACACCGAGTCGGGGGTGCTCTCGACGGCCGGTGATCTCGTCTTCGGCGGCGGCATGGAGGGCAACTTCGTCGCGCTCGACGCGAAGACCGGTGAGCTCCTGTGGCACGTCAATCTCGGCGGCCCGAACGCGAGCGGGCCGATCAGCTACGCCGTCAACGGCAAGCAGTACATCGTTGGCACCGGGCAGGGGTCGATGTTCGTGTTTGCGCTGCCTGACTGAGCCTACTTTCCTGCGGCGGACGTCTTTGCCATCCACGGCCAGCATGACGCCGGGTCGATTCCGGATGGCGCCGCCGCCGCTCCGGGCTTCGGTGCGGTGCCGGGCGCGAGGCCGATGACCGGCTCTTCCTCGGGCCCGGTGCCACGGCCCCGGCCGCGGCCCGCCGGCCGCCAGCCGTCGCAGGCCGGGCCGTTCTGGACCATACGGGTGTCGGCGCTGACCGTGTAGCCGCGCAGGTATTGCTCGCCGGCATTCCCGTAGTACTTCCCGTACTTGAGCGCCGCGTCGTGGACCTTGATGATGGCGTCCTGGTAGCGCGGATCGTTCTGGCTCCAGCCGGAGAAATTCGACATGTCGTTGTTGCCGATCATGACGACGTCCACGCCGTGCGTCGCGGCGATCTCGTTGGCCATCGCCACGCCCTCGAGCGTCTCGATCATCACGGTCACGAGCATGTTGTCGTTGATGGTGGCGCGATAGTTCAGCCCCGGCTGGTTCCACAGGTCGCGATAGGCGCCGCCGCCGGCGCTGCGGCGTCCGAACGGGGGATAGCGGGAGAAGCGCGCCGCATCACGGGCCTCGAGGGCGTCGTCCACGGTCGGCACGATGACCCCGAGGACGCCGAGATCGGTGGCCTTCTGGAGGCTCGACTCGAGCGCATCGGGCATGCGAATCATCGGTGCGGCCCCGACGCCTGGACAGGCGAGCAGCATTCGCCGGACCTCGTCGTACGACATCGTGCTGTGCTGCATCTCGAACCAGATGTAGTCGAAGTGCTTGCCGACCTCGCAATAGAAATCGGGGTCGAAGCTCGAAATCGTGTAGCTGGTGATCTGCTTGTCCTGGAGCAGGCGCTCCTTGGCCCGGTTGTAGAGCGGGCGCGGCGTGGCGGGATTCATCATGGCCTTCACCTGCCATCCCCAGCCGCGCTCATCGGCTTTCGCCGGAGCGGACGTGCCGCCAATCAGCGGTTTGGCTCCGGCACCCTGCGCCGGGACCTGGCCGTGCGCGACGGGGAACAGCCTGACGGTCAGTGCCACCGCGCATCCCGCCGCCCAGAAGCATCGAAGACTCATTGGCACTCCCACCGAAAAGAGTTCGGCGATGCTACAGACGCACAGTTCAGGCTGTCAAACGCCGGCCGCACAGCCGCGGCGCCAACCGCGATCGGTTTCGTGCTACGGTCTCACGCGGATCGATCGACGCTCGGCGACCCATGAGACCTGCTGTGCAACGCGTGCGCACCCCGGGGCGGCCTTCGACCGCCCTTCTGTTGGCGGCCCTCGGATTCGTGCTCCCGCTCGCGGCCGCGAGCATCGGAGGACAGGGGCGCACGCCTGCGCCCTCGCCGGAGTGGAAGACCTACGGCGGCGATCTCGCCAGCACGCGTTACTCGCCGCTCGATCAGATCGGCAAGGACAACTTCTCGAAGCTGCAGATCGCCTGGCGGCTCAATACGGGCCCGTTCGGCCCGCGTCCAGACATCCTCTACTCGGCGACGCCGCTGGTGGTGGGCAACGTGCTCTACACGACCGCGGGCACGCGGCGCGCCGTGCTGGCGCTCAACGCCGCCACCGGAGAGGTGCTCTGGATGCACACCGAGGATGAAGGCGCGCGCGGGCAGAACGCGGCACGCAGCGGCGCCGGCCGTGGCGTCTCCTACTGGTCGAGCGCCGACGGCGTCGACCAGCGCATCATCTATGTGACCCCGGGCTACCGGATGATCGCGCTCAACGCGAGGACCGGCATCCCGATCCCGACGTTCGGCAGGGACGGCGTGGTCGACCTGAAGCTGGAGAACGATCAGGACCTGGATCCCGTCACCGCCGATCTCGGACTGAACGCCACGCCTCTCGTCGCCCGCGATGTGGTCGTCGTCGGCGCGGCGCAACGGTTCAGCGGCTCGCCCAGGATCATGAACAACGCCCGCGGGTACGTCCGCGGCTACGACGTCAGGTCCGGCAAGCGGCTGTGGATCTTTCACACCGTTCCCCGGCCGGGCGAGTTCGGGTTCGACACCTGGCAGGACGATTCGGCGCTGCGCAACGGCAACACCGGAGCCTGGGCGCAGTTCAGCGCCGATGCGGAGCTCGGCCTCGTCTATGTGCCGGTCGAGATGCCGACCGGCGACTTCTACGGCGGGAACCGCCCAGGCGATACGCTGTTCGACGAGAGTCTCGTCGCGCTGGACCTCGAGACCGGCCGGCGCACATGGCACTACCAGATCACGCACCATGGCGTCTGGGATTACGACCCGCCGTGCGCGCCAATCCTCTTCGACATGACGGCTGGTGGCCGCCGGATCAAGGCGCTCGCCCAGCCCACCAAGCAGGCTTTTCTGTTCGTCCTGAACCGCGAGACCGGCGAGCCGATCTGGCCGATTGAAGAACGCCGGGTGCCGCAGTCGTCCGTGCCGAAGGAGAAAACCAGTCCGACCCAGCCGTTTCCCACGAGGCCCGCGCCGTTCGATCGCCAGGGCATCGGTGTCGACGATCTGATCGATTTCACGCCCGCGCTGCGGGCCGAGGCGCTCGAGGTCATCAAGCGATTTCAGGCCGGTCCGATGTACACGCCGCCGGTGTTGAGCGATGCCGGCGGCCCCGTCGCGACGCTGCAGGTGCCTTCAGATCACGGCGGCGCGAACTGGCCGGGAGGCGCGCTCGATCCCGAGACCAACCGGCTCTTCATTCATTCCCACACCGCCGTTTTCGCTGTCGGCATCGTCCCCGCCGATCCGGCCACGTCTGATATGGGATACGTCTCGGGGATCGCCCGGGCCGGGGCGGCGCCTGCCGTCCCCGCAGGCGAAGGCGCGGATGCCGGCGAGGGAGGGCGCGGTGGTGGTCGCGGCCGCGCAGGCGCGGCCGCGGGCAGCGGTGCCGCGGGAGGTCGAGGACGTGCGGTGACGACCGTGCAGGGCTTGCCGCTCATCAAGCCGCCCTACGATCGGATTACCGCTTACGACATGAACACGGGCGACCTGCTGTGGCAGAAGACGCACGGCACCACGGCCGACGAGATCAGAAATCATCCGGCACTCAAGGGGCTCGACGTCGCCCGACTTGGTCATTACGGCCGCATCTTCATCGGCGTGCTCGCGACCCGGACGCTGCTCATCGCCGGCGAGGGTGGCGTTCACACCAACGACGCCGGCCACCGCGTCGCGCTGTTGCGCGCCTACGACAAGGCCACCGGCGCGGACGTCGGCGCCGTGCCCATGCCGGAGAAGCAGACCGGCTCGCCAATGACCTACATGGTCAACGGCCGGCAGTTCATCGTCGTTGCGGTCAGCGGCGCGAATGGCGCCGAGCTCGTCGCCTACGCGCTGCCGCAGTGAGCAGCCCGGCAACCTCACCGATCCGGCAGGCCCACGCGCCCGACGAGAACAGCGAAACGGTGGTCTGCTCGGAGGCCTCGAGCATCGGTTCCAGTCTGAGATACGGCATGTAGTCCGATCGCTCTGCGTAGGCTTTCTCCAGCCCGTCCAGCGCGCGGTCGTGGTCTCCCAGCCGGGAGCGGTCACCGGTTGCCGGTGACCGCCGCTCCGGTCCGCACGACTTCTTCGGAAGGCTTCAGCGACCGGAACGCACGATAAAGCAGGAGGTCGTATGTGATCTTCAGGACGCCAGCGATGTAGAACGGCAGGTTGATCAGCGACGGATGTGAGAACAGCAGGCCGGCGAACAAGGGACTGATGGCGGCTCCCGTCGTCCGAGCGACGCCCGTGATCCCCGATGCCGCCGCGCGCTCGTCGGGTGCGACGACCGCCATGGTGTAGGACTGCCTCGTCGGCACGTCCATCTGGCTGATGCTGAATCGAAGCAGGAGCACCAGGCTCGCGAGCGGGAGGGTTGGCATCATCGGAATCAGCATCAGCAGCACGTTCGACGGCAGGTGCGTGACCACCATCGTGTTGACGAGGCCGATGCGGTTCGCCAGTCGTGACGCGACCAGCGCCGACAGTCCGGCGAACACGTTAGCCGCGAAGAAGAGCGTCCCGAGCGTCTTCGGATCGACGCCAAACCGCAGGTAGAACCAGTAGGCGGCGAAGCTCTGGACGACGAAGCCTCCGCCGAACGAGTCGAGCGAGAACAGCGCCGAGAGCCGCAGCACGACCCGGTGAGATCGATGCAGACCCGAGAGCCGGGCCAGGGCCGATCGCGGCTCGGACGAACGGGCGGATTTCGGCGCCTCGATGGCCACGGAGGTCGAGCGGAACATGACCAGCAGGACCGCGCCCAGCAGCGCATACCCGACGACGACGGCCCGGTAACTGTCCACGGGCGTCCACGACCGTTGCAAGCTGCTGGTCAGGAACCCCGCGGCCAGCGCGCCGAGCGCCGTTGCGAGAGCGCCGGCCAGTGTGTACCACGCGAACACGTCGGTCCGGGCGTGATCCGGAACGACCTGGGACAGCGCAGCCTGCTCGATCGGGAGGAACGGACCGACTTCCTGGCCGCTCGGGCTGATGACGCCGATCGTTCCGGCAACGACGAGCAGCCACATCTCGCGGGTGAACGCGAAGGCGAGACCAGCGGCCACCATCAACGCCGTCCCGGCGATCAGCATCCGCCGGCGGCCGATGCGATCGGCTTGCGTGGTGAGGTAGAGCGACACGAGCGTATCGCCGAGCAGCGTGGCCGTCAGCAGCACGCCGGTGTCGGCCTCGCTGAGCCCGAGGCCGACGAGATAGAGGACCAGAACGACCGAAAGGGCACCGTAGGCGAACAACCGAACGAAACGGGTGGCAAACAGCAGCCGTCCGTCGGCGTCCAGCGAGCGAAGTGCGTCCCACACGGCTCGCGCCTACGCGCCCGCCATCCGGTCGCGGACGATCATCGAGACGACGTCGCGGCGCCGTGTTTGCCGAG
>Ga0207701_10008153_pt1 | contig 10370 bp, 9 predicted proteins | sample KBSSwiSSwithPhiX_FD_184294 | JGI IMG/M metagenome (GOLD analysis project Ga0207701, IMG submission 184294) | Switchgrass rhizosphere bulk soil microbial communities from Kellogg Biological Station, Michigan, USA, with PhiX - S5 (SPAdes) (version 2) | ecosystem: Environmental > Terrestrial > Soil...
CGGTAATAGAGTAAATCGCTCTCGGCGGTTAGTCTGCGAGCGCGCCGCTTTGATTGCTGCCGCCGAGCCATCACGTGCGCAGCAGGAAACTTGCGTTTCGAGGCATAATCCGGCGCGCCCTAGCACAACTGCGGATCAGAGTCTCGCCAGCTAGCTGACCAAACCTCACCCTTTTTACCGCGAAGCGGTTCCAGCCGTGATTCATTAGAGGCTCCCCGCCACCTGTTACAACGGATCGAAAAGAATTTTTGACTTGCATCGCTATTCTATTTTCTAGTAAATTGGCATCTTTTGTTTCTGACTGGCAATATTTGGTAAATATAAACAATCGCAAGAAATCGTGTCGCCCACTGCAGGATCGTGCCGGAGAGTATTTTATGTACAACGCCCATTTCAGATTTCGTGAATCGCCATTCGGGGTGACGCCGGACCCTCAGTTCTATTACTCGAACACGGTTTATCAGGAAGCCTGGGCTACTCTTGGTTACGGCATCGAGGCGCGTAAGGGATTCATCCTACTTACCGGTGAGGCAGGTACCGGAAAAACTACTCTTCTCAAAAAAGCCAAGACCGCTTTCGATTCCGGGGTCAAGACCGCTTACGTACCTTACACTCCGTTCAATCATGCAGAACTGCTACCTTCGATATTGACTGATCTTGGATTGCCGGCGTGCGATAGCCGGTCGGCCCTTGCGTGCTTCACCGATTACTTAATTGAACAGTTTGGGAAGGGAAATATCGTTGCTCTGCTGATCGACGAGGCACAAAATCTGAGCCTCGAAAGCCTGGAAGAGCTGAGATGCCTGGGTAATTTAGAAACCGCCAAAGACAAGCTCGTACAGATTGTTCTGGCCGGGCAAGTCGAGCTCGAACAAAAACTAGATCAGCCGGCGCTTCGTCAGCTGAAGCAACGTGTGGTCCTGCGCTCCCGACTCAAACCGGTCGCGCACAGTGAGGTGAAACTCTACATGGATTCGAGGCTGCAGGTTATCGGCCATAACACAGAGAAATTGTTTGATCCTGGCGCCATCGAAAAGATTGCCCTCTATTCGGCTGGCATCCCCCGCCTCATTAATATTATCTGCGACAACGCGCTACTTATTGCTTACGCCCTGTCCGAACGAGAGGTCAGCGCGGCCATGATCGACGAAGTTGCTGAGGAGCTACGCCTCGGTTCTTCGTTTAAAGAGAAGAGTCAGCCTCGCGCCCTCGTCAAACCGCTTGAAGAACAAGAAACCGTCAAATCCGCGCCGGAGTTATTGAACGATATCAAAGATCGCCCGCCAACCATTTACGAAAAACCGAAGGACGACCCATCATTCAACGATTCCGACATCTCTTCGTTGATCAGGAAAGATGTGGGTACGCTCTCGGCTACTGTTAACCGTCAGGAAGCGCCCAAGCGCAGGAAAGCATTCATTACTGGCCAATGGTTTAGGCCGACCATCGGCGCTTCCGTAGCTATAGTTCTACTGATCGGATTGGGTAGTTTTCTTTATCCGGGGGAATGGAGATTTCTCCTTGGCGGACGCAAGATCATGAAAATGATTGCGCTGATCCCGTCTGCGCTCGAGCCCAAGAGTTCTGCCATTATTCCCCAGATGAAATTATCTGCGCCTCAGACTCAGAGATTATCCACGCCCGATCAGGATGCGTCCGCTTTGATAAAGGAGCCAATAAATGTTTTCCTGTCTGCTGAGAACCGCAGCAAAGACCTGGACGCCGGCGCCGTTCGACCTGAAAAGCCTCGACAAGCCGAGCCCGAGAACAGACAAGAGTCAACGAAGCGCGCAAATTTGGCTGTGACAGGTAATTCCTTTGTGCGCTCAAGCCCGACCTCCAATGCAAAAATCATCACGACCCTCCTACCCGGCACGCGCATCGAGGTTACAGGCCGGATGGGAGAGTACTACACCATCCGCTCTCTTGATACGAAGGGAATCCGTGGCTACGTTCACAAAGAGGACGCGTTCTTTGGGAGCGCACGATAAATTTTGACGATCAGCCCACGAGAGACAAAAGCGTATTCTGAACCAGTGCTCGCGGGAGAGAAAACGGCTCCCTCACGCTTGGATTAGCCACTTGCCGATTCACAGTTGATTAGAGGTCAAACGGTCTCTTTTAAGCTCTCAGTCCGGAAGCATTTTTGAGCCACTGTCCGCGAATTGTCCGTTTGTGGATGAATTAAATTCGGTTCGGCGCTACCTCGGCAGAGCGACGCCACCGCCTCTGTTTCCTTTCCTTGGGCACAAATCCGGCGCACCTTAGCACAATTGCGGATCAGAGTCTTGCCCGGTAAGCTCATCTGTTCCCATGATCACAGAGACAACAGTTTCCATTGGAACGGGTCCGCCCGAGCTTCATTGACCCTACTCCCGCTCGTGCACAGCTACCCGACGGCGGTGCCTGGATTTACGAAGCGAAACTCGATAGCCCTTTTGAGGGTTAGAAAAAACCTCCGGTCGGGGGATTGACTTCCAACAGACTGAGTTGTGCGATGTCATTTGCGTCCCTGTCTACTCGCTTAGGGAGGTAAGCAATACGATCTCGCGTACCCGTAGGCCGGTCCTTACTGTGGATATAGGAGGTCTTATGAAAGTTTACAATTTCCTTACTGTAATCGTTGCCCTGCTTGCTTTCGCCGGAATCGGACGAGCAGCTCAAATCCCTTCCGTGCCGACTCTAGGCTTAGCCGTTCCAACCATGCCAGTTCCAACGATGCCGACTCCAACGACACCGTCGATTCCAACCATACCGGCTCCAATCACACCTTCGGTTCCAACGATGCCGGCCCCGGGAGCGGTGCAAATAGCCGCTCTTTTATTCACCGAGGCCGTGCTCGAGCCAAACGGTTTCGTTGCTGTCTGCTTTGCGACCAACCTGGATGGTGTTGCCCGTGATCTGGCCGCCCAAATTATTGATGCCAACGGTGTGAATGTCACCCAAACCAGTTCATGTGGAGCACGACTAGCCTCAGGAGTCACATGCGAGTCGACGGCGCACTTTGCCAACAATTCTTCCCTGCGTTGCGTTGTAGGTACGAGCGGTAATGCGACGACGCTTCGTGGAGGGATGACCACCTCAACAAATGGTGCGTTTCCGTTCACCGACCCGGCACATCTGAACGTGCCGGCACACTAATCTATTGCACCACTGCTGCTTCTTTACTGCTAGATGTACCGAAAAGGCGGCGAACGCTTTATTCGCTCACCAAGGATGAGATGCAAAACTGCCAATGGTTAAGGTCCTCTGCTGGTCGCTCAAATCGAGTTCAATGAATGGGGCGGCGGATAGTCACTTGAGGTTTTGTTGGGTTACGGAATGACAAGGAGCCGCAGCAGATTATACGGGAATAAGTTTCAACGCCGATACGCATCCGGGAGGCTCCTGCAGCCTTAAATTTTAGCCACGGCCGAAGACATGCATTGGAGCATTAGTCGATCTGTAGATGTTGCAACTCGTTTTAATAAAAAATCTGTAGAAGCATCCCCAGAAATAGCGCGATTAGCCCGACAATAAGTTCCGCAATAAGGCGTCTATCAGCCGAACTCATGAACTAGTTTAAAAACACTGCTTCCTGCCAGAGGTAGTTTTCTTTCAGCGACGGGATCAAGGGCAGAATTTTCGTCAGTACTTCTACACGATGGCGATCACCCACCCTGAGTTGTGCCAGTTCGCGTGCAAGCTCATCGGTCTTTTCGACGAATAGTTTATTGGTCTCCGATCTCAACCAGACTCTAACTCTTGTTAGTTCCGAAAGCTCATTAAGCAGAATCTTTCGTCGCGGGTCATCCGGGTCCGTGGCTCCAATTTGCCGAGCTAACTCGTCCATCGTTTTTCCGAGTGCGCAATTGTTTCCGGTGCAGATTTGCCTCTCGGCCATGTTTTACGCGTCAGTCGTTTGGACGGCCAGGGATGCTAGAAGCAAAATTGGATTCAATTTCCTGTTTGGATCAACCAAAGGGCGATTACGCTAAGAACGCCTGTAGCCCAGAGGGCAGCAAGGAACGTTATGGCGATGATAGTCCTCCTACGAATCTTCAAAGCCTTAGCGATTAACGGTTTTTGAGAATTGGTTTTTGTTGGCGAACAGTGACAGGAATAGCTTGTCAAAAAGATGACGCAATATTTCTTTCTGAAATAGTCCCTCCAACGATCCCAAGAAGATCTGAAATCGACGCTTTGCATCTTCAATCTCAAAACCTTAGCAGCGCCGAATCTAGGCTAGACATCAAACTCATAGCGATCGTGGCTGAGTAAAAGAAAAAGAGAAAGGTCACAGTCGCCAAAACCACACCCAAGACCATTCTCACTCGGGCTGTACCCATCGCTTCGGCAGCTATTGTTAGCTTGGACGGAAAGACGTGAGAACTATAATCCAAAAGGCTTGAGCGAGAAGATACGCAAACAACGCTTTACGAGAAAAGATGAGGTTTTTCATGTTGGTACTCCTCAACGATGCTGTTGCTCAGTCCCGTTTGTTGGAATCGGTTTATCTATTCAGCAATCGGTTATAATGACGTCCGCAAGAGCAACGATTCCAAAAACGAATAAGCCAACGAATAGGGCTACTCCGCAAATTAGTAACGTGCTCATCGAAACCTCCCCACGGTAACACCACAGCATTGGGTATGCCGTTATAGTAAACGGAGCTTTGGAGCAGTTGGTTCAGCACGTGGGCGCAGTGCTGCTTATCGCGTAAGGCAATGATGCCCTTCGGAACGTTGCGGATTGATTAAATCAGGTTGAAGTGTCGGATGCTTCCTTTGCCCGATTGGCGCGATATGACGTGAAAGAAATTTCGGCGAGAGTAAAACCTAGTGTTCTTTCAATTGAAGGCATCAAGGACAAAATTCTAGTCATTATTTCGACGCGCTGACGATCACCTAGTTTGAGCGGCGCTAATTTGCGTGCAAGCTCATCTACCTTATCGACGACGGCTTTGCTCGTCTCGGTCCTCAACCAGACTCTGATGTGCCTTAAATCCGAAATCTCATCAACAAGAACTCTCCGCCTCGGATCGTCCGGGCTCATGGCTCAGGTTTTTTTGCGCTAGTTCATCCATAATCTTCCCTAACATTTCGACTGTGACCGTTGCAGATTTGCGCTCGGACATCGCGCTTCTCCAGTAGTTCACAAACTCTCCGAATCCCATTCAGTGACGTCATCAGCACCTACCGCCTGGCTTCGTTCTCAATTCCGTCCTTCGAACCAAAGCCCAACGTAACAAGTTCATTTATGAAAAGATGGACGCGCTCGCACGCGAGCTGGGCGCGTTAAAGCCGAGGCACCCGCGTCGAGCAGACATAGTGAATGAAATTATTCGACTGCGCCGGCTTATTTTGAAGTGACCGCTGACCACACGCGCCCAAGTAGTTACTCTCGCCGAATCTCCCGCGGCTCTTTATCTTTTCGAAGCCCTACAAAGCTCGCGTGTCTCAAATGTCCGTCGGGCATCCATTCATTAAACTCGATGTGCGCTACCAGCAGAGGGCTTTAACCACTGGCAGTTTTGCATCTCATCGCGCGTGAGCGAATAAGGCGTTTGCCGCTTTTCAGGTAAGTCAGCAAACGGGCATTGCTCCGCCCGCAGTTCCTGCAGCAGCGGATACCGGGCACAAGCACGTGCAGGTCAACTTCACGTTTCCCCGTGTGTTGAATGGTGTGCGTTGTCAAAATGACGTCCTAGCATTTTCAGGAAGCGGGCTTTGCAGTGCAGGCAGCGGTAAGGCCACAGGCCAAAGATGCTCAGGGGTTTTTCAAAAAAATGCCGATGAGACCGCCGCATGTGCGTGTTCGAACAATACGGACACCATTCCTTCGTCAACAATCCGAGTCGAACGAGCAATTTGGACGAGCTTAGCTTCTCAAAGAACTGGGCAAGTGAATTAGACAGCGATCGGTGAGCGTCCGTTTTTTTCAACCATGCCAACCCTTTTTCATAAGCAAAGTCTACAGCAATGATGAGGACGGTAACCACAAGAACAATCAACGCGGTCTGCATTGAAAGAGTTTAGCAGCGCAGACCGGGTTGAGCTATTGAGGTAGCCATTTTTGAAGAACCAAATGTTGAGCGGTGACAGATGAGCCAATGCAGCATCAACCCCCGCGATACCGGCATTGAACGCGAATATCGGCGGTTGAAAGACGCATCACTGAGCGAGTTGTGGAGGCTTATTCCATGTTGGAGTATCGGCACGTGTAACGGTGCCTGCAAGAGGCTGGATTCATTTTATCGTAGGAACGCGACGAACAGCCACATGAGAAAAGTTGCCGCCAACAGCTCAGCTGCCCCAATCCAGAGCAGTGCGATCCTCGGAGAGGCTTGCGCCAACTTGATTGTCTCCTCGAGAGTCGAGCGATACGTGAGTTGGGGTGAAGGCCCAAGGTTTTCATTGGGGCCACTTTTGTAAAAGCATGAGGGCACTAACAAAGAATAGGAACAGCATAGAGGCGAGTACGGCGCTCGTGAGAGTCGCCCAGAAAAATGTCTTCAGCTGCATGATCCGCTTTGCATCTATTTGGCGGCTTTCTTTGGACGGACACGCCACTGGCTTCCGACCTTCAAAGCGGGCGATTCTTTGCACTCGATCATGCCTCGTATGACTCGCGGAGTTACTGCCAGCAACGCAGCGGCCTCCCGGATCGTCAGCAAGTGCCGCGGCCCAAGATCATTTTCCTTTGGTTCCACGCACCCAATATTGAGCAACGCCAGTGCCATGACAATTCTAAGTGTCGCCGCCCGTTTGTTGGCAAAAGCAGCAGTGTTGCCGTTCAGCCGGGTGGGACAGAGTTTGACAATCCCGGCGAAAGCTCATCGGCGAAGTAGCGGCAACGGTAGAGCTATTGGTTCCGTGTTTCCCGAGGGTGATTGGCGAAGCTCAACCGGTGCTTAGCGGTGACAGATGAAGTCCCCGTAAAAATCTCGAGATGATTATCAGGGCGGGCGAATCGTTATCGGCATCGCCATCGCTAATATTCATTTCGTGGTCTTGATCGGCTGTGGGATATTGTTTTCAGCGTCCAAAACACGAGCTTCTACCCAAGGGTTGGCCTGAAAACCACGAGTGTTTGTAAAGAGTAAACGTAAGAGAAGACCACTCGTCGGGCTTTTTCGTTGCGAGCTGCAATCGTATCAGGCAAGTTGCGATCACCGGAAACAGCCAGATTGTCGAACCGAATATATTTGTTTGGAAAGAATGATGAAACGCCAATCTAAGCGCCCACCATCGGCCCCGTTGAGTTCATCGACAAAGTGATTCGCCGTCGACGAGAAGGGAGAGCGCGTTTTGCTTGGTTACTTTATCAGCGCCGCATGCTGGAAATGGCGCTCAGGCGTGACCCGTCCGATGAGCATGTATTTCGCACGACGGCCCGAACTGGCATAAAAGGGGGACGCCCCGCTTGTCAGGGCTTTCGACAATCCCAGCCCGCTTTCACTTTCCTGTCTAAGTTCTGCTATCTCCGGCTCGGTCAGATTTGCCGAAGCACAGCTTTGCTTAAACAAAAGGAGAATATTTTGTCAAAGCGATCTCGAGGAGGTCAGGAGAGCCATGACAGCGTTCAAGAGGCGAACGAAAAGGGAGTCTCGTTTTCGGCCAGTAGATTTCTCCAAAATCTGATCAGAGTATTTCACTCGACAAGCTATGTACCATTTGATCAAGTAAAGCGTGTCACCTCAACAAATTTTGCATTTACGAAAAACACTTGGCCTGACGCAACAGGAACTCGCCGATCTTATAGGTGCGCAGCGACACACCGTGGCGCGGTGGGAATTGGGCATGAATGAAGCGAGAGGTGCGAATCTGAAAGCGCTACGGCGACTCGCCGACAGGACGAAGGCAAAAAAGCGTCGCGGGCGGAGCAGGCGAATTACAAACCGATAACAGGAGGGAAAATATGCAGAAACGAGCATCACCCTGGGAACGGGTGAAAAGCACCCCGCACTTGTGGCGGCGGCGATATCTAACAATCAATGGCGAACGGCGCGAGAAACTTTACGCACGATTTACGTGCAGACTAAAGCAAAAAAGGCGGTGTGAGCCACTTGGCGGTGATTTAGCCGCAGCGAAAGAGCGTCTCGCGCAAATTTTAGCGGCCAACTATAGCGCTAAGGATTTCGATGAGGCAAATGAACCCACTAAGCAGGGCATTACGTTTCGAGAGTGGGCCGCCGACTACTTCGCGCATAAAATTGACCCTACCCGCAAAGCTGGCGGAATTGATCGCGAGAAACGCTCATACAAACCGCTGGAAGCATTCTTCGGCGACCTACTGCTGACCGACATCAAGCGCAGCGTGATAATGCAATACCGCAACAAGCGGCTTCAAGAAGCTATAAAGCGGCGCGGCAAGGTGGTCATGGTAGACGGCAGGCCGCGCACGCCGACGTTTTTGACGGTCAATCGGGAATTGGCGCTTTTGCGGTCCCTTCTGAATTTGGCCGAAGAGGATGAAGTCATCGAAGCCGCGCCACGCTTCACGAGCAAGAATGGCAAAAACGCGCTGATTAAATCGGAGAGCGACCACTCCCGCAAGCGTGTGTGCTGTGCCGATGAGTTCCGGGCGCTGTGCGAAAACATGCCGCGTGCCGCAGTGCGTGTCATAGCGGCGCTGTACTACACGGCGATGCGGGTGAATGAGGTCATCAATCTGCCGTGGTCATATGTCGATGAGAAGGCGGAATTCATCCGATTGCCCGCGCAATACGTCAAGGAAGGAAAGCCGCGAAACGTGCCGATTACTCCCGAACCTTCCGCGATATTGAATGAACTGCGCCAAGAGCAAAAAAAGGTTGCAACCATCGGCGGGCGGGTCTTCACGCGAAACGGGAGACCGATGAAAAGCATTCCGACGGCGTTCGAGCGTGCCCGCAAAACGGTGGGAATTACCGACCTGCGGCTGCATGACTTCCGGCACAGCGCAATCACGCGCTGGGCTCTCATGGGTATACCGCAGGCGGTAATCATGGCGGCGGCGGGTCATCACTCGATACCGCAGAACCTAGCCTATACGAACCTGCAACCCGACGACGTGAAAGACGCCTTCAAATTGGCAACACAGGTGGAACAAGCAAACACGGTTGAAACGAAGAGCAACGTAAGCTATTGAATTCCTTTGCGCCCGGATGGTGGAATTGGTAGACACACGGGACTTAAAATCCCGAGGACCCGGAAGGGTCCGTGCCGGTTCGAGTCCGGCTCCGGGCAGATAAATCAATGACTTAGCCCGGTATATGTGAAGGAGTTTAAGACCGGTGTGTGAGCCAAAATGTGAATGAAGTGTGAATGTGCTGCCCAGCGCCATTGTCAGTTCCGCTTAAAGGCCACTACGTTGGTCGTCCTCTCTAAGCTCTCTGCACGAATAGACATTTTACGCGCGGCCTCTTCCAGGTCATTCTCGCTGGTGATGTTGTAACGATCAAAAACGCTGCGCGTTTGATGGCCTGAAATCATCATGGCGACTGTCTCGGGCGTGCCGTCTCGAACCATGTCTCTGACGGCCGTTCGTCTAAAGTCGTGCAGCGTCTTGGTCGTAAGTCCAGTTTTCGTGCGTGCCTTGTCCCATGCTTTGCGGAAGTCCCTGATCGGCTTTCCTTCCCGATGAAACACGTAAGGGCAAAGCAGAGTAGGGGACTCGCCAGGAATCTCTGCGACCTTGCGCCGTTCCCACTGAGCTCCGATGGTTTCCAACAGCTCGCCGTTGAGCTTAAGGACTCGGCCTTTACCGTTCTTCGTCGTGCCGGCTTCCAACCGGACTGTTCGCGCGTTCAAATCAATCTGGTTCCACCTGAGCTTCAGAATTTCCTGCTTGCGCCATCCGGTGTAGTAAGCGAACGTGACCACGGGCTTGAAGTAATCAGGCAGAGCATTTCTGAACGCGACAAACTCGCCATACTCGAAAAACCCTTGTCGCGGGGGGCTTTCCGTGAGTAGGGGGATGTGCGGACGGCGGTAAATCTTCTCGGCTTGGATCCCCAGGTTGAACATCCTTTTGAGTCCGCTGAGTTCTCTGTTGAGCGTCCCATTCGCTGCATCTTTCTCTTTGCGCTGCGCGATGTAACGCTTCACCAAGTCAGTGGTTACACTGTGCGCTTTGAAATCGCCAAAGAAAGCCATGAACTCCGAGTCGATTTCCTTTCCGTCCTCATTGAATCGCTTAATCAAGCGCTCGGCTTTGTCTAGGCTCTTTCGCTGGTTGACGCTGTAGTCGTTCAGATAATCTGCCGCGAGCTCACGAACCGTTACCTTTTCGGCATCAGGCCCGATGAACCTCCCGAGCGAGATTTCACCCTGCCTGCGCTTCAAGAGCTTTCGCGCCTCTTGCTCTTTCTCGGAATGTGAAGACTCACGGTAGAGCTTGCCGTTTCT
>Ga0207701_10008156_pt1 | contig 10369 bp, 10 predicted proteins | sample KBSSwiSSwithPhiX_FD_184294 | JGI IMG/M metagenome (GOLD analysis project Ga0207701, IMG submission 184294) | Switchgrass rhizosphere bulk soil microbial communities from Kellogg Biological Station, Michigan, USA, with PhiX - S5 (SPAdes) (version 2) | ecosystem: Environmental > Terrestrial >...
ATGTTCGCTCCTCCCTGTCGATCGACGCGGGTCAGTCACGAGGCTCGGCGACGTATCCGTTGCGCGCCCTGACGCGATCATCGGTGCCGCGAACCCTGACGCGGATGCTGTGGTACTTGCCGTCCGCGCCGCTTTTTGAAGTGTAGCCAATCAGGTACTGGCTGTTCAGCTCCGTCGCGATTTCAGCCAGCGCGGTGCTGAGATCGCCGCTGGATCTCACCAGTCTCGTGCGACCACCGCTCTGGTCGGTGATTTCCGACAGGGCGGCGGCGTTGACCGTAACATTGATCGGACGACGGTCCGGCGGATCGATGGCAATCGCGTAGACGAACGCGTCGCTGCGCAGCAGCGCCGCTCGCACGTCGCGCAGAGTGCGGTCGCTGGCGGTGTCGGCGCCATCGGAAATCATCAGAACGGCGGCGCGCTGGCGATCGCGAGCGTTCATGGCCGGCAGGGCCGCCAGAATGGCATCGTAAAGCGCGGTCGATCCAAACGGATGCAGCGGCAACATCACCCTCGACGCCGTCGCCGCATCGCTCGTCCAGCGCGTGAGCCAACGCTGCTGGTGGTTGAAGGCGAGAATTGAAAATTCGTCGCCGCGATCGAGAAGATTGCCCACGAACTGATCGACGGCTTCGCGGGCGTCTTCAATGCGGCGGCCGTACATGCTGTCGCTGACGTCGAGCAGCACACAGAGACTGACCGGGACCCGTTCGTTGGTGAACTGCGTGATGACCTGCGGCTCGCCATCCTCGAACACCTCGAACGCATCACGAGCCAACCCGCTCACGAGCGCGCCTTCCTTGTTCAGCACCGTCGCCGTCACCGTAGTGAGATCGATCGCCGATTTGAAAATTGGCAGCTGCGGTCCAGCCTGCTGAGCGGCAGCAAGACAGCTGAACACGACAGCCAGCACGAGTGCGTGGCGCACAGAGGAATTCTACAGGTCGGTCGGTCCGAAAAACATGCCGTTGGCGCCCGCTTTGCTCGTCATTTCGCCCATGAGTAGACGAACAACCCAGCCATTTTCGGTGCGACGGCTCGCGCTCCACGCTTCCCTCGCGACCGGTGTCCTGGTTGGCGCCGGCTGTCATCCCACCACCACCGTCGTCACAACCACCAGCGCCGCCATCGGCGGAACGATCGCGGGAGTGGTGCACGGCCCGGCCGACGATGCGCTCGGCGACCGCGATGTAAGCGTTGTGAATATCGAGACCGGCGAACGCTATCAGACGACCACCGGACCAAATGGCGGCTATTCGATCCATGTGCCGCCCGGCACGTATCGCCTCGAAGTTCAGCTGCGCAAGCGAGAGAAGTTGTCGGACGACAAGCCAACGATACTGATCAGCGCTGAAGCCGACACCAGGAAGACCGTCGACATCAACGTCGGACCCTAGTAATTCCTTAGGAATAGGGAGTCGGATCGCTGGCCGGGAATGAATCTTCGGATGCCCGATCGACGACGTCGTTGCGAATGCCAGGCAGAATGCGACGCATAGTGGCCGCGATCGTCGAGGCGAAGCGGTCGCCGAGCAGACATGCGCCGGCCACGCCGAGCCCGACGCCGAGCAACCACCGTCGGTTGGCACGCGGGCGCAACGCCAGGCTCGCGAGCACCGCACCCGCCGCGACGCCAAGGGCTCGCCAGTTCGTTGCCGGAGACGCCGGCTGGTCGTCCCAGACCGAGGGTCCCCGTTTAAGTGTCAGATTGAGCGGAGTCGACATACGCCCCTCCAGATCGGACCCGCTGGGCCCGCAGCGTCAACCCTGGCGCGGACGCGGACTCCTGCGGCGGCGCGTCGCGATCGCCCTGGCCTTCAATTCCTGTGACGGTTCAACACCCGCCGACGGTTCGGGCGCCTTGCGATGTTTCTTGCCGGGCGCCGCCACCTTGGCGCGACTTCGCTCGCGCACGCGCGCCTGACCGTCGTCGCTGGACCCGTTGGTGCCGAGGCGATGCAGCAACTGCGACGCGCGTTCGCGAATCTTCGCGAGCTGCGCCTGGAACGATCGCTGATTGACCCACCCATCCGCCCTGGCTTGCGCGGCACCGGCAATTCGTCCCAACTGCTCGGCGATAGCGATGACCTGTCCTTCTATGGCCTTCAGCGTTTCGCTATTCGCGACCCGCGTTTCCTTCGTCTTCGACGAAACATTCGCATGACGTTTTGCCATTCGTGCTCCCCGCGCCGTTCGTTCGGCGCTTCTCACACGACTCGTCTCGGGGTAATGCACAGGCAATGCCGCTTTTGAAACCCATCAAGAAACGCGAAGAAATGACGATCGTCAGGTAGACTTCGGCATGCACCGACGGATCTTTCGCACCTCCCTGTTCGTCCTGCTTTTGGGTGCTGTCGTCCATCCCGCACAGCGGGGCGCAGCAGCGGCGGACGACCCCGTGGCGTCGCTGGCGTCTCGTCTGGATCTTGAGCGCTACAAGGCCACCATCAAAGGGCTCACGGCGTTCGGCGATCGCCGCGAGGGCACCGATCGCAATCGTGCCGCGGTCGATTGGATCGAGGCGCAGCTGAAAAGCTACGGCTGCACCACCACCGAGCGGATCACGTACAACTTCCAACCGCGACCGCCGGCACCGCGAGCGCCGGGCGCACCCGAACCGCTGGCCACCGGCGTCGTCGGTCCGCAGACGCCGTCCGCTTCCGGCGGCGGACGGCCGCGCGGCATTCGCGTCGGCACCGGCGTCAATACCGATCCGATGAAGCAACCGGACGCGAAGCTGCGAGCGCTCAACATGCAGCCGTCGACTCCTGGAACCCGGCAGGAGGTCTACTGCACAAAAGTCGGGACGTCGCGCCCCGACGAGATGTACATCGTCGCGGCGCACATGGACGGTCACGGCTGGGGCGAGGCGGCGAATGACGACGGCTCCGGCACGGCACTGGTCATGGAATTGGCGCGCGTCTTCAACAGTCCTGACGTACGAACCGATCGTTCGATTCGCTTCGCGCTGTGGAACAACGAAGAAACCGGCCTCAACGGCAGCGCGGCCTACGTCGAGCACCGCAAGGATCTTCAGGGAAAAGAAAATCCGCCCGGATCCGGCCGCTATCCAGAACCGCGCTGGCTGGGACTGATCCAGCACGACATGATGCTCTTCGACCACGGCGCTCCGAATGCCGATGGCACGATGAGCAAACGGCAGCGTCCCGAAGCCGACGTGAACGTCGAGTTTCAGCTGAACTCCAAGCTTGCCGCCGAGTCACAGGAGCTCGGCTGGGTGCTCGAACGGGCGAATGAAAAATATGCGACCCATTACCCTGTGAGCATTGGGAGTCATATGACCAACACCGATTCGTCGTCGTTTATGGACGTCGTGCCTTCGATCAGCGTGCGGGAAAATCAGCGCGGCACTGAAATCGGCAGCGGTTGGGATCCGCAGTGGCACCAGCCCACTGATGTGTTCAGTACATACAACGACGACGACTTCCGGCTCGGGCTTAACGCCGCACAAACAACATTGGCGGCTGTGGCGCAGCTGGTGGGAGCGTCCGTGCATTAAGAGTCGACGCGACTGGCGCACCCGTTGCACGGCCCTTTGGCATGGCTCGAGCTTTGTGGAAGGGTTCGCTCGCATTCGGCCTCGTCAACATCCCCGTCGAGTTACACACCGCGGTTCGCGACCACCGGCCGCGTTTCCGCATGCTCCACGCGACGGACAAATCGCCGATTCAATTCACCCGGGTGTGCGCTCGTGAAGGCAAGCCGGTCGCGTGGGAAGACCTCGTGAAGGGCTACGAATATTCCAAGGGCCACTTCGTGGTGCTGACCAAGGAAGACTTCGAAGCCGCTGCGGTCGAGAAAACCAGAACCATCGATATTCTGGATTTCGTCGAGGCCGAGGAAATCGACGACCGCTTCTTCGAGACACCGTATTATCTGGCGCCGGCGCAAGGCGGCGACCGCGCCTATGCGCTGCTTCGCCAGGCGATGCGCGAAACCGGGCGCATCGGCATCGCCAAGTTCATCTTGCGCGACGCGCTCCACCTGGCCGCCATCGAGGTGATTGGCGATGCCATCGTGCTGACGATGATGCGTTTCGCCGACGAACTGGTTGATGCGGGAGGGCTGGCGCTGCCGGCCGACAGCGCCGTGAGGAAGCAGGACCTCGAAATCGCGAAGACGCTCGTCAACAACTTGAACGCGCCGTGGAAGCCGTCGAAGTACACCGACGAGTACCGCGACAATCTGATGCGCATCATCAAGGGGAAGATGAAAGGCAAGAGCGTGGCGCTCGAGGCGCGAGAACAACCTCGCGAGGGCAAGGTCATTGATCTGATGGAGCGGCTGAGAGCCAGCCTGGCGCAAAGCGCGCCATCATCGGGCCGGCGAACCGCCGCGCGAGCCGCCACGAAAACGTCGAAGCGCGCGAGTCGCACGAAAAAGCGTCCGCGGCGGCACGCCGCATAGGCAGCGAGTGGCGTCCCGCGCTAGTCCCCGCCGCCGACGCGCTGTTTGGCGAGCGAGGCGATAGCCGCCATCAACTCGCCAGGGTCGATCGGCTTCGCGAGGTGCAGCTGAAAGCCGCTGCGCAGCGCGCGGGTACGGTCTTCAGAGCGCGCGTAGGCCGTGAGCGCGGCGGCCGGTATGTTTCGCACCCGCTGATTCGCCGAGCGGCGGACCGCAGCAATCAGATCGAATCCGCTCATCTTGGGCATGCCGACGTCGGCGAGCAGGACGTCCGGGTCAGTCACTTCAATGAGTGCCAGCGCTTCCTGTGCCGAGTCGGCAGTCGTGACATGAGCACCGGCGGCTTCCAGAATCTCGCGCACCATCATCAGCGCATCCACATCGTCGTCGACCGCGAGCACCGACACACCGGGCAGCGCCGAGACGTTCACGTCGGCGCCCGGGCGATGCGCACGCGGGTGCGGGCGTGGCGCGGTGTGCCGTTTGGAATGAACGATCATCAGCGGCAACTTGACGCGGAACGTCGCCCCGGCGCCGTGGCCGGCGCTGGTCACCTCGATCGTCCCGCCGTGCATTTCGACGAGGTGCCGGGTGATCGCCAGACCGAGGCCGAGCCCGCCGTACTCGCGGGTGACGCCGGAATCGCCCTGCCGGAAGCGCTCGAACACGTAGGGGAGAAATTCCGGCGCGATGCCGATGCCGGTGTCGCTGACGATCAACTCGACGTGCGATTCCGCATGCTCGAGGCGGATCTGCACCCGCCCGCCACGCTCAGTGAACTTGACGGCGTTCGACACCAGGTTCCAGAGAATCTGCTGCAACCGCTCGGGATCGCCGGAGACCGGCGCTTCGGCGGAATCGAGAATGCACTCGAGGCGGATATTTCGCGCATCGGCCGCGGGGCGGACGGCTTCGATGCTCTCCCGGATCACCGTCTGCAGATCGACCGGCCTGACGTTCAGGCGAATCTTTCCGGAAATGATGCGCGAGACGTCGAGGACGTCTTCGATGATTTCGGTGAGCGACGTCGCGTTGCGTTCGATGGTGTCGAGAGCGCGCGCCTCTTTTTCGGGAGCGATCAGGCCGGACCGCAGCATCCGCGTATACCCGAGAATCGCATTCAACGGCGTACGCAACTCATGCGACAGCGTCGCCAGAAATTCGTCTTTCAGCCGGCTTGCTTCCTGGGCCACGCTCAGCAACCGGGCGCGCTCGGCTTCGGCCTGTTTGCGCTCGGTGATGTCGCGCGCGATCTTCGATGCTCCCACCACCACGCCGTCCTGATCCCGAATTGGCGAGATCGTCAGCGAGATCGGCAGCAGCGAGCCGTCCTTGCGGCGACGGATCGTCTCGAAGTGGTGGACCCGCTCGCCGCGGTGGATCCGGGCGATCACCTCGTCCTCTTCGGACTGACGGTCGTTGGGAATGATGGTACGAATCGAGCGCCCGATCATCTCGTCGGCGGTATACCCGAAGATACGTTCGGCGGCGCGATTCCACGAAAACACGATGCCGTTGAGATCCTTACCGACGATCGCATCGTCGCTGGATTCGACAATCGCCGCCAGCCGCAGCACGCCGGGCTCGAGGCGCCGCCGCCCGCTCAGGTCGCGCGCGACGCGCGACACTCCGACGATGTCGCCGGCGGGCTCCCGGAGCGCCGTCACGGTCATCGCGATCGGAACCAGCGAGCCGTCGCGGCGCTTGCAGAGGGTGTCGATGCGATCGATCGTCTCGCCGTGCTCGGCGCGCGCCGTCAGCTCGTCTTGTTCGTGCTGTCGCGCGGACGGGATGACGATTCGAATCGACTGGCCGACCGCTTCAGACGCGCTGAAGCCGAACAGCCGCTCCGCTGCCTTGTTCCACGTCGTGATCGCTCCGTGAAGATCGGTGTCGAGGACCGCGTTCTCCGACGGTGCCGCGGGCGTCGGCGTCACGGCCGATACCTCCGATCGTGTTTCCGCCGACTTCTTGCGGGCGGATTTACGACCTGCCGGCTTGTTACCGTTATGACCACGCATCTCTCGAATTGTAGAACGCGACGCGCGGTCGAGCTTGAGGCCGGGCTAGGAAACGTAGACCTGCTTCTTGAACGCTTGAACGAAACCTCGCAGAATCGGTGAGAGATCGCCCCGTTCGAGCGCGACGTCGATGAGAGTAAAGCAATCGTTGCGCCACGCGGCGGCGAGCGCGTCGCGGAGCTGGCGCGGCGTTCGCGCCTCGAGCCCGGTGCCGCCCCACAGTTCAGCCAGCGACGCAAAAGGCCAGGGCACGGTCGTGTTGTAGGTCGCGTCCGGGAAAAACGCCTGAAGCATTTCCCATCGCGAATTGTTGAAGAGCACGACGACGGGACTGCACTTGTACTCGCGGGCGTGCGAGATCTCCTGACCGGTCATCTGAAATGCGCCGTCGCCGACCAGCACGAGCGGACGCCGTCCTGTGGCGATCTGCATCCCCAGCGCGGCCGGAATCGAAAATCCCATGGTGGCGTAGTACGCAGGCGCCATGATTTCGTTGGCGCGGATGTCGACGCTCGCGAACATCGCGTCGCCGGTATCCGCAACGACCGGCACGTTGGGATGCGTTTCCAGGAACTCGTTGACAACCGCAATCACGTGCCGGACTTTGATCGGTTCATCCTCCGTGAACGGTTCGAGCACTTCGGGCGACAGCTGATTGGCGGCGCCATGCGCGTGGTCAACACCGGCCCGGCGGTTGATTCCCGCAACCAGTCGAGGGACCAGACGCACGAGCGGAACATTCTGGTACTGATGGTGACCGATGAATACATCTCGAGCCGTGGCAATCAGCAGATGGCTCTTGCTGAGCAGCTGCGCCGAAATGCCCAGGCTGATATCGCTGATCAGCTCGCCGAGCAGCAATACGCAGTCGGACCGTTCGATGGTTTCGCGCAGCGGCGCCGGCGACACCACGCCAAGGTAAGTCCCGACAAACAGCGGGTGGAGCGTCGGAAACACGCCGCGGCCGAGGAACGACGACGCCACCGGCACGTTCCATCGCTCGGCCAACTTGATCACTTCGTCCCGCAGCTGAAAACGGTGCACTTCGTAGCCGACGATCAGCACCGGCCGCTTCGCGGCGTTCACACGTTCGAGAATCTCGGCGACCGCTTCGTCGATCGCCCCGTGATCGTCGGGCAGCTGCTCGTGCCTGAAATCAGCGGGCACCAGGATGTCGTTGAACACCATGTCGCGCGGGATCTCGAGATAGACCGGACGACTGGTTTTCAACGCCACCTCGATCGCCCGCGAGATGTGCAGGGCCGCCGTCAGCGGATCGTCGAGGATCGCGGCATATTCAGTGACTTCCTGGTAGATCTTCAATTGCGATTCGAACGACTTCACCTCGTGGTGCACGGGGATGGCTTTTCGCTTCTCGAGATGGCCCGGTCCGCCGCTGAGAATGATCAGAGGCGATTCCTCGGCATAGGCACATGCCACCGGATTGATCATGTTGAGACCGCCGGCGCCGTAGGTGACACAGCAGACCCCGAGGCCGTTGGTCATGCGGGCGGCTCCATCGGCGGCGAACCCGACGGCAGGCTCATGGCTCAAACGCACCAGCTGAAACCGACCGTCGTCTTCGAGCGCTTCGTACAGATTGAGGACGAAGTCGCCGGGAATTCCAAAGATGTGACGAACGCCGTGGTTCCAGAGCTGATCGAAGAGAAACGTGTGCAGCTTCATTTAGCGTCGCCAGCTATCTTGGGCCCACTCGAGCAGACGCGCAAGCGGCCAGCAGTTCACGACGCGGTCGACCGGAACATGTGCCAGTCGCGCGTGGGCCACTGCCGTTTCGAAGTACGCCAGCTGGCCGGTACTGTGGGCGTCGCTGTCGAGCGCGAACAGGCAGCCGGCAGCGACAGCGCCCTTCGCCAGGTCGTAGTCGATGTCCTGACGCGCAGGGTCGCCGTCGATTTCAATCGCCACCCCGCTCCGCCGGGCGGCGGCGAAGACGCGGGGCCAATCGGCGGCGACGCCGGGCCGCGAACCGTACATACGCCCGCGCGGATGGCCGAGGATGTTCACGCCAGGAGTCGACACCGCTGCGGTCATCCGCGCCGTCTGATCGTGCGGCGATCGCAACGCAGAGTGCGGTGCAGCGACGACGATTTGCAGCAGCCGCAATTCATCGGCGCTCATGTCCACCGTGCCGTCGGCGCGGATATTGGCCTCAATCCCTTTGAGCAGGGTGAATTGACCCTGGTAGCGTCGATTGATGCGATCGATCTCGTCGTGCTGGCGGACCAGCTCCTCCATCGACACCCCACCGGCGATCGGCAGCCCGTAGGAATGGTCGGTGACGGCGCAATATTGGTATCCGCGCTCAACGCCAGCCGCGGCGATGTCGTCGAGTGTCTGGCTGCCATCGCTCCAGGTTGAATGCATTTGCAGGTCGCCGCGATAGCCTTCGAGCCCGGGGCCGCCCAGATTGGCGTCCGATAGCGCGGCCACGACCCGCGCGCGCGTCAGGAAATGCGTGCGCAGCTGACGGCTTTTCTCGACGTCCGCAGATCGCCCGCTCTCGGCGACGGCCCTGGACACGATGTCGGACTCACCGGTGCGCAGCACTTCAAGAATGACGCGCGTCGAAGCCGGACCGATAGTGGGAATTTTTCGCAGCGAACCGTCGGGTTCGAGAAAGGTCTGAATCGGCTGGTCGAGCCTGCGGATCGTGGCTGCCGCACGTTTGTAGCCCCAGCGACGCTGCGTCGATTTCTGGACCGACGCGAGGTCGCGAAGCAAGCCGGCGATCCGGTCGTTCACGTCGATCGCTTCGTCGACGGCGGATTTCCTCACAACCGGAACCGGAGCAAATTCACCGCCAGCGGACGCCGGCGTTTCTGGTGGCCCGGGTGCGGGAATCAGCCAGACGCGCGTCGAGCGCAGCCGCCCGACGCGCTGGACCGCTGGCTAGCGTCGCGAACGCCTGGAAGACCGGCCGCCGCGATCGTGCGCAGACGAACGGGCGCTGACGCCGCGTCCCATCATCGCCATCGCAGGCGCGCCCCGCGATCGTCGACCGGCCATGCGTACTTCGTCTTCGGTTGCGGCGTCCAGGTTCACGACGCTCTCTGCAATGGCCGTCAGCTTTTTGTCGGCAGCTTTTTCTTCGTCGATTGTCTCAGTCAGCAGGCTCACGACATCGTCGAGTTCCAGCAGCCGGGCGTGGGCAATCGCCGTTCCGTAGGCCGCGATCTCGTAGTGTTCCACGCGTTGTGCGGCGCCGATGATTGCGGCATCTCGCAGACCATCGTCGTCGTAGTCGTCACCCGCGTGTTCGTCGCCCTCTTCAATCAGCCCTTTCATACCCGCGCAGGTCCTGGCTTTCGCCGCCATGTCGAGCTGTTCGAACGCTTGCTCGAGACGCCCGACCTGTTCCTCTGTTTCATCCAGATGGTGCTGCAAGGCGGTCTTCAGCTCGTCGCTCGTCGATTTCTTGATGAGTTTTGGAATCGCTTTCGTGAGTCGCTTTTCGGCGTCGTAGATGTCTTTCAGCTGCTCGACGAGCAGGGTCCGAAGCGAGTCGATACTGGCCATACCAGACCTCCAGTGGAAGGGAAATTGTTTTGACGACACGACGCCATGCAATTCGCGTGCGCGAGTGTCGAATCGCGCGATCACTAGCGGGCGCGTGAATCGGGTTTGATATCCGCGAGCGGCGCTTCGGCCGGACCGCCGATCACACGGCCATCGACGCCGAATCGCGAGCCGTGGCAGGGACAATCCCAGGAACGCTCGGCGGCATTCCAGCCGACGAGACAACCCAGGTGTGTGCACGTGGCGGATTTCACGGCGAGGGCACCGGTCTCGCTCCGGTATGCCGCAACGCTTTGTCCCTTGTATTCGATGACTCTGCCATGGCCGCGATGGATGCCGCGCAGCGAGCGGCCGTCGGTGCCGGCAAATCGATCGCG
>Ga0207701_10008157_pt1 | contig 10368 bp, 6 predicted proteins | sample KBSSwiSSwithPhiX_FD_184294 | JGI IMG/M metagenome (GOLD analysis project Ga0207701, IMG submission 184294) | Switchgrass rhizosphere bulk soil microbial communities from Kellogg Biological Station, Michigan, USA, with PhiX - S5 (SPAdes) (version 2) | ecosystem: Environmental > Terrestrial > Soil...
TTCATCAGCGACATCGACGAATAGCCGGTGCCGAAATCGTCGATCGCAAGCCGGATACCGCGACTCTGGATCGCGTCGAGAATCTTGATCGCGCGCGACACATTGCGCATCACCATGCTTTCGGTGACTTCAAGCTGCAGCAGCACCGGCGACATGCCGCTCGCCATCAGCGCCTCGTCGACGTCCTGCAACAGATGCCCGTCGGCGAATTGCCGCGGCGAAAGGTTCACCGCCATCGTCACCGGCCGCAACCCGCGGCGCTGCCAAGCCATGTTCTGCGCGCAGGCTTCCTTGAGCACCCAGCGGCCGATCGGAACGATCACTCCGGTCTCCTCGGCAAGCGGAATGAATTGCGCCGGCGACACACTGCCGAGATCCGGATGGTTCCAGCGCAACAGCGCTTCGACGCCGGTGATCTGGCCGCTCGCCATATCGATCTTGGGCTGATAGTGCAGCGTGAACTGATCGCGCTCCAGCGCGCGGCGCAAGGCGCTCTCCAGCGTCAGACGCTCGATCGACTGCGTCTTGAACTCCCTGGTGAAGAAGCGGAAGCCATTCTTGCCGTCCTCCTTGGCGAGGTACATCGCGATGTCGGCATTCTTGGTCAGCGTCTGCATGTCGGTGCCGTCGGACGGATACATCGCGATCCCGATCGATGCCGTGGTCTGGCATTCATGACCGCTCAACTGCAAGGGTTGGCTCAGCGCGGACAGAAGCTCTCCGGCAATACGCTCGACCTCGGGGCGCTCGGCCGCCTCCTCCAGAATGACCACGAACTCGTCGCCGCCGAGCCGCGCCACGACGTCGCTCGAGCGCAGCGCGCGCCGCAGCCTGCCGCCGATTTCCACCAGCAGTCTATCGCCGGCGTCGTGGCCCAGTGAATCGTTGATGACCTTGAACCTGTCGAGATCGATGAACAGCAGCGCAAACCGCCGCTGATAGCGCTCGGCGGCCTCGATCGCACGCCGCAGCATGCCGTTGAACATTTCGCGGTTGGGCAGGTCGGTCAGGCTGTCGTGCGACGCCAGATATTCGATGCGTTCGTCCGCCCTGGTCTTTTCGTCGGCGCGGTCGAAATTCTCCAGCGCAAACGATACGTTGTCGGCGAGGCGTTGCAGCAGTTCGGCGAATTCGGGGGTAAACGTTCCCTTGTCGGAGGACATGTAAATCATGACGCCAACGGCTTCCCCGCCAACCAGCAGCGGGAAGGCGCCGCCCGACTGAGCACCATCGGAACGGACAATGGCGTGGAAGGCAGCCACGCGTTGATCGGCTACATAATCATTGCTGACGCAGGCTCGCCGGGTTCGAAATGCCGTTCCACTGAGCCCACGGCCCTCCGGATAGGCTTCATTCACCGATAGCCTTACGTGACGCGTCGTCTCGGCCGTCGGGCCGGCAGCCGCCACAATACGGAGAAAATCGCTAGCGGGATCTGCCAGCGCGATGGTGGTCGAGGTGAATCGGCCACCATTCGCCGCGGCTTCGCACACCAGTTCGAACAGCTCCGCACGGGATTTGGCCCGCATGATCGCTTCGTTCGTTGCACTGAGGGAAGCAAGCATGCGCGTCAGGCGTTCCTTCTGGACCTCGGTCCTCGCCTTGTCGTCGGCGCGGTCGAAGTTCTCCAGCGCGAACGACACATTGTCGGTGAGCCGCTGCAGCAGCTCGGCGAATTCGGCCGTGAACGTGTCCTTCTCGGAGGAGATGAAGAACATCACACCCACCGGCTGTCCCGAGACCAGAAGCGGAAACGCCGCGCCCGACATCGCGCCGTCGCTGTGGATGAATTGATGGAACGCCGACCCGCGCAGGTCCGCACGCAGATCATTGGCAATGCAGGCACGCCGGGCGCGGAATGCGTTGCCGCAGAGCCCACGCCCTTCCGGACGATCCGCGTTGTTCGAAACCTTTACCCGGCGCATGTTACTGGCAGTCGGCCCCGCCACGGCCACCATATCCATAATGTCAATGTCGGATCTGGCCAGCAGGATGCTGGTCGAGTTGAACCGCCCGCCCTTCGCCGCGGCTTCGCATACCAGCTCGAACAGCTCAGCCCGCGAAGTTGCGCGGACGATCGCCTCGTTGGTCGTGCTGAGAGCCGACAGCATGCGCGCCAGCCGTTCTTTCTGGGCGTCGGTTTTCGCCTTTTCGCTGGCGCGTTCGAAATTTTCGAGAGCGAACGAGACGTTCTCCGCAATCCGCGCCATCAGCGCGACGATCTCTTCATCCTCGGCCCATGATTCACCGACGAAAAACAACAACACGCCGACGCTCTGCCCGGACTTGATCAGCGGCACTGCGACGCAGGCGGTGACGCCGGTCTCGCGCGCGGTCTGCTGCCAGGGGCGCCCCTGCGCGGAGTTGAGGATATCGTGGTTGACGCAGGGCTTCTGCGTTCGGAACGCGCGACCGCAGACGCCGTTTCCATAGATGCTGTCCGGATCGACCGAGTGCCGCGCCTGCTTGATCTGCTCGACAATCTCGCCCGTCCCGGCGACCGGTTCCAGCCAGGTTGAGCCCGGCTGGGCGAGCAGGACTACCGTGGCCGCTGACTTTCCGCTGTTTACGGCGGCGCCGCAGACCCGCTGATAGAGCTCCTGTTCGGTCTTGGCGCGGAGAATGGCTTCGTTGGTCGCGCTGATGGCGCTAAACATCCGGTTCAAACGTCGCATCGCGCGCTCGCCGTTTTTGCGCGCGGCCTCGTGTTCGAAATTGTCGAGTGCGAACGAAACGTTCGCCGACACCCGCTGCAGCATCGAGACGATCTGCCCATCGATCGATCGCGCTTCGTGCCGCGTGACGACCAATACGCCGACGCTGTGGCCGTTGCAGGTCAGCGGCAGCGCCGCTGCCGCACCCACCCGAGCGGCCTCAACGCCCGCGCGCCACGGCAGCGAACGCGGATCGTTCAGGAAATCGTTGCTGACGCATACTTGCCGGTCGCGAAAGGCCTGCCCGCAAACTCCGGAACCCTCGGGGGTATTGGCGACGATCGAAATATCGATGCTGCGCAGGCGGGCAATGTCGTCGCCACAGCCGGCGGCGAAGCGCAGGAGATTGGTTTCCGGATCGAGCAGAAAGATGGCAGCGGCCAGGAAGTCCCCGCTGGAAAACGCGGCTTCGCAAACCTTCTCGTACAGCTCTTCGGATGATTTTGCGTACAGAATCGCTTCGTTGGTGGCATTCAACGCCGCGAATGTCCGCGCGATATCGGTCTTCAACGTCCCCAGGCTCCCAGCGGGCAACGCCAAAGTTGCCCCCTCAGGCGGTTTATGCGCGAGGGAGGCCTAAATGCTCGTTATTGGCGAGCGGAAGATACGATTCAGAGTAAATGACGGACCAATGGCAGCGCCGTTTCTCCGCAGAACTACGACCCCGTTGACGATTTATCAACCATACGACCGGCGGCGTCGAGCGGCCAAACGAACCTTCGCGGCTACCAACCGGTTTCGCACGATGAAACCCTGATATCAGGACCCTGCGGGCGGCATGGCTAACAGGACATTCTGCCCTTGCCGTCCCGCCACCGCTTTGAGACGATACAGACCGCGACAACAAGCAAGACCCGCCATTCGCGTGGGCATCCGAAGAGGAACTCCCATGCCGCTCGTTCAAGCCGACCGTCTCACGCGTATCGGCTCGGCCCTGCTCAGGGCGGCCGGCGCATCGGAGGAGGAAGCCAGCGCGGTTGCCGTCGGCTGCGTCAACGCCAATCTCGCCGGCCATGACTCGCACGGCGTGATCGCGATCCCGACCTATATCGACCGCATCAAGGCCGGCCACATCGTTCCTGGCGCCAATTGGACCATCGTCCAGGAATCGCCGACCACCACCGTGATCGACGGCCATTGGGGGTTCGGCTTCCACGTCAACGCCAAGGCGATGGCGCTGACGATCGAAAAGGCCAGGACCTCCAACGTCGCCGCCTGCACGGTGTTCCGCCAGAGCCATGTCGGGCGGCTTGCGGCCTATCCCATGATGGCGATGCGGGCGGGCATGATCGGGATCGCCGCCGCCGATTCCGGCCGCTCTCCGAAGCATGTGGCGCCGTTCGGCGGCCGCGAGGCCCGGCTCGGCACCAATCCGATCTCGATCGCGGTGCCGTCCGATCTCGAAGCGCCGTTCTATCTGGACATGGCGACCTCGGCGGTGGCGGCCGGCAAGATCGCACTGTCGGTCGCGCGCGGCGAACAAATTCCACAAGGCTGGATCATCGACGCCGAGGGCCGGCACACCACCGATCCGACCCAGTATCGCAAGGGTGGCGCGCTGCTGCCGCTCGGCGGCAGCGAGGGCTACAAGGGCTCCGGTCTGGCCGCCATGGTCGAGGTGCTGTGCGGCCTGCTCACCGGGTTGGGTTTTGGCGTCGAGCCGACCGGCCGTCATAACGACGGATGCTTCATGGCGGTGTTAAACGTCGCCGCGTTCCGCCCCTTGAGGGATTTCGAGAAAGAGGTCGGCGAATTCGCGCGCTATCTCAAATCGACGCCACCCTCCGAGGGCTCACCCGGGGTGCTCTATCCCGGTGAGATCGAACATATCCGCGAACTGCAGCGCAGGCGCGACGGCATCGACATCGAGGACGCCACCTGGGACAAATTGAAGGCGCTGGCCGCCGACTACAGGCTGGCCGCCGAGCTTGATCTGAAATGAAATCGAATCCTGCCCGCACAAGGAGAGCAGCATGACACGGCAAATGGCGCTGGTCGGATTCCTGCAGGCGCAGAACTGCACCAATCTGCCGAGTTCGTGGCGGCATCCGGAATCGCGCGACGATTCGATGTCGGCCGACTACTACCAGGAGATTGCCCGGATCCTCGAAGCCGGCAAATTCCACATGGCGTTCTTCGATGACCGCCTGGCGATGCCGGACCGTTACGGCAGCGACCACGCCCACACCGTCGAATACGGCATCCGCTGTGTGAAGATGGATCCGCTGATCGTGCTGACCACGATGGGCATGGTCACCGAAAAACTCGGGCTGGGGTCGACCTGTTCGACCACCTACTACGAACCGTTCGACGTCGCGCGCCGTTTCGCCACCCTCGATCTGATGTCGGGCGGACGCGCGGGATGGAATGTCGTGACCTCGCTCAATGACGGCGAGGCCCACAACATGGGCAAGGACGCCCATCTCGAACATGACTATCGCTACGATCGCGCCGACGAATTCATGGAAGTCGTGCTCGGTCATTGGGACACCTGGGAAGACGGCTCGTTGATCATGGACAAGACGAACGGCCGCTTCGCTGATCCGGCCAAGGTAAAGCGGCTCGACCACAAGGGCGAGTTCTTCAAGTCGCGCGGTCCGTTCACCGTGCCGCGCTCGGCGCAGGGCCATCCCGTCATCATCCAGGCCGGCGCATCCGGCCGCGGCCAGCGTTTTGCGGGACGATGGGGCGAGGTGATCTTCACCGCCGCGCGCAACGTGGCCGCCGCCAAGGAAGGCTATGCGGCCGTCCGCAACGAAGCGGCGAAAGCCGGCCGCGATCCCGACCAGATGTTCCTCTGCAACCTCACCACGCCGGTCTGCGGCGCGACCAAGGCTGAGGCCGAGGACAAGATGGCGCTCATCAACAAGCTGCCGCTGCAGATCGATGCGCTGTCGCTGCTTGCGGAAGCGCTGAACTACGACTTCGCGTCCAAACCGCTCGACGAGCCGCTGACATCAGAAGAGCTCAAGAGCATGCAGGGCATTCTGGGCATTCGCGACGGCGTGCTGAAGAATTCAGGCAAGAGCAATCCCAGCGCGCGCGACTTCGTCACCTTCTCCGGCCGCGGCCAGGTGCAGGACGCGATCGTCGGCGGGCCGAAGGAGATCGCGGACAAGTTGGAGGAGATGTTCGTCGAGCGCGGCTGCGACGGCTTTGTTATCGCGGCCACCATCGTGCCGGGTTCCTATGCCGACTTCGTCAGGCATGTCGTGCCGGAATTGCAGCGCCGCGGCCTGTTTCACAAGGATTATGCCGGCAAGACGCTGCGCGAAAATCTCGGACTGCGGCGTCCCGCCGCCGGCGCCTGGAAAACCCGGTCGCAGGCCGCGGCCGAATAAAAACCAAAGGACACTTCATGCGTTGGCTCAAATTCACCGCCGCCGGCAAGACATCCTGGGGCATCATCGAGGGCGAGCGCGTGATCGCGATCAGCGGCGACCCCTTCGGCGAGTGGCAGCGTGAGGCGCAATCCCATGCGCTGAGGGATGTGAAGATCGAGCTGCCGCTGATCCCGCGCACCTTCTATTGCGTCGGCCTCAACTACCTGAAGCACCTCAAGGAAGCCGCCGACAAGGCCGGCACGGTGCCGAACGTGCCCGATCGGCCCGAGATCGGCTATCGCGCGCAGAACGCGCTGATCGCCCATGACGAGGACGTGGTGATCCCGGCGAGTGCGACCGAGAAGATCCATTACGAAGGCGAACTGGTGGTCGTCATCGGCAAGAAGGCAAAGCATCTCACCGAAGCCAACGCGATGTCCTGCGTGTTCGGCTACACCATCGGCAACGACGTCAGCGAGCGCACCTGGCAAAAGGCCGACCGCAGCCTGTGGCGCTCCAAGAACGCCGACACCTTCAAGCCGATGGGCCCCTGGATCGAAACCGAAGTCGATCTCGACAAGATGGAAACCGCCATTAGGGTCAACGGCAAGGAGACCGGCCGCTTCCACACCAACGAGATGATCTTTGGCGTCGTGCCGTTCATCGTCGAGCTGACCAAATATTTCACGCTGTGGCCGGGCGACGTGATCTGGATGGGCACCGACGGCGCCTCGCCCAACCTGAAGGCCGGCGACGTCGTCGAGATCGACATCACCGGGATGGGGACGTTGCGGAACAGGTTTGTGGCGGAGAAGTAGCGCGGGGTCCGAACACAAATATCGAAAACAACCCCATGCAAAGTAGAATGGGGCGCGGCTTGAGGCTTTCAAGCCGCTTGCGGCGGCCGGGGCGCGAGGCGGAAGCGGTCATAGATGCGGCTATCGGAGGCGCGAACCGCGATCCTGGAAAACCGGTCGGAAGCACCCTACTCGGCCTTGATGCCGGCGTCCTCGATGACCTTGCGCCAGCGCATTTCCTCGCCGGCAAAATAGCGGTCGAGCGCTGCGGGCGGCTCCGCCACCATGACCAGCCCTTCGTTCGCACCAAGCTTCCTGAATGCCTCGGACTGAACGGCTTTCGCCGCCGACCTGTTGAGACGATCGATGATCTCGGGCGGCGTCTTGGCCGGCGCGTAGAGGCCGTACCAAGCTTCGGCGGCGTAGCCGCGAACGCCGGCTTCCGACACCGTGGGAAGCTGCGGGAACGCCGGCGAGCGCTCGGCCGACGTCACGGCGAGGGCGCGCAACTGGCCGGCTTCGACCAGCGACGCGGCGCTGGCCACCGTCGTGAAGATCACGTCGATCTGGCCGCCCATCAGGTCGGTGATCGCGGGCGCCGCGCCCCTGTAAGGCACCGTCGCCAGATTGACCCCGGCCATGTGCTTGAACAATTCGCCGGCCAGATGCGCCGAAGTGCCGGTGCCGTAGGTCCCATAGGTGAGCTTGCCCGGCGCGGCCTTTGCCGCAGCGATCAGGTCCGCGATCGATTTGATCGGAGACGCGGGATTGACCACGACGATGTTGAAGGAGCGCGCCAGCAGCGCCACCGCGGCGAAATTCTTGTGCGCATCATAAGGCAGCTTCGCATTCAGGCTCGGATTGACGGCATTGGCGAAGGTCCCCATCAGCAGCGTGTAACCGTCGGGCGGACTGGTCGCGACCATTTGCGTGCCGAGAATGGTCCCCGCCCCCGGCTTGTTCTCGATGATGATGGACGCGCCGAGATCTCTTGCCAACTCCTGCGCCAGAGTCCTCGCCACCACATCGGTGCCGCCGCCCGGCGCAAACGGAACCACGATTCTGATGACGCGATCCGGATAGGCGGCAAACGCAGCCATGCCGGAAAGCAACACGGTCGTTGCGAACATGAACAGAACGTACAGGCTTTTCGCCTTATGCTGAGCTTGCATGGTCGGATCCCATCAGATGCATGGGGCCTTTCTAGATCATCCGCGCCACAAGAGGGATTCGCCGCATCATTACCGTCACCACCCAACTCAGTGACAGCGTGCCGATGAAAACGACAGCGAACTTGACGAAGGCCGGCCAGGCATAGTCGTAGACGGCGTATTGCAGCCAGATGATGAAGACGTAATGCATGATAAAGATGCCGTACGCCGACGGTCGCATCGCATCGAGCAGGCCCATGCTGGCGGACGCGAGGCGCAGCGACACCGCCAACACTGTAAAAGCCATTGCGGCGCTGAACAGCGCGAATGCGAGGCCATAGAAGGCTCGCCACAACAGCGCCGGCGAATCGAAATCCGAGATCCAGTTGTGGTGGGCATAGACCAGAAACAGGATCGCGCCATAGAACAGCAGCGCAAACGCGAGCCAGATCGGCCAGCGCTTCACCAACTCGCCATCCTCGCCGAGGATTCCTGCCCGAAGGCTGACCACGCCGATGCCGACGCCAACAAGGAAATAGCCGGCATAGAGCATGATCCGGCTGGTCTGGATCGGCAGCGGATAGCCGCCCGGCTCCAGCCAGCTTGCATCGCCGAAGATCAGCCGCATCGGCACATACACGGCGGCGGAGAACGCCAGGAAGGCGACGAAGGCCGCACCTGGACGCGCGCGCTGTGAAAAAATCAGCAAGCCGAACGCTTTCAGCAACCGCGGTGTCAGCGCAAACAGCGCGGCGGCCACGATGTCGAGCGCCAGCAGCACCCACAGGAACCATGCCGGGCCCGAGGGCCAGGGACCGACAGTGAGCGTATGCCACCAGAAATGAAAGAAGTTGAAATCGGTGGTGCCGGGCAAATGATAGCGCAGGAAGGTCGGATAGTACGCAATCGGCATCAGCACGAAGACCGAGACCAGAAAGGGAATGCCGAGCCGCCATGCGCGGTTTCGCAGGAAATCCGCTCCTCCCCTGCGTGTCAGGCTGCCATGCACGAACAGGCCCGAGATCAGGAACATGCAGGCCATGAAGAAACTGTCGTTGAACAGCACGACAAGATCGAACCCCAGCCAGCGCATTTTATCGCCGCTGCCGAAATGGGTGTAGTTGACTGCGGAGTGATGGATCAGCACCAACAACGTGATGAACGTGCGCGCACGGTCGAGGGCAACAATGCGCCCGGTGGCCGATTTGGCCCGATCGCTTCCTTCCGTCTTGCGCAGCATCTCATCTCATTTCAATCAGGCCGAAGTTCGATTATTTGTCGAACGCATCGTAGATCAGCTTCTTGACGTTCACTTGAACATTCAAACGGGCGGACGGCGCGTTTTGCAGCACGACAAAGAACATGTCCTGGGCGCGATCGACCACGAGGTAGGCGCCAGAGGCGCCATCCCATTTGATCTCGCCGGGCGAGCCCGGTGGCGGCGGCACGGCATTGCCCGGATCGGTGCGAACGCCGAAGCCATAGCCAAAGCCGAAACCGTCGCCCGGATGATAGAAGAAGTTTCGCGCGACGCCCGAGCCCGGGCCGATCTGATCCGTCGTCATTGCCGCGAACGTCTGGCCGCCAAGATAGGTCTTGCCGTCGAGCGTGCCGCCGTTCAGCAGCATTTGCCCGTAGCGCGCGAGATCGGAGACGGTGGAGACCAATCCGCCGCCGCCGGATTCCCACCGCGTGACGTCGAGCGAGCTCCGCTCGGTATGACGATCACGGCGCAGCGGCTGGGCATAGCGCGCCCGCTCGGCCGGATCGGTCAGGAAGAATTTCGTCGTTGTCATCCCCAAGGGATCGAACAGCTGCGTCTTTTCGAACTGATAGAGCGACTGGCCCGACACCACCTCGATGACGCGGCCGAGCACATCGATCGAATGCCCGTAATCCCACAGCGTGCGCGGCTGTTCGGCCAATGGCAGCTTCGCAATCCTCTCGGCAAACTCGGCGTTATCGAAATCGCCGAGATATATCCCGTCATACGCGGCCTTGACCGGCCCCCTCGTGCCATAAAAGCCATAGGTGATCCCCGACGTATGCAGCAGCAGGTCCTCGATCGTCACCGGCCGGCGCAACGGCACGAGATCGAGTACTGTCTTGCCGGTCTCATCCTTGCGCTCGACGCCGACCTTCATGCCCGCAAACGACGGAATATACTTGCTGACGGGATCGTCGAGTTTGAGCTTGCCGCGATCGACCAGCATCATCGCAGCAAAGCTGGTGACCGTCTTGGTCAGCGAGTGCAGCGGAAAGATCGCATCCGTCGTCATCTCGGTGCCGGCATCGGCGTCGCGCTTGCCGAACCATTTGAAATAGACCGGCTTGCCGTGGCGCTGGATCAGGACCATGGCGCCCGGAATTTGTCCTCGCGCGA
>Ga0207701_10008158_pt1 | contig 10368 bp, 6 predicted proteins | sample KBSSwiSSwithPhiX_FD_184294 | JGI IMG/M metagenome (GOLD analysis project Ga0207701, IMG submission 184294) | Switchgrass rhizosphere bulk soil microbial communities from Kellogg Biological Station, Michigan, USA, with PhiX - S5 (SPAdes) (version 2) | ecosystem: Environmental > Terrestrial > Soil...
TCGAGGCGAGCCGCTGGAGCACGATGGGGTAGTAGCTTTCGTGATCGACGCCCTGGTACCCGCCGGGCCGGGGGTTGGGGTACACGACGAAGACGTCTTCGGTCCGCATGCCGGAATCGACGGCGCGGATCTCCTGCAGACTGCGCACGAGAAGGCCCGCGTTAATCAGCAGAATCAGCGACAGCCCGACCTGCACCGCGACCAGAGTCCGGCCAGTCCGGCCGCTGCGCGTCGTCGTGCGAGCGCTGTGTTGCAGGACAGCAAACGCGGGCGCGCGACCGAGCCGCCAGGCCGGCGCGACGGAAAAGAGCAGGCCGACCAGTGTTGCCAGCGAGATCGTAAAAGCGATTACCCGGACGTCCGGATGGGCATCGAATGACGGGGGGACGATGAACGTCGCCAGGATTACGGCAACCAGCGAGTCGCTGGCCCACATCGCCACGAACACGCCGAGGAGGGCGCCGGCGAGCGACAGCACCACACCTTCAACAAGCACGTGGCGCATCAGCCGCCAGCGGCCAGCGCCAAGTGCGAGCCGGACGCCCATTTCGTGCATTCGCGCCGACGCACGCGACATCATCAGGCTGGCGATATTGACGCACGCGATCAGGACGACGAACAGCGCAATCGCCATCACAATCACGAGCGGCTGCGTGAACCGCTTGCGCAAGCCGGGCTCGATCCCCGTTCCACCCTCGCGAACCTGGACGCCGGTTTCGAGAAAACGCTGCCGCTGCGCGCCGACATAGTCCGCAGGTATCACCGTCGCCAGAACGGACGGCCATAACGTCGTCAGTTCCGCGCGCGCCTGATCGAGCGTCGCACCGGGACGCAGCCGGCCTGTCAGGCTAATCGGATTGACGGTGCCGTTCACGAATGCTCCAGTCGAGACATCGCGCACGATCGGTACGAACGTCAGCGGCACGGTAACGTCGACCTCAAGCGTCAATCCCAGCCCTTTGAACCCCGCGGGGGCGACGCCAACGATCGTGAACGGCGTGCCCTCGACGCGAACGGTGCGACCGACAGCTGCCGGATCGCCGTTGAAGTGCCGCTGCCAGAACGCATGACCGATGACCGCGATCGGAGCCGACGGCTCCCGGTCGATCCTGACGTCTGCCTCCGTGAGCAATCGCCCAACGACGGGTCGAATACCGAGCTCGCCAAAGTAGTTTCCGGTGACCGCAGAAACATTTCCGCGGGTTCGGACATCGTCGATTTCGACATTGATGATGCTGTACGAGGTCCAGCCCACAAGTGCTGACAGCGTCTGTTGGCGTTCCGCGAGCGCTCGGAACATCGGGAGCGAGAAGGCCCCATCTGCTGTCGATGGCGTGACCCGCACGATGGAGACCAGCGAAGACGGTTCGCGCACCGGCAGGTCGCGCAGGACGAGCGCATTCAGAATGCTGAAGATGGCCGTGTTGGCGCCGATGGCGAGCGTCAACGTCAGGATGGCGACGGCGGTAAAAACAGGCGTCCTCCAGAAGGTACGGATTGCCAGACGCAGATCCTGAATGAGTTCGCCCATGATGCCGCCACTCTCAACTGCCATGCCAGAATTCTTTTGCGGATTTGGCGCGTATTCCCGCGCTCTGCCGGTCTTTTCCGCCGCCGAACGCGGGACGCGTCGTCCCGAATTCGGACACTATTCGTGGCGCAACGCGACGATGGGATCCATTGCCGCCGCACGCCGCGCGGGGAGATAACACGCCAGGGCGGACGTCGCCAACAGAACCAGGACAACGACCCCCAGCGAGATCGGGTCAGCCGGCGTCACTTCGAACAGCACACGGCGAAGTGTGCTCGCGATCGCAATCGCCGAGACCAGGCCTATGGCGAGGCCGATGAAGACAGGCCGCATGCCGGCAGCAAACACCCACCTCATCACGTCAGCTTTCAACGCCCCGAGAGCCATTCGAAGTCCGATATCGCGCGTGCGATGCGCAATCGAGTAACTGACGACGCCGTAGACGCCGAGTCCGCCGAGGAGCAGGGCAACCGCTGCGAACAAGAGCGTCAGCATCATCTGAAAGCGCCGCTCGGCGACCGTCAACGACACGATCTCCCTCATCGTCCGAACCGCCGCAATCGGAAGATTCGGATCCAGTTTCCACACCTCGGCACGAAGCGCACTTGCGAGCGCCGCCGGCTCCTGCGCGGTTCGCACCACGATTGTCATGGGGCCGCTGGCCCACTGCGTGTACGGACGATAGATCGTCGGCGGCGGCTGGCGATCCAGTCCCCCGGGATACGCGTCGGCCACCACGCCCGCTATGGTAAGCAGCGGCCCTCGTATATCCGCATTCTGGCGGAGCTGCTGACCGACGACGGCAGTGAGCGGTTTGTCCGGCCAGAATCTGCGCGCCAGAGATTCACTGATCAATGCGGTTGGAACGGGCTCCTCAGCCTTCAGCAGACGGCCCGCCCGCAGGACATTCCCGCTCGCCGCAAAGTACCCCTCGGTCACACCCCGGATCATCGCCACCGGACGCGCCAGGATCAGGCGTTGGAAGTCTGTGTCGGTCGCGTAGAAAATGGCGCGGCTTGCGCCCTCGGATGCCGACAGCGCAGGCAGATTGCTGATCGCTCCGGCCGCGAGGACGCCCGGCTGCGAGCGGACATTGTCGAGCAGCGTAGTGTAAAAGGTTGCTCTCGCTTCGCCTCGTTCGTACCGGGTGCCGAAGAGCGACAGGTCGGCCGTCAGAACACGTTCGACGTCATATCCTCGATCGCTATTCATCACCCGAACGAAGCTATGAAGCAGGAGTCCGGCGGACGCCAGCAATACCGTGGCGAGCGCGATTTCGACTCCGACCAGAATCGATCGGATCCGTCCGGCTTCACCACTACTCACGGTTCGCCCGGCTTCCTTGAGTCCGGTGGCTGGCTGTCTCCGATGCGCATGCCACGCAGGGACGATTCCGCAAAGAATCCCTGTTGCGCCACTCACCGCGATCGAGAACAGCAGAAGCGGCATGTTGATTGTCGTGTCGGCGAGTACCCTCACATCAGAAGGACCGTAGAGCGCGATTGCCGTGGTGGCCCACTTTGCGACGACGGCACCGATCGTTCCACCGAAGATCGCCAGCAGAACGCTTTCAGTGAGCGCTTGCGACACGATGCGGCCGCGTCCCGCGCCGAGCGCGATCCGCGTCGCGAATTCATTCCCCCTGCTCACCACGCGTGCGAGAAATACATTCGCGATGCTCACGCACGCGGTGAGAAGCAGGAGCGCGGACGCGGCGAGAATCAGCAGAAGCCCGAGTCGCGTTTTTCCTGCGTACACCTCGCGGATCGGGATCAGGTTGATGGCAATGTTGCTCTTCAACCCGGGCACCTGGACGCGCGCCATCTCGGTGAGAATCGCCGCGAGTTGCTGACGCCCCTGATCGAGAGCGGTCGCGGCGGGCAAACGCACGAAGACGCCGTAATCCCAGCTTTCGCTATTCAGCGTCCTCGGCGTCGGCGCGATCGGCTTCCACACATCAATCCGCGGCGCGAACGGCAGGAGCGCGTGGAGCTGTGTTCGCGTCGGCGCCAGGAGCGAGGGAGGAGCGACGCCGACGACGAGATGGTTCGTCCCGTTGATGACGATCGATCGCCCGACGACCGCCGGGTCGGCGCCGTATCGCTGGCGCCAGAGGGCATCGCTGATGACGACGACCTGGTCCTTGCCGGGCTGCTCTTCGTCGGAAGTGAACGCGCGGCCGCGTTCCAACGGCACGCCAAGGAACGAAAAGAAGTTCGCGGAAACGTACGCGCCTCCGAGCCGCTCCGGGTCGCCATCGCCGGTGATGCTGGCTTCCCACGGCGTCAGCGCGGCCATTGCGGAAAAGACCGTCGGCGACTTGCGCCACTGGAGATAGGTCTGAACGGTGGCGGGCAGACTCGGGATCTGCGCGCGGCGCTCAGGGATCACGACTTCGGCGCTGTAAATCTCGTCGGGCGCGGCATATGGCAGCGGCTTGAACAGAACCGAATACGCGACGCTCAGCATCGCGGTGTTCGCTCCGATTCCGAGCGCGAGCGTCAACGCAATCACCGCGGCAAAACCCGGATTCTTCGCGAACACGCGGAATGCGTACCGCGCGTCCAACATCAGTACGTCGAGCCAATGGATGCTGTTCATCTGGTAGATGTCCTCGTGCACGAGCGACACATTGCCAAGCTGTCGGCGCGCCGCCGAACGGGCGTCGCCGGCAGACATGCCCGCGGCGATGTAGCGATCGGTGAGCAGTTCGAGATGCTCACGCAATTCCTCCGACGCTTCGTCGGAGAGCCGTCCGCGGCTCAGGATGAAACGGGCGCGTGAAAGCGCGCGCACGATCGCGTCCCACATCTCAGGACCGCTCCGCGGATCGGAGGCGAGCGATCACGCCGGCGATGCGATCCCAGTTTTCCGTCTCTGTCGTCAGCTGCCGCCGGCCGGTTCGGGTGATGGCGTAGAACTTGGCCTTCCGGTTGTTGTCCGAGAGACCCCAGCTCGCCGAGATCCACCGGCGGTGCTGCAGTCGCATCAGCGACGCGTAGACGGTGCCTTCGTTGAGTTTCAGGACCGCGTCGCTGATCTGTTCTATCCGGCGCGCGATCCCGTAGCCGTGCAACGGTCCCAGGGTGTCGAGCGTCTGCAGGATCATGAGATCGAGGGTGCCCTGCAAGACGTCAGTCTTTGATGCTGTTCCTTTGGTCACGCCAAAGGTATATCCCGGCGACCTTTGGGATGTCAATAGGTGCGGTGTATTTGTCGGCGCGGACCGTTCGTCGACCGGTTCGATGCCCTGGGCGGCTTACCGAGCGCGCTCGAATCTCAGACTGCGAATGCTGCTCCGGTTGACGGTGAAGCCGGTCGCCGGGCGTCCAGCAACACCTGAAAACTTGATCAGATCGACCAGCGATCCGTAAAACGCATTCGGGAATACCGGCTGCAAGCGGATCTCGTCGCGCCCGGGGATCTGGATCACGAGTTCCGAGGCGCGCGCGACGATGTTATACGTCACGTCGAGATCCGCACTCGTGTAGGAACCGGCATACTCTCGCAATTGCGCCGACGTCGGCGCGAAGCCTTCGATGACCTGTTCCGACACCAGCGGCTTCGGTCCGGCGCCGGTGACGCGGATCTGACGTGGACGTTCGTCAGTGGGTGGCACGAACTCGGCGACTACCGACACACCCGGGATGGAGAACCGGCTCGAGTCGATCGGCCGCAACTCGAAACTGTCGGCGGGGCCGTCGCCTGCATCCATCGATGCCCACAGCTTTCCGTCCCTCACGTACACGCGGCCGTAGGTGTCGGTCGCCACATCTCGATAGAGGCCGGCTTTACTGGTGAGCTCAGCGGCCGTCAGCGCTGGTCGATTCGTGACAGGACCAACATCATGGGCCGGCGACTCTGAACGCGGCGGCAAATACACGGCCGCGACCTGACGCGCGAGCGTTCCAACTCGCGCATTCAGGTTGTCGACGTTGCACAGCACCGCGACGTTCAGGTCGTGGGCCGGGTAGCGAATGAGGTACGCCGCGATACCGCGATCGCCGCCGCCATGGCCCACCGTCTTGAGACCGTGGTCGTCGCCCACCTCCAACCCGAGGCCGTACGGACTCGTCCCGTTATCGCCGAGTGACACGGGCGTCTGCATCGCCACGAGATGGTCGCGACGTCCAACCCGTGCGTCGCCGAAGTTCTGCGCGAAGCGCAGCAGATCCGCAACGGTCGTGAACAGTCCCGAGTTGCCGACAATCGCCGACGTATCGACGCCACTGTCGCGGGCGAGATGAAACGCCTGTTCGCCGCCGTGATATCCGAGTGCATGATCACGCGAGATCGCGACCGATCCGCCGCGAAGCCAGGAACGTGTCATGCCGAGAGGGCGAAAGATGTTCGCGGTCACGAAGTCACGGAACGATTGTCCGCTTACCCGCGCGACGATACTGGCGAGCAGGTTATAGCCGCCGTTGTTGTAGCTGAACTCCGTCGATGGGGCGAAATTGAGGCCCCGCTGCCTGGCGAGGATTCGCAGAATGTGTTCATTGATGTCGACATCCCGCGCGGCTGGCGGCGCGAGTTCGATTAGGAGGAACACATCGCGTAGTCCAGCGGTATGCGCCAAAAGATTGCGAATGGTGACGCGATCCTTCCGGTTCACCCACTCCGGCAGGTATTTCCATACCTCGTCGTCCAGCGACAGTTTCCCCTGCTCGGCCAGGAGCATGATGCTGAGGGCAGTGAACGGCTTTGCGATCGAGGCCGGATCGAAGACCGTCGACGGCGAGATCGGGATCTTGAGGTCGAGGTTGGCCATGCCGTAGCCGCGCTCGAAGACCGTAGCCCCGTCTCGCATCACACCAACGCCGCATCCGGGTGAATCGCGAGTGCTCCACTCGGCGAAGAGCGCGTCGATCGTCGCACTGGCGACATTCGGAGTTGATGGTCCGCGGTGGCAGGCGGAGGCAACGCCGAGCACAATCGAGATCGCCAGAAGGCGAGTCACGATGGTATACGTCTATCGCGCGCGTTTCGCCGGCGTGATCACGATGTTGCGGTAATCCACCGGGCCGTGATCGCCCTGCAATAGGAGCGGCCCCGGATCTGCTTCGACACTATCGATCGCACCGCCGGTGATCCCGGGAATTTCGCGATTGCAGATGATGCTGGTGCCGTTCAACTGGTAGGTGATCATCCGGCCGACGAGCGTGACGTCCATGGATTGCCACTCGCCGGCCGCGCGGGCGACATTCTCGCTCGGCGCAATAAAGCCATAGACACCGCCCAGATGATGTGACGACGGCTCGAGACCGGCGGCGTCGTCGACCTGCAGCTCGTAGCGGCCGCGCAGGTAGACGCCGCTGTTCGAGCCCTTGGGCACGCGGAACTCCATGTGCAGTTTGAAGTCGTCAAACTTCTGAACCGTGACGAGGTTGGCGCCGCTGTCGGCGTTCTGAAGAATACCGCCCACCGCGCTCCACTTGTTGTCGCGACGTCCGACCGGCTGCCACCCGTCGAGTGATTTGCCGTTGAACAGGGTGATCGGTTCGCCCCAGGCAGGCTGTCCAGTCCGCCGCAGCGAGGGGGCCCGCGTGCCGGACCACGTCACCTTCTGGCCGTCCCCCATCGTCATCGACCCGGTGATCCGTTCGCCGTCGAGTTTTCCCTCGAACGTGATGTCTTTCGGATTGCTCTCCCACTGTGGCGGGATCGCGAAACGGAACGTGCCGTCGGTGAATTCGATCTTCGCGATCGGCCGCGCGCTGCCGCCCGACCCGACGAATTGTCCGACCAGCGTGGCGTTGCCGGAACGTTCGACCTCGAGCCACGATGGCGACGCTTGCGTGCCCCGCTCGACGACGAGATCCCATCGGCCAAGCAGAGCGTCGGATGCGTTGCGCGACTGTGCGGACGTCCCAGAATAGTCCGCGGTCGCGAGCAATAACGCGGCGCCGAGTGCCACGCGAGCAATCATGATCCCTCCTCTTGGCCACTCCGGCGGCCGTGGGCCTACCATACGATACTCGCATATGGATGGCCACGGAAGAACACGAGCTGCTTAGCCACGGAAGAACACGGAAGACCACGGTCAGCCACGGAAGAACACGAACAACACGGAACAACACGGAACAACACGGACTGCTTAGCCGCGGAAGAACACAGATGAACACGGATAAGTCGATAAATGCCATCCGTGTTTATCCGCGTTTATCCGTGGCTTATTGATCCGTGTGATCCGTGTGATCCGTGTTTTGCCGTGGCTGTTTTGGCCGGTATGAATGCGTGTTGTCCGTGGCGGTTGCGATCCGTGTCGCTCCGTGGCCGTCACCGCACGATTCTGAGACCGGTCGGGGCGATCGGGGGCGTCGCCGACCGGGCTGCTTAGCCACGGAAGACCACAAGATGAACAGGGAATAAGTCGATAAATGTGATCCGTGCGTGTTTATCCGTGTTCTTCCGTGGCCTATTGATCCGTGTAATCCGTGTTTTTCCGTGGCTGTTTTGACCGGTGTGAATGCGTGTTTTCCGTGGCGGTTGCGATCCGTGTCGCTCCGTGGCCGTCACCGCACGAGATGAACACGGAATAAGTCGATAAATGTGATCCGTGTTTGTCCGTGTTTTTCCGTGGCCTATTGATCCGTGTCATCCGTGTTTTGCCGTGGCTGTTTTGGCGGTATGAATGCGTGTTTTCCGTGGCGGTTGCGATCCGTGTCGCTCCGTGGCCGTCACCGCACGATTCTGAGACCGCTCGGGGGCGATCGGGGGCGCATCCGACCGGGCTGCTTAGCCACGGAAGACCACAAAGATGAACACGGAATAAGTCGATAAATGTGATCCGTGTTTATCCGTGTTTTTCCGTGGCTTATTGATCCGTGTGATCCGTGTTTTGCCGTGGCTGTTTTGACCGGTGTGAATGCGTGTTTTCCGTGGCGGTTGCGATCCGTGTCGCTCCGTGGCCGTCACCGCACGATTCTGAGACCGGTCGGGGCGATCGGGAGCGTCGCCGGTCGTGGACCGTAGGTCGGCAGTGGCTGACCGAGCTCGAACGCGCCAAGGTCGGGCGTGGCGCCGACGAATCCATCGTTGATGTTGGGCAGAACTGCTCCGGCGTCGACGGTGGCGCATCCGATCTTTAGTGTCATGAACTGTGCGGGGATCGGCACGGGCGCAGGCCCCGGGACATTGAACGTCGACAGGCATGTCGTTCGATTGATCAGTCGTCCGTTCGTTTCGAGGCGTCGAGGCGTAGAGCGCGCTACGCGCCGCTCAGGGGACTCTTCTTCAAGGGTTGCGACCGGCCGAGGCAATTTCGATACCCGAAGAGGAATTGATCCGGCGGGCCAACGCATCGCATTTGCCGGCCTTTTTCGCTCGAAACGCAGCGGACAGCCCGATCCCGCTCGTGACGTACCTGTCATTACACATACGAAACTCTGTAAAAATGGGAGGGTCCCGCCTGTTAGAATGCCGGCCACTTGGAGGACAGCATGGCTTCTCGACCACCCCGGTCCTCGCGACGCGCGTTCCTCTCCATCGCGGGGTCCGCGTCCGCGTTCGTCTGGATCCCGAAACCTGTGCGGGGCTACTCGGCAGTCGACATGCGCGCCATGACGGAAGGGGGCACTGTCAAACCGGGCGTCTCGAAGTGGGAGCTCGACACGCCCGCGCTCTGCGTCGATCTCGACAAGATGGAGAAAAACATCGCGACGATGCAGGCGACGCTGAAGAAGAATGGCCTCCCCAGTCGCCCTCATTCCAAGACACACAAGTGTGCCGCGATCGCGAAGTATCAGCTCGCCAACGGATCGATTGGCATCTGCTGCGCCAAGCTCAGTGAGGCGGAGGCGATGGTGGCCAACGGTGTCGACAAGATATTAATGACGACGTCGAACCCGTCGAAGAACAAAATCAAACGGGCGATGGCGCTGCGGAAGGCGCACCCGAGTTTCATTCAAGCTGTCGATGAAGAGCAGAACGCGCGCGACCTGTCAGAGGCGGCGAAAGCGGCAGGTGTGGTGGCGGATGTCGTAATCGATGTTGCTGTCGGTACCCGGAGTGGCATTCCGCCGGGCGACGGGGCGGTGGCGCTCGCGCAGTTGGTGGACAAGCTGCCGAACCTCAAGCTGCGCGGCATTCTGTCTTACGACGGCGGTGTGCAGCACGCGAAGGGATTTGCCGCCCGCAAGGAGCGGGCGCTGAAGGCTATTGAACCGAACGTTGCCACGTTCGACGCGATGAAGAAGTCCGGATTGAACCTGGAGATTTTCAGCGGCGGCGGCACCGGCACCTACAACATCATGCAGGCAGTGCCCGGCTTCACCGACGTCCAGGTGGGCAGCTACCTGTTCATGGACATGCAGTACCTCGCGATCGGCAGCGAGGCCGGCGGCGAGGTGTTCGACGATTTCGCCCCGTCGCTCACCGTGCTGACCACCGTTCTGAATAATCGGTTCCCTGGTCGATTGACGACCGATGCCGGGGCGAAGGCGCTCACGCTCAATACGCCGACTGCGGGCGTGATTGGCGAACCGGGCATGGAATACAACGCCGGCTCCGACGAGTTCGGCGTCATCCGGTTTGCGTCACCACCGTCGAAGGAATACAAGATCGGCGATCTGCTCGAGGTGATCGTGCCGCACTGCGACCCGGCCGTGAACGAGTTCGACCAGATGTATGGCATCCGGAAGGACAAGGTCGAAGTCGTTTGGCCGATTACCGGGAGAGGGAAGTCGCAGTAGAGGGAGTAGGGGGGTGTCAGGCAGTGAATCGTGAACAGTCGAAGCAGCCGTCCTGCCGCCGTTCACAATTCACAATTCACTGCCTGACACCGGCTACACGCCGCTGGCCGGATCCCGATAGCTGCTGCCGTTGATTTGATACAT